>Ga0208014_1000007_pt1 | contig 190358 bp, 184 predicted proteins | sample 25_taG_FD_184099 | JGI IMG/M metagenome (GOLD analysis project Ga0208014, IMG submission 184099) | Marine viral communities from Cariaco Basin, Caribbean Sea - 25_WHOI_OMZ (SPAdes) (version 2) | ecosystem: Environmental > Aquatic > Marine > Oceanic | place: Caribbean Sea: Cariaco Basin...
CTTCAGAAAATCATCTGAAATTAAATCATCTTTCTTCATAATGTGTAAAAATTTAAAAGTTAAACAAAAAATAGCGGGGGCCGGCCCCCGCTATTTTTTTAACTTACACACTTTATGAGATAGTCCCATAAATAATTTTATTTGTCTGTTCGCGAGCATTCAAGGACTTTTGATACTGATTTGCCCGAGGGTTCCACCGCGCTCAACCTGACAAGACTATAGAATTTCAATCATTCGACCGCCTTAAAACGAGGACATCACTTTTGTATTGTAAAATAATAATTCATAAATGATAAACATAAATTACTCAGTCCTTAGTCTTTTGTCTAAACGTCTTTTGACCTTTTCAAATGTTTGAATCTTTAATTTCCTTTACCATCGCCACCTTCGCGTTGGCCCTTTCTCCGGGACCGGATAATATCTATGTGCTCACACAATCCTTGGCCAATGGCACCAAGAGTGGGATTGCAACCACTGCGGGATTAATATCCGGATGTATAGTCCATACCACTTTTTTGGCATTTGGGATTTCGGCACTTATATTGGCTTCGGAAAAAATTTTCTTCGGAATCAAGATTTTGGGAGCCTGTTATTTGCTCTTTCTGGCATTTAGAATATTTAAAAGCGAGGGGAATATTTCCATCTCCAAAAGAGCACCCAAAAAAGGTTACTGGGAACTTTTTAAAATAGGGATTGTCATGAATTTGGTAAACCCTAAAGTATTGATATTTTTTCTGGCTTTCTTTCCAGGCTTTCTTTGGGATAAAGATGGAAATACGTTGATACAATTCTATATACTGGGGGTAATTTTTATGGTTGTTTCCTTTTTTACTTTTAGCGGGATTGCTTTGGCAGCAGGCCAAATTTCCAGATATATAGCGGAATGGAAAAATATGGGAATTGTTTTAAAATGGCTTCAGATAGCTGTATTTGTGGGAATTGCGATTTTTATTTTGATTAAATAGCACTTCTATTTTAAGCCTATGTCTAGCTGGACATCCTCCATATTAACTGCCTGCGGTGGAAAGTAGGTTTGCCTCATTCTTTGGCAAGCTGGTCGGGTTTTATTTCAATGGTATCCGACGGATTTATTTCGTTTTTTGAACCTTAATCCGCGCATCCACCGCAATAATTGCTTCTTGGGTGCCAATCAAAGGATTGATATCCATCTCAATGATTTCGGGAGCTGCCTCAACCAAAGCAGAAAGTTTTTGGATAATTTCGATAAAAATTGCTTCGTTTGCACCCTTTTTTCCTCTTGCACCTTGAATCAGTTTATATCCTCTTAGGGACTGAACCATTTTTTCAGCTTCCGTTTTTGAAATAGGACTCAATCTGGCCGAAACGTCATTGAGCACTTCTATAAAAATTCCGCCAAGTCCGCAGAGGATCGTATGGTTAAATCCAGGTTCTTTTACAACGCCGACAAATAATTCCAAGCCGGCCAATTGTGGCTGTACCATAACGGCGGTGGCTTCCTTTATTTTCATCAGTGAATCAAAGGTTTGTGCAGCATCTTCCTTATTGGCAATATTGAGAATAACCCCTTGCGCATCCGATTTGTGAAGCGGGCCCACAACTTTCATCACTACCGGAAAATCCATGTTTTCCATAGCCTTCAACAGTCTTTCTTTTGAATTTTCCACAAGTTCCTGAACCCGAGGAATGCCCGCGGCATCCAATAGCTGGATTGTTTGGGTGGTGGAAAGATAGCCTTCGGGAGCAGTATCAATTACCGCCCTTACGGTGTTTACATCAATCTGCATCAATGGAATTTTTTCGGATTGGGGTGGAGGTGTATTATAAACTTGTGCCAAGGCCTTTCCTAAAACCACTTCATCGGGAAAATGGATATGTCCCTTCTTCAAAAAAGATTGGATTTCGCGTTGTGCATTGACTACGGAAGGCATAACCGGAAAAATCGGTTTTTGACATATATCCAGTTTTACACTTAAAACGTTGTAAACATTCTCGACATCAAATAGTCCCGCACTGCCAAAAACAACGACCATGGCATCGATATTGTCAAATTTATGTTCACAGTAATCGATAATGATCCCCAATTGTTCCGCCGTGCCCGTAGCCAAAAAATCGATGGGGTTGGCAACGGAGGAACCGGGATACAGGAAAGACTTCAGTTTTTCCACGTCTGGCCCGGTTATCTCGGGTACTTTTAAACCTCCCTTTGAAAGTTGGTCTGCCAGCATCACCGCCGAACCCCCTGCATGGGTGATAATGGCAATATTTTTTCCGCTCAGTCTTTTATAATTGAAAATGGCTGCCACGCTCAACAATTGTTCCCTGCTGCTACAATAAACGATGCCTGCTTTATGGAACAGGGCACGGACGGTCATATCACTGCTCGCAATAGCTCCCGTATGCGAAGTCGCTGCCCTGCTGCCTTCGGCCGTACTTCCAGCTTTTATGGCGGCAATTCTGGCTCCCTTGGAAATTAGAGAGGAAGCGTGTTTCAAAAGTTTTTTGGGATTGGAAATAGTTTCCAAATAAAGCAATTTAACCAAAGGGTCGGTTTCGGGATTGAAATGTTGGTCCATATATTCCAGAACATCCTCCACGGTGGTCTGGGCGGCATTTCCTGTTGAAAAAACATTGGCAAAAGTAACTCCCAGCGCCATTCCTGCTTCCATAATAAAAACCGCGGTAGCGCCGGAACCCGAGATAAGATCGCAGCCTTTTGGATTAAAGGGAGGAACGGGTGCCGTAAAGACTCCTTTGTAGGTCTCCGTTATAACTCCGATACAGTTGGGACCTATCAAGCACCCGTTTACGCTATTGACGGTTTCGGTAATTTCTTTTTCCCATAGTTTGCCCTGTTCATCCCCTTCGCCAAACCCAGCGGAAATAATGATAAAAGCCTTGGTATTCTTTTCCCGGGCAAGTGTTTTAATGGTCGCCGGACAATATTTGGCAGCAATGGCAAGAATGGCAAGATCCGTAGCAGGAATTTCTTCAACGGCAGCATAGCTTTTTATGCCCTGCACTTTGTCTTCCTTGGGGTTTACCACGCGTAATTCCCCTTTATACTTTCCCGATAGAATATTCCGGAGCATATTGCCCCCAGGCTTTTTAACGTCGTTGGAAGCGCCGATTACCATGATACTTTTAGGTTGAAGCAATTGTTTGTTGACCATAATTTGCAAGGAATAAAGGATATAAAGGTATGGATTGTGAGTTAGTGTGGATATGATATTCATCATAAGGAGCTAATTCCCTGGAATTATTTTTATAAATGCCCTGGGATAATTATTACTTATTGCCATACTTCTCACGTTTTATGCCTTTCCGTCTTAAGCCTTTCCTTATGGGCAGCCAGTTTTTCATACGCTTTTGACTGCATCGCATACCGCGGATCCTGAACAATAGCGAGCCGTTCCATTTTGGAAACTTCGATGGTGATACAATCAAATTCCTCTACCACTTTTCCGGTAATGGAATAAATTCCTTTTCCCTGAAAACGATATTGGTTTGCCACTGGCGGAAAATGCACCGTATCCACAAAATGGCCATCCCGGTCCAGAAAGTTCCCGAAATACATATTGTCTCCCCGAGTGGTGCGGGTTCTTTTTACGGTTACCAGATAGGCTTCCACCGTAACCTGCTTTCCTATATATTGAGGCAAAGTTACTGCCCGTAGCGGATTGGTAGAAGGTTCCAAAAGCAGGTCAAAAGGATTGCAGAGCGGAAATCCCAGCAATTCTATTTCATCAAAAGCATCTTCCAAAGCCGTGTTGGGTAGGGAAGGGGTCTTATAATTGACAGTGGGAGATCTGAACAAGGTGAACACATTCTCCTCAAAACTTACCTTGTTTATTTTCATATAGGCTTCCCAGAGCAGTTCGCGCTTGTTCCTTTTGGTAAAGCGGAAAGCATTTATCTTTATAAGAATTGTGACCTGTTCCATGCCGATGGAAACCCGTTCCAAAAAATCATTCAAACTTTCAAAAACTCCATTTAATTTCCGTTCCCGTATGATTTTATGGATGAGTTTGGCTTCCAGGGATTGCAAAAAACCGAATCCAATATAGATATCCTTTCCATCGATAACTGTTTCGGCCAAACTGCGATTGATGCAGGGGGCAAGAATATTCCCACCCTTCATCCGCGCTTCGTGCACATAGAGTTCCACACTGTAAAATCCCCCGCCATTGTTAAGTGTGGCCACCATATATTCCAAGGGAAAATAGGCTTTCAGAAAAAGACTTTGATAACTTTCCACGGCATAGGAGGCCGAGTGGCCTTTGGCAAAGGCATAGCCCGCAAAACTTTCTATTTGTCGCCATACATCGGCAGTAAAATCCTCTGGTCGACCGGCATTTTTACAGTTTTCAAAAAAATGGTCCTTCACCTTTTGGAATTCCTCTCTTGAGCGGAACTTTCCGCTCATTCCCCGTCGCAGCATATCCGCTTCACTAAGGGTGAGGCCACCAAAATGATGGGCAACCTTGATTACATCCTCCTGATAGACCATTACTCCATAGGTTTCGGGCATAATATCCAATAGCACGGGATGGGCTTCCTTGCGCTTTTCGGGAAAACGATAACGGAGAATATATTCCCGCATCATTCCACTTCGTGCCACCCCTGGTCGGATTACCGAACTCGCTGCCACCAACCCCAAATAATCATCTACTTGCAACTTGCGCATCAACATCCGCATGGCGGGAGATTCCACGTAAAAACAACCAATAGCTTCTGCATTTCGCAAGAGCGATTTTATCTTTTCGTCTTTTTTAAAACGTTTGATATCGTGGATGTCGATAGGAGGAAGGTGGGGATGGTTATAGCGCACTATTTCCACTCCGTCCTTAATCTTTCCAAGACCGCGTTGACTTAGAATATCAAATTTGTAAAGTCCGATATCTTCCGCGATTACCATATCAAACTGGGTAGTGGCAAATCCTTTGGGTGGCATATAGGTAGCGGTGAAATAATGAATCGGTTTTTCGGAAATCAGGATTCCGCCGGCGTGGATCCCGAGATAATTGGGAAAGCCTTCAATATATCTCCCATAAATAACGACCAATTGCGATAATTTATCCAAGGTGTCAAAATTGTAATCTCCTCCCGAAAGTTTGTCGATTTCTTCTTTTGGCAAACCAAACACTTTTCCCAGTTCACGAACAGAGGCCTTGTATTTAAAAGTATTATATACGGCAATAAGGGAGGTATTTTTAAATGTGCGGAAAATAAATTCGGTGATATCATCTCTATCCTGCCAGGAAAAGTCAAGATCGAAATCGGGAGGATTGGTACGGTATAGATTGATAAAACGTTCAAAATAGAGATCCAGTTCCACGGGATCCACGTCGGTAATCCGCAAAAGATAGGCGATGATGCTGTTGGCGCCACTGCCACGGCCTACGTAGAAATAGCCTTTGCTACGCGCGTATTTTAAAATTTTCCAATTGATGAGAAAATAGGAAACAAACCCTTTCTTTTTGATGATTTCCAATTCCTTTTCCATGCGATTCATCACCCGTTCCCCGGGACGTTTGTATCGATATGGGATTCCAGCGTACGCCAATTTCCGAAGCAATCGAAAATCGAGGTCTTTATTGGCGGTATAGGATTTTTGGTTGTTTGGATTTTTCTTTGAGAAATCGAAATCAATGCTGCAGGCTTCCAGTAATTTCTCGGTATTTTCGATAAGCTTTGGGAATTCACTAAATATTTCTTTCAGATTTTCTTCGGAAATAAATACGTCGTTTTCGTTGCCTTGTTCCGAAATCGGCAATTTGCTTAGTAACGTATTATTGTCAATTGCCCGAAGCAGCCGATGGGTGTTGAATCCTTTTTTATTCTGAAAAGAAACGGTGTGAAGAATAACCAATTTCCCTTGTCGATTTTTCCAAGGTGAAAATTTCAGTCGGTTGAGATCTTCTATTTTTACTCCGAGAAATTCATTTTCCAAGAGCATATCTCCTTCAAAGGAAGCAAAGGGATAAATGGTGAACGTATCTGACAGGTGTTTTGCTTTTGACGGAATTTCCACCTCCCTTTCCGCTCGCTGATGCAGAAATCCTGAAAGATATTGGTTGATATTCTGAAATCCATTATTGTTTTTGGCAAGCATTATAAATTGCTGTTTTGCGCCGTTCCTGAAATCCACTCCCAAAACCGGTTTAATTTCATTTCTGTCTACCGAATGGGCAAAATCTGAAGCAATCCGGACAAATTCCAAACAGGCTGAGGTGGAATTGATATCCGTAAGTGCCATACACTTTGCACCATTCTTTTGTCCAAGCGCCAGCAAATCCTGTATTTTCAAGGTTCCGTAGCGAAGGCTATAATAGGAGTGGCAATTTAAATACATTGTATTGGATTTAATCCAAAATTATGGAATATTTCCAACACTCAAAGTTACGGAGTTTAAAAAGTTTATAAGTTTATGAGTTGAGAAGTTTATGAGTTTAGAGTGGAGGAGTTAATGAGTTGAAAAGTTGTGGAGTTGAGAGGTTGGGAAGTTGAGAGGTTTTTTTCTGCCAAGTTGAGGAGTATTCGTGAAAGGAGGAGAATCCTATATAATAATTTCCTTAGGCTCTTAAAATACCGTACTCGTTATTCCGCCATCCACAACTAAATTTTGTCCTGTTACATACGAAGATTTATCCATTGCGAGAAAGGCGATAACGCTGGCCATTTCTTCGGCTTGCGCTACGCGGCCCATTGGCGTATGTTTTAAAACAGGATCTATGCGCTCCTTTAATTTCAAAAGATCATTTGTTAACGGTGTATGGGTAAACCAGGGTGACATAGCGTTTACGCGGATTCCATCTTTCGCCCATTCCGTGGCGAGATTTCTAGTCTGCATAACCAGTCCAGCTTTGGACATTCCGTAGGGCGACCCAGTTTTGGTATCCATTACGGCAGAAACGGAGGCAACATTCACTATGGCTGCGTTGCCAGATTTTTTAAGGAACGGATATAGTTTTCGGCTCAACAGAAAAGGTGCGGTAAGATTAATGCCGATTATTTTTTGATACTCCTCTTCTGAATATTCCACCGCGGCTTTTCGAATGTTGATTTCCGCATTGTTCACCAAAATATCCAAAGTATCCCATCGATTTTTTACTTCGGAATAAATAGCTTCAATCCCGTCTTTTTCCGAAACGTCACTTACAATTCCATAGGCTTTATGGCCGTCTTTTTGAAGTTGGTTTTGAAAGGCATCTATGTCCTCCTTGTTTCTTGCGGTAAAAATAACTTCGGCTCCGAGGGAAAGGAATTCTAGAACCGTAGCTCTTCCTATTCCTTTGGTGCCGCCGGTTATGATGGCTTTTTTATTGTTGAGATTCCACATTGTCTAGTGTTCAGTGTCAAGTGCTGTTGAAGGAATTTTAAAGGTACGGAATGTGTTTCAAAGTGCTTTAAGAAAGAGTTAAGGAAAATAATAAAGTATAATTGTTGAGTTAAAGCCCGATTCGGTCGCGGTGCACGTCCATATAATTATATCCGAAAGCAAGTAATGTGACAGGTTGGCAGATACACCTTAGCTGGCATAATCCTTGACTTATACAGACCGTGCTTCGACTACGCCCCGAAACCGGACAAGGGAGAAATGTCGAGTTATAAGAAACTGTAAAATAAAATAATAATAAACAACAAGTTATGAGTAAAATAATCGGAATCGACTTAGGTACAACCAACTCCTGCGTTGCTGTAATGGAAGGTAGCGAGCCAGTGGTTATTCCTAACGCCGAAGGAAAAAGAACAACCCCTTCCGTAATCGCATTTGTGGAAGGTGGCGAAATTAAAGTGGGTGATCCTGCAAAACGTCAGGCAGTGACCAATCCTACCAAGACCATTAGTTCCATTAAAAGATTTATGGGGAATAAATACTCCGAATCCAAAGTTGAAACAGATCATTCTGCCTATAAAGTGGTAAAAGGTGACAACGATACTGCCCGTGTGGATATCGATGGCCGTCTTTATACACCTCAGGAACTTAGTGCTATGATTCTTCAAAAAATGAAGAAAACTGCCGAAGATTACCTAGGACAGGAAGTTACCCGAGCGGTTATTACCGTTCCAGCATATTTTAACGACAGTCAGCGTCACGCTACTAAGGAAGCGGGAGAGATTGCTGGACTGAAAGTAGAAAGAATTATAAATGAGCCAACTGCCGCAGCACTTGCTTACGGTTTGGACAAAAAAGGTCACGACCAAAAAATTGTAGTGTTTGACTTTGGTGGTGGTACACACGACGTTAGTATCCTGGAATTGGGTGATGGTGTTTTTGAAGTACTTGCTACTGATGGAGATACCCACTTGGGAGGTGATGACGTTGACCAAAAAATCATTAACTGGTTGGCCGATGAGTTTAAGGCTGAAGAGGATTTTGATCTACGAAAAGATCCAATGGCACTTCAACGTTTGAAAGAGGCTGCTGAAAAAGCCAAAATTGAGCTTTCTTCCGCTACCCAAACCGAGATCAACCTGCCTTATATCACAGCTACTGCTAGCGGACCAAAGCACTTGGTAAAAACCTTGACCCGCGCCAAATTTGAGCAGTTGATCGATGATTTGGTAAAGAGAACAATGAAGCCTTGTGAGACTGCCATGAAAGCTGCCGGTCTTAGTAAAAGCGATATTGACGAAGTAATCCTTGTGGGAGGTTCTACGCGTATTCCTGCAGTTCAGGAAGCGGTAGAGAAATTCTTCGGAAAAAAACCACATAAAGGAGTAAACCCTGATGAGGTAGTTGCCATTGGTGCTGCTATCCAAGGTGGTGTATTGACCGGAGATGTGAAAGACGTATTGCTTCTGGATGTAACTCCACTTTCTCTTGGTATTGAAACAATGGGAGGTGTAATGACCAAATTGATAGAGGCCAACACTACCATCCCTACCAAGAAAAGTCAGGTATTCTCCACCGCGGCCGATAATCAGCCAAGTGTAGAGATTCACGTACTGCAAGGAGAGCGTCCTATGGCAAATGATAACAAAACTATTGGTCGTTTCCACTTGGATGGTATTCCACCTGCACAAAGAGGTATTCCACAGATTGAAGTAACCTTTGATATTGATGCCAATGGTATCATTAAAGTAAGTGCGACTGATAAGGCTACCAATAAATCTCAGGATATCCGTATTGAGGCATCTTCGGGACTTACCGAGGAGGAAATCAAAAAGATGAAAGCTGACGCAGAGGCAAATGCCGAAAGCGATAAGGCTGCCAAGGAAAAAGTGGATAAATTGAACGAGGCAGATGCAATGATTTTCCAGACGGAAAAGCAGTTGAAGGAATTTGGCGATAAATTATCTGATGATAAAAAGAAACCAATTGAAGAGGCCTTGGAAGAATTGAAAAAAGCGCATCAATCTCAGGACGTTGCTACTATCCAACCTGCTTTGGACAAAATTAATGAGGCTTGGAAAACAGCTTCGGAGGAAATGTACAAAGCCCAAGCCGATGGACAAGGCGCACCAACAGGTGATGCCGGAGCTGGAGCCGAACAAGGCGGCGGATCTGAAAACAGCGATGTTGAGGATGTAGACTTCGAAGAGGTGAAGTAATAATGTAGAAATAGAATTGTAAAAATTCAATTTTTCCTATAAATTGAAAGCCGCAGCTCATTTGAGTTGCGGCTTTTTTATTGCCTTGAAAATGAATGTTTCAGAAAAGTTTATTTTTTTACAAACCGCTGTGTTTTCAAGACATTCCCTTCGTAAATCTTAAGAATATAATTGCCGTTTGCCAGGTTAGCAACGTTTATAAAGTTTGATGTTAGAGTTGAGTTCATTACCTTTTTTCCTTGAATATCATAGATTATAAACGAGGGGGCAGTAAATTCGGTTAGATTATTAATATTCAATATTCCAGAGGTAGGATTCGGAAAAAGATGAAGGTTATTGGCTATATGTTCATTAAATCCAAGGACGGTGGAACCTTCCGTAACCGATATTACTTGATCCACCGATACATTTTCCAAAGTGTCAACAATTCCCGATGGCCACTTTATTGTAAGCGTGGCTATTTCTGTATCCTGACCTAAACCAAAGTGTGTATTCAAGGTGCTCATATATTTAAAACCTTCACCACTTCTCACTTCCCGAATTTGTGTACCCAAGTTGGAAGTGATGGAAACCCGTGCTCCTATTCCATTTATGTTGCTCTCAACTCCTATAGTATTAATAGTTAGCCAATGGTTTGAGTTGCCCTCATTATAATAAACTCTTCCTCCTGTAAAACAGTCGATAAAACCGTCATTATTCAAATCGCCAAAAGAGCCATTGTTATTTGGTAACACGGAAGGCATTAGAGTAAAGGTTAAATCTCCATTGTTTAAAAGTAAATTTCCATTTGATAAAATATCGACATATCCATCATTGTTAAAATCATATGCGCAGTTTTCAATTCCCGTCATAGTCAGGGCATTTATTCCTGTATTAGACGTAATATCAGAAAAAGTCCCATCTCCATTATTTCTATTCAACTTATGGTCAAATATGCTTGAACTGCTCCCAACAAACACGTCCATAAATCCATCATTATCAAAATCGGCCCAGGCCGATGACCAGGTTTGCATCTTGTCTTTTAGGCCCGTTTCCAATCCCACTTCCACAAAATTTCCGTCGCCATCGTTCCGGTACAATTGATTTTCACTTCTTTCGTTTACATCCCCGTTTACATTGCACTTTGCAATAAAGAGGTCCATATCCCCATCGTTATCATAATCTATCCAAATAGATCCATAATTGCCACCGGTGGGATAATCGCCTATATCCCCTTGATGAAAGGTAAAGGTACCGTCGCCATTGTTAATGTAGTAAACACTGGGAGCAACGTCGTGACATACAAAGGCATCCAGATGCCCATCATTATTGATGTCCACAAAATTGGAGCGTTGTGAAAACACATATTGGGGAAAATTAATGGCCTCGTACTCTGTTCCATCGTTATTCGCCTTCATAAAAGTGACCCCACTTCCGCCTGCATAAAGAAGATCTGTAAATCCATTTTTATCAAAGTCGGCTGCGGAAAAACTCCATGATGGCATATTTTCGGCCCATGGCGTGGTGATATTCTGCTCCGTAAAACTCCCATCCGGGTTTTGATAATGCACTTGGATGTTGGTTTCGCTTACGGAAACGATATCATCAAGAAAATCCCCGTTCATATCCACAACAGCTCTTTCAAATCCACTTGTGGAAATGGCTTCAGAAGTAAACGATACTTGGGAATATCCGGTTAAAAAAGTCAAAAGGGACAGTAAGGTAATTAGTGTTTTCATTTTTTGGTTTTTATAGTTAGTCACATTCGATATCGAGGGAATTGATCCATTCCTTTAAAACCGGAACAAAACTTTCATCAACTAAGGTTCGCCCGTTCATAGGCATTCTGTATTCCTCCAAGGTGGTTTCAACTCTGTAAAATAGAATTGAATTATCGGCATCTCCCGGTGTAATAAGTTTTGAACCATCAAATCCAGGAATTTGAAGGTCGGGATCTACGCAAATCCCAAGATTGTGGTTGTCGTCATTTTCTCTAAATGACAGACGTAATGAACGTGCTCCACAATGACCGCCATAAATGTGGCAATGGGCACAGTTCATATCAAAATAGGAACGTACCCTTACCTTTAGGCTTTGGGAAATATCTTTCCAGCTTGGGACCGTCTTTATTTGTGAGGGAATATTTCCAGTTGCGATATATCCCATTTGCTGCCATTTTTGAAGCTGGTTTTCTATGCCAGTAGCATAATTATAAATGGAATTTAAATTTTGTGGTTTGGGTGCAATGGGTATAATTGCATCAAAGGATTTATGACAGATAAAACACTCCATTTCCGATGGGATTCTATAATTGACGGACTTACGCACCCCATTTTCCATCCATTCCACGGGAACGTTAAATCCATTACCCGTCGTATTTAAAAAAGCCTCCTGTTGGGCTTCATCCCAAATATAATTTGCGAAAATCCATCCTGTGGATTTTTTAATCAGTAGGCGGGTTTCTATATTTTTTGTAGTATGGTTAGGAAGGACATTTTCATAAAAAAATGTTTTTATAAGAATACTTCCATTGGGAAAGTTAAGAACGTCTCCATCCGATACGTAAGTGGCCGAAACATTATGGGGCATCCAAACAAATCTTTTTTTGTGGGCATAATCCGAAAATAAACTATTTATGGGTTCATACGGCAATACACCATACACGGGATTTAATTCGGACAACGTTCCCTGATAGAAATTATAATCTGAAAGTTTTTCATAGGGGACGGAATTGATGTCGAAATTAACGGGAGAAAAAGGTAAAACATTTATGGTTATAACTCCTGTTTCACAACTTTGTTGGGAAACATCACAAACTATATATTCAAACGTTACTTGACCAACAAAGTTCGCATCGGGTGTATAGATAACTGCATCGTCGAGGATATTGGAAGGGGTTTCGTTATCATCTATTACTGCAGTTCCACTTTGAGGAGCCGTTAGTACAACATTTCCATCCTTAGGGATATTATCGTCATTGTCAAATATGGCAATGCGCAAGGTTGAATTTTGATAGACCTCTCCAGCGTCAGGGTTGGCAATAATATGTAAAGGGATATAACCTAGATCATCATCTTTTTTACACGAATAAAAGATGCACAATGATATAAAAAGTGGGATAATTCGAAGGAGGTTGGATTTCATTTTTAAACCGAATTTTCAATAAGCGCTGTTAACATACCTTTAACTATCATAAACTTAAGGAAAATTTGCTTTAGTTGTACATTATCCTAAAATTTTAGAATTTTTCAAAAACAATAATAAAAATGATCAATAGTGTCCGGTTAAAACATTACAAAGGTCTGTTGAGTCAATAATAATGGGTTGGAATCTGCTATTCAGGAGCGAGTCTTTACCTTCTGCATCTTTTAGCGGAGCGGTCTTACACCTTAGTCGGAGGACTATACAATAATTTAATCTAGGATAAACCTTAAACTCTTTACAAATAATATGGAGAACAAATAACATATTCCTCAATTTACCCATTACTGATTACTAATCGCAGGGAAAGGGAATATTTAAAGTTTGGAAAGCCATGTTTTTACGGAAACTAAAGTGCCACCATTCGGTGCGGATAGGTGAAAAGCCAAATTTCCTCATTCCTTCAAAGAGTATTTTTCGGTTGGCAAGGGTTTCTTTTGGGAGATCATAATTATCGCTATGCGCAGCCCTTCCAAAATGGTCATACTCGCTGCCCATTTCCACAAAACATCCTTCAAGGGTTTCAAGGGTCATATCGATGGCTGCGCCTCTGTTATGGATGGAACCGTTGCCATAGGGATTACCTACATACGTAGCCCGGGGTACCTTTTTCCACATCTTTTTCTGGACATCCAACGGACGATAACAATCATATATCCTGATACGATATCCCTTTTCCTTAAAATATTCATTTGCCTTCACTAGCGCATGGGCTACTTCTGGCTGTAGAAGGCATTTTGCACAATCATAAAGCGGTTCTCCTATAAAGTTATTGGGGGTAGCATATCGGATTTCATAAACAAAATCGGAGGAAAGTTTTTCCAAATCAACCAAGGGAGATGCAGACTGCCCCAGGGATGTAAGGGTAAATAAAGTGATGGTAAAAAGAATTCCGAAAATTTTCATGGCTCAAATTTAGGTAGAATTTGGGGAGGATTGGATTGAACAATGGCTAACTTTGGTTAAAAACAGAAAGTAATGGAAAATTTGCAAACTAAAGTCGCTTTTATCACAGGCGGTACAAAAGGAATAGGAAATGGAATAGCTGAGGCCATGATGAAGGAGGGCATAAAGGTGGCCATTACCAGCCGGTCCCTGAAATCTGCCGAAGAAGCTGCTGACAAATTAAATTCAAAAAGCAGCAATGCGGCAAAAGCTCTTGGGCTGGAAGCTGATGTTAGGGATTTTGAAAGTCAAAAGCGGGCATTTGACAAGGCGGTTGAGAAATTTGGAAAAGTAGATATTATTATAGCCAACGCAGGGGTGGGTCATTTTGCTCCCGTGGACGAGATGTCCGTACAAATGTGGGAAGAGATATTGGAAACTAATCTTTCCGGTCCGTTCTTTACCCTAAAAGCTGGGGTGGAGCAATTAAAAAAGAATAAGGGCTATTTTATAAGCATTTCGAGTTTGGCGGGAACTAACTTTTTTGCCGGCGGAAGTGCCTATAATGCAAGTAAGTTTGGAGTAACCGGGTTTACTCAGGCCGCCATGCTGGATTTGCGGGGATATGGAATAAAGGTAAGTACCATAATGCCGGGCTCTGTGGCGACCCATTTTAATGACAATGAACCGGGAGAAAAAGATTCCTGGAAAATACAAAAGGAGGATATTGGAAAGTTGGTGGTGGATCTATTGAAAATGAATCCAAGAGCCTTGCCAAGTAAAGTAGAAATCCGTCCCACGACTCCGCCGTCCAAATAAAGTGTAAATAAGCACAGTATTTTGGATTGTTGAGATGTGCAATACTCCTGAAAAGTAAAAAGCGGGCATTTCGCCCGCTTTTTGTTGTTTGAATATGGTTCTTCTTAATTGGAAGAGGAAAGGAGAGCCAAAAATTTATCAAGGTTTGGCAGGATCACTATTCGTGTTCTTCTATTTTTTGCCATTCCTTCTTTGGTATCATTTTCGGTAAGAGGGTGATAGCTACTTCTTCCGGCAGCGATCATTTTGGCTGGATCTACTCCAAAATCATTTTGAAGCTTTCTAATAACCGCAGTAGAGCGTTGTACACTCAATTCCCAATTATCTTTTACGTAGGCTCCCGGCTTTACGGTCTGGCTATCCGTATGGCCTTCAACCATCACTTCCATGGCAGGTTCACTATTGATTACCTCTGCCAATCTCTTTAAAAGATTGTTAGCTTTTGGATTTACACGTGCAGATCCAGAGCTGAACAATAATTTGTCCGAAATGGTAATCATAACCACGGTTTCATCAATGGAAATATCAATGTCATCTTTATCGCCTTCAGACATTAAGCTATTGTCCAGGTTTTGCTTAAGGTTGTGGGAAATAATTAGATTCATGGAATCCTTAAGAGTTTTGGCCTGTGCCAATTCATTTGGATCTACATTGGCCAAAGCCTTTCTCATCTTTTCTTTATCATTTTCGGAAACTACAATTCCGTCAACATTTTGAAGTCTTTCATTATTGGAATCCGAAAGTGACTGGATTTTTGCGTTATAACTTGCCACACGGTCTTCAATTTTGGCGTATTTGGCCTCAAGTTCCTCTTTCTCCATTTGGGTTTTAGAAAGGGTGGAACGAGTGTTGTTGTATTGGTTTTCCAGTTCCACGTACTTCTTTTTCGAGACACAGGAAGTGGCGATTAGGGATCCGGCCACTATGCTCATCATAATTACTCTTTTCATAACTTATAGTATTAATGGGTTTGGCAACAAATCTATATCCATACCCTACCAAAAATTAGTTAACGAATATTATACTTTTGTTAAAAGTCTATTGGGCACATATGGGAGTCACTTGCCATGTCTAATAAGATGCTGTATATTAAGGACTTAAAAGATAAAATTTTAAGTTCCCGCATTTACCTCTAAGAATGAATAAACTATTGAAGGAAGTAGGATATAGGGTTAAATAATACTTGTATTTTCCATTTTTCGGGAAAAACATTTTTTCCTACCGAAACAAAAAGGCAAAATAAGGAGGATGAGGTAAAATATTCACTCAAATTCTAGACCAGGAGGCCTGGATCCCTTAGAAGTTATGACCTGCCAGAAATGAAATAAGAAAGAACAATAGCGTCATAAATAATTAAGCCCTACTTATAAAAATTCCCGATTGCGCTCAAAGTGACTCTTTAATAATTGAAAATCAAAGTTTATTGTCAGGTCCAGCGAAGTCGATACCTTTTATAGTTTTTAATAGATGTTTTTTAAAGTAAAGCTTTTCTATTTCCGCTGAAATATTAATGTGTGGAAACACCAATTAGATTGCAAAGTAAAAAGTATTTTGAAAAGGTTTAGGACCGCTATTGGGAAAAGACCTAAAAAACCTTAAATACGTAGCCTAATAACCAATATAGGATTATAAATACCACGATAGTACCGATGCAACCGCAGCTTCCACCACCTATTTTCTTTGCGCCCCAGCCGGCGAGTAATATTCTGAACAATTTTTTCATCCGTGTATGTTTTTTTAAGACTGATTGGTCAATTTACTTTAAATGTTGGATTGAATATTTTCCGACAATATAGAACTAAAGTTTTTATCGTTTTACTTCGTTAACAATATTTCAACTTTTTTATTTATAAATGATGAGGGATTTGCGATTTAATGGAATCGGGAATAAACAGTGAAATCATTGGTTCTTATTATCGATTTTAAACTTCTGGGGCCGATTTTCCTGAGGGGACAGCTTCAATTCCGTATTGTCAAAATCCATCGTACGAATGGGATAGGGGATAATGACTCCCGCTTCGTCAAACGTCTTTTTTATTAATTTAATTGCATTATGTTGGGCCTGAAGCTTAGGTTTCGGTTTCTGGCTGTTTATCCAGAAACGAACAACAAAATTTATGGAGCTATCCCCAAATTCAGTATAAAAAAATTCCACTTCTTCTTTTTCCTCTTGTTCAAAGTTTGAACCAATGATCTGCCTGACCATATCTTCCACTTTTTGCAAATCCTCCCTATAACCAATCCGACAATTTACGGAAATACGGCTACGTGTGGTCCATGAATAATTAATAAAAGGATTCTCCACAAATATTTTGTTGGGGATAATAACATAATCGTTATCCGGCTGCCGAACGGTAACCGTTCTCAGATCTATCTCTTCCACGTATCCACTTTGGCCCTGTGTTTCAATATAATCACCTATGCGGACCTTGGGTTGAAAAGAAAGAACAAAACCAGAAACGGTGTTGCTCAAAGTTCCTTGAAGTGCAAAGCCAATGGCCAACCCCATTACGCCTGCTCCGGCCAAAACCGATGTTAATACCTTATCCAATTGTAGGACTCCAAGGGCTACAAAAAACCCGATTATCAGTACAATGGCATAAATTAATTTGGAAATAACTTGCTTTATGGATTCATCTGCAACTTTTCTCAGGAGAAATTTACGGGATAGTTTTTTTAATCCTTTTGCGATAAAGAAAAAAACAACCAAAACAAGAATGGCTATAACAAAGTTGGGGAGTTTCAGTACCAGCGCATCCATCCAACCATCCAGTTTGTCCCATAATCCTGAAAGGGAATCGTTGAAGGAAAACTTTTCATTTTTCATATTAATCCAAGTTAAAGGAGTGAGGTGAGCAAAAATGTTCCAAGAATTAACAAGATAATGGAAAGAACACCCCCAATAATAAAAAAGTGCTTGAATTTATAGAATCCCATTCCATAGATCAATGTATTGGTTTGATAGCCCATTGGGGTAAAAAAACTGAAATTTGCCCCGAACAACACTGCCAGTATAAATGGTTTCATAGGAAGATCAAGCCCTGTGGCCACTGCAATTGCGATAGGAGTCATAACAATGGCGGTGGCATTGTTGCTTACCACGGAACTCAGCATCATCGTTATTAGAAATATCAGCCCAATAATGATCCAATTGGCCTGGCCATTTAAAATAGTTAGCAGATGTTCCGAAATCCATTTGTCGGCTCCTGTGTTACTCATTGCCAATCCCAACGGAATCATTCCGGCCAATAAAAAAATAACTTGCCAATTAATACGATGATATACATCGTTAAGCTCCAGGCAACGGGTAAGGAGCAAAAGTGCGACACCCGTAAGGGCGCTTAGAAGTATGGGCAAAACACCACTTGCTGCCAATCCGATTACTATTAACAGTATTCCAAAGGAAAGAGCTTTTTTCCGGCTGTTTTGGAAAGGCTTGGTTTCATGCTCCCGGAGAATAGCCACATTTTCCATTTGATAAAGTTCACCTATGTCATCCCTGGGAATTTCCACCAATAAGCGATCCCCAGGCTTTAGGGAAATTTTCTGGATATCCTTACGGACTAGACGATCCTTGGTGTTGCGGATATTCCTTCGCTTTTTTATGGCAATGGGAAGGGCGTTCTGAAAGCGCTGTTTCCTAAGCTGCTTTAAGGTTTTACCGATAAGGATGGACCCCGGGAGAATCAATAGTTCTACAAAACCGAAATCTTCCAGTTTTCTGGTGGGCGGGCCGTTTGGATCTTTTTTGGCAGCTTCCGCTTCTTTTTCCTCCTGTACCGATTTGGTATCTTGATCTTTGTGAACGCTCAGGCCTTTATCTGTATTAAATTGGGCCAAGGTTTCCATATCGCACATTACCAAAAGCTTGTCTTTCTCCTTTAATTCAATGTATTTGCCGGGCGCATTGGTAGTATGCCCATTTCTTATCAATTTCAATATGGAAATTTCAGGATTTGTATAGAAAAAAGTGTCCTCTATTTTTTGATCAATAAGGTTTGAATCTTTATTGATGACCACCACGGTCACAAATTTTTCAAGATTATAGGCATCTTGGATATTTTGCTGGGAATCCTTGGGCAGAATTTTTGATAATAGGGTGATGGTGATAATTCCCACAATCAAAAAAATCACTCCAAAAAGAGTAAACTCAAAAAAGCTGAACTGTTCGGCCCCCAGCTCCTTGGAAACCGAATTTACTATAAGGTTGGTAGATGTACCCATTAAGGTACAGCTTCCGCCCAAAATTCCGGCAAAGGAAATGGGCAAGAGTAGTTTTGACTGGGATATATTAAAGCGTTTTGCAAGTTCGGAGATAATTTTTATAAAAACGATTACTACTGCGGTAGTATTTATAAAGGCCGAAATACCTCCGGTTATCAACATAAATACCGGGAGCAGCAACATGAGGGGCAGAATATGCAGGCCTTTGAGAAGTCGCGCCATACTTGCTATTACTCCATTGTCTTCAAGTGCCAAAGCAATGATCATCAAGGAAAGCACGGTAATGGTTGCAGTGTTGGAGAACCCCGAAATAGCTTCTTCCGGTTTTACAAGACCCGTAATGGCCAAAGAAACTATAATGAAAAAGGCTATTTTATCTACAGAGAAAACTTCAAAGGCGAAAAGAAGAATAGTAATAAGTAGAATGGAAAAAACGAGTATTATTTCGGCGGTCATTTATAGTGGGTTGATCTCACTAAGATAACTTTAGAACTAATACTCGCTTCCTAAGATTTTCCCAAAAAGGGATGGTAGGGCGTCAGGGAATGATGATTCTAGCCAAGATATTTTTTTAAGATATGACTTTTGGATGTTTGGCGCAATCTGCGAATTGCTTTTTCACGAATTTGACGCACGCGTTCCCTGCTCAAGTCAAAAGTGTCACCGATTTCCTGAAGAGTCATTGGCGGCTGTCCACAAAGTCCGAAATTAAGTTTTACAACATCTGCTTCTCGTGGAGCCAAAGTGTCCAGAGCGCGGTTTATTTCGATCCTTAAAGATTCGTGCATTAGGTTTTTATCCGGATTCGGACTTTCACCAGAGCTTAATACGTCATAAAGGTTATTATCGTTTTCACCTTCCTGAAAGGGTGCATCCATCGAAAGGCTGCGGGTGGAATTCTTTAATGAGCTTTTTACTTTGGCCTCGCTAAAATCGAGTTCTTTTGCGATCTCAGCAGCCGTAGGGATTCTTTCAAACTTTTGTTCCAAATGTATGGACGCCTTTTTGATCTTGTTGATATCGCCAATTTTATTCAACGGCAACCGTACCACACGGGATTGTTCGGCAATTGCCTGCAAAATTGCTTGACGTATCCACCAAACAGCATAGGAGATAAATTTAAAACCGCGGGTTTCATCAAATCTTTTAGCTGCCTTTACCAGCCCCACGTTGCCCTCATTGATCAAATCGGGAAGACTCAGTCCCTGATTTTGGTATTGCTTGGCCACGGAAATCACAAAACGCAGGTTTGCACGGCTTAGTTTGTTCAAGGCCGCTTGGTCTCCCTCCCGGATCCGCTGGGCCAACTCAACTTCCTCCTCGGCAGTGATCAAGTCAATCTTGCTTACATCCTGCAAATAACTGTTTAGGGATTTGGTTTCGCGGTTGGTTACCTGCTTGGTGATTTTAAGTTGTCTCATAGTTTAAAAAAGTTTAGTTTGTCAAAAACAGGGCATAGTACCACTTTATCCTGTCATTTCCAAAATGTTAACACAATCTGTTAAAAATCCAACAGCACGTCTTTTTTACTTATATTCGGGTAAAAAAGAAATGAAGTTTATAAAATTGTTGCTAGTTTGTTTTTTCGGTTTACTTGGAACTAACGTATTTTCTCAAATTCCAACTGAGGTGCCTAAACCTCAAGACAATACACCCGTGGACTTTTCAAAGCCTGGGAATATAATCGTTTTTATAGTGATTCCCGTGGTGGTGATATTGTTGGTGCTTATTTGGCGCAATAAAAGGCGAAAAGATCAAACCGTGCAAAAGTAGTCATTTTTTATGGATTTTTCGCTATATGTGTGCTTAAATTTGGTTTGATTATTGTATATATGCGGCAAATGTTATGTCAGGTATGAAGCAATTATTTTCGATTATTTTTTTCACGGCATCGGTTTCTGCATTCGCCCAGTTGGACCTTCCTAATAATTCTGTAAAATTGAATTCCACGAATCCCTTGGAAAGTCCTTCCTCGTTTGAAATACCGGAAAGTAAGGCTCCAACTCTTTCCAAATCAAAAACCTTGTTTTCGGAAACTAATTCCGATTTTGGCAAACCCTCCGAACAGAAATTCGATATGCAAAAAGGGGATGGCCTTATGGACTATACCGGCACTAACAAGACGCCTAAGTATTTTACCAAGGATAAGGAAGCCAAAGCCGAATATGGCAAGGATATGTACCTTGGTGATATCAAAACGGATTCCAAATATGTAACTATCCAGTATCGGGACCACGAATATGTGGATGGTGACCGGGTGCGTATTTTTGTAAATGGCGATATGGTAATGTCCAATGTGATGTTGGAAGGAAGTTTTCGAGGCTTTAATCTTCCGCTGCAGGATGGTTTCAATAAAATAGATTTCCAGGCGCTTAATCAAGGATCGTCGGGTCCCAACACTGCACAACTCCAAATCCTTGATGAAGTTGGTAACATACTGGCTTCATATGAATGGAACCTGCTAACAGGAAACAAGGCCACTGCGATTGTTGTTAAGCCATAGTTTATTTGATTAATTGTCCTTTTAATGTTTCACTTCTCTTTTCCTTATACCATTTTTTCGCTGAGTCCATATTATTTTTAGGCGTTTGGTTTCAATAGAAGTTATATCTTTAAGCAGGAATAAATGAAATCCCAGTACAATCGGTTTAACTCATCATAATTGATGGGAAAGACTTGGGAATATAATAAAATATTGATTCTATGAAAAAAGTACTTATAGCGCTGGACTATAATCCGAACTCGGAAAAAGTGGTAAAGATGGGTTTTGAAATGGCCCGTTTAATGAATGCCGAAATCTGTCTTTTTCACGTTCTGGCGGATGTTAGATATTACGGTATGCAGTATGAACCTTTTATGGGTTATGAAGGTTATGCCTTTCCAATGGATTATAATATCCAAAATGAATTTGTAAATGTCGCCAAGGACTATTTGGAAAAAACCAGACAACATCTCAATTATGAATATGTATCCACTCATTTGGCCGAAGGGGACACTTCCAGAATGGTTCTGGAGTACGCCCAAGAATGGGATGCCGATTTAATTGTAATGGGCACACATAGCCACGGCGCTTTGGAAAAATTGTTTTTGGGAACAGTAGCGTCCAGTGTTTTAGAGCATACAACCATTCCTGTTTACATGGTTCCCGTTGGCGAGAACAAATAAAAGGATTGTATTTCTTTGTCTTTAAATTTTGTAATTCATTTTGCGAAATTAATTTCCGTGATGTACAATGGTAATAAACAAGAATGATACCTTTGTACAAATTGAAGATTTATGGCTCTTTCCAATAATGACATTATGAAGAAATTGCGGGTGGCGCTAAAACTCCGCGATGAGGACATTGTAAAAATCTGTTCCTTGGTAGATTTTGCCGTTACCAAAAGTGAATTGGGCGCCATCTTCCGCCACGAATCCCATGAAAAGTATATGGAATGTGGGGATCAATTTCTTCGCAATTTTCTAAATGGTCTAGTAATACATCTTCGAGGACCGATGCCCGAAAAAAAACCTAATCAACCAAAAGCCCAGCCTTCCGGTGCCAAGAGTAAAACTTCAGCTGTACCCAAAAAATAAATCCGCGGAAATAGCGTACCTTTTTTACAGATAATAAGGTTGCATATTTCAGCGGAATGTATCGGAATAATATTGAAAGTTGTTAGATTTCACATTTAGTAGTCCGTTGCCTCAAAGCTAAATCGTCGAACAGATGTCTGTCCCCTCCATTTGTATGTGTGGAAGTCAGTCTGAGGCTGGCAATCCTGATTCTTTTTCGAATATTTTTAAGAGGATTCATAATGGTTTATGTTAATTGTAACGACGTTTCTGGTTCCAAGTATATGCTTTGGAAGTAATAGGTCTGTGATAGTTGTTGTTGGTATTTACGGTTCTCATGGCTTTTGATTTTAAATTATTGAACGTTGATTTTTTTGAGTTGGCCTAAGTAAAGGATTTGATGTTTTATTCCGTTACTATCGGCTTATAATAGATAGACTATTGATTCGTTGTTTTGTTACAGTACTGTGTTATGCATATTAATGATTTAATAAATATTTAACTATTTGGACCTGTAATAGGGTAGGTGAGAAGTATTAATGTTTAACACAGGTTTAACCGCTGGCCCCTTCTTAATCATTGTGGCAATCAAGACTTAACCCTATATTTGCTGACTTATTCCAAAAAACATCATGTATTATTTTCCGTTATTTCAACAAATGAGATGAACACAGTGCGCAAATCAGAAAAAAGCAAATTAAGGAGAACCCATTTATATTATAAATATACCGGGTTCTATTCCTTTGTGGGGCAAAGTCTTAAGAAAGCCATTGTTCCTATTGTGGTTATCGTGGCAATCTTAATTTTGCTTAATGCCTATGTTTTCGATTTTGGGGCATTTTTTGTTTATGTAACAGAAACTTTTGCTCCTATCAATATCCTTCTTGTGTTTTTGGCTTCGGAATCATTACTAGGTTTGGTTCCGCCAGAGATTTTTATTGCCTGGAGCAATAAAATGCCGGAACCCATTTTGTATTTGACACTCTTGGCAGTGATGTCGTATTTGGGTGGAATAATTTCCTACTTTATAGGAAGATGGATTTTTAATATCCCCCGGGTCTATGCCTATTTGGAAGGAAGTATGAGTAAGCATTTAAAGCACATCCGGAAATGGGGTGGATTTTTAATAGTTGTGGGCGCACTTTTGCCCATTCCATATTCTATGACGAGTATGGCCGCCGGGATGATCCATTATAATTTCTCAAAATATCTGCTCTTTGGATTGTTGCGATTTGTGCGGTTTTATCTCTACGCCATTGCAATATTCAATTTGATTTAATTTATTTGAATACGTGAACATTCCTAAAAAACTGATCATCAAATACATGCTCTTTAGTTCTTTTAGATGAAGAAGAATGATCCCTATGCCGCATTACGATTTAGGGAATTCAATATTTTTCTTTTGGTTCGCTTCGCCATGGTTTTTGCCTGGACTATGCAATTTGTGGTAATTGAATGGGAAGTTTATAGTATTACCAAAAATCCCCTTCTTCTCGGATTGATCGGTCTTGTAGAAGTTATTCCAGCCGTGTCTCTGGCTTTATTTGCCGGTCATCTTGTGGATCAGCGTGAAAAACGGGGTTTACTGGTAAAATGCATATTGGGATTCTCCCTTGTAAGCCTCGGGCTTTTTCTATTGACCTGGCCAAAAGTGACTGGGGATTTAACTATGGATTCCACGCTTTACGCCATTTATTTTCTGGTGTTTATTGGTGGCATCGTTAGAGCATTCCTAGGTCCTACAATATTTTCTCTGTTCTCTCTGCTTGTTCCAAAAAGAGTATATCCAAATGCAGCAACATGGAGTAGTTCCGTTTGGCAGATGGGAGCCGTTATTGGACCGGCTACAGCCGGATTTTTTATACACTGGATCGGTGTGCACTGGTCCATGTGTTTAGTGTTTGCTTTTTCCTTGATCGCTTTATTGGTGTTGCACAGAATCCCAAAGAAACCTATAATGAATCCAAAAATAGGGGAGCCGGTGATGAAGAGTTTAAAGGAGGGGATCAAATTTGTCTGGAATACAAAAGTTATTTTGGGCGCCATAACATTGGATATGTTTGCTGTTCTTTTTGGTGGTGCAGTCGCTTTATTGCCAATCTACGCGCAGGACATCTTGAAGGTCGGCTCAGAAGGTTTTGGAATTCTTCGCGCTGCACCGGCGGTGGGAGCATTGGTTATAATGTTTACTTCGGCCTATTTTCCGCTAAACAAGAACGCGGGGTTAAAACTTCTTGCCGCAATATTCGGCTTTGGGGTCTGCATTATTGTTTTCGGGATCTCTACTTGGTTTTGGCTTTCGGTAATCGCCTTATTTCTCAGCGGAGCTACAGATGGAATATCTGTAATTATCCGTCAAACTATATTACAACTGCGCACTCCCGATGCCATGCGGGGGCGCGTTGCTTCAGTAAATTCTATGTTTGTGGGATCTTCAAATGAATTAGGAGCCTTTGAAAGTGGTCTTACCGCCAAATTGATGGGCACTGTGACCGCTGTTGTCTTTGGTGGGGTTATGACTATAATTACCGTTGTAGGAACAGGTGCGGCCCTTCCTAAACTCCGTAAACTCGATTTGCGAAGAGACCTGGAGGAAAATGAAAAGGCCAATCCTTAAGTTCACCTGTTTTTTTTTTGAATTTAATTTTATTTCATCTCGTATAGATGGGCGGTTTATTGCATTCCCTGTATATTCGCAATTTTGAAATATGAAAGCGGGGATCTTTTGATTTCACGGTTATATACAAAATATGAAGCGTTTATTTTCCAATCTGCTATTTAGGGTTTTTCTTGCAATAATTTTCGGTATAGTCTTCGGATTGTTCCTGCCCGAATCAATCAATAGGATTTTCACCACTTTCAATGCGTTTTTTGGCCAGTTCCTGAATTTCTCGATTCCACTTATAATTATGGGATTGATTATGCCGGCTATTTCAGATCTTGGAAAAGGAGCCGGAAAATTACTGTTGATTACCGCAGCCATAGCTTATGGGTCCACCCTTTTCTCTGGTTTTATGACCTATTTTGCCACTTCCAATATTTTTCCTTCTCTTTTGGAATCCCAAGTAAATCCTACGGCAAAATTGGCACAATCGGGAAGTGATCTAGAACCGTATTTTAGTATAAATATTCCCCCCATTCTTGACGTAATGTCCGCGTTGGCCTTTGCTTTCTTACTTGGCCTAGGGTTTTCTTTCCAAGAAAATTCCACACTAAAAGGTGTGGTCAGGGATTTCCAGATCATAATCATGCAGTTGATAGAAAAGGTGATTGTGCCATTACTGCCGCTTTTCATCCTTGGAATATTTATAAGCATGGCTTCAAGTGGAAAAGTGTTTTCTATCCTTTCTGTATTCCTAAATATTATCGGAGTAATTTTTGCACTTCATATTGCACTGCTATTGGTACAATATCTTATTGCAGGGGCGGTAGTTAAAAAAAATCCAGTCCCTTTATTGGCTACCATGATGCCTGCGTATTTTACCGCGCTCGGTACCCAATCCTCTGCCGCAACCATTCCCGTAACCTTGAAACAGGCCCTTAAGAATGGGGTTTCCGAAAAAATTGCCGGCTTCGTTATTCCGCTATGTGCAACAATTCATTTATCGGGAAGCACCATGAAGATTACTGCTTGTGCCTTAGCCTTGATGATTTTAAATGGTATGCCATTTTCCTTTACTCTATTTGCTGGCTTTATTGCTCTGTTGGGAATAGCGATGATTGCTGCACCCGGTGTACCAGGAGGTGCAATAATGGCCGCTATTGCTATTTTGCAATCTATTTTGGGCTTTAACGAAGAAATGATCGGGCTAATGATTGCCCTTTATATTGCAATGGACAGTTTTGGCACTGCCTGCAATGTTACGGGTGATGGGGCAATAGCGTTGGTAGTGGATAAGATTACCAAGGAAAGAGGGGTGGTGTGAATGGCCTTTTAAACAAAAACGACTATCCGCAATAACATTGTCTTGGTACTGGAATTTTGCATTTTCTAAATTAAAATTAATGCATTGCGAATTTATCTTGAAATCTTGAGCAGGAATTCCCTATTTACTTCGTGGATGCCATCAAATACCTCTATGGTCAATCTATTTTTAAAGAGTTCATTTCCGTTTAGTTGTTGCTCTGTTTTTCGGGCTTCGGTGATATATTGATCTTTGTCCCCATAAAGGTAAATTACTTCTGCGGAAGACTTTAAAAATTCAAAATCATCAGGTTTTAGTTCATGAGGAATAGCTCCTGAATGTAAAACGAGTTTATTACACTGGATTTTTCGTTTCGCAACCCAGCGAGTGGCAATTGAAACTCCTTGGGAATATCCCAAAACGATAAGATTTGGAACTTCGTCCGGAATTTCTTTACGAAAAACGGCATCCACATAATTTAATACATTTTCGGTTTCCACCACCGTATTTTCTCTTGTCAACCAAGACGCGCCTACGTGCTTGTATTTTTTATCCTGATAATATTTTGAGGGTGCTTGGAGAGCAATAATGTAATTTTCCTCTGCATCGAGTTCAGAAAAATAATTGATAAAGTACCTGCTTAAATATCCCATACCATGAAATACTATCCATACGTTTTTTGTCTTTTCAGTGAAGGAATTGAGCGTTGAATAGCTATTTGAAGTGTTGTAGGAAACCTGTTTTTCGGTGCTCATTTTGTTATTTTCAATTTTGTATTTTTACAAAGGTAAATTATTAAGATGAAGATGAGCAAAACGGAAATCCTGAACGCCTGCAACAACATGTGCAAGAATACTTTAATGGAAACACTTGAAATAGAATTTACGGAGGTGGGCGAGGATTACCTTGTAGCAAGAATGCCTGTTACTCCACGAATCCACCAGCCCGATGGCGTACTTCACGGCGGTGCATCAGTGGCATTGGCAGAAAGTGTAGGAAGTGCCGGCGCCTTTATCTTCTTGAATTCCCAGGATGTTGTTATCCGTGGAATTGAGATTGCGGCAAATCATTTAAAATCTGTGCGCGATGGATATGTATATGCCCACGCCAATATTGTCCATAAAGGCCGGACCATCCAACTGTGGCAAATCCGGATCGTTAACGAAAACGGGGATCTTGTTTCCCTGGTAAAACTTACTACCATCACCCTTCCTAAAAACAATTAATGGATTTCTCTGTTTTCATCGATCGTATTGTTCAACAAAAAATGGATAATCGACCTTTTGTGGTTTATTCCCACCCAAATAGCAACACAGCAATTTGTTATCTTCAGAAAAGTGAGCAGGTATTTACGGATAATTCTTTGGATATAAATGGATTTGTAATTTATCCATTTTTAAGAAATTCAAGGGGCCTAATAATACCCACCAATGAATCCGAAATTTTGAAAACTAAAATTGATTTTTCGGAAATAGAAAAAACAAAAGTCCACATTACAGAAAAGGAAAGTGATCATAAAAATCATCTTGAATTGGTTCAAAAAGGCATCAATGCCATACATGCCACCGATATCCAAAAAATCGTTCTTTCCAGAAAAAAAGATATTCAACTCAAAGATTTCTCATTAGCTAAGCTGATCAGGAGATTATTTTCGATTTATCCCACTGCCTTCCGCTATTTATGGTTCCATCCCGAAACAGGAATTTGGTGCGGTGCCACGCCAGAAACCTTGGTTTCAATTAAGGAAAACCGCTTTATTACCATGGCTCTGGCGGGAACCCAACCTTATACCGACGGTCCGATGCGTTGGCGCAAAAAGGAAAGAGAGGAACAGAATTTTGTGACCACGGCAATCGTGGATAATATTAGGCCATTTGTTGAAGAGCTAGAGGTTTCAAATGTCCGCAACCAAGGCGCGGGTATGCTTGTTCATTTGTGTACGGATATTTCTGGAACAATCAAGGAAGACAAGGGCTCCTCATATAAAATTGCCATGGCGCTTCATCCTACACCAGCCGTTTGCGGAACTCCCCAAAAACCTGCTGAGGAGTTTATTATTGAAAATGAAAGTTATCCTCGCGAATATTATACCGGATTTTTAGGGATAGTTTACGAAGAAAGCTCCTTCTTGTTTGTAAACTTGCGCTGTATGAAAATTGAGCACAAAATAGCCTCCATATTTGTTGGTGGAGGTATTACCGCCCATTCCATACCTGAAGAGGAATGGCTGGAAACTCAAAATAAAATGCAAACCATGCTACAAGTATTGTACCCAATGCTGTAAAGTTTTCGGCGTCTTCGTACCTTTGACTCCCATGAAATTTTCCAACAAAATACTTTCGCAAACTCTGGTTCAATTATGTTTGGATAAGGGAATTGACCACATTGTAATTTCTCCCGGCTCCAGGAACGCCCCGCTCACTATTGGCTTTGCCGAACATTCGGATTTTAAATGTTTTAGCATTGTCGACGAGCGGAGTGCTGCATTTTTTGCTTTAGGAATCGCGCAACAATTAAAAAAACCTGTTGCCCTTGTCTGCACTTCCGGTTCGGCATTGTTAAATTATTATCCCGCCGTAGCAGAGGCTTTTTATAGCGATATTCCTTTAGTGATAATTTCGGCGGACAGGCCTGCGGATTATATTGATATTGGGGATGGACAAACCATACGACAGGAAAATGTATTTGTAAATCATATTCTCTATAGTGCAAATTGCAAAGAAGGGGAAGATTTCCAGATTTATAATGAAACCGAAATAAACGTAGCACTCAATACCGCGTTTGAACTTCAGGGCCCCGTCCATATTAATGTTCCTTTTAGTGAACCGCTGTATAAAACTACGGAGCAGCAATTGGTATATCCCCAAAATGTTCTACCTCGGGTTGCATCACATGCTGTGGATGAGGAATTATCCCTATTTATCGAGCAATGGAATCGAAGTAAAAGGAAAATGATCTTGGTGGGGGTTTTTCCACCCAATTCAGTGGAATCACAATATGTGGAACAATTGGCACAGGATCCGAGTGTATTGGTGCTAACCGAAACCACCTCCAATCTCCATCATTCCAATTTTATAAGTGCCATTGATCAACTAATATCGCCTTTAATTGAAGAGGAATTTGAAAAATTGCGACCCGAAATACTGTTGACGTTCGGCGGAATGGTTGTTTCAAAGAAAATCAAATCTTTTTTAAGGAATTTTCCGCCACAGAATCATTGGCATATTGACCCAAAAAAAGCCTACGATACGTTTTTTGTGTTGGACCATCATTTTAAATACAATGTTAATGATTTCTTCAATGCCTTTCTTCCGAAGATTGAATTGCAAACTTCCAATTATAAGGAAGAGTGGCTGCGGGTAAGGGATTACCGCAAGGAAAAACAAAGGGACTACCAAAAAGAAATCCCTTATTCCGATTTTATGGTTTTCTGCAATATTTTTGCATCACTTCCAGAAAATGTGCAACTCCAACTTGGTAACAGCGCCACCATCCGCTATGCCCAACTCTTTGATATTCCTGAAGGAGCAGAGGTTTTCTGCAACCGTGGCACCAGCGGAATCGACGGCAGTACCAGTTCGGCAATTGGTGCGGCCTACGCATCACAATTGCCTACTATTTTTTTGACAGGAGATCTTAGTTTCTTTTACGATAGTAATGCCCTATGGAACAATTATATTCCCAATAATTTCAAAATAGTTGTCGTAAATAATGGGGGTGGAGGAATTTTTAGGATTCTTCCCGGAAATAAGGACACCGAGCTGTTTGATAGGTATTTTGAGACCAAACACCAACTTAGTGCGAAACAACTTTCGGAAATGTATGGTTTTCAATATGTATCAATCAACGGGGAGAACGATTTATCTAAAAAAATAAATTGGTTTTTCAAAAGCAATAAGGGACCAGCGCTTCTGGAAATATTTACGCCATCTACTGTTAACGACGGGGTTTTGATCGAATATTTTAAATATATTTCCTGATTACATCGGGATATAGGAGATTTATGAAAGTGCCCAAAGATCCTTCAAAATTTTTTTATAAGATTTTTAAGTTGGTGTATGCTTGATAATGATTCTTACATATACACAACTTTTTCGGTTTCATTATTCTCAAAATGGAATTTTACTGATTACAATTTTACTTCATAATACTTTACCTTTGCAACTATGATAAATTTGGGTGAATACAATACATTGACAATCTTACGTGAAACTGATCCAGGATTGTATTTAGGCGATGATGAAGATAATGTGGTACTGTTGCCGCATAAATATAAACCTGAAGAATACGAAATAGGAGATTCCATAAGGGTATTTATCTACTTGGATAATGAAGAGCGGCCTATTGCTACTACTTTGGAACCCTTTCTGTTATTGAATACTTATGGCTATTTACATTGCAGTGCGGTAACCGAATTCGGGGCCTTTATGGATTGGGGTTTGGAGAAACAGCTTTTTGTTCCTTTTAAAGAGCAGGCAAGACCGATGAAGAAGGACAGTTGGTATATCGTTCATTTATATTTGGACGAAAAAACCAATAGATTGGTAGGTTCAAGTAAAACCAATAGATTTCTTCAAAATAAAACCCTTACGGTAGAGCCCTATCAAGAGGTAGAAATTTTAGTGACCCATATTACCGAAAAAGGAGCAAATGCCATTATTAATGGGGTACATACCGGTTTGATTTATATTGAAGATATCTTTGAGGACATCAGAAGTGGTGATAAAATAAAGGCTTATATTAAAAAAATTCGGGAGGACAATAAGATCGATCTTGTACTGCAACCTCCAGGATATAAAAGCATTGAGCCAAATGCAAATTATATTAGAGAAGAGCTTGTTGCCGCTGGCGGTTTCCTTCCGCTCCACGATAAGTCGGAGCCGGAGGAAATTAAAAATCTATTGGGAATGAGCAAGAAAAGCTTTAAAAAAGCAATTGGAACCCTTTATAAAGAAAAGCAGATTGCCATTAAAGAAGATGGGATTGAATTGCTTTAATTTTAAGACGAATTTAAAAAGCCTGGCGAATAAACACTTTTAAACTTTTATCGTTGCAAAAACATTAGTAATAACTGCGTCCCATCCTATAAGGGGCGCAACGGGGACAAATTCCATTTGGCGGGCACGAATCCGGACCTAGAAAATTACTAGCAGCATCTTTATAGACAATATTTTTCACTTTTGTGGATCCGTCTGCGGAATAGTTGCTGTTGCCTCCATAAATACCAAGTTCGCTGGGATCAAGTGAAATTTTAATTTTTGACTCAACGTAGTTTTCAGAAGCGGCCATAGCGTCGGACATGCTCACGGGCTGTCTATAGTTCTCTTTGCTCAAACGGAACGAGGGCAACTTTTTAGAATATTTACGGACAAACCCAAGGTCGCCTATTAGAGGCGAGTTCGTTGCTCTTTCAACTACAGGCAAAGAAATAACATTCAATTTGCCCTTGAAGGTCTCAAGATCAAATTGCGCCGATGCCAACATCGGAAAAAGAAGAAGTAGCAGAAAAATCTTTTTCATAGCCACAAATATATCAAAATTTGAGCCAACAAAGAGTTTCGTGAATTCTTCCGCATTCAACCATTTGGGATAAGGAATTCGAAATTCCATTCCTCTTAACTTTATAGTATCTTTGGAACAAAATTTAAAGATATGCTTGCTCCTGATTGGAAAGTTGCGAAGGAATACACGGATATTACTTACAAAAAATCGAATGGCGTGGCCCGGATTGCCTTTAACCGTCCAGAAGTGCGGAATGCTTTTAGACCAAAGACCACAGCCGAATTATTGGATGCTTTTCACGATGCCCAAGAGGATACTTCCATTGGTGTTGTTCTACTTTCTGCAGAGGGACCCTCTCCAAAAGATGGCGTGTATAGTTTTTGCAGTGGTGGCGATCAAAAGGCAAGGGGCCATCAGGGATATGTGGGGGATGATGGGTATCACCGGTTAAACATCCTGGATGTGCAACGATTGATCCGTTTTATGCCAAAAGCGGTGATATGTGTTGTTCCTGGTTGGGCAGTTGGGGGTGGGCATAGCCTACACGTAGTCTGTGATCTTACTTTGGCTAGCAAGGAACACGCTATTTTTAAGCAGACAGATGCTGATGTAACCAGTTTTGATGGCGGTTATGGTAGCGCATATTTAGCAAAAATGGTAGGCCAAAAAAGAGCGAGGGAGATCTTTTTTCTAGGAAGAAATTATTCCGCTCAAGAAGCTTATGATATGGGAATGGTGAACGCCGTAATTCCCCATGAAGAATTGGAAAACACCGCTTATCAATGGGCACAAGAGATTTTGGCCAAATCCCCGACTTCCATTAAAATGTTGAAATTTGCCATGAACTTAACCGATGACGGTATGGTTGGCCAACAGGTATTCGCAGGCGAAGCTACAAGGTTGGCTTATATGACCGAAGAGGCTAAAGAGGGCCGTGATGCTTTCTTGGAAAAACGTAAACCCAACTTCAATAAAAAATGGTTGCCTTAAATCTTCCTAATTATTTTAGGTTTTTTTCCGAAACAATAGTGCTAGGTTAAAATATTACAAAGTTCTGTTGTTTCAATTATGATGGCTGTTTTAGAATCATTTTATTAAGTGCCAGCTTGCTATTTATTTACCATCGAATATCAATAGTTAAAAGCAATGCTTAATCAATTTAATGTAATTATCAGGCTATTAAGGAGAAGGAGTTATATCTTACCGTCTTTCAACTCAGCGGTCTTACATCTTATTCGGACACGACTAATCCGGAAATTAATCCTCTGGAAAAATTGTACTCTCAAAAGCTCCCGCATCTGGCGGAGTTGATCGTGGATTTCCATTTAAGTCTCTGGAAGGTGGAACACCGTTCAAGCCAATATTTTCTGCTCCAGATTTATCCTTCTCAATGTTGAAATTGTTCTTCGCCGTATTTTGGAAGGCTGGATCAATGTTAAAGACGTTATTGGAATATAGTTCACTATTGGAAAAATCATATAACGGGTCACCGCTGGTTTGACCTTGGGAATCATCAAAACGAATAAGGCAATTTTTAAAACTGAAATTAAATGCCGACTCGTTTATTCTGGATAATGCGAATTCTATCCTATCGCTTCCATAAACTATACAATTTTTAAAATCGGCTTTAACTAAATCCGAGTGGAAAAGGGTTTCTTCGGTTTCCAACGTATTTTCGATGGTCACGGCAGGAAAATTTCTAAATCCATTGGACCAATAATTGGCGAAAGTGCAGTGGTTAAACTCGTAACTTCCTCCCAGTTGTATAGCCAATGAAGATTGTCCATTGTTATTTATAACCATATTTTCGCCATAAATATCGGCTTTTCGCGCTAAAAGCCCCACATTGGAATTGTTGTAAAGTTGAACGTTTCGGAATATGGCGGAACATTCCTCGGCAACAATACCGATACTGGCATTTTTTATGGTAGTGTGATTAAATTCATTATTTGTGCTACTGGATGTCAGGCGGATATAAGCCCATTGTCCCGGTATATCCGAAAAGGAAGGCTCCAGTCTATCCCCTTGGAATATCACTTCGTTTTCCATCGCTTGGGGGTCAGAACTTTCTTCACCCATTACTTTCATGGAGCCAGCTACCAAAATACCACTATTGTAATGAAAATGTACCCTGGCACCCGCTTCTACCTTAAGGGTTTTATTGGATGCCACGGCTGCAAAACCATAAATAACATAGGGTTTTTCATTGGTAAAGGTAAGCTCATCATCATCCAAATAGAAGCCGGGTATTTCCACTGTATCATCTCCCGAACCCAAAATCAAGGTTTCGGTAGTGCCGTCGGCATATTTTTCCGGGAAGAGGAAAATTGCGTCTTTTACCAACGTCACCAATTCCACCTTCTGCTGGTTTCCTCCCGTGTCAAAGAGAATTTGGTCCGTATATAAAAACTCATTGGAGGAAGTAGGCGGATTGTTTACATCGAAGGTTGTCTCCACAAAAATAAAAATACTGTCTTTTGCCAAAATCTGTACGTCCTGGAAAACCTTTCCGGGAACTCCATCTACATTCAGTCTATAATGCGAGGCTTCCCCTTGGGCCAATCGTAAACTTGGGATATGGATATCTTCCTTACTGGTGTTATAGACCTTAAGGTTATAGGTACTAGAGCCGATATTTGTGAAAATGGTATCCAAATATACCGTGTCTTTTGAAAACTGAAGATTTCCAGCACTGGGTACGGTTTCAAAGTCATTTCGACACGAACTCCAAAGAATCAAGGAACAAAGGATTACAAGGCCGTATAAATATCTCATCTACTGATTTTTTTGGTAAAAATATAACTTTTTATTGCGCTTAATATTGTGGGCAGGCTAATAATATCGAAATCCACCACGGAAAGAAGAAATAGAATTGGATTTAATTAAGAAAAATATTTATTATAAATCACTATTATTCAGGTATGATTTAAATTTACTTTTACGCTCACATCGAGGAATAAAGGTGTTGGAATTCCCCTTCCTTTACGTTTTAATAAAACACGAAAAATATTATAAAATCGAACGTATTTAAACCTTTCAAATTTCGATCCTTACTGTATTGCGAATCCAGTCTTGGTTCTTGACTGTATCAGCCCCGACACATCCGACGGTCTTAGTACAATTCTGGACAATATCGATTATAAATTTAGTTTTTCCCCTTCTCAACAATCTCAATTTTAAAGAGCTTGTCCCAATTTTTACCGGTGATGTATAAAATATTTGGCTCGCCATTATAAGCAATGCCGTTTAATACATCCAAATCGGGATGTTGGGTTACCTTGCTTTTTAGATCCGTAAGATCGATAACCCCTTCCACGGCCCCGTTTTTGGGATCTATGATTGCGATTGATGCTTGTTGGTACACATTGGCATATATTTTCCCATCCACCCATTCCAGTTCGTTTACACTGTTGATCTTGCTGGTATTGGTAAATATTTCGATATAATCCTTTTCGGCAAGATTATTGGCGCTAAGTTGCCAAATCCTATCCGTGCCATCACTTTTATATATTACTTTTCCGTCATTGCAAAGGCCCCAACCTTCCTTACTGTCTCCATAAACAAAAGTACCGGTCTGTTCCATGGTTTTAAGATTATAAATAAAACCCGTATTCTCCCGCCAAGTAAGTTGGTAAATCTTGTTGTTCAGGATGGTTAGTCCTTCACCGAAATAAGAATCCGCCAATTTCACTTCTTTAAGTACTTTCCCCGTTGTATAGTCTGTTTTGCGAAGTGAAGAACGCTTGTATTGTCCCGTGCTTTCATAAAGAGTGTCATTTGCGAATTCAAGTCCTTGGGTATATGCGTGGATATCGTGTGGGTACGTTTCTAAAATGTTGTAGGTATATACCTTTGGTTTTAGCGCAGAGAGAATGGTTATTTTTTTTGAAGATTCATATTTTTTGCCATCACTGTAGATGTCTGCCCGTAAGGTTCTTTCACCTAGTTTTTGATCGGCCAGTGAAATTTGATCCTTGTTTGCTTTCAATCTCCTTGTTCCAAGGAAATATACGATGGAATCTATTGCCTGGTTTTTTTTATTGGTGACGGTTACAAAAATTTCATCATTGGAGGTATAGGTTTTCTTCGGTTTGGAAATTTCCAGAAGGAAAATATCGTTTTCTGATTTCGCATTATTTCCACAACTCGCAAATAGTGCCACTAAACCAATCGCAGCTAATGTATTATAAAATTTCATGGGCATTCAAATTTTTTATGCAATGTATTTATTAAAATTGGAATCCAAAAGTCTTGTGTAAATATCTAAAAAGGCATATATTCGCGCCGTGGCAAGTCCTACACAACTAGCTCCTGTTGAATCCTCCAGGGCGGGAACGCAGCAAAGGTAAACGGTTGTAGCAGTGTGATGTAGGTAGCTTGCCACTTTTTTTATGGAATTTTATCAGATTCCAAATATTCAAATCTCCACAGTTTATTTCTCCAGATTTCCCCCGCGTAATCAATTCCTATTCTTGTAGAAGTAACTATTTTTCCATTTGATGGTTGATCTTCAATCCATAATCTCTTTGATGTTTCCAAATCTTCACCATAGAACGAGCGATCCAGACCAATTAGTTTTCCAACCCTTCCGGGACCTATACAACCCTGAACTCCCCTTATTAATACAGCCTCTGGATGATCAATTGGTCCGGTCACGATATTGAGCATCCAATGCACTCCATAAATTAAATAAGCATATACCAGGCCTCCTTCTGCGAACATTACCTCGGTCCGTGCCGTGCGGCCCTTGCTGGCGTGACTAGCCAAATCATTCGGACCTAAATAAGTTTCCGTTTCGACAATTTGCCATTTTTGGATATCGCCGTTTCCGAAGTCGCGAACCAAAAGTTTTCCCAGCAGGTCCTCGGCAACAAAAAGCGCATCATGAGAACGATAATAAGCTCGTTTTAATCGCTTTGGCGGATGGGATGTATTAAATTCCATAAAATTCAATATTCTTATTGTAGAACTTTCTCAAAATTGGACTTCCTATTTTACACATACCGGAAAATGAAATTTGCAAAACTAATGTCATAAGCGCACCTTTGTAAATCAACATTTATATATGCCAAAAATAGTATTTATCACCGGGGCATCATCGGGAATTGGGAAGGCAATTGGCGAATTTTTATCCGATAAGGGCTTTCAGGTTTATGGAACCAGCCGAAATCCTGAAAAAATATCCAACCCTGTTTTTCCTCTCCTTAAAATGGACGTTAACGACAAGGCTTCCATTGCAAGTGCCATTGCAGAGATAATCGAAAAACACGGGAAACTGGATGTTGTGGTCAACAATGCAGGCGTTGGAATTACCGGTCCTATAGAAGAAACCCCCGATGAAGAGATTATGAAGGCATTTCGAACCAATTATCTTGGACCCATCAATGTTATAAAGAATGTTCTGCCACAGATGAGACAGCAGGGGTATGGGCATATCCTTAATGTAACCTCCATCGCCGGATATATGGGATTACCCTATAGAGGAATCTATTCCTCAACAAAAGCGGCGCTGGAAATTACCATAGAAGCGCTTCGGATGGAAACCCGGCAGTTTGGGATTAAAATGACAAATATTGCCCCCGGCGATTTCGCGACCAATATTGCCGCAGGGCGCTACCATGCGCCAGTCCTAGAGAATTCACCTTACAGGGATGCTTATGGCCAAACTCTGGAGATGATGAATGAACACGTGGACCAAGGTTTGGATCCTATGAAAATGGCCATCGCCGTGCATCAGATTATTGAAACCGATAGTCCGAAAATCCATTACAAAGTGGGTGCCCCAATGCAGAAGTTTTCCATAGTATTAAAGCGACTATTGCCGGACAAAATGTATGAAAATCTGTTGCTAAAACATTATAAACTGAAATAGTAATTTTAGAAATCTTATCCCTTTCTCAATAGAACCAAAGTCAAATTAAAATACAAGGACACATTATTTTTATGTTCCTAATTTTTAATTTTCTATATAAAATAAAATCCAATGAATAACCGTACAGAACAATTAAAAGCCTTTGATAGATTGTTAACCATAATGGACGAATTGCGCGCCCAATGCCCTTGGGACCGAAAGCAGACTATGGAGTCGCTGAGGCATTTAACAATTGAGGAAACGTATGAACTGGGCGATGCAATTTTGGATAATGACCTGGACGAAGTCAGGAATGAATTGGGAGATGTCCTGCTACACATTGTCTTTTATGCCAAAATAGGTAGTGAAACGGGAAATTTTGATATTGCCGATGTATGCAATGGTATTTGTGAAAAACTTATTTCAAGGCATCCACATATTTATGGCGATGTAAAAGTGGCGAATGAAGAAGAAGTAAAAAAGAACTGGGAGAACCTGAAGCTAAAGGAGGGCAAAAAGAGTGTGCTGGAAGGAGTCCCAAAATCCTTGCCGGCGGTGGTCAAAGCCAGCCGGATCCAAGAAAAGGTGGCGGGAGTTGGTTTTGATTGGGATACACCTGAACAGGTATTTGAAAAACTTCACGAGGAACTTGGTGAACTGCAAGAGGAAATAAACAGCAACAACAAAGACAACATTGACGCTGAGTTTGGTGATGTTTTATTTTCCATGGTAAATTATGCCCGATTTTTGGGAGTAAATCCTGAAAATGCCCTAGAGCGGACTAACAAAAAGTTTATCCAGCGCTTTCAATATTTGGAAGAAAAAGCCAAGGAAATAAATAAATCCCTTAAGGAAATGACTTTAGCGGAAATGGATTTTTTTTGGAACGAGGCCAAGGGTTTATAATCCGGTTTGTAAAAGGGGAAATTTCATAAAAAGTAACGGTCGGTAATCAAATACCGACCGTTTTTATAATGTAATTCAATAGTGTCCGGTTTAAACATTACAAAGTTCTAATTCGAATTAGTTTAAAATTCTAAGTTAACCGCGGACTTCCTTGATTTTGGATAATTTTGCTTTCCAAACTTCCAATTGCTCTTTGTGTCTCGCAATATTTCGATGCACTTCTTTTACCAAGGGATTATTTTCATCAACATGATGGAAAAAGCCCAAGTTGTTTTCTAATTGACGAATTTCGTCCTTAGTTTCATCTATCTTTTTCGAAATAAAGAAATGTTCGTTCTGGAGCTTCTTTTCATCATCCCTATTCACAAGGGTATTTAACTTGTTGTCAAATTTGATTAGTTCCGATTCTTTTTTGCCCAGATCCAGTTTGGAAAATATACCGTCCAATGTTCTGTTGAATTTTTGTTCAATAAAACGTTTGCTGTAAGGCACACGACCTATTTTTTTCCATTCTGAAATGCTCTTTTTAATGTTTTTGATGTCTTCCTTATGATCGCCTGAGATCTCAAAATTGGAAAGAGACTTCAACATTTCCTGTTTTTTCTCATAATTCCCCAGCTCTTCTTTATTCGCTTCGTTTTTCTCGGCATTCAGACGGTCAAAGTAATGGTTACAGGCTTTTTTGAACTGTTTCCAGATTTTGTCACTATCCTTACGGGGCACGTGACCGATGTTTTTCCAATCATCCTGGATTTTTTTCATAAGGGCGGTGGTAGCTTCAAAATCGTCACTATCCTTGTTTTCCTCGGCAATTTTAATCAGTTCCCGTTTTTTACCAAGGTTAATGTATTGCTCTTTTTTCTGATTTTTATAGAAACTGTTTTTTTGATGGTTGAAAGCACCCGTTACCTCCTTAAAGGATTCCCACACCTCCTTATTATGGCTTCGTGGAACTCTTCCGGTATTAAAAAAAGCATCCCGGAGTTCCTGCACCTGCTTTATGGCGTTTTGCCAAGCTTGGTGATCAGGTTTGGTTTTTTCAGCCAATTCTTTTAAGGAAGCTATTATGCCAGTTTTTTTATCATAATTTGCTTCAAACTCTTTCTCGGCTTCTGCTATTTCCGCTTGGCGCTTATCGTGAATAACTTTTGTCGCCAAGCTAAATTTGTCCCAAACCTCATCCCTGTATTCTTTTGCCACAGGACCAATGTCCTCTTTCCACATTTTATGAAGCATTTGCAGCTCACGGAAGGCTTTGTCAATGTTTTCTTCTTGTGCCAATTCTTCGGCACGGGTAATCAGTTTTAACTTGGCGTCCAAATTGTGTTTGAAATCCATATCCCGGAATTCCCGGTTTAGATGAAGAAAATCGTAGAAATTCTCTACATGGTGATGATAGGTATTCCATACTGTATTGTACTTATCCCTTGGGATCGGTCCGGCCAAATGCCATTTTTCTTGAATTTCCTTAAAGTGTTTGTAGGTAGTATTTATATTTTCCTCGGCACTCAATAAGCTCTTAAGTTCCTCTATCAGTTCCCAACGTTTGTTTAAATTGCTCTGGAGGTCATTTTTGAGATTTTTATAATGATTATTTCGCCGTTCCTTGTAGTCGAAAAACAGGGAATTGAATTCCTTTTTCAGAGGTGTTGTATATTGAAAATCGATGATATTTCCACCCTGGGCAAGAAACTCTTCTTTTTTATGTTCCAACTCTTCATTAAATTGACTGTTGAATTCAGATCGGATCTCTTCCACATCATGCTTGATATCCTGGATTTTTCGTGTTTTAAGAAGGTTGTCCAGTTCAGCAACTAGTTCTTTTTTGGAGAGTGAAGAATAATCTTTTTGGGCTTGCTCCTCCTTGTCCTCCTGCTCTTCATCCTCTGAAGATTCTACCTCTTCTTCGTCTTCGGGCTCAAGGATTTTTTCCGGTTGGGCTTTAGTTTGGGATGTTTCACCTTCTTTAACATCCGAAGAATTCGATTCATCAGCATCCTGGTCTACTGTCTCGGTATCTGTTTGCGATTCTTGCGCACTCAGTTCTGTTGAATCCTCCCTGTTATTTTCCGAAGTATCCTGGGTTTCCGTAATCTCCTCTAGAGATGCTTCTTTTGGTTCCTTCATCTCATCGGGAGAAGCTTCGATAGGATTTTTTTTGGTTTCTTCTATATGTGCGGAAGTTGCCACATTTTCATTTTGGACTTCGTTGATAGGATTCTCATTTTCTTGCTGAGACGAATTTTCTTGGGACATTTGTTTCAATGTTGAGGTTCGTATTCTGTTTATAATATGGTCGTCAATATACTAACTAAGGCCGAATTGGCAAAGCTTTAACTACTTTTTTGTCTAATCTTATAAACTCCAGATTTCCCATGCTTTCTCGGCTTGCCAGGTTAGCATGTCAAGGCCATTACTGGTATTGGAGCCTTGTTTCCTTCCTTTCCTTAAAAATTCGGTTTCTGTGGGATTGTATATTAAATCGAACAGCAAATGATCCGGTGATAAATAGGAGTAAGGTATTGGCGGAAATGCCGAAGTATTTGGAAATGTGCCCAAGGGCGTACAGTTGACGATTAAGCAATGATTCTCAAGAATGTTTCGGTCCAAATCCTCGTAATGTATAAATTCAGGATTGGGCTTGCGACTAACATAGGTGAAATCAAATCCCAAATGAGCGAGGACATATGCAATTGCCTTGGAAGCTCCACCAGTTCCCAAGATTAAGGCGGATTTTGTTTTTAATGGTAAAAATGGCAAAAGCGATTTTTCGAATCCAAAGCAATCACTATTATAGCCAATCAACTTATTTCCATCGAACTTAATAACATTAACGGCTCCAATATCTTTCGCAGTCTTTTCTAGATCGTCTAAATACGGAATTATTTTCTCCTTATATGGAATGGTTACGTTAAGGCCGTGTAAATCCTTGTTTTTTACAAGTATTTCCGGAAATTGTTCAATATTTTCGATGTCAAAGTTATGGTAGGAATGTGGAAGATTTTCCTTCTCGAATTTTTCGGTAAAGAACGATTTTGAAAAAGAGTAGTCAATATGTTTTCCGATCAATCCAAATTTAGACACGTTCCTTTCTTTTATAGTTATCGTACCAATCCAAACTTAAAACAATCAATATTCCCAGAATTATAAAGACAATGGCCAACATTGTCTCCGAACCAAAATCCTCTGGAAATGTTCGATTATAGCTTTTTATGATATATCTTCCCTTAAGATCCAATATTTTTTCTCCTACCGCATTGGTTTTATATACTACTTCTTTCCAAGGCCATACTACTCCCAAGGAACCTGCAATAAAACCAATTATTACTGCATAAGCGGCAAACTTGAAGCGTTTTAAGACGTAAGCCAGCAAATGTGAGAGGGAAACAAGACCTACTAAAGATCCTAGGGAAAAAACCGCAAGAATTTTAAGTAGTTCAATGCGTTCTACATCATGGGTCCAGGAGAAATCCAATTGAAATATGTCCGCAAATGTATCGAAGAGCGCATTGACGGAATCCACCAAAAGAAGAACGTAATTTCCAAAAAGAATTAAAATAAAGGATCCGGAAAGTCCGGGCAGAGTCATTCCTGAAACACTGATTATCCCGCAAAAGAAAACAAAAAACAAGTTTGTGTTTTCCTTAGCCGGTTCCAGAAAACTTATAGCAACGCCAATAATAATTCCTGAAAGTAGAAATGCAATATACTTTCTGTTCCAATGGCCAAAATCCTTGGCAATAAAATAAATAGAACCGATGATCATTCCAAAAAATGCGCTCCAAACATAGAGTTCATAGTGGACAATGAGATAATCGAGTAACTTGGAGATGCTGAAATAGCTTATAACCATTCCCAATATCAACAGAAACAGAAATTGTCCGTTTATATATCTATAAAAACTTTTGTAACGACCGTTGAGGAGTAATTTGAAAGCTTTTTTATTGACTTTTTGAAGTGAATAGATGAATTCCTCATAAAATCCAGCCACAAAGGCAACCACACCTCCCGAAACTCCGGGAACCTTATTGGCCGCGCCCATCCCGAGACCTTTAAGGACCAACCAAACTTTATCCGAAAAAGAGCGATTTTCGTACATGGTAAACGGGAAGTCCCGTGGTTATTTCACTTGTGCAAAATTATGGTTTATCAATATTTGGGACCTTTTTAGTGACCGCCAATCTTTCCAAGAGAAATATAGTTAAGAAGCCTATTATGGCAAAAACAATAGCCAAAAGTATTTTTGGGTCGCCATTAAAATGTTGGGGCAAAATACTTTTTTCGATAAAAGGAACTTCTTCACCAGCATGGTTCAAACGGTATTGTAAAACCTCCTTCCAAGGCCAGATTTTGTTGAGTGCTCCTATCATAAATCCCGTTAAAACTGCTAAGGTCAAATTTTTGTGATGTTTAAACATCCAATTTAAGGTATTGGAAAATAATTTTAATCCTAAAATAGCTCCCATCCCAAAAATCAACAGTTTGCCCAAAGCTTCCGAAAACATCGTCATGTTCAAAGTGGTTATTCCCTCACCGAGCGTAGTTACGATTCCAATAACGGTAGTATAAGCTCCCATAAGTAAAAGTATAAACGCACCTGAAATACCGGGAAGTATCATGGCGATTATGGCAATAAACCCTGCAAGAAACAGGAACCAAATGCTGTCTGGCGACCCAATGGGTTCCATAATGGTTATTACATACGAAAGCACAGAGGCTATAATTAGTCCCAAAATAATGGTAAAACGCCAAATGGTAATTTGTCGTGCCACATAAACGATACTTGCGATAACCAGCCCAAAGAAAAAAGACCAAACCATAATGGGAAAGGCATCCAATAAATAGGTGATCAGTTTGGCCAGGGACAAGATGCTGATAAAAATACCCGCAAACAATGCCAGAAGAAAGGAGAGGTTATAGCTTTTCCATGCCGCGGTGAGACCTTCCTTTTTCCAAACCTTAAAAATCTTGAGATCGATTTTATGAATGGTTTCAATCAATTCCTCATAGATGCCTGAAATAAATGCTATAGTCCCACCAGAAACACCTGGCACAACATCCGCAGCGCCCATGGCTAGACCTTTAGCGGTAATTAATAAATATTGAGAGAAACTTCTTTGAGGCATAGATTGATTGATAAGCCCCAAAAGTAAACAAATTAAAGAGATGGGTTTTTGTGCTGTGCTATAATTTGCTTTACCTTCTTCATTCGGTAGACCAAAGGGAAAATCTCTTCGATTATCATCAGAAAATCTGGTTCGCATTTCAAAGCGTTTTTTAAATGGAATTCCCCTTTTGTTTCTTCCCTAAGGGAAAAATAAAGTCCGGAAAGACGATATTCCACTTCTGCGTTTTCAGGATAAAATTCCAAAGCCTGATTAAAGTTGTTGATGGCACCCTCGTACTCTCCGAGATTGGTAAGTATATCCCCACGGGTAAGCCAAGATTCCAACTCGTAATTGCCAAGTTCAAGAGCTTTCCTGTAACCTACCTCTGCTTCTTCATAATGCTTTAAATGATTGTTTATTTTTGCATAACGCTTCCAATAACGTACGTTTTCGGGATCGATGCTTATAGCTTTTTCAATATAGTATAACGCTTTCTGGTATTGCTGCTTTTTGTAGTAGATGTCGGTAATGGCAATCCAGCCTTTGTCAAGCAAATTGTCTTCATCCACACACTGTGTATAAAATTGAATTGCTGTTTCCATGTTCCCCAACTTTTCATAGCATTTGCCAATACGCAATAGGGCATACGAAGTAGGATCGTCAAGACCCAGAGTTATCGAATAGCTTTCAATAGCCTCAGGATATTTCCTCATTTTTTCAAGAACCTTACCTTTTTCCAGATAAGCCCCAATAAAGCTGTCATCACTTATTATGGCGAAATCATAAGCAGCCAACGCTTTCTTATAATCCTTTAATTTAAAATATTGTTTCCCAACATTTAACCAAGCAATTTCGCAATAGGGATTTTTATTTAAATAATCGTTTAAATAACAAATAGCCTCCTCATATTCTTCCAAATATTCAAAGCAGTAGATAACATTAAATAGGGCAGAATAATCTTCCTCATCTTCCTCAACACAACGCATAAAAAGGGTTTTGGCCTTTGGAAAATCTTCCATATATAGATATTCCATACCCATAAGGGAAAGCACATCCACTGGATCATCGGTAATCTCCAATGCCTTTTCTAGTAATTTTACCGCTTCGGAATGATTTTCCCTTCTGGAAAGAATGTTTGCCTTCTGGATATAAATTTCCTCATTGCTCTGCTCCAACTGGTAAAGGACATCAAGAAGTTCCTCTGCTAATTCAAGTTTGTCCTCAAAAATATACATCTCAATAAGGAAAAGCTTTAAACTGGTAGAAGTTGGATGTTGCTCCAAACCTAACTTGGTTGCTTTTTTTGCAAGGGCAAATTTTCCGGTCTCGAGATAATGGTGCACAATATCCTCAAATTCCTCAGAATCAAAGAAAAGAACGTTGTTGGTCTTTAGCATAGATTCGAATCTGGCGAGAGAAAGGTTATTATGTTCATCTGAACTTAATTCCATATGCAAGGTTTAACGGGTTCTTCTGTATTTAAAGATAACAAAAATATTGAGGTTCAATAGCTGTGCCGTGATTATTGTTAACGCAGTTATTAACAGAAAATAATACTATAAATAAATGATATTCAGCGCCTTATACCTGGTAATTTAATTTAGATGGAATCCAGCACTTGCAGCAACTTTTGGCAGCCTTCCTTAATCTCTTCTTCACTAATGGTAAGTGGTGGTGTTATTCGAAGCGCGCGTCCTTCAAAAAGCAGCCAAAATAGGATCAAACCTTGATCCCTGCACTGTAAAATTACCTTTGTTGCAAGTTCGGCATTATCCATCATTACGGCCAACATTAAGCCGCGGCCCCGCACTTCTTTTATTTGGGGATGTATTAGAAGTTTTCGGAAAAGTCTTTCCTTTTCCAATGTTTGTTGCATTAGGTCGGTTTGCGTGAGTTCCCGCAGGGTGGCTAAAGCCGCGGCAGCAATCACCGGATTGCCTCCAAAAGTAGTTATGTGTCCTAATTTGGGATGATCCTGGAGGAGAGACATAACCTTCTGGGATGCAGTAAAAGCTCCAATCGGCATGCCACTTGCCATCCCTTTTCCCATAACCAATATATCAGGAACTATATTAAAATGTTCAAAAGCGAAAAGTTTGCCGGTGCGACCAAAACCTGGTTGGATCTCGTCGAGTATTAGCATGGTCCCGGTTTCATCACAACGTTGACGGATTTTAAAAAGATAATTATCCTCGGGTTGAATAAACCCAGCACCGCCCTGAATGGTTTCCAAAATGACCGCGGCGGTCTGTTTGGTTATACGGGAAATATCTTCGAAATCGTTAAAGTGGATGGGGTGACAATCCGGGATTAAAGGTTTAAAGGCATTTTTACGCTCCTCAAAACCCATTACGCTCATGGACCCCATTGTGTTTCCGTGGTAGGCGGAATGTGCGTAAAGAATTTCACTCCTGCCGGTAGCGCGTCTTGCCAATTTAAGGGAACCTTCAATGGCCTCTGTGCCACTATTTACCAAATAGGTAGTATTTAGTTGGGTAGGTAGGTTTTCGGCCAGTAATTTTGCCAATGATACAGCAGGCTCAAGGATATATTCACCATATACCATTACGTGAAGATATTTATCAGCCTGGTCTTTTATCGCCGATATTATACTAGGGTGACAGTGGCCTAAGGTACAGGCGGAGACACCGGCAACAAAATCCAAATGTTTTGTGCCCGAAGTATCGTAAATATAGCTGCCTTTGGCATGCGAAATTTCCAATGCCAATGGATGTGAGGTGGTCTGTGCCTGATATTTTATAAAATCGTTTTTCATTTTTTCTCGTGCATATTTCTTTTCAAAGATGAAAGAGGTGTTTTGTGTTTTTTTGTATTTAAAAATAATAGTGTCCGGTTAAAACATTACAAAGTTCTGTTGAGTCAATGATGATGGCTGTTTACAATTTTTTTATTAAGTGACAGCTTGCTATTCGGTTTACCATCGTAATTTACCTGTTCAAAAGCATTCTTAATCAATTTAACTTAATTATCAGGCTATTGAGGAGCAAGTCTTTTGTCTTACTTCTTTTAGCTGTGGTCTTACGTCTTAATCGGACACGACCAATTTTAAAAATAAAACATTTAAACAAGGCACATCTTATTCCGTTTCAGGACGAGGGTCATCTGCTCGATTTTGCAGATCTTTCGGAGAAAGTTTGGATTCCTTGGGCAACTCTATTTCATTGGCGGGCACATCATCAAAAAATGCCCCTTCATTTTTGGGCAATGGAATTCCCGAAATCTTGGGTAGGATAGGAGCGGGCTTTCCTTTAAAAAGGTCTTCCACAGAATATAACCTTTCTTCACCTCGCCATTGAAATCCTGGGAGAAGACGAGCGTTTTCAGGAAGCAATGATGGGGGATATACTTTACCACTAGCTTTTTTTAGAAAACGGATGCCGGTAATTTGTTGGTTCACCAAATATAATTGTATGGAACTGGAAACCGTATTGTTGATTCCTATCAATTCTTCCTCATCATTTCTGGAATAGTAGATAACCTGCGTATTTTTATTGATATTGACCGTATCCAATTGATTATTGGTGAACAATCCAATTAATCGCTCCCCTTTTACCTGATTATATCCAGAACTATCCTTTTGGATAATAAAGGCATTTTTAAAAACTTTTAAAGTATCCAATTTGTCAGTTCGAGTGTCAGATAATAAATGAATTGTATCACCAGTCATTTGATTTTCCCCGCTCCATAAAACCGGTTTTCGCAGCAATTTTGTAATACCTATTTTTTCATCCACATAAATGGAATCGCATTTGCCGCTCATCGGTTCCTCACCGACTTTTCCAGGCTTGAACATTCTCGCTTTATAGAATCCTCTTAAAATTCTATTATCCGGCTTTCCTGTAATGCGAAGGGTATCGGCGTGTACATATATTGAGTCGTTATCCCGTACTGTTATAGCAACGGCCCGTTTGGTAATAAAAACCGAGTCCTTTTCTTTATATACTTCGGCATAATGGCCTCTAACCACACTCTTATTTACCGTATCCAATACTTTGATATTGTTGGAGGCCGAAGCAAAGTTTTTATTGCGGTCAAAATAAATACTATCTCCGTAAAGGGTTCTGTTTTCGTAATCAACTTTAGAGTTTTTTACGAAGTACCCCGTGTCCCCACGCGTGTCATAATATCCCCGTTCACAATAGATGGTGCTGGTTTTGCTTTCAATAGTGGATGGGCCATATAAATACGCGCCACCCGATTCCGAAAAAAAATCCAATTGGTTGCTCTTTACAGTATATTTTGGATTGACAATTTTTACCTGTGAAAGAAATTGATATTTTTTTTCTTTAGCAAAATATCTGCCTGATTTGCTGGTAAGGACACTTGAGGTATCACGCACGGTGCCACCCGAACGATAATAAGCCTGCTGTTTTATCCTATCGAAGTAGAGGGTGTCGGTTTGTAGGGTAGTTTTCGGCTCGGTGAGCACCACATTTCCACTCGCAAAGGCAAATTGGGTATTACCGTTATATTCGGCATAATTGCTGCGTAAAGATATAGTATCTCCTTCCGAAAGCCTGACATCACCATACGCTTTTACAAAATTATCCTTAATGTAAACAAAAGCCTGATCACACCACATTTCTACACCTTCGTGAACAATGTAAACCTGGCCTGTGTCATCCTTTGTGTAAATGGCCGCGTCGGGAAAATCCGGTCTTCTTTCCAAATACCCCGATTGGATATCCACTTTTTCCCTACTCTGTGCGAATAAAATCCCACTGGAAAAAAACAATAGAACGGTCAAAAGAGGATACCAAATTTTCACACTGCTAACTTTTGCCATTTAAAAACGAAAATATCGGCAGTATATTGACTACCTATGAATGGTCTGTTTCCGATCTGGGCCGACCGAAACAATTTTGATGGGAACCTCCAATTCTTTTTCCAGAAATTCGATGTAATCCATTAAGGGTTGCGGTAATTGTGACTTGTTGTCCATCCCGGTTAAATCCTCGTTCCAACCTTTCATCTCCGTGTAAATAGGCGTCACATTCTCCATTTCGATATTAAATGGCAAATGATTGATTTTATTCCCTTTATAATCGTATGAGGTGCATACTTTGAGGGTTTCAAATCCGCTAAGGACATCAGATTTCATCATTATCAACTGGGTCACCCCATTGATTTGAACAGCATAACGCAAGGCTACCAAGTCCAACCAACCACATCTGCGGGGTCTTCCTGTTACAGCTCCAAACTCATTACCAACTTTTGCCATTTTTTCTCCAACTTCATCAAAAAGTTCGGTAGGAAAGGGGCCGCTTCCCACCCTTGTGGTGTAAGCTTTAAAAATCCCAAAAACTTCTTTTACCTGGTTAGGAGGAATGCCTAGGCCTGTACATGCTCCGGCAGCGGTGGTGTTGGATGAAGTCACAAATGGATACGTGCCAAAATCTATATCCAATAATGATCCTTGGGCGCCTTCGGCCAAAATGGTCTTACCTTCTTTCTGCGCCTGATATAAATATTCTTCGCTATCAATAAACTGTAGCCTTTTCAAAGATTCAACGGCTGCAAAAAATTCTGCTTCCAGATCGGACAGATCATATTGCACATCCACATTATAAAAAGCAATCAAAGCTTCATGCTTATCGGCCAAAGCTCTATATTTTTCCTGCCAGTTATCCATTTCAAGATCGCCAATACGAATCCCGTTTCGGCCGGTTTTATCCATATAAGTTGGACCAATTCCTTTGAGTGTGGAACCAATTTTCGCCTTTCCTTTTGATGCTTCAGAAGCGGCGTCGAGCAAGCGATGGGTTGGAATGATTAAGTGGGCCTTCCTGGATATCAAAAGATTTTTCACATAATCGATATTGTATTTGTCCAAGCCCTCAAGTTCTTTTACAAATACAACTGGGTCAATTACAACGCCATTCCCAATAATGTTCATGGAACCCTTATGGAATATTCCAGAAGGAATTGTTCTTAGAACGTGTTTTATTCCGTCAAATTCCAAAGTGTGCCCTGCATTGGGTCCACCCTGAAAACGAGCTATAATATTGTAGTTTTTGGTAAGGACATCGACAATTTTTCCTTTGCCTTCGTCGCCCCACTGCAATCCTAGTAGTAAATCAACTGCCATAATATTTATTGATGGTTTTCCCCGTCGGTGTTATTGTCGGGATTTTTTTTGCTTCCGTAGAAATAAAGCGAATGGTGTTTAATATCGATATTAAAAACCTCTTCAATGGTTTTTTGAATAGAGTAAATACGAGGATCGCAAAATTCAATGACTTCTCCATCGGTTAAAATGATATGGTCGTGATTACTGTCAAAGTAAGATTTTTCGTACAGTGCCTGATTTTGTCCAAACTGGTGTTTACGCACTAGGCCACATTCCAATAGGAGTTCTATGGTATTGTACAAAGTGGCACGACTAACCCGGTAATTCTTGTTCTTCATGTTTATGTACAACGACTCAATGTCAAAATGGTCGTCATGGTCATAGATTTCCTGAAGAATGGCAAATCGCTCCGGTGTTTTTCGATGGCCTTTTTGACCGAGAAATTCGGTAAAGACCTTCTTTACAATTTCCTGATTGGATATGTCGGTTTTTGAACTCATATTTACGGGGGCAAAGTTACTTAAATTTTAGACTCTGGTCACTTTATCGATTCCGTTTATTTTCTTGATGTTCTCGGCCAGATTATTCAGAATGTTTTTGTTTTTGACAATTACTACAATCCTACCCGTAAATACACCGTCATTACTGTCAAAATGTACACTTTTCATATCTATATGAAGGTTGCTGGAAATTACTTTGGTCACCTCATTTACAAGCCCTATGGTGTCAATTCCACTGATGTTCAGTATGGCCTTGAATTCCTGCTGCGTAGAGTCGATCCACTTAGCCGGCATAATCCGATAACTGTAATTGCTCTGTAATTGAAGTGCATTGGGACAATTGGTTTTATGGACCTTGATGCCCTCATTGACCGATACAAACCCGAAAACATCATCTCCGGGAATAGGATTGCAACAATTGGCCATTTTATAGTCAAGTTTATCTTCATTTTTTCCAAAAACCAACTGATCTACCTTCTCGGTAATCTCATCCCGATGTACATCTTCTGGTTTTTCGGGTTTGCGGATTCTGTTTTTAAAGAAACTTATAAAGGCATTACTTCGGGAAGCCGCAAACTCCTTAAGTTTTTGATTGTCTATGATCCCTGCGCCTACGCGGTAAAATAAATCCAGACTTGTTTTTACCTTAAAGAAAACCACCAATTGATTGACAGTATTTTCGTCTAGATTGATTTTTAGGGATTTTAGCTTTCGCTTTAGGATTTCCTTTCCTTCCTCGGCAAGTTTTTTCTTTTCATCCTTTAGAGAGGCTTTTATTTTTGACCTTGCTCTTCCCGTAGTTACATAATTCAACCAGTTTGCCGAGGGATGGGAATTTTCGGTTGTAATCACTTCTACCTGGTCCCCGCTCTTAAGTTCTTGGCTCAAAGGGACCAATTTGCCATTCACCCTGGTTCCTCGCGTGTGCATCCCAATTTCGGTATGGACGTGGAAGGCAAAATCCAGAGCGGTGGCTCCCTTTGGCAGTGAATAAAGATCCCCCTTGGGAGAAAAAACGAAAATCTCCTTGGAATAGAGGTTCAATTTGAATTCTTCCACGAAATCTACCGCACTTATTTCCGAATTTTCAAGCGTTTCCTGTAGTTTGTTAAGCCAGCTTTCCAGTCCGGCCTCATCTTTTTCCTTATGCTTATATTTATAATGGGCAGCAAACCCTTTTTCCGCTATTTCATTCATACGTTGGCTCCTGATCTGCACTTCTACCCATCGGCCTTTGGGGCCCATTACGGTGATGTGCAAAGCTTCATAACCCGTGGACTTTGGAGAGGAAATCCAGTCTCGCAACCTTATGGGATTGGGTCGAAAATGATCGGTTACGATGGAATAAATTTTCCAGGCAAAAAACTTTTCATTTTCCGGAGTACTGGCATATATAATACGTACTGCGAATTTGTCATACACTTCATCGAAGGTGACATTCTGGGCAAGCATTTTTTTTCGGATGGAATAAATAGACTTAGGACGGCCTTTGATTTCATAAACCAGATTTTCCGCATCCAAGGATTCTTTAATAACTTTATTAAAAGCTTCGATATACGCATCCTGTTCTTCCTTGCTTTCTTTGATCCGACCCAATATATCGGCATATACTTCCGGTTCGGTAAATTTTAATCCCAGATCCTCAAGTTCGGATTTAACATTGTAAAGACCAATTCTGTGTGCGAGTGGGGCGTAAATGTAGAGAGTTTCCGAAGCAATTTTCCTTTGTTTATCTGGTGGCATGGAGTCCATGGTCTGCATGTTGTGCAGTCGGTCCGCTATTTTTATTATAATTACCCGAATGTCCTCATTGAGGGTGAGCAACATTTTGCGGAAATTTTCGGCTTGCATGGATACATCCTCGGACATGGAAATGTTCGCAATCTTGGTAAGCCCGTCAACAATTCTGGCCACAGCAACGCCAAACATTCTTTCAATATCTTCCAGCGTGTAATTCGTATCTTCCACAACGTCATGCAAGAGTGCCGCAGCAATGGAGGTAGCGTCCAAACCGATTTCCGAAGCAACAATTTTTGCCACGGCAATGGGATGGAAAATATACGCCTCCCCACTCTTTCGGCGCTGGTCCTTATGTGCATCTACCGCAAGGTCAAAAGCACTACGGATCAATTTCTTGTCCTCGGTAGAAAGGTTCCGATAACTGATTTTTAGCAACTGTTTGTACTGCTTCGCAATTGCTTTGTTTTCTTCTTCTATAAAGGCGTCTGTCATAATTCTAAAAGTAATGATAACAAATTTAATTGGCAAGAATTTTAATTGCACAACACTCCCATTGAAATGGATAAATCCTAATATAAGAAAGGTGCTTTTAAACCCATTTGTGTCAATTAATTTTCAACCCGTTCTAATTTTTTGATTAACTTTCATAATGTTTTGAAAATATGATAATTGTAATAAGCTAACTTCTATAAAAATCACTTTATGAAAAACAGGATAGTATTGCTGTGGTTAATGGGAATGGCAGGTATTTGCTTTTCCCAAAAAATCGATGAATCAAAAACCAAGGCTCCCGAATATAAAGTTCCGGTGGATTATTATAAGTTGGACAACGGTTTAAAAGTTATACTTTCCCCGGATAGGACTTCTCCAACCGTAATTGTAGCCACGTATTATAATATTGGCTTCCGCATTGAACCTAAAAATCGCACTGGTTTTGCTCATCTCTTTGAACATATGATGTTCCAAGGGTCAAAAAACCTGGGCAAAATGGAGTTTATACAATTGGTCCAGCAAAATGGGGGAGTGCTGAATGGTTCCACCCGTTTTGATTATACCAATTATTTCGAAATTGTTCCTTCCAATAAACTGGAAACTATGTTGTGGGCCGAGGCCGATAGAATGAAAGGCTTGGATATTACCCAGGAAAACCTTACCAACCAGCAAGGAGTAGTGAAAAATGAGGTTCGGGTAAATGTGTTGAATCAACCATATGGCGGATTTCCTTGGTTGGATATGCCACAATATCAAAATACCAACTGGTACAACTCCCACAACTTTTATGGGGATATGAAAGATCTTGATGCGGCAAATCTTCAGGATGTGGAAAGTTTTTTTAAAACCTATTATGCGCCCAATAATGCCGCGTTGGCCGTGGTGGGAGATTTTGAGGTTGCCCAGGCAAAGGAGTGGATACAAAAATATTTTGGGGGGATTTCCAAAGAAAAGATCCCGCCCATCCCAGATGTCAGCGAGCCTAGACAAGAAAAGGAAAAGGATTTTGTAAAAAATGACTCTTTAGCAAATAAGCCCGCCATTGCCATTGCCTATCATATGCCAAAGCGCAATAGTGCCGAATATTACGCCATGGGACTTCTTAATCAAATTTTAATACAGGGGGACAACGCTTTGTTAAGAAAGAAATTGGTGGATTCCCTTGGCTATACCTCAAATTTGGAAGGAGGAATAAATTATTTGGGAAATATGTTCAATTATAATGGACCCATGTCGATCATGTTCAATTTCACTTATGACAACACAACCTCAAAGGCACAAGTTGTAAAAGCGGTTGATGAGGTGATAGACGGACTTGGGGCGAAAGTAGATCAAAAAATGATTGACGGGGCATTATTAAAGATGCGCTCCCAGTTATATGACGACCTCGGTGGTACTTTTGGTTTAGGAAGGGCCGATCTTTTATGCAGTTTTGCCTTATTTGATGATGATCCGTCCCGCATTAATACGTTGGAGGACGAATTTAAAAAAGTGACCCCCGCAATAATGAAAAAGACTATATCAGAATATCTGCGTAAAGGCAATCGAACCATCCTTTCCATTAATTCACTTTTGGTAAATAACTAAATACCTGATTCATGAAAACTTCAATATATTCATTTTTATTAGTTCTACTTTTTTCCCTTCCAAGTATTGGGCAAACAAAAGAACAACCTCCAAAAGGTGGGGAACCACGGGATTTTCATCTTCCACAAAAAGAAGTTATAAATTTTGATAACGGACTGAAATTGGTTTTGGTTCCCTATGGCAGCATTCCGAAGGTTTTAATTAGCATTTCCGTCAAAACGGGGAATATCAATGAAAATAAAGATGAGGTTTGGTTAGCAGATCTTTTGGCAAAACTTATGGAGGAAGGCCCAGCAGAAAACTATTCCGTCAAGGACAAACTTGCAGGCATGGGTGGAAGTTTGAGTATTAATGTGGGACCGCTATCCACCTCATTAAATACAGATGTCCTTTCAGAATTTGCTCCTGAGGCCTTGGGTGTCTTGGCAGATGTTTTAATTAACCCTAAATTACCGGAGAGCGAATTGGAGCGGTTAAAGAACAATATGAAGCGGAATCTAACAGTATCACTTGCAAGACCGGGAACCCAGGCCCGTAAAGAATTTTATGCCGAGATATATCCCGATCATCCTTATGGCAGGCTTTATCCCACCGAAAAACAAGTGGACACTTATTCCATAGCGGACGTAAAATCCTTTTATCAAACCAATTTCGGGGCGCAACGAACTACAGTATATGTAGTTGGAAACTTTAATGCCGAACAGATAAAGGAAATGGCCAAGGAAAAATTGAACAACTGGAAAAAAGGTCAGGAAATAAGTTATCCCATTGCCCACCCCCAATCCACCGGAACCGTTAAAGTAATTGATCGGCCAGGAGCACCGCAGTCCACTATAATGTTTGGATTGCCTATAAATGTAGATCCCTCAAATAAAGACTATATTCCTTTAAATGTGATGAATTCGCTTTTGGGAGGGTCTTTTGGTTCTCGTATTACCAGCAATATCCGAGAAAATAAGGGCTATACCTATTCCCCTCGCAGTTCTTATATTACGCAATATAAAACGGGTTTGTGGGTGGAGAATGCTGATGTAACAACCGAATTTACCGGCCCATCCATTGATGAGATCAAAAAGGAAATTGTCCGATTGCAAAACGAAGCTCCCACTAAAAGTGAGCTTCAGGGTATACAAAATTATGAATCGGGCTTTTTTGTATTGATGAATTCAATACCCGAAGGAATTATAGAGCAATTGGACTTTTTGGAAATCCATAGGCTACCGGAATCATTCCTGGAAAACCAAGTAAAAAATATAAATGGGGTTATTCCACAGCAAATTCAAGAAGTGGCAAAGAAATACTTACCAGTTGAGAAAATGACGTTGGTGGTAGTAGGAGACAAGGACAAGATTAAGGACCAAGTGAAGGAATCTTTAGCGAGACCTAAGAAAAAGGAGCAATAGTTTTTAAAAGACCATTATAACAGAAAGACCGAACTGAAGTTTGGCCTTTTTTGTTATAAGTATCAAGGTTTTTTTTGAAAGTCATCCGTGAAATGGCCGCCGTGTTTTCCTTGGGCAAATTTTGTTTGGTTGAATTTTGATGAATTTCCTTTTGGTATTGACAAACTTTGCCATTTAGCACCATTTATCATACGTCCGATATATACAATTTGACCAATGTGATAGGAATAATGTGCCAACTGACGGTTTATTGCATCTATCACTGAATGTGATTGGTTCCGAATATAAATTGTGGAATGGAAATTTTCTATATTGACTAAATTTAGAGCCGTAAAAAGGCAGTCCCAGCCTTCATTCCATTTCTGGAGTAATTCTTCCCTTGAATGGATGACAAATTCAAATTCCCGATCGCGGTTTCTCCATTCTTTTTCTCCATCAGAATTAAAAAAATCCGTCCATCGCGATTTCATGTTCCCGTAAAGATGATTGACGATAATGGCAATGGAATTCGATTCGGGGTTGAATTGCCAAAACAATTGTTCCTCTTCAAGCTGAATAAATGTGCGCTCCCCGAGAAGTTTATAATATTCAAATTGTTTTTGAACACTTTTTAAATATTCAATCTCCATATTTGTTCGATTTTTCCGAGAATTATATATTTGATTATATTGGTATTCTAAAATAATCTAATTCTCTTTAATATAACATATGGGGCCAGCGGATAATTTATTATTGGTGCCTCTGCTTTGCGGTCCAGTATTTATGGTTGCAGGGCTGCTGATGCACATATTTCCTCCTCGAAAAATAAACGGTCTATACGGATACCGAACACCAGCTTCGATGGAAAATCAGGAAAGGTGGGAGTTTTCCCAGAAATATGCTGCTAAGGAGTTGATTAAACTTGGTGCAATTCTATCCGTTGCTTCGGCCTTGGGATTTTTGTTTGAACCAGGTAATGATGCTTCTCTTTATTTTGGGCTTGGTTTAATGGTTCTTATAATTGTGATATTATTTATAAGGGTTGAAAAGGCGATTAAAAACCGTTTTTCCGGAAGCTAATTACAGATTTATTTTAAATTTAATCGTGAGCGATACATTCCAGAATTATTTTAGTTTTTTTAATCTCTAAAGGTCACATTCTTTTATAACCGTCAATATTTTCTATGGTTGGGCTAAAAAAAAGCCGCCAAAAAATTAATTCTTGGTGGCTTCTTTTTAAATCTTTAGGATTAATTCTACCTAAAAATAAAGGTATTTATATTTCCCAAAGTATCCATAAACGTCATTTTAATGGGGGAACGATAATTTCTTTGTGACATAATTCGCTTTACGTCCGAAATATCGTTTACATTCTCATCATTTAGTTGTGTTATAATAATGCCTTCCAGCTTATATTGGGCGATTTCTGGAGTCAAAGCTCTGGTAACCACAACTCCATTTTTTAAACCTCTTTCCTTAAGTTCTTCTTTGTTTAGATTTTTCACTTCAATTCCCAAATCATCTATAGCCGTAGTCTCTAGTTTAAAAAGCGTAACGGGCACTGTTTTCTCTTTCCCCTTGCGGATTACGGTAACATTTACCACATCATTCGGTCTCTTAGATCCAAGATAGCCAGCCATATCGGCAAATTTGGTTACAGGCACTCCATCGATATTTTTTATAACGTCACCTTCTTTAAGACCACTTTTATCCGCACTTCCACCTTTTTCAATGCCGCCGATAATAACACCTTGCGATTCGTCAATGCCAAGTTTATCGGCAATTTCGGAATTAAGGTTACCCACTTGGATTCCTAGGACACCTCTTTGGACATTCCCATATTCCAAAATATCCTCGATTACTTTTCTAGCATTGTTTGACGGTACAGCAAATGAGTATCCTACATAGCTTCCCGTTTCCGAAGTTATGGCCGTATTAATACCGATGAGTTCCCCACGAGTGTTTACCAGAGCACCCCCGCTATTTCCTCGGTTAACTGCAGCATCCGTTTGGATAAAGGACTGCGGATTGCCATCAAATTGGTTGAGATCCCTAGCTTTCGCACTTATAATACCAGCGGTTACTGTTGAGGTTAGATTGAAGGGATTTCCTACTGCCAATACCCATTCCCCCAGTTTAACATTATTGGAGTCCCCAAAAGGAATATAAGGAAAATCCTCACCCTCTATTTTGATTAGGGCTATATCCGTTCCAGGATCGGTCCCAATCAATTTTGCCGGATATGTTCGGTTATTGTTTAGGGTAACTTCAAGATTGGAGGCGTTGGCAATAACGTGGTTATTGGTTACAATATAACCGTCGGGAGAGATTATTACACCACTTCCACTGCCCACCATTGCGCGAGGCTGTCCACCTCCTTGAAAATATTCGAATATGTTTGAAGGTTGCCGACTTACGGTTATGTTTTTTACGTGCACTACGGCGTGAACGGTTTTCTCTGCAGCTTCGGTAAAATCGGTGGTCATTTCAGCCGCCATGGCTGATAGATTGGTTGGTATATAATTGGCGGTATGTTGGGGAGCAAATGATATTGGAGCATCTTTTTCCAACATTTTATAACCTCCTAAGGTAATGGTGCCGGCAAAAATGGCCACCAATAATAAACGGACTGTTTGTTTCATATTAAAAGATTTTAAAATTAGAAATATTTGGTTCTCAATAGATTGTATTTTAAGTTAAGGATCTATTTAGATTTATAAAACCCATTCCAAATAATCTTCGCATTAGGTCCACCAAATTTAACAAGGTAATTGAGAAAAAAGTATGCCAAAATATAGCCTTAACTTTCATTTAACGACCTCTGGCCTATAGAACTCGAAATGGCATTATATATCTTTGCGAGAATATGGAAATTGAATTTTATAAATATCAGGGCACGGGCAATGATTTTGTCATAGTGGATAATAGGGAAAATATTTTTCCGAAGGAAGATCAAAAACTAATTGCGGATATCTGTCACCGTCGTTTTGGAGTTGGTGCCGATGGATTGATCCTTTTGGAAAATGACAGGGAGGCAGATTTTAAAATGGCCTATTATAACAGTGATGGTCGTGAAAGTTCCATGTGCGGCAATGGCGGCAGGTGCATTGTCCACTTTGCAAACTTTCTGGGAATCTTTCACAACCAAACAAGTTTTCATGCTATTGATGGAATGCACGAGGCTTCTATTGAAGGTAACCGGGTTTCGTTGAAGATGGTGGATGTGAATGAAATATTTATTTCTGAGGAATACAGTTTCTTGGATACCGGGTCTCCACATCACGTACAAGTGGTCTCCGACCTTAAAAATTACGACGTATTTTCGCAGGGAAAAAAAATCAGGAATACTGTTTATGGAGAACGAGGTGCCAATATAAATTTTGTTGAGAAAAATAAGGATAACTCCTTTTCGGTACGGACGTATGAGCGAGGGGTTGAAGATGAAACACTTTCCTGCGGAACCGGGGTCACAGCCGTGGCATTGGCCATATCTGCCAGAAACAATTTTTCGCAAAACTCCGTTTTGTTGGAAACTTCCGGTGGACAATTACAAGTAAGTTTTGAGAAAAATGGGAAAGGTTATAAAAATATATATTTGCATGGTCCCGCTGTTCAGGTTTTTAAAGGTTTATGGAAATGTATACATTAAAGGGAAAGAAAGTATTTTTGCGCGCGCTGGAACCTACGGATTTGGGTTATCTGCATAATTTGGAAAATGATGAAGAGCTGTGGGAGGTAAGCAATACCATTACGCCTTTTTCAGAGTTCCTGCTCACGGAGTATTTAGAAAACAGTGGTCGAGATATATATGATATAAAACAGTTGCGATTGGTAATCTGCAATAACCAGGATGCTGCTGCAGTGGGATTTATAGATCTATATGATTTTGACCCAAAAAATGATCGAGTAGGAGTTGGGGTCGTAATTTATCTAAAGGAGGACCGAAAACAAGGATTTGCCAAGGAAGCGTTGTTGCTTACGTGCAATTATGCCTTTGAGCATTTGGATGTTCATCAAGTTTTTGCCGGTATTACTGAAGACAATATCGGAAGTATTGCACTTTTTGAAAAGGCCGGTTTTGAAAGAACAGGTGCCAAAAAGGATTGGATCAAATCCGCAGGAAGATATAAGACCGAATATATTTATCAATTGTTTCAAAAAGAAAGCTTAAATCAAACCTCATAGTCAACCGATGTACATAAAGAAAATTTTACTTGCCGTAGTACTGCTCATTGGATTGGGAATGGCCTATTTTTCTTGGTATATATATAACACTGCTTTTTCGGCCAATACTGCATTCAATAATAAGGTTGCCCATGTTTATATACCGTCTCACGCCAGAATGCAGGATGTTTTGGAAGAATTGGAACCTTTATTAAAAAATCTGAACTCTTTTGAAGTAGTTGCAAAGCAAAAGGGATATGATGGCAATATAAAAGCGGGTCATTTTATTATTTCCAAAGGAATGACCAACAACGATATTATCAACACCCTTAGAAGTAGGAATATTCCCATTAATGTAAAATTTAATAATCAGGAGAGATTAGAGGATCTAGCCCAGAATATTTCCAATCAAATTGAAGCAGATAGTCTCGCTCTTATTACCGCTATGCGCGATCCACAATTTTTAAAGGAAGTGGGCCTAAATGAGGCAACGGCTCTTTCAATGTATATTCCGAATACTTATGAATTTTATTGGAATACCTCGGCAAAGCAATTTAGGGACCGAATGCAGAAAGAATATGGACGCTTTTGGAATGAATCGAGAAAAGCCAAGGCAAAGGATTTAAACCTCGATCCTGAACAGGTTATGGCATTGGCGGCAATAGTTCAAAAAGAAACCTCCAAAGTAGATGAGAGATCTCGGGTAGCAGGCGTTTACTTAAACCGTTTGAAAGCAGGCATGTTGCTTCAGGCCGATCCTACCGTAATTTATGCCCTTAAACACGCAAGTGGGGATTATAACCAAATTATTAAACGAGTGCTTTATGCAGATTTGGAACTTGATTCTCCTTATAATACTTATAAATATGCGGGAATTCCTCCCGGACCCATCACCATGCCCGATATTTCCTCCATTGATGCAGTATTGAATCCCGAAAATCACGGATATTATTATTTTGTGGCGGACGTTACCAATTTTGGTTACCACAAATTTGCCAAAACTCTTGCCCAACACAATGTCAACAAAGCAGAATATGTAAAATGGGTTAATAGCCAAGGGTTAAAGCGCTAACAATATTTCCATTAAAAATTCGTTATATCGTTTCCAATAATTGTAGGACACTAAGTAGAAACTGCCCAAATTATTAAATGGAAGGTTTTCGGTTTATCTTGCAAACTGGTACTCAATTTAAGGGTTTTTCTTTTTCACATTATTTTAACGTGCTATAAATCAGATTTTTAAAAAATTCTGTATCTTTGCCGCCAAGAAAGAGAATGTATTCCCTGCATTCGAATTTTACCTTTAATGAAAAAAAGATTCTATCTAATTGCAGTATTACCTGTTGTAGCCTTACTGGTTGGGACAGGATTTATCTCAAAAGAGGACCACGATTTTTCAGTATTCAGTACAGAAGGATTAGAGTTGAATTATGATGTTCCCACAGAAGCACAAGATGCACCTGTGTTCCCAAAATTCCATTTGTTTTTGGGTAAATCCTACCTCGGATTTAAGGAGGCTCTCGGTTTTAAGGAGTCACGAGGCAATTACCATGTGGTTAATAATTATGGCTATATGGGCAAATATCAATTTTCGCAAGCTACTTTGCGAATGATGGGTTTTAAAAATATCGAAAATTTTTTATACGATACCCGGCAACAAGAAGCTGCCTTTTTGGCTTACACTTCATTGAATAAATGGGTGCTTCGCAAAGACATCGAACGATATGATGGACAAACTATTGGTGGCGTAATGGTTACTGAATCTGGTATTTTGGCTGCTGCCCATCTTGCAGGCGCAGGCAACGTTCAGAAATTCCTTCGCAGCAGTGGTGCAAATCGATTTGAGGATGCCAATGGTTCCTCCATACGCTATTATCTGAAAAAGTTTTCAGGATATGATACCTCTCATATCAAAGCAAACAAGAAACGCACGAAAACGGTATAGTTGCTTTATCCGTGTAAGATAAACAAGGTGGGTCTTTTATGAAGATCCACCTTTGTTTTTTTCCACTGTTCTACGGTGGTCGTTTTTATATATTCCGAAGGCAATGTAATATCACAGGCTACACAAATCTGCGTTTGGGGATTTAATGTTTCCAAGAGGCTAAGAAGCATTTGATTGTTCCGATAAGGAGTTTCTATAAACAACTGTGATTGGTCCAAGTCCTTGGAAAGTTTTTCCAGCCGTTTTAGTTCGGTTCTTCTATCGCCTTTGTCTATTGGCAAATATCCATTAAAGGCGAAATTTTGTCCATTAAGACCACTCGCCATCATGGCCAATAAAATCGACGATGGCCCAACCAATGGGACCACCTTTATTCCATGGGAATGGGCTATATGTACTACTCTTGCACCGGGATCGGCAATTCCTGGACATCCCGCGTCACTGATAATCCCTACGTCAAAACCTTCCAAACAGGGATTGATCATAGACGGGATTTCTTCATCCCCAGTAAATTTATTGATTTCGCTAATTTTTAGCTCCGACTGCTTTTTTATGGGTACAATGTTCTTTATAAATCGTCGGGCATCCTTTTCGTGCTCAACGATATAATGGTCAACTTTTTCTATGGTGGATTTTACAGACATGGGCAAAACCGCCAATGGTGGTACCTCCCCCATGGGACAAGGTATCAAATAGAGTTTTCCTAGGGATTCCCTCATTTTAGTGAACTATTATTTTTTTAATATCCATTGAGCCATTTTCGGAGCTTGTTTTTCCGAAATAAATCCCAGGCTTCCAAGAGGTTGTTGTTATGGATATTTCAGGTTTGGAAATGTTTTCTTCGGAATAGATTCGTTTCCCAACGGCATCAAATACCTCAATATTATGAAGATTGTCTTTTCTCATTTTAAAGGTAATAACGGAAGAAGTCGGGTTCGGAAATATTGTTAAGCTAGGCCTAGCGGATAGGCTCGGGGTTGAAGCCGTCTCACTTCCCTTTATTTGATAAATGTTACCTCCCGAAATGTCCAGAATATAAAGCTCCTTGTTAAGGTCTTCGCCAAAAGAAACCCAATTCCCCGAAAAGTTTCCCAAGTTGGAAAGATTGCCCGAAGTATCCACTGTCCCAATCATACCGCTACAATAATCCGCAAAAAAATAAAATCCCATTAAATCGGTATATATGGAGCCTCGATACACATAGCCACCTGTAATGGAACAATTTCCATTGGTATGGTGGTATTGGGCAATGGGCATGGTTATTTCAGTCTGTGGAGGACATCCCTGTGTGTTGTAGGGCTCCGTTCCCTCATAACATCTCCAGCCATAGTTTAAACCTCCATCCTGTAATAAACTGCTGTTTATCTCTTCGGTGTTTCCTTGACCTACATCGGCAATCCAAATTTTATTTTCAACCGTATCAAAAGAAAACCTCCATGGATTTCTCAAACCGTAAGCAAAGATCTCCTGTTTGGCATTTGCATTACCTACAAAAGGATTATCCGGTGGAATACCATAATTGTTGCCATTTGATGGATTATTTATATCGATTTTCAGCAGTTTTCCCAAGAATGTATTTATATTTTGACCGTTGTTATTGGGATCTCCACCGCTGCCCCCATCTCCGGAAGCAATGTAAAGATACCCATCGGGACCGAAAGCCAAATTACCTCCGTTGTGGTTTTGAAACGGCTGTTGGTAACTTAAAATAGGAAGTTGGGAATCAAATTTTGCGAGATTCGGATTATTTGGGTCTACACTAAAGCGTGAAATTTTGGTGTCTCCGCTTACATCGGTATAGTTAAGATAAAAGTAACCATTACTGCCATAATTGGGATGAAAGGCCATCCCCAACAAACCTTGCTCACTACCTTGGGAAATTATAGAGGAAATATCGAGAAAGGGAAGATTGTTTACCGTTCCATCCGCGTTTATAATTTTGATTTTGCCTCCTTTTTCTACCACAAAAAGACGGTCGTCATTTGCATGTTGCATACTTAACGGCTGCGAGAATCCATTCTTGAAAAGTTCGAGGGTGATTTCCTGTCCCCATATAAATCCTGAAACAATTAAGAACAGTGAGGTAATGATTTCTTTTTTCATAGCCTGATTTCTTTAAGTGTTGAATATCGATTGCTTGGATAATTAATTTTAAGCAAAAAGAAAGGTACGGAATCTTGAGCTTACCTGAAACACTTAAAACATCTGAAAAAAGATTGACAAAGAAAGGTTTATTAGACAGTTACAGTTCTTTTGCAATAAGTTCACAGGCTTCGTCAAGCATTTTATAAACACTGTCAAATCCTTCGCTTCCGCCGAAATAGGGATCTGGAACATCCACATTTTCACCTGGAAAAATTTCATCCAGGATTAATTTTACCTTATTTCGTTGGGCATCATTTGTTGCCAACGCAAGAACATTTTCCTTATTGGAATTGTCCATAACATAGATAGTATCGAACTCCTCAAAATCCTGTGCGGTAAATTGCCTCCCTCGTTGGTCCGTAATATCCAAGTTATTCATTTTTGCAATCGCTATACTGCGCTCATCGGGAAGATCCCCTACGTGCCAATGCCCTGTTCCTGCAGATTCAACAATTAATTTGGAGGGATCAACCTTGGATTTAAGGATCCCCTCAGCCAATGGGGATCTGCATATGTTTCCAAGACAAACCATAAGAATCTTTTTCTTTTTCAAAATATGCAATTTTTAATATGGAAATATTGGAACAAAGGTAACCAATCCTGAGGTCTTTAAAAATAAGAATTAGAATACAGCTAACCGTTAGAGCGTCAATTTCTTGCTAATATCCTCCACATACTTTCGGAATTGTTTATCCGTTGTGGAGAGATTATCCACTGTTTTACAGGCGTGAAGAACTGTAGCGTGGTCTCGTTGTCCAATTTGTGATCCAATGGAGGCTAAAGAGGCTTTGGTATATTTTTTAGCAAAAAACATTGCCAACTGTCTCGCCTGAACAATATGTCGTTTTCGCGTTTTTGACTGTAAGGTATCCACATCCATTTGGAAGTAATCGCTGACTACTTTCTGGATATAGTCTATGGAAATTTCGCGTTTCGTATGTTTAACGAAATTCTCCACTATCTTCCGGGCCAAGTCTATGGTAATTTCTTTTTTATTAAAAGAGGAATGTGCGATCAATGAAATGATAGCCCCTTCCAGTTCACGAATATTGGTTTTAATGTTATTGGCAAGAAATTCCACGATCTCAGAAGGCATTTCCACGCCATCCCTATATAGTTTATTCTCTATAATGGCCACGCGTGTGTCGTAATCGGGATGGTTAAGTTCGGCCGAAAGACCCCATTTAAACCGGGACAACAATCGTTGTTCGATATCCATCATATCCACTGGAGCCTTATCACTGGTAAGAATTACCTGCTTACCGTTCTGGTGCAAATGGTTAAATACGTGAAAGAAAACATCCTGCGTTCCGCCTTTGCCAGAGAATAATTGAATATCATCTACAATAAGCACATCTATAATTTGATAGAAGTGGATAAAATCATTACGGTTGTTCTTTTTTACGGATTCGATATATTGTTGGGTAAACTTTTCTGCCGAGATATAGAGAACGGTTTTTTCGGGATATTTATCTTTGATATCCACCCCTATAGCATGCCCAAGGTGCGTTTTGCCGAGGCCTACGCCACCAAAGATAAGAAGTGGATTAAAGGAGGTGCCGCCAGGTTTATTGGCCACCGCAAGACCGGCAGAACGAGCCAGCCGGTTTGAATCTCCTTCCAAAAAATTCTCAAAATTATAATTGGGATTTAATTGGGATTCTATTTTTACGTTTCGGATGCCCGGGATTACGAATGGATTTTTAAGTTCAGGGCTTTTGTTCTTTACCGGAACATCCACTTCCTGCGACTGCATGCTACTGCGATTGGAACTTGGGATTTTTTCGGTGAAGGGCTGCTTGTTGCCGTAGGTGTTTTCCATTCGGATAATGTACACCAATTTGGCACTTGAACCCAGTTCTTTGGTAAGGGCAACTTTTAAAATCTTCACATAATGTTCTTCAAGCCATTCGTAAAAAAACTTGCTTGGAACTTGGATGCTAAGGGCATTGTCTGCCAGTTTTACTGCCTTAATAGGCTCGAACCATGTCTTATATGCTTGCGAAGTGATATTATCTCCGATAAAAGCCAAACAGTTGTTCCAAACCGATTCCGCAGTTTTGTTCATAGTGAATTTTATTGTTTTTGTTTTTTAAAAGTTTATGTTAAAAAATAGTCTGGAGAAGCTATTCCAACCTATTCACAACTGTGCAAATATGTGAACAAAAAAGTTATAAAAAAAACCCATTAAGGGTTGAAATAGTCGTTTTTTTTCGGCATACTTCACTTTTGCTAAAACTACAAAAAATCTTTTACTATAATCTACAAACGGTGAACAATTCAATTACAAAATTAAGGGTACGATACGGTGAAACCGATCAAATGGGAGTGGTGTATTATGGCAATTATGCCCAGTATCTGGAACAGGGCAGAACCGAGTGGTTACGGGAACTGGGCTTCTCCTACCGCTGGATGGAAGCCAACAATATTCAGCTGCCGGTGGTGCATCTCAGCATTGATTATAAGCATCCGGCAAGGTATGATGACTTATTGACCATTAAGACTTCAATTACAAAATTACCCACTGTAAAAATTGAATTTTACTATGAGATTTATAATGAGTCCAAACAACTTTTGATCACTGCCACCACCGTTCTGGTCTTTATAGATACAACCACCAAAAAACTGATGAAAGCTCCCGATTATTTGTTAAATAAATTACGGGAGGAGAAATCGAAGAGGACTATTGGCTAGCTTTGTTTTTTTCCTCCTCTATTTCGGATAGGGTGAGAATGTCAACTTTATAAGTATTGGAAAAAACCTCATGGATCCTTAAAGCATCTTTTTGGCGCACGGCAATTTCGAATTCGCATGATAGGTCCATTTTTTGCTTGACCAGAGTAATATTTTCTTCCTTAAGAATGCGCATTACGGTATTCATTTCCGGATATTCAAACCGTAGGAAAAATGTGTCGTCGATGGTGCGCTCCACGATTTCGCTTGCTTCAAGGGTGCTTTGCGCTGTAGTTTTATAAGCTTGCACCAATCCGCCCACCCCTAATTTTGTGCCACCAAAATACCGAACCACAACTACCAATACATTAGTAAGGTCAAAAGATTGGAGCTGTCCATAAATTGGCATTCCTGCCGAGTTGGACGGCTCGCCATCATCATTTGCACGATGAAGCTCATACTTTTTACCTAATTGCCAAGCATAACACCAATGACGGGCATTATGATGGCTCTTCTTTAACTGGTCCAAATGCTCCTTTATCTCTTGTTCATCCACTACAGGGAAAGCGTATCCAAAGAATTTGCTGCCTTTTTCTTTGTACAGGACTTCTTCCGAAGGTTTTGTGATCGTTTTATAAGTGTCTTTTTCAGTTTCCAAAAGCTGGCGTTTTTACAATTAGTTATCCTTGATTTTTTGGAAAGTGTATAACCCACGAATCAAAGGATTTACTTATTCCGTTCTCTCAGCGGAAGCTTTGTAGATCAAAAAGCTGTCACTTCCAACCGGCTTTTCGGAAATCAGGGAACCCCTAAATTTGGGTGCACGAATACCTTCATCGAAACTATTTGCTCCAATAAAGACCCAGGCTTCATCCCAGAGACCTGAATCTACAAAGCTTTGAATGGTCTTGGGCCCTCCTTCCACTATTAAGGATTGGATATTGTTTTTAAACAGAATTTCACAAATTTGCCCCACTATATCTGCCGTAAAATCAATTTTGAAAAAGGAATTTTCTTTCTTAAAATCCTGAGGGAAAACTTTTTTTTCCGTAAAAACCATGGTTGTTGCCGATTCGTCAAATATAGCCAGGTGGGGATCGAGTTTAGTTTGGCGGTCAATTACCAATCTGACGGGATTTTTTCCCCACCAGTCCCTAACGGTCAAGTTAGGATTGTCTGCTAACACGGTTTTGGTCCCAACCAAAATTGACATCTCCCGACTTCGCATTTTATGCACCAATTGTCTGGAATAGGGGTTTGTGATCCAAATGGGTCTTGTATCCTTTCGGGATGCTGGTAAGGGGGCTACAAAACCATTTGCTGTCTGTGCCCATTTGAGAAAAATATACGGTCTTTTTTTTATGTGAAAAGTAAAGAAGCGTTTGTTGAGTTCGTAACATTCGTCTTCTAAAATTCCTAATACAATTTCACATCCAGCCTCTTGAAGTCTTTTGATTCCACGGCCGGCAACCTTGGGATTTGGATCCAAACTTCCAATAACCACTTTCCGAATACCCGATTCCATAATCAGATTTGTGCATGGTGGGGTTTTTCCAAAATGGCTGCACGGCTCCAGGCTTACATAGATTGTCGCTCTCTTTAAAAGGTTTTTATTTTTCACGCTATTTATAGCGTTTACTTCTGCGTGTGGTTCTCCCGCTTTTTTGTGCCATCCTTCCCCAATAATGATATCGTTGTATACTATTACGGCTCCTACCATCGGGTTGGGATACGTGCTTCCAAGACCATTTTTGGCCAATTGGATACACCGGGACATATATTTTTCATGTAATTTCACTGCGTAAAAATACAAGGTTTAAACAAGATGGACATACCTATAATCCGACTTATGGAAAGAAGGGACAATCCCTATATTGCAGCGTTAATACGTAAAGTTTTGGAAGATTTAAACGTACCAAAGGTGGGAACTGCTTATGCCGACAAGGCTTTGGATGATATGTTTCAAACATTTCAAAAGCCTAGAAGCGCCTATTTTGTTTTGGAACGTAATGGAAAAATTTTGGGTGGAGCAGGTGTGGCTCCATTGGAAAATTATCCAGGTAATATCGGAGAACTCCAAAAAATATATTTCCTCCCGGAAGCACGTAAGATGGGACTTCGAAATCAAATGATGGAGTTTTGTATCGCTAAAGCACGGGAGTTTAAATTTGAAAAAATCTATATCGAAACTATGAAAAATATGGAGGCCGCCCAAACTCTTTACAAAAAATCCGGGTTTGAATATATTGAAGGACCGTTAGGAAATACAGGCCATTATTCCTGTCCCATCCAAATGTTGAAAATCATTTAATCCCTGTCTTTTTAATTAGCCATTTCTTTTAAAGCTTCCTAATTGATATTAACTTGAATATTTTAGATTTAAAATCCTCTTTTGTCAAAAGTCTATCGGGAATTTATCCGATTGAGGAAATTCACTCCTTTTTCCACATTCTCTCTGAAAAATACCTGTCTTTATCCCGCCTGGATATTGTGCTTGACCCTGGAAGAGAAATCTCGAACCCAACGCTGTCACTATATAAAGAGGCCGTGGAGAGACTTGAAAAGCACGAGCCTATTCAGTATATAATTGGCGAAACCGAATTCTTTGATCTAATTTTTAAGGTCAATCCTGCCACTTTAATTCCTCGTCCGGAAACCGAAGAACTTGTAGATTGGATTTTATCGGAACTAAGAAACAGACGTTTTTCTTCAGAAAAATTAAACATCCTAGACATCGGAACAGGGTCTGGATGTATAGCCATTGCCTTAGCCAAAAACCTCGCAAATTCCGAGGTTATCGCCTTGGATATTTCATCAGAAGCCCTAAAAGTAGCCATGCAAAATGCCAAATCGAATGGAGTAAAGGTCAATTTTTTTGAGATTGATATTTTGCAAGCCGAAAGCTTATCCTGCCATATGGGAATAGAAAATTATGACATAATTGTTTCAAATCCGCCGTATATACGGGAATTGGAGAAGAGACAGATGAAACCCAATGTTTTGGAATATGAGCCTGCAACGGCACTTTTTGTTAAGGATATAGATCCTCTTTTATTTTATAGGAAGATTTCCCAACTGTCCAGAAATCATTTAAAACCCAATGGAAGCTTATTTTTTGAGATTAATGAAGAATTGAAAAATGATATGCTGGAATTATTGAAAAACGAAGGATTTTCACAAATAAAGTTCAAAAAGGATATTTACTCCAAAGATAGAATGGTGAGAGCTGAAATCTAATGGGTGCCAGAGGACCATGGCTGATCTGTGGAGTCCTTCATTCTTACAAAATTATAAACTCCTTTCCCTTCGGCAATCAAGTGGTCATTCTGGAAAGCCTTCATTTTTGCAACAAGAATTCGGATACCTAAGTTTACTATTTTCCCCACAACCACTAATTCTTCAGGCTCGGCCCCTTTTATATAATCAATTCTAAGATCGATGGTTGCAATTTTATCCTCCAAGGTGGTAAAATATGTTGCACCAATAATCCCGCCAACCGAATCCATGATAGCGGCAATAATACCCCCGTGCCATCTGTTGGTCCTAAAATCCCCAACAAGCTCATTTTTAAATGGCACCACTATTTTTACCGATCTTTGATCCAGTTCCACTATTTTTAATCCTAAAAATTTGTGTAATGGAATACTTTCCTCGAATGTGTATTTTATTACATCGAAATTATCCTGCTGCATTTATTTTTGTTTGAATTTAACTTCGGTCGAATTAGCTGCGGTTTCGAATGGGTAATTTACAAAAATTTAAAAGGAGGAGCGAGGGCACCGCGGTACTTGCTATTCTATTTGACTGTGCTTTACTAGTATTTGATGTTGAGGTAGTTGTAAAATCCGTTAAGCAATTTATTAGAAAAACGGTCAATTTAAATCTCATTTTCCATCCAGCAGTTTTTTTGTTGTTCTTTATTTTATCTTTGTTTGTATGAATATTGAAAAGCAAATCACCTCTCTTCGGGAAGAGCTTCGGGAGCACAATTATAATTATTATGTGCTGGACAATCCTACAATTTCCGATTTGGAATTCGATCAAAAGTTAAAGCATCTACAACAATTGGAACGGGAACATCCTGAGTTCTATGATGCCAATTCGCCTACCTTAAGAGTAGGAGGAGAAATAACCAAGAATTTTGAGACTATTCCCCACAAATACAGGATGTATTCCTTGGAAAATTCCTATTCACGGGAGGATCTAGCGGAATGGGAAAAGCGGATAGAGAAAATAATAGACGGGGCAGTAGAATTTACCTGTGAGCTAAAATATGATGGAGCCTCCATTAGCTTGACCTATGAGGATGGCAGGTTAAAAAAGGCGGTTACCCGTGGAGATGGGTTTCAGGGAGATGATATTACCGCCAATGTGAAAACCATACGCTCAGTGCCTTTGCAATTACGCGGAGATTATCCAAAGTTGTTCGAGATTCGTGGTGAAATCGTTTTGCCATTTGAAGGATTTGCAAAACTTAATGCCGAGCGGGTGGAATTGGGGGAGGAGCCATACAGGAATCCCAGGAATACGGCCTCTGGAAGTCTCAAATTACAGGATAGTGCAGAAGTGGCAAAGCGTCCTTTGGATTGTTTGCTCTACAATCTACAGGGGGAGCATCTTCCCGTGAAAACCCAGTTTGAAAGTCTGGAAAAGGCCAGACAATGGGGTTTTAAGGTTCCCAATGCAGCGCGTCTGGCTAAAAATCTGGAGGAAGTTTTCCAATTTGTTGATTATTGGGATATCCACCGTCGTGATTTGCCTTATGAAATCGACGGGGTGGTAGTAAAAGTAAACAGTCTTCAGCAACAGGAGGAATTGGGCTACACCTCAAAATCGCCCCGTTGGGCTATGGCCTATAAGTTTAAAGCGGAACAGGTTTCTACCGTATTGCAACATATAACTTACCAAGTGGGAAGGACCGGAGCTATTACACCGGTTGCAAATTTGGAACCTGTGGAACTTGCGGGAACTATCGTTAAAAGAGCTTCCTTGCACAATGCGGACCAGATTGAAAAGTTGGATATACGCGAAGGTGATACCGTTTTTGTGGAAAAAGGAGGCGAGATTATACCAAAAATAATTGGCGTTGATTTCACCCACCGAGATGCCAATTCATCCCCGACCGAATATTTAACTGATTGTCCCGAGTGTGGCACCCCTTTGGTCCGCGCCGAGGGAGAGGCCCAGCACTATTGCCCAAATGTAGAAGGCTGCCCACCACAGATTATTGGCCGGATACAGCACTATATTTCCAGAAAGGCATTGGATATTGAAGGTTTGGGAAGTGAGACCATTACTTTATTGGTAAACAATGGATTGATTAATAATTATGCCGATCTGTATCTTTTAAAATCGGAGCAGATTATACCGTTGGAGCGAATGGCTCAAAAAAGTGCCGAAAACATTATCAAGGGTATAGAAGCTTCAAAACAAATTCCTTTTGAACGTGTTCTTTTTGGCCTTGGGATAAGGTTTGTTGGGGAAACGGTCGCAAAGAAGTTGGCAAAGCATTATAAAACAATTGATGCATTGGCTCAAGCGACCATTGAGGAATTGGTAACCGTAGATGAAATAGGAGAGCGCATTGCACAAAGTGTGGCATCATTTTTTGCCTATAACGACAATAAGGCAATTATAGAACGCCTAAAAAGTTATGGGGTACAATTGGAAATATCCACAGAAAACTTGAAGAATCAAACCAATATCCTAGATGGGAGCACTTTTGTGGTTTCGGGAGTATTTACCAAAGTTTCCCGTGACGAACTTAAAAAACTGATTGAGGATAATGGCGGAAAGGTTTCTGGCTCTATTTCTTCCAAGACCAATTATGTAGTGGCAGGAGAAAATATGGGCCCCAGCAAAAAAGCCAAGGCCGAAAGTTTGGGAGTAGCCATAATATCCGAAGATGAATTTTTGGAAATGATTCAATAATGAAAGCAAAAGACGCCTTTCCTAATTAATCAGGCGGAAAAGATCGAAAAAAGTTTATTTTCGCAATTCAAAGTTGTTCCTGAATGTTTGAAAAATTAAGAGTGAGGTCTTCCAAACGTCAAGCGTTGAAAATCTTGGCCTCCCGGGATCTTTCCAATCGCAATACTCCCTTGGAGTGTTTGGCGTTTTTGGTGGATGAAGCCCTGATGGATAATTTTGAAAAATTCATAGAGTTTGGTCTAGAGTTAGGATTGCAGCCCAATAATATCAAGGTTTTTTCCTTTGTTGATGTCAAGAAAAAACCGCCGTCAATGAGCCTTAATCAAATAAGCAAAAAGGATTTTGGATGGCGTGGTGAGATTAATAATAATCATAGTGCTACGGAATTTCTTGAAGTTCCCTTTGATGTTTTAATCGGGTTTTACCAAGGTGAGCACAAGTTTTTGGATATAATGACAGCCAGGAGCAAAGCTCGATTTAAGATTGGCTATAACCAGGCGGATTTACAATTGTTCGATTTACTCTTGTCCGCGGATCTTAAAAACTTTGAAGGATTTAAACATGAAACCACTAAGTATTTAAAATTGCTCAAAAAGATTTAAAAAAAAACGAACATCTTTAAATGAATGTTACAATATCACTTATAAATATAGCATGAAAGAATTAATCGGTACCGGTGTAGCTTTGATTACCCCGTTTAAAAAAGACTTTTCGGTTGATGTGCAGGCGCTGGAGCGGGTTGTCAATTTTAATATAGACAATGGGGTCAATTATCTTGTAGTTTTGGGAACTACTGGTGAGAGCGCTACGCTATCAAAAGAGGAAAAACAATTAGTAATCGATACGGTTGTTTCTGCCAACAACAATCGGCTGCCGTTGGTATTGGGTATTGGTGGAAATAATACCCAAGAAGTTATTTCCGAAATGGAAAACCGGGATCTTTCGGCTTTTACCGCTATTCTATCCGTTTCGCCATATTATAATAAGCCAACTCAAGAGGGTATTTATCAGCATTTTGCTGCAATTGCCAAAGCGGCCCCGTTGCCAATTATTCTTTATAATGTTCCCGGAAGGACGGCCTCCAATATATTGCCTGAGACGGTAATCCGTTTGGCGAGGGATTTTGAAAAAATAGTTGCCATTAAGGAGGCTGCAGGAGATATAGTCCAGGCTATGAGATTGATTGACGGCTGTCCAAAAAACTTTTTGGTAATTTCGGGCGACGATATGATCACCCTTCCCATGATACTTGCCGGTGGTGCGGGAGTTATTTCGGTAATAGGTGAGGGTTTTCCGAAGGAATTTTCCAAAATGGTCCAGCTGGGTTTATCAAGAGAAGTAGAGGAAGCCTTCAAAATCCATTATAGGATTGCTCCTGCCATAGATTATATTTTTGCTGAAGGAAATCCCGCAGGTATTAAAGCGATATTCAAGAAACTTGGCTTAATTGATGACAACCTCAGATTGCCCTTGGTGGGAGTGAGTGATGGTCTCAGGAAGAAGATAGATTCTTTTGTTGAAGATATGCAAAAAAAATGATGTACGTATTGAAGTTAAATATTTCAAAACGCGTTTAAACAATAGACTTTAAACAAATATTTTAGCCCGATAATAAGTTTGCCGATTTTGGTATAATTCCTTACTTTTGCCCGATGTTTTTGAAACCCATGCGATTTCCTGTTTTCTTAATAATCTGCGCTGCCTTATTTTTTTCATCCTGTAGCCAATACCAAAAAGTATTGAGGAAAGATGATATGGGCAAAAAATATGCTTTTGCGGATTCTCTGTATCAAAAGAAGAAATATAAAAAAGCACTCAAGTTGATGGAGCAGTTGGTTCCAGCATATAGAGGCAAGCCACAGGGAGAAAAGCTGAACTTTATTTATGCCAATACTTTGTACAACCTTGGCGACTTTTACGCATCGGGATATCAGTTTGAGCGGTTTACGCAAGCATACCCACAAAGTGACAGTACAGAAGTTGCGTCGTATAAATCGGCCAAAAGTTTCTATCAGCTTTCAGAACGATTTTCCTTGGATCAGGCGCAAACCTATAAAGGATTGGAGAAACTTCAGGAATTCATCAATGCTTATCCCAATTCGGATAAACGACCGGAAGCTAATACATTGGTGACGGAATTGCGAACTAAATTGGAAAAAAAGCAGTTTGAAATTGCAAAACAATATTACCGTATAGAGGATTACAAAGCGGCCATTGAGGCATTTGATAATTTTATTGCCGATAATCCTGGCACGGTTTATAGAGAAAAAGCATTTTTATACCGAATAAAAGCTGCGTACGATCTTGCAATAAAAAGTTTACCTTATTTAGTGCAGGAGAGACTACTTACCGCGAAAGGGTATTATAACAGTTTTATGAAATATTACAAGGACACCGAATCTACCGCCGAGGCTAATGAGATCAACCAGCAGATTGAGGAGCGACTTGTGCCCGCAGAAAAAAAACCTACTATTTAATTTTATTGAACCATGGATATAAAAAATTCAGATGCACCCGTTAGTACGGTAACGCTAGACAAAGATTTGATTGATGCTCCTACTGGCAACATTTATGAAGCAATTTCCATTATTTCCAAGCGCGCCAACCAAATTAACGGCGATATCAAGAAAGAGCTTTTGGAGAAATTGGATGAATTTGCCACTTATAACGACAGTCTAGAAGAGATTTTCGAAAATAAGGAGCAAATTGAAGTTTCCAAATTTTATGAAAGACTTCCTAAGCCCCATGCTTTGGCAGTTCAAGAATGGCTTGAGGATAAAATTTATTATAGAAATACCCAAGAGGAATCTTTGGAGGAATAATTTTCAAGTTGCCTTAAAAACGGTTATTTTTCCGTCTTTTAAGAAACTCTATAGTGTATAAGAATTATGGCTGTTTTGAGCGGTAAAAATATCTTACTTGGTGTTACCGGTGGGATTGCCGCATACAAAGCGGCTTTTCTTGTTAGGTTGCTGGTAAAGACAGGAGCGAACGTGAAAGTGGTGATGACAACCGCCGCCAAGGATTTCGTTACTCCACTTACCCTTGCTACGCTTTCAAAGAATGAAGTGCTTTCCACTTTTACCACCCCGGTTTCGGCGGAAAATCCCTTAGAGAATCCACAGTGGAACAATCACGTGGAACTTGCCCTTTGGGCAGATTTGATCCTGATTGCCCCTGCAACGGCGAATACCATTTCCAAAATGGCTGCCGGGACGGCGGATAATCTGTTGCTTGCCATTTATTTTTCGGCTAGATGTCCAGTTTATTATGCTCCTGCCATGGATTTGGATATGTATGTCCATCCTACCGTATCCGAGATTTTTGATAAATTGAATAGCTTTGGTAATATCCAAATTCCTGCCGCCTTTGGGGAACTAGCCAGTGGTTTGGTAGGGCAAGGGAGAATGGCAGAGCCTGAGGATATAATTTCGTTTTTGGAGAACCATCTTCGGGAGGGACTTCCTTTTAACGGAAAAAAAATATTGATCACCGCGGGCCCTACTTATGAAGCTATCGATCCTGTTCGGTTTATAGGAAACCATTCGAGCGGCAAAATGGGATATGCATTGGCGGAGGAAGCGGCAAAAATGGGGGCGGAGGTTACTTTGGTTTCGGGTCCTGTAAATGTTAAGTTAGATAATAGTCAGGTGACAATTATCCATGTGACTTCCGCTGAAGAAATGTATACTGCGGCCCACCGGTATTTTCCTGATTGCGATATTGCTATTTTAAGTGCCGCCGTGGCCGATTATAGGCCTGAGCAAATTGCAACGGAAAAAATAAAAAAGGCGGAAGGGGTTAATGAACTTGTGGTTCATCTGACAAAAACAAAGGACATTTTAAAATCCTTGGGGGAAATAAAGGAAAGCCAATTTTTGGTAGGTTTTGCCCTTGAGACGGAGAACGAGGAAGAAAACGCGAAATTGAAACTCAAAAAAAAGAATTTAGATTTAATTGTTTTAAATTCGCTTCGGGACGAGGGAGCTGGTTTTAAATCGGATACCAATAAAATCACCTTGATCGGCAAGGACAATAATACTATGCCTTTTCCTGTTAAATCCAAGAGCGAGGTGGCAAAGGACATTTTAAAATATATTATAGAAAAAAACAATGCGTAGAATTCTGCTAATTTTGATATGTTTCGTGACCGGAAATTTTATTCAGGCACAGGAGCTTAATTGTACATTTGCAATTGATGCAGTCCAAACTGGTCAGCCCAATTTGCAATTGTTCCGAACATTGGAAACCCAGTTGAAGGAATTTATCAACAATACCAAATGGACCGATAGGACCTACAAAACCCAGGAACGTATTGATTGCAATATGACCATGGTAATCAATTCCCTTGATGGTGATAATTTTAATGGCACGCTGCAGATCCAGTCTTCGCGCCCTATTTTCGATTCTACCTACGACAGTCCCGTTTACAACTATTTTGACCGCCAAGTAAGTTTTAGATATAAAGAGTACGAACCCCTTAACTTTAATATCAATAGCTCGGAATCCAATTTGGTATCCATTATCGCATTCCATGTTTATACCATTATAGGCTTGGATGCGGATACTTTTGCGCCAAATGCGGGAGAACCTTATTTCCAGATTGCAAAACAAATTACCAATACCGCAGCAGGAGGAAATTATATAGGTTGGAAAGCCAAAGACGGCAATCAGTCCCGTTATCAATATAATGATGCCTTACTTTCTTCGGTTTACAAGGAATATCATGATGTACTGTACCAATATCACCGCAACGGGCTTGATTTGATGGCTGCCAATCAAAAGGATGCCAAGCAAAGGATTTCGGAAGCGATTTCACTTCTTAAGGGAATTAACGACAGGAGGCCAAATTCCTTTTTACTCCGAACCTTTTTTGATGCCAAAAGCGATGAAATCCAGGCCATTTTTAGTGGCGGTCCGCAAGTGGATATAGTGCAGCTTGTGGAAAACTTGAACCGAATGGCCCCTACCAAAAGAAGTTCTTGGGACGAGATCAAATTTTAAGGATAATTTTGCCGAAGGTAATTTCCGAAACCATGCCGGAATTTATCCCTGATTTCTTTATAACAGTTTAATTTTAATATCCATAATCAATAGTGATCACTACTCTCGCCATAAGGAATTATGCACTTATTGAAGATATCCGTGTGGAACTTTGCGAAGGTTTGACCGTTATTACGGGTGAAACCGGAGCGGGAAAATCCATTATTCTTGGAGCGCTCGGCATGTTATTGGGTAAGCGAGCGGATATAGGCAGCGTAAAGGATGCTTCAAAAAAATGTGTAGTTGAAGGACATTTTTCCATTAAAAGTTATGGCCTTCAACAGATATTTGAAGCGAATGATCTGGATTACGAAGATCTAACCATTGTTAGGAGAGAAATTTTGCCGAGTGGCAAATCCAGAGCTTTTGTGAATGATACTCCCATAGCATTATCCCAGTTGCAAGCTATTTCGCCATTGCTGGTGGACATACACAGCCAGCACGAGACCTTGGAGATCGCCTCTGAAGGTTTTCAGCTTGAGGTGATAGATGCATTAGCTGGGAATGACGGTATTCTGGAAGTATATCAGTCGGAATTGTCAGAATTCCGAAAAAACCAGCAAGCGTTGGATGCAGCAAAAGCTGAGCGGGAATCTTCTTTAAAAGAATTGGATTACAACACATTTATCTTTAAGGAACTAAAACAGGCAAATCTCGAAGGGATGAACCAGCAGGAGTTGGAGGAAGCCTACGAAACACTCAATAATGCGGAAGAAATCCAGAATGCTTTTTCGCAGGCGGCACAGCTTTTCCACGGCGATGCGATAGGAACTTTGGAAACCGCCAAAGAAGCTCGGCTAGCTGTGGGAAAGATCAAAGGATTTTCCAGTGTTTATGAGGATTATTGGAACCGATTGAACAGTGCTATAATTGAATTGGAAGATTTATCGGAAGAAATGGCCAATACTTCTGAAAAAGTTGCATCCGATCCTCAGAGATTGCTCGAGGTGAATGAAAAACTGCAGAATTTGTACAAGTTGCAGCAAAAACATGGTTTGGAGACTGTTGAGGAGTTATTGGAGCTTCAAAATTCCCTTGAAGAAAAAGTAAATGTTACTTTGGGTCTGGATGACCGCATTTCCCAATTGGAAATTGCAGGAAAACATCTTGCCGGGGCAGCTATGAAATCTGCGGCGGAAATACATCAAAAAAGGAAAGACGCCATTCCCGGTCTAAAGAAACAGTTGGAAGAGGTGTTGTCGCTTTTGGGTCTTCCCAATGCGCAGTTTCAATTTGAGCTGAGCACTACAAAAAACTTTAGATTCAATGGCACGGATACTTTGGAATTACTGTTTACGGCCAATAAGGGAACCTCGTTGGGTCCCTTGCGCAAAGTTGCATCGGGAGGAGAGATGAGTCGGATAATGTTGGCCATAAAAGCCGTTTTAGCGCGGTATAAGAAATTACCGACCATTATTTTTGACGAAATAGATACAGGAGTATCGGGCGAAATTGCCAATAAAATGGCTGGTATAATGATGGATATGAGCCAAAAAATGCAGGTGATGTCTATTACCCATTTGCCCCAGATTGCAGCAAAGGGCGAACATCATCTTAAAGTGTACAAAGAAGATATTGATCGTGTTACGGTAACACATTTACGAAAGTTGGATAAAACCGAGCGTATTTCGGAAATCGCACAGATGTTGGGTGGCAAGAATATTTCGGATGCAGCGCTTGCAAACGCCAAGGAATTATTGAATTAAACGTATCTTTACGCATTGAATTTGCTAAAATATTTGCCCTACAAAAATCAATAATAATAAAAATATAAAGTATGTCTTATAATCTACTCAAGGGAAAACGCGGAATCATATTTGGTGCTCTGGACGAAAATTCCATCGCTTGGAAAACGGCCGAAAGGGTTCATGAAGAAGGTGGGAAATTTGTTTTGACCAACGCTCCTATTGCAATGCGAATGGGTCAAATCAAGGATTTGTCGGAAAAAACGGGTGCCCAAATAATTCCTGCCGATGCCACCAGTGTGGAGGATCTGGAGAATCTTGTGGACCAAGCCGTAGAAATATTGGGAGGTAAATTGGATTTCGTACTGCATTCCATAGGAATGTCCATAAACGTTCGTAAAGGAAACCATTATACAAACCAAAATTATGATTTCACCCAAAAAGGCTGGGATGTTTCTGCTGGGTCTTTCCATAAAACCATGCAGGTCCTTTATCAAAAGGATGCAATGAACGAATGGGGAAGTATTATAGCTCTTACGTACATGGCCGCTCAACGGGTATTCCCCGATTATAACGATATGGCGGACAATAAGGCTTACTTGGAAAGTATAGCGCGTAGTTTCGGATACTTTTTTGGACGGGACAAAAAGGTGCGTGTTAATACCATTTCGCAATCTCCTACCCCAACTACCGCGGGTCAGGGAGTAAAAGGATTTGATGGCTTTATAAGTTATGCCGATAAAATGTCGCCCTTAGGTAATGCTACTGCTTTGGACTGTGCCAATTATACCGTGGCAATGTTCAGTGATCTTACCAAACGAGTTACCTTGCAAAATCTTTACAATGATGGAGGTTTTTCAAATATGGGGGTGAGTGATGGAGTAATGGAATCCTTTGTAAAAGGGGAACAATAAATACTGGAACTATCAACTTTTAAAAGTCCTTCGTATCGAGGGACTTTTTTTTTGGAACTCTTTCAAGTAATACTGCCATTCTCTTTATTAATTAAAATAAATATTCAAAACATTAAATATCTTAAGGGGGGTATAATTTAAGGGGGGTGTAGTTAAAATTTACATATCATTTAAAAAAATAGCCCCTAAAATTAAAGGGGTAGATTTTTTAATTTATATATTTGCGTCGTAAAACCAATTACTTGATCTTATGTCCACAATGCGATTTTTTGCTGTAAAAGAAAGTCTTAACCGAGTACCTGTTCCTGTTGTTGAAACAGAAAGACGTTCCGAGATGTTTGAACGAAATGTCTTTAATGAAACCGCGATGCGTCAATATCTTACAAAGGATTCTTTTGTGAGTGTGATGAGCGCTATGCAAAAGGGGACCAAAATAGACAGAAACCTGGCCGACCATATTTCCACCGGAATGAAGGAATGGGCCATTACAAAAGGGGCAACCCACTATACACACTGGTTTCAGCCGTTGACAGGGGCCACAGCCGAAAAGCACGATGCATTTTTTGAGACTATGGAAAATGGCCACGCCATAGAAAAATTTGGTGGCTCCCAATTGGTTCAACAAGAGCCGGATGCTTCCAGTTTCCCCAACGGGGGAATCCGGAATACCTTTGAAACACGTGGCTATACGGCTTGGGATCCATCTTCCCCGGCATTTATATACGGTTCTACCTTATGTATTCCAACAGTATTTGTTTCCTATACAGGGGAGGCATTGGACTATAAAACCCCATTGCTTCGGTCTCTTCAGGCAGTTGAAAATGCTGCAACGGCCGTTGCAAAATATTTTGATAAGAATGTTACCCGGGTAAATAATACTTTGGGCTGGGAACAGGAATATTTTTTAGTGGATAGTGCACTTGCGGCGTCACGACCTGATATTACATTGGCGGGTCGTACACTTTTAGGTCACACCGCTGCTAAGGGTCAGCAATTGGATGATCATTATTTTGGTTCAATTCCAAGTAGAGTGCTCAATTTTATGAGACATTTGGAAATAGAATGTATGTTATTGGGAATTCCTACGAAAACCAGACACAACGAGGTGGCCCCAAATCAATTTGAGTTGGCTCCAATTTTTGAGGAAACCAATCTGGCCGTAGATCATAACTCTTTGTTGATGGACCTAATGCAAAAAGTTGCCGAAAAGCATCATTTTAAAGTTTTGTTCCACGAAAAACCTTTTGCTGGAGTAAATGGGAGCGGGAAACATAATAACTGGTCGCTTGCTACCAATACTGGGGTAAACCTTTTGGCACCCAGCACAACTCCCACCAAGAATCTTCAGTTTTTAACCTTCTTTATAAATACCATCAAGGCGGTCAATGATTATGAGGAACTTCTTCGTGCCTCTATTGCCAGCGCCAGTAACGATCATCGGTTGGGGGCGAATGAAGCGCCACCGGCCATTGTTTCTGTGTTTATAGGATCACAGCTTACGGATGTACTGGATGAACTGGAAAAGGTAACCGATGGTAAACTTTCCCCTCAGGAAAAAACCGATCTTAAGTTGAACGTGGTAGGGAAAATACCTGAAATTTTATTGGATAATACCGATAGGAACAGGACTTCTCCATTTGCCTTTACCGGAAATAAATTTGAGTTTAGGGCAGTGGGCTCAACGGCAAACTGTGCTAACCCAATGACGGTTCTTAACGCCATTGTCGCCAAACAGTTGATTGAGTTCAAAACCAAAGTGGACGAATTGATAACCAACGAAGACATGAAAAAGGATGATGCCATTTTCAATGTGCTAAGGGAATATATCAAGGATTCAAAAAGAATACGCTTTGAAGGTGACGGATACGGCGAAGCATGGGAAAAGGAGGCCGCCAAAAGAGGATTGAGCAATCATAAAACAACCCCAGAAGCACTTAAGGCTAAGGTTTCAGAGAAATCCATAACTCTTTTTGAGGAAATGGGTATTATGAGCAGGGTAGAGATGGAGGCCCGACACGAAATAGAATTGGAGGAATATACTATGAGAATCCAGATTGAAGGTCGCGTTTTGGGAGATATTGCCAGAAATCACATTATTCCAACGGCTATCCAGTATCAAAACATTTTATTGCAAAATGTGCAAGGTCTGAAAAATATTTACGGCAACGATTTTAAAAAACTTGCCGGGGAACAGTTACAGTTGATCGAAAAGATAAGTGAACATATTTCCAAGATAAACAAAGCGATTACCGAAATGATCAACGAAAGGAAGGATGCCAATAAAATTGAAGTGGCCGAAAAAAGAGCTTTTGCCTATTGTGATAAGGTAAAACCCTTTTTCGAAATCATTCGTTACCATTGCGATAAATTGGAATTATTGATTGATGATGAACTTTGGCCCTTAACCAAGTATAGAGAAATGCTTTTTAACAAGTAAAATTCCCAATTTTATTTTGGAAATGGATTGCCAATTATTCCTGGCAATCCATTCCTATTTATAGGCCTCACATTGCGGGCTTTTTTATTAATATGTACTTTTGCAGCCAATCCATAATATTCAATCGATAATGAGCAAGGAAATTTCTAAAAGATATGCACAGAGAGGTGTTTCTGCTTCCAAGGAAGATGTCCACAAGGCAATCAGGAATGTGGATAAGGGACTTTTTCCAAAGGCTTTTTGCAAAATTGTCCCGGATTATCTCACTGGGGATGATAACTATTGTTTGGTGATGCACGCAGATGGTGCGGGGACCAAATCTTCTCTTGCATATGCGTATTGGAAGGAAACGGGTGATATATCGGTGTGGAAAGGTATCGCCCAGGATGCACTAATTATGAATATCGATGATTTGATTTGCGTGGGAGCAGTCAATAATATTATGCTTTCTTCCACCATCGGTCGAAATAGGAATGTGGTTCCAGGGGAAGTCATATCCCAAATAATCCAAGGTACAGAGGAACTTATTTCGGAATTAAGTGAATTTGGTCTTGATATTCATTCCACTGGTGGGGAAACTGCCGATGTTGGTGATTTGGTGCGGACTATCATTGTGGATTCCACGGTAACTGCCAGAATGAAAAGAAAGGAAGTGATCAATAACGCAAATATACATGAGGGTGATGTAATTGTTGGTCTTTCTTCCTATGGACAAGCTACTTATGAAAAGGAATACAATGGAGGAATGGGCAGCAATGGGCTTACATCTGCGAGGCACGATGTGTTCAATAAAAACCTTGCGAACAAATATCCCGAAACGTTTGATGCATCTGTTCCGGAAGATCTGGTGTATTCGGGTTCAAAAAATTTAGAGGACGCCGTGGAGGGAAGTCCCATTAATGCAGGAAAATTGGTGCTATCCCCCACCAGGACATATGCTCCAATCGTTAAGGAAATTTTATCAAAAGTGGATAGAGGCGGGCTCCATGGAATGATCCACTGCAGTGGTGGAGCTCAGACCAAGATCCTTCATTTTATCGATAATCTTCACGTTGTAAAAAACAATATGTTTCCCGTACCGCCACTTTTCAAACTTATCCAGGAGGAAAGCAAAACGGACTGGAAGGAAATGTATCAGGTTTTCAATATGGGGCATCGAATGGAATTATATGTAGCTCCGGAAATTGCGCAACAGATTATTGAGATCAGTCATTCTTTTAATGTTGATGCCCAGATTGTGGGATATGTAGAAGCTTCGGAGACCAAAAAGCTTACTATTAATTCAGTTTATGGCGAGTTTGTTTATTAAGGACATAGTCGTGTCCGACTAAGATGTAAGACCGTCCCCGATAGCTATCGGGGCTGCAAGACGTAAAACATTAGACTTACTCCTTAATAGCCTGATAATTAAGTTAGAATGAATAATCATCCTTTTTAACTCATAAATTTTGATGGAAAACTAAATAGCAAACTGTCAATTACTAAAAAGATTTTAAACAGCTATTATCATTGACTCAACAGAACTTTGTAATGGTTTAACTGGACACTGTTGTTAAGAAAAGAAGAATAAAGAACAGAGAGCATAAAGACATAAATAGAAAAATCTATATTTCTTGCTATTTTGGCTCCTATAATTTGTTAAAAATCTATCGCTATTCCTTAGAAATTTTTTGCCCTATTCATACTCTATTCATACTCTATTCATACTCTATCTATGGCTTATCTAGGAGGTATATACGGGTGAACCTAGCTTGGTCTTTGGATCCTGAGTTACCCAAACTTCACAAAAAACCCCACTCAGCCTTTTATTAAACAACAACTTTTTCCACAAAAATATTTCCCTTAAAAAATTGTAGCTTTGCACCCATTATAAAACCTATATGTTAGATAGACTCCAAATAATAAAACAACGTTTTGACGAGGTGAGCGACCTCATTATACAGCCTGATATAATCAATGATCAAAAGCGGTATATTGAGCTTAATAAGGAATACAAGGATCTGCGGATTATGATGGAGAAGCGGGCAGAATTTTTGGAACTCACCGGTAACATTGAAGAAGCGAAAGAAATTATTTCTGATGGCAGTGATGCCGAAATGGTGGAAATGGCAGAAATGCAACTTGAAGAAGCTGAGGATCGCTTGCCAAAACTAGAAGAAGAAATAAAGTTTTTATTGATTCCTAAGGATCCAGAAGATTCCAAAAATGCGGTTATGGAAATAAGGGCAGGAACAGGAGGTGACGAGGCCAGTATTTTTGCAGGGGATCTTTTTAGGATGTATTCCAAATATTGTGAAAGCAAAGGTTGGAAAACCAACGTTATTGATTTTAACGAGGGTACCAGTGGTGGATTCAAAGAAGTCCAAATTGAAATTGAAGGGGAAGATGTATATGGGACCCTAAAATTTGAAGCAGGGGTCCATCGTGTGCAGCGTGTGCCTCAAACAGAAACCCAAGGCCGTGTGCATACCAGTGCGGCAACTGTGATGGTTTTTCCGGAAGCAGAGGAATTTGATATTGAGATAAATCCCAAAGATGTTCGGGTAGATTTCTTTTGTTCATCGGGACCCGGTGGGCAATCGGTGAACACCACTTATTCCGCAGTAAGGCTTACGCACGTTCCAACAGGAATTGTGGCGCAGTGCCAAGACCAGAAATCGCAGCACAAGAACAAGGAGAAAGCGTTCCGCGTACTACGTTCCCGACTTTATGATATGGAACTTGCCAAGAAGCAGGCAGAGGATGCCCAAAAGCGCGGTTCGATGGTAACCAGTGGCGACCGAAGTGCGAAAATCCGCACCTATAATTATCCTCAGGGAAGAGTAACCGACCACCGTATAAACCTTACCCTTTACAACCTTGGAAATATTATGAACGGCGATGTGCAGGAAATCATCGACGAGCTGAAACTTGTTCATAATACAGAGAAGCTTAGGGAAACTGGGGAAGCTTTTTAAAAATGGACGTGAGACTTAAGACGTAAGACATTAGATGTAAGTAATTAGATGTAAGACGTAAGACGAGACCTTTCTGATTTTATTTTTGTTGAAACTAAAACTTAGTCTTAGGTCGGCTTTAAAAAATATTAAACTGAAACGCTATGACAACCGAGCAATTGGTTTCTGAAATCAAAAGAAAAAATTCCTTTCTCTGTGTAGGACTTGATGTCGATTTAAATAAAATCCCGAAATTTCTTTTGGACGAAGAGGATCCTATTTTCTCTTTCAATAAAGCCATTATCGATGCCACACATAGGTACGCGGTAGCTTATAAGCCCAACATTGCTTTTTACGAAGTATATGGGCTAAAGGGTTGGAAGTCTCTTGAGAGGACTATTAATTATTTGAACGAAAATTATCCTTCTATTTTCACTATAGCGGATGCCAAACGGGGCGATATTGGCAATACCTCCACTATGTACGCAAAAACATTTTTGAAGACCCTTGACTTTGATTCGGTTACGGTGGCACCTTATATGGGAAAGGATTCGGTTGAGCCTTTTCTTAATTTTAAAGACAAGCATGCCATTTTGCTCACTTTGACTTCCAATGAGGGTGCATTCGATTTTCAGACACAGAAGGTAAACGGGAAATTTCTCTATCAGCAAGTGCTGGAAACTTCAAAGACTTGGGAAAACAGTGACCGCTTGATGTACGTAGTAGGAGCGACCAAAGCGGAGTATTTTAAGGAAATACGGGAAATTGTGCCTAATGCGTTCTTGCTTGTGCCTGGAGTAGGCGCCCAAGGTGGAAATCTTCAGGACGTATGTAAATATGGGCTTTCGGAAAATGTTGGCCTGTTGATAAACTCGTCCCGCGGTATTATATATGCCTCCAATGCCTCGGATTTTGCTGAAGCAGCCGCTCGGGAAGCATCCAATTTGCAAAAGCAAATGATGCAAATTCTTAATAAGCAATAATAAGCTGGATTTTAAATTGGTCCAGAGAATATTTTTAAAATCCATCAGATTTTCAGGTAAAATACCTTTATTCCCCTACGGATAAATATTTTATTTCCTCAAAGATTTTGTCTGCTTGACGATGTAGTTTATCGCTTCGTTTTGGATCGGTTGAGGAAACATCAAATGATTTCTTCATAAGGTCCCTATAACGCGACTCTAAAACTTCCAATTTCGATTTTCTTTTAAACCATCCTATCATAACTTAATATTTGAAATTAGTCGTGTCCGCCTAAGATATAAGATACAAGACGTAAGACTTGCTCCTTAATAGCTTGATAATTAAGTTAAATTGATTAAGCATGCTTTTTAACTATTAAATTTCGATGGTAAACTAAATAGCAAAAAAGATTTTAAACAGCCATCCTCATTGACTCAACAGAACTTTGTAATGTTTTAACCGGACACTATTGATTTGAAATATTAAAGTTAGTAGGTTTTGGTCCCACATTATATTAAAATAGGGTTAAGTGTTTCTATAATGAATTAAAATCATTTAGAGTGGTTATCGGATATTTGGGAAATCTACGGTATTATTTTTTTGAACACTTATGGGTTGCAGTTCTAATTTCTCAATCCTGTAATGCGAATACCGTCCGCAAAAGCGAGGTGGTACGTGCGGCAACATTGGTACGGATATCTTTTTCTTCAACGGCAATCATTTTATAAACGCCATCCAAGGCCTCACGGGTTACGTAATCGGTAAGATCCGGGTTTACTTTGGTAATAAAGGGAACGGCGTTATATCGGGTTATAATATTGTTCCAGATTTGATCTGCCCCAACTTTTGTAAAGGATTTTTTTATGACAGGATTGAACTTATCGTACAAGGCTTTATTGGTGCGTTGTTCCAAATATTTTGTCGCGGCATTGTCCTGTCCCAGGAGGATGGTTTTAGCATCTGTGAAGGTGATGTTTTTTACAGCATTTACAAAAATGGGTGTCGCTTCCTTTACGGCATCCTCGGCGGCGTGGTTAAGGACTTTTAACCCTTCATCGGCAAGACCGCCAAGACCAATATCCCTAAGGGTTTGGTCCACTTTCTGAAGTTCCGGAGGCAACATTATCTTGACTAGGGCATTGTTATAAAATCCGTTCTTTTGAGTGAGCTTGGTCACTTGTTTGTCTATTCCTTTGTCCAAAGCCTGTCGTAAACCGCTGGCAATGGTGGCCGAATCCATTTGTTTGGGCATCGTATTAACTACTTGCTGGAGTTCGGAACAGGAGATTAAGGAGAATATCAAAACGAAAAGGAAGAGCTTTTTATGTAACATACTATTTAATTAGTTTTTCAAATATAAAAAAAAGACCCTTCCCGAAGGAAAGGTCTTTTGGAAAGATTAAAATAACTTGTTATTTTACAATTTTAACTGTTTTGGAATTGTTGTCAATGGTAACTTTAACCATATAGGTGCCAGCGGATAAGCTTGACATATCAACGATTGGAGAAATTTTGCCTGGAGTTTCCATAAGAACCACTTTTCCAAGAATGTCATATATAACCACTTTATCGACAGCCACTTTTGACCTGATGTTCAATACATTTTGAACTGGGTTGGGATATACTGAAAATACTTCTGGTGAGAAGTTTTCAGTACTTAAAACACCCCGCGCTGCTACTAGGTCATCAATGTACATTTCATTATTGCTACTAGCGGAATAGAAATCGAGTCCAGCAAGTTCGTCAAAAGGTCTTCCTCCAAAATCAAGAGGATAACCGGAGAATTGCACAACATCATTGATGCTCAATGCCCAAGTTTGGCCATCTAAATCATAAACGCAAGTGGTTTTGAACCACTCATTTTCCGGATAGGTGAATACTGCCCCAGCCTGAGAGCAATCGATTACACTCGCTACAAAACCTTCTCCTGGAGTATTTCCTCCATTTCCAGTATCATCATCTTGGCAGTTAAAATATACGTTACCACCCATAAGCGCCTGTACCCAGTCTGAACCTTCAGGGGTTAAAGTACCCTGCATATTAAAATATCCTGACATCCCTGTTGGAATTAAAGTATACCACTGAATGGTATAGATTCCGCTAGTTGGGGCACCAGGTACTAAAAATATAGGATCCATTACCCCAGAATCATCAATATAAAGGGAATTGTTCATTGATCGCGCTTCATTGTCGGTTACTTCAGCATCCTCACCTGTGCCCTCACCGGTACCAGACCAAGTTCTCCAGTTAGGTGATTGTGGGCCAATGGGACCTAAATTAAAGGAGTCGAAATTTTCTGTAAGGTCGACTTGAGCTTGTGAGGCAAAAGTAAATGCACCAAGCGCCAGTGCTAGAATGTAAATTTTTTTCATAATGTATGGTTTAAAGGTTTTTTATTTGAGGCAGCAATATACAAAATTATTCATAATTCACTAAAAATTTAGTTTTTAGGAATCATCGGTTTATAATGAAACACTGGAAATTAACAAATGCCAAAAAAAAAAGACCTCCCGGAAGGAAAGGTCTTTTTATAAGGTTAAATTAAGTTTTTACTTAACCACCTTTACGGTTTTCGATGAGTTTCCAATGGTAACTTTAACCATATAAGCTCCACTTGCTAGGGTACTCATATCTATTTTTGGTGAAATAATACCGGGGTTAGAAGTAAGGACCATTTTACCCAAAACATCGTAAACCGCCACTTGGTCAACGGCAGTTTTTGTTTTAATATTAAGGAAATCGCTTACGGGGTTAGGATAAACACTAAAGCTCTCGGCTGCAAAATCCTCAACTCCCACGATGCCATCGGCAAAAAATACGTCATCTATATAATATTCGTTGTTGGCGTTAATGGAAAAGAAATCCACTCCTCCCAAACTGGAATTAGTGAAGAATGGTCCATTGTACACTTCATTGCCGTTAACAAACATAACCGTGGTATCCGCATCAACATTAATGTGATAAACTATTTGGAACCAAGAACCCTCTGGGTATGAGAAATTAGCAACAACATTGGGTGGGTTTGCATCATCCTCTACAACGCCGCTTCCAGGAGCGGTATTATTTTGATTAAAATGAATATTTAGGCCCCAAGCTCCATCTCCTGGTTCTTCATCTTCCTGAAAATTGTAGTATCCCGTTTTTCCAGCCGGTATATACATATACCAAGAAAGAGTGAATTCCCCACTCGATTGATTATCGAGTTTTAATATTGCATCTTGAACGCCACCACCAGCGATCATTCCAGATTGAGATCCAGAGTGAGCTTGGGAGTTAACAATTATTAACCGTTCTGCTTCAGAACCGCCCCAGGTTCCCCAATGTCCTTCTTCAAGAGGACCCAGGAAATAACTTTCCATATCATCATTGATAATTTGGGCATTTGTGGTAAAAGCCATACCTGCCACGGCAATAGCCAATAAGTAAATTTTTTTCATAATGTTTCGTTTAAAGGTTTATAATTGAGTTCCTAATATACAAAACTTTTAATTATCTATCTAAAATTTGGTTAAATTATCTCGGGTTTTGTGGTTAAAAGCTTGCTGGTCTTTGCAGACATTTTTTCTAATTATTGGATTCTTAACTTATAGAGGATTTAATTTTTTATAAATAAATCAAGAATTCAAACAAATTTTTAATGCATCGATCCTGAAAACTATTAAATAAAGAATAAGCATTTATGAAGATTGGGCCACGACAAGCTTTTTCCCGCTGTTTTGATTAAATTTGCATTCTGTTTTAAAAAATACCAAAAATATTATGAAGCCTATAGTTCCTTATATTCCTGTCAATAATGTGCGTATTGTTACTGCTGCCTCTCTTTTTGATGGGCACGACGCTGCTATTAATATTATGAGACGCATTATTCAGTCCACAGGAGTGGAGGTGATCCATTTGGGGCATGACCGCAGTGTAGAGGAAGTGGTGAACACAGCTATTCAGGAAGATGCCAATGCTATTGCTATGACTTCGTATCAAGGAGGCCATAATGAGTATTTTAAATATATGTACGATCTGCTCCAGGAACGGGGCGCAGGACATATCAAAATCTTTGGCGGCGGTGGCGGCGTAATTTTGCCTTCAGAGATAAAGGAACTGATGGACTATGGCATCACACGCATTTACACGCCTGATGACGGAAGGGAAATGGGCCTGCAGGGAATGATCAACGATCTGGTAAAGACCTCTGATTATCCCATAGGAGATAAATTGAACGGCGAGTTTAAGAAACTTTCAGACAAAAATATTGGCGCCATTTCAAGGATAATTTCCTCCGCGGAGAATTTTCCTAAGGTTGCCGAGGATACTTTGGAGAAAATCCACCAAAAAAACAAGAACAGTAAAATTCCTGTCCTTGGGATCACAGGCACGGGTGGTGCTGGAAAATCCTCGTTAGTGGATGAGTTAGTTAGGAGATTTCTACTGGATTTCCCAGATAAGACCATGGGAATAGTTTCCGTGGATCCCTCAAAAAGAAAAACCGGAGGCGCACTATTAGGAGATAGGATCCGAATGAATGCTATAAATTCTCCCAGAATCTATATGCGCAGTTTGGCGACCCGACAGAGCAATCTTGCCTTGTCAAAATATGTTACCGAGGCGATAGAAGTGCTCAAGGCTGCCGAATATGATCTTATTATTATCGAGACCTCAGGAATTGGACAGAGCGATACTGAAATTTTGGAGCACAGTGATGTTTCGCTGTATGTAATGACTCCGGAGTTTGGAGCTGCCACCCAACTTGAAAAAATCGATATGTTGGATTTTGCCGATCTTGTGGCAATAAACAAATTTGACAAAAGAGGCTCTCTTGATGCTTTACGTGATGTGAAAAAACAATATGTCCGCAACCATCTTCTTTGGGATACCCCACAAGAGGAACTGCCCATATTTGGCACTATTGCTTCTCAGTTTAACGATCCGGGCATGAACAAACTGTATAGTGCCATAATGAAAAAGCTCGCTGAAAAGACAGAAACAGATCTTAAAAGCGATTATCATTTTGCTCCCGAAATGGATGAGAAGGTATTTGTTATTCCTCCGGCCCGAACCCGATATCTTTCGGAAATTGCCGAAAACAATAGGATGTACGACAAAAAGGCAAGTCAGCAATCGGAAGTGGCTCAACGACTTTATGGCATCTTTAAAACCATTGAAACAATTTCAGGGAAAATTCCGGAACTTGATAAATCGGGTTTGATTAATGATTCAATTGTTACTTCCGATAAAAATAAGGATCTTTTAAAACTGTTGCTGGCCGAATTTGACAGGGAAAAACTGAATCTGGATCCATACAATTGGGAAATCATAACTGGTTGGGATGAAAAGGTAAATAAGTATAAAGCGCCTGTTTACAGCTTTAAGGTAAGAGGAAAGGAAATAAATATTGATACGCACACCGAATCGCTTTCCCATACGCAAATTCCCAAGGTTGCCCTTCCTAAATATCAAGCCTGGGGAGATATTTTAAAATGGACCCTGCAGGAGAACGTACCAGGAGAATTTCCTTATACGGCAGGTCTATATCCCTTTAAACGCACGGGTGAAGATCCTGCTAGAATGTTTGCCGGCGAAGGTGGACCAGAGCGGACCAACAGGAGATTCCACTACGTAAGTATGGGATTGCCTGCTAAAAGACTTTCCACCGCTTTTGACAGTGTTACTCTTTATGGAAATGATCCAGACTTAAGACCCGATATTTATGGAAAAATTGGAAATGCGGGTGTTTCCATTTGTTGTTTGGACGATGCAAAAAAACTATATTCCGGATTCGATTTGAGCCATCCGATGACCTCGGTAAGTATGACTATAAATGGTCCTGCGCCTATGCTTTTAGGATATTTTATGAATGCTGCCATCGATCAAAACTGTGAGAAATACATCAAGGAAAATGGGTTGGAAGAGCAGGTAGAGGCCCAAATTAAAGCTCTTTATGAGGAGAAAGGAATAGAAAGACCAAGGTATCATGGCGAATTACCTCAAAACAGTGATGGCTTGGGGCTTATGCTTCTTGGAGTGACGGGGGATCAGGTTTTGGATGCCGAGGTTTATAGCCGAATCAAATACGACACTCTTCAGCAGGTGAGAGGAACTGTTCAGGCAGATATTTTAAAGGAGGACCAAGCACAGAACACTTGTATTTTTTCAACGGAATTTGCCCTTCGATTAATGGGCGATGTTCAGGAATACTTTATTGAAAACAATATCCGCAACTTTTATTCCGTATCAATAAGCGGATATCACATAGCAGAGGCGGGCGCCAATCCCATTACGCAGTTGGCATTTACACTTTCCAATGGTTTCACCTATGTTGAATACTACTTGAGCCGTGGAATGGATATCAACGATTTTGGACCTAACCTTTCGTTCTTTTTCAGCAATGGTATAGACCCAGAATATGCGGTAATTGGAAGGGTTGCCCGTAAGATTTGGGCAAAGGCCTTAAAGGATAAATATGGGGCAAATCCACGTGCCCAAATGTTGAAGTACCATATCCAAACCTCGGGTCGCTCCCTTCACGCCCAGGAAATTGACTTTAATGATATTCGAACCACCTTGCAAGCGCTTTACGCGATTTATGACAACTGCAACTCTTTGCATACCAACGCATATGATGAGGCCATTACAACCCCGACGGAAGAAAGTGTAAGGCGTGCCATGGCAATACAATTGATTATCAACAAAGAACTTGGTCTTGCCAAAAATGAAAACCCAATTCAAGGAGCATTTATTATTGAAGAACTTACCGATCTGGTAGAAGAAGCAGTATTAAAAGAATTTGACAGTATCACAGAACGTGGTGGTGTATTGGGCGCAATGGAAACAATGTATCAGCGAGGCAAAATACAGGAGGAAAGCCTTTACTATGAAACGTTGAAACATAACGGCGAATTTCCTATCATTGGAGTGAATACCTTTTTAAGCAGTCAAGGTTCTCCCACAGTACTTCCAGCGGAGGTTATACGGGCTACCCAAGAAGAAAAAATGGTCCAGATAGAAACGCTTGAAAATCTCCATAAAATGTATGGAGAGGAGGCGAAACCGGCCATCCGAAAGGTTCAGGAAGCCGCTATACATAACCAAAACATTTTTGAGCAACTGATGGAAGCCACAAAGATTTGCTCCTTGGGCCAAATTACAGAATCTTTATTTGAGGTTGGAGGGCAGTATAGGCGAAATATGTAAGAAAATGGGTGAAAATATTTTTATAACACGACATATGTACGTAAATTCGTGTCAAATGACGTGGTTATGAGAGGTTATGATAAACATACAGACGTAAATTTGGTTGAAGAACCTGAGGTGTATTATCTCGTGGATAATAGGTTTGATAGAATTATTGGCGTATTGGGAGGAAGCAATAAAGTTGGGCAAGTGGTGAATAGTGATATTGATTTAATTGCCCTTATCAGAAAGGGTCTTCCAAAAAGTGTCCTATATTCGCTTTGCGAGGTTTTGCAAATTTCCATGGAGAAATTGAGTGATCTGCTACATATTTCCCACCGTACATTGCAGCGCAAGGCCGATACTGATCCATTAACTATTTCCAATTCACAACAGCTTATAGAGATTGCCGAAGTGGTTTCAGAGGGAGTAAAAGTATTTAACACTTTGGATAGCTTTAGGAAGTGGGTGCATTCCACGCCGTATGTATTTAATGGCCAAAAGCCCTTGGATTTTCTGGATACTGGATTTGGAACCCAATATATCAAAAATATTCTTGGACGCATAGCGCATGGAATTCCTTCATAGTTGTGCGCATTTATAGAATTGCCAAAACGATGTATATTGAAGATCTCACTGGGGAAGGTGCTCGGCTTTATGGGGGCCGCTGGAACAGAGTTGGGGATGCCGTTCTATATTTTTCGCAAAATCTTTCATTGAGTCTTTTGGAGATTATAGTGCATGCCGAATATTCCGATCTTCCTTTGGATTATTCTTATTTAGAAGCTGAAATACCCGATTCGTTTATAAAAACCATCAAGTCATTGGATTTTGTGCACCCAAAATGGAAAAATGATGGAGCATCCGAGGAATTGCAGCGGTTAGGATCGAATTGGCTTTCTAAAAACGAAAATCTGGCAATGAAGGTGCCTTCTGCTATACTACCACAAGAATATAACTTATTGGTAAATCCGAAACACATCGAATTTAAAAATCTTAAGATTTTAGATATTAGAAAATTGAATTTGGATCCTAGATTGTTTCGTTAACGGCTCAAAGATGCCAAGCTAGCTTTTTCAATTTGTGATGTATCTTAGTTGGAACTTTTTCCGAAAATCACTTATAAGGCTTTACTGAAAGTCTTCATAAACGTTATCTATATATAAGGAAAAGGTTTTTAAAGTGTGAGCTGCCAAGTATGTTGGAGTTTGCGGAATCTTCTGATTTCCTTTAGCAAAAGAGGGATAAAGTCCCTGCCATTACTATTGGTTCGTTCCAAACGGCGGCAATTTTTGTACAATCTGTTAGAGAGACCTATTACTCTAGCTGCATATCTGTGTTTTTCATCCTGGAACAGTTCATTTTCGGCTTTCAATATCTGTGGGCCCAAGGAAAGGGATTGTTGAATGATATCACCTGTGAAATATATGTCGGAATTCTCGGTTCCATTTCTTTGTAAATAGGCCATATCCTGGCTAAGGTAATTGGAGATTAACCTTGTGAGATGCAGAATTTCCTGAGCTTTTCTATAAACGGCGGAATGTGAATTATTTCCGGGAACCTTGGGTGACATTTTACGAGTATACTATTTTAAAAACCAATTCAAATTTAAGGACTAGGGCGGTCTAAAACCAATTGATATTAAAGCAAAACTTTATATTTGCTTTAATATTTATGTAATTTTTTAATCTAACTTTAAAATGAGTATCGATAAATTAAATTGGAAGATTCTGAATTGCCTTCAAAAAAATGCCCGGCAGCCCAATACCGAAATTGGAAGAAAGGTGGGAATAAGTTCGCCAGCGGTTTCTGAGCGAATAAAGAAAATGGAGGACACTGGCGTTATAACTGGGTATTATACCGTGGTTTCACCATTTGAGGCCGGATATCAATTCAAGGCAATAATTACACTAAGGGCGTTTATGGGAAAACTTAAGCCATTTCTCGAAATTGTAAAAACCTATGATGAGGTTCTCAATTGCTATCGAATTACAGGAAATGAAAATATTGTGATGGAAGTGGTGCTGAAAAACCAAAAGCATCTGGAAGCGTTTATTGATCAACTTATTATTTATGGGGAAACAAAAACCCAAATAGTGCTTTCACATGTTGTCAAGAACAACGATTTAAAACCACTTAGCTGAAATCCCGTATGGAGAAATCGGCAATTTCCTTTATAGGAATTCAAATGTTTCGCGTTCCAGTTTTCTTCAGCAAAAAATAGAGCCAAATCGTTAGGCCCGAAATGCCCAATAGAAAAAGGGCAAGTACGTTCCAAGTGGTAAAATAGCCGAAGGTATTTACCATATTCATACCCCCATTATGTCCTAACAAATGGGCAAAACTAAAGCTCATGCTATAAAGCCCCATATAGCTTCCTTTTCTGCCTTTTGGAGCCATTTCCAAGGCCAATGCATTTGAAAATGGGAAACCTATCATTTCTCCCAAAGTCATTAAAAAAACGGCAACTACCAACATCCCGCTCCAACTGCTTAGGTTGAGAACAAGAAAACTGAGCCCAAGGAAGAATACTCCCCAAAAAGTTGCCATAGTCTTGGATACCTTCATTCGGTCCAGCCAGCCAATTAGAGGCATTTCAAAAATCACGATAGTTGCGCCATTAATGAACAATAGCCAACCTATAAGATCTTCGCTAAGAAAATACACTTTTTCATAGAAAATGGGCATTACCGAAAAATATTGGACAAAGGCTAAACTGTTGGCTACCATAATGACAAAAAACAAAATGAACAGTTTATTTAAATAGGGTGGTACCCCTTCCTTAACAACTTTTGTTTTTACAAGATTGATTTGTTTTTGTTTTTTAGGTTTAAGAAGGATAATCACTCCTACCGATGCTAGGATGCAGGATATTCCATCAATCCAAAATAAGGATGAATAACCAATATGCGCGATTATTAAACCACCAGCAAGTGGTCCTACGGAAAAACCCAAATTTATGGCCAGCCTAATAAGGGTTATACTCCGGGTTATATTTTCGGGACGGCTATAGGTATCGGCTGCCACAAAGATCGCTGGTCTTCCAGAATCGGTTATTAAAGTAAGTAAGAAAATAGAAAGACAAAATCCATAGAAAGTATCAATAAACTGAAGGAGGATAAAGCCAATTCCTCCAAAAAACAAACTGAAAAGGATTACCTTATAGAAACCGATACTATCTGTCAACCTCCCTCCAAAATAAGTACCCACAATGGAACCAAGCCCAAAGCACGACATAATCCATCCCACGTGGGGCAGATCAAATCCCTCAACATTTATAAGGTATAGCGATAGAAATGGAATCACCATCGCACCCGCCCTGTTTATAAAGGTTACAAATGCAAGCAGCCAGATCTCATGGGAAAGACCACGAAAATTTGCAATATAACTGGAATATATGCCTTTCATAGTTTTGACGATTATTGTGATTCCCTAATAGATTGGCCTAAACGGAGGCTTCTGTTACATGGTAAACGTCCCGTTTTAAAGGCGGGACGTTTTGTAATCGAGGTTTAATTTCCTTATTTAATCAAATGTAGTGAAAATACAAGTCGGGATATTTTCCTGTAAAACAAAATTTTTTTCATTTAAAACTTTGTGTTGCTGCGTTTTCAATTATTAAAAGCCGTTATCTTCCAATACTTTTCTATTTTTACGAAAAACAAATCATGAAAAGAGTTTTATTGGCAATCGTTCTTTTTATTTCTCTCGGCGTTTATGCACAAAAGAATATTGAAGCGAGCCAAGCTGCGCAAACCAAACTAAATGAAGAATTTCTCAATCCTGAAACCTCGATTTTGGAACCCAAGGATTATAAAAATTTTAGGGGGTTGGAGTTTTATCCCATTGATGGGAAGTATATTATTGAAGCAGATTTTGTTCGCACTCCAGATGAGAAACCTTTTTTAATGCCAACTTCGACGGATCGTTTGCCAGAGTATGTGAAATATGGAGAGGTGCATTTTAATATTGAAGGAAAATCGTTTATGTTGAATCTTTATAAGAATACAAAGCCCTCAAAAGATCCCAGTTATGAGGATTATCTTTTCCTGCCATTTACCGATTTGACCAGTGGGGATGGTTCGTATGGAGGAGGGAGATATCTTGATTTGCCAATTCCGAAGGATGACAAAATTATTATCGATTTCAACAAGGCATATAATCCTTATTGTGCCTATAGCCATAAATATTCCTGCCCAATCCCGCCAAAGGAAAACGATTTGTTAATTCGTATTGAAGCGGGAGTAAAAGAATTTCGCCAGCCTTAAAAAAATTTCACGATCCAGATTCCAAGGAAAACCATTGCAAAACCAATTACAAAACTTGCCAAGGTATAAAAGGCAAAATTCATAAAATCTCCACTTCTTAAAAAGATATGATTTTCATAAGCGAAGGAAGAAAAGGTGGTAAAGCCTCCGCAAAATCCAGTGGCCAGAAACAAAACCGTGTTTGCTGAAAGCGTTTCATTTTTAGCCGCAAGGCCCAGGATAATCCCGATTAACAAGCTGCCGAGGATATTGGCGGCAAAGGTGCCAAATGGAATTCCTGATTTATGGCTGTTTAGGAAAGTGGACAGTATAAACCGAAGAATACTTCCTAAGCCACCTCCTAAAAAAACCAATGCCAATTGCCTCATCTAAAACATTTTAATAGAACTTCTGAAATTGTTGTTTGGAATATTAAACGCATTGAAACAGGCAGGGTTTTTACAGTTCGGGTTGTAAAATATTTTCGGACGACTTAATGGGAATATAGATTTCCGTGATACGTTTTGCGGGATTGGGTTGATTTCGTAACTCCAAATTATAAACCTCAAATATTTTCCCCGCGGGATCCACCTCCAAAGCATTTTTGGAAATATAGTCCAATCCAACCTTTGTCGCTTCCTCTATATGTTTATAATCACCTTTTAATGTAGTTTTTACGGCGGATACAGGTTCCATAAAACCACATACTACGGGGCTGTTTTCGGGAGTTATTACACGTTCTCTAACGGGAAAACCAGTGGAAAAAATTACCGTATTGTTCCCTGCATCAATCTCGTTGTATAAAATAAAGGGATCCCCGGCAATATGAAGTTTATTTTTTATTATAAACTCCTGTACCATTGCCATCATGGAAATGGAACGTTGGGCAACTTCCTGCTTTTTGGCAACTGAAGTGGTGTACATATAATAACCTCCTCCATATTGTGTAACTCCGTCCACGTGGATGGAATATTTTTTCATATCTGCCACTACCTCATCGGCCAGTTTATTGAGTTCTTCTTTATTGATCAAGTGGACAGATTTTTTAAAGTCGGATTTTTTAAAGGCATTATATACTTTATCCATTAAAGTGAGTGCTCCTTTGGTACCCCAAATTACTTTGGTGCTATCACCTTTTGGTTCAAAAATCCAGTACATTTTTGCATTTCTCTTTCCGGTAGGAGTTTGATAGGTAAGCTCTTGATCGATTTCTCTATTAGGAATTACTTTAACCGTGGTAATGGAGCCGCTTTTTTTTCCTTCCCAGGAAAGCACGGAACCCTGTCCGCTGGATTTTTCTGCATAATTAAAAACCAGGTCCGGATCTTGTTTTTTCCAAGTGGACCAACTTTCCCAATTGCTAAAGTTATTCACCTTTTCAAAGACCACTTCAGCTGGAGCCGGAATTAGTGCAGAATCCTGAATATTATAAGAGCCATCTTTTGTGCCGAAATAAATAGCACTTCCAATGATAATAAGAAGAATTAGAAAAAACAGATACTTTAAAATTTTCATGAACTGAGGAAGTTGATTGGTACGGCTAATATAGAGAAAAATCATCAATGCGATTTAACCTAAACTTGTTCAATATTTTGGGGGGATGCAGGAAATATTCGGGAGGAACATTATTTTAGTACATTTGCGGACAACTAAAAAAATCAACAATGAAAAAAACTTTTTTTATAACCCTGACTGCGATGGGGTTACTGTTTTATTCCTGTAAAGAAAATAAGGAGCCAAAAGAGATTGCACAAAATGATATTGTGGAAACTCATGCTACCGATTCCAAGGTGGAGCAATTCGGTGATGTCCAAATTTTAAGATACGAAATTCCAGGATGGGATAAGCTCACCTTAAAGGAGCAAAAATTGGTTTATTATCTGGCCCAGGCAGGATTGGAAGGTAGGGACATTATGTGGGACCAAAATTATCGCCACAACCTTACCATTAGAAAGGCTTTGGAAAATGTAGTCAGAAACTATAAAGGGGATAAAAATTCGGAAGATTGGAAAAATTTTGAAACTTATTTAAAGAGAGTTTGGTTCAGCAATGGAATTCATCACCACTATTCCAATGACAAATTAAAACCAGGGTTCTCTGCCGACTATTTAAAACAACTTCTATCCGATACCAATACCAGTTTGGAAGGTGAGGCTTTCGAGGTAATATTCAACGATAAGGACTCGAAAAAGGTAAACCTGGCCAATGGAATTGATAACGTAGCCAACAGTGCGGTAAACTTTTATGGACCAGATGTTACCAATAAGGATGTTGAGACTTTTTATGCCAATAAAAAATCCCCAGATCCCAAAAAACCTCTTTCCTATGGTCTAAACTCAAAGTTGGTTAAGGAAGGTGGGAAACTGAAGGAGCTTACTTATAAATCCGGCGGACTTTACGGCGCTGCAATCGACAAAATTATTGGTTGGTTGGAAAAAGCAGAAGGAGTGGCCGAAAATGAAGCACAGGGCAAGGCCCTAAACCTTTTGATCCAATATTACAAAACCGGTGATCTTCAAACTTGGGATGACTATAACGTAGCTTGGACCGCTGCAACTGAGGGTAATATCGACTATATAAACAGTTTTATTGAGGTTTATAATGATCCTTTAGGTTATAAGGGCTCCTATGAAACCATTGTGCAGATCAAGGATTTTGATATGTCCCAAAAAATGGCAGTTCTTTCAGAAAACGCCCAATGGTTTGAGGATAATTCACCTTTAATGGAAGAGCACAAAAAGAAGAATGTTGTGGGCGTAAGCTATAAGGTTGTAAATGTGGCTGCGGAGGCTGGTGATGCTTCCCCAAGCACGCCAATAGGTGTGAATCTCCCAAACGCCAACTGGATCCGGGCAGCTGTTGGTAGCAAATCCGTTTCCTTAGGAAACATTATAGATGCCTATAACAATGTTGGCAGTTCTGGACGATTGCACGAATTTGTAAATGATTCCACTGAACTGGAATTGGAAGAAAAATACGGTCAAATTGCCGACAAATTGCACACTGCTCTTCACGAGGTTATTGGGCATGCTTCCGGACAGCTAAATCCCGGAGTTGGTGAAACCAAGGAAACATTGAAAAATTATGCGTCAACCCTAGAAGAGGGCCGAGCGGATTTAGTAGGACTTTATTACCTATACAATCCAAAACTTCAGGAGCTCGGTCTTGTGGACGACTGGAAAAAAGTGGGGATGGCAGCCTATGATGGCTATATTAGAAATGGCTTAATGACTCAGCTGATCCGTTTGAATTTAGGCGATGATATTGAAGAATCCCATATGCGTAACCGTCAGTGGGTTTCGGCCTGGGTTTTTGAAAAAGGCAAAAAGGACAATGTTATCGAAAAGATTACACGCGATGGAAAAACCTATTTCAACATTACGGACTATGATAAATTGCACGATCTATTTGGACAACTATTACGTGAGACCCAGAGAATCAAATCGGAGGGAGATTATAAAGCAGTTGAGAAACTGGTAGAAACCTACGGAGTAAAAGTTGATCCCGCACTTCATAAGGAAATTTTAGAAAGGAATAAACAATTTACAGCTGCACCATATAGCGGATTCGTAAATCCTGTATTGGTTCCAAAAATGGATGCCAATGGTGAAATTGAAAGCATCGGTATTGAGCAACCAAAATCATTCGAGGAACAGATGCTATTCTATTCAGACCATTACAATAATCTACCTGAGAAGAATTAATTATCGCATTACAAAAGGGTCCGGTTAAAACATGCTTAGGTCTTTTGGCGCAGCGGTTTTACCTCTTAGTCGGACCCGACTAATGGCATATATAAATTAAAGCCCTTCATTTTTGGAGGGCTTTTGCTTTTATCAAAACGGATTTTTTTCAGGCTTAATTTTTAAGATAGTTTTTTAAAAATATGAGAAAAGCAATAAATAAAATGAATCCCACCAACACCCAAATACTGCCTTTATATTGTTTTTTATGGAGCTTTTTATCCTTTCGGTAACTGATGATCATTATTACAATAAAAACACCAAAAAATATGAGGGCAAAGATAAATTGGCCGGAGCTGAACATAATATTGTAAATTTATGCCTGCAAAAATAACGAATAAAGATTTAAGGAAATTGAATTATTGGAAAGTCTGTACAGGGGGGATTTACTTGTTTGAGAGGATAAATAATTATATACGTATCCAATAATACCGGAGATAAACAGAATAAAAATAAGATGAAAAAAAAGACTGAAGCTGTTACCAAATTCCATGAGGTTTTTGGATTGAACTGGAAAGAAACTCCCACTGCCGATTTGGGTCTAAAGAATAATTTATTGCGCTATAAACTCATGCGCGAAGAGAATGAGGAATATTTGGAAGCTGCCAATACTAACGATCTTGTGGAGGTTGCCGATGCTTTGGGAGACATGCTATATATTTTATGCGGAACCATTATTGAACATGGGATGCAGCATAAAATTGATGAGATTTTCGATGAAATCCAGAGAAGTAATATGAGCAAGTTAGGTGCAGATGGAAAACCTATTTATCGGGAAGATGGAAAGGTATTGAAGGGGCCCAATTTCTTCACCCCAAAAATTGCGGCAATTTTGGAGAAATAGGTAACCGATTTTTTTGGAAATGTAAAGAGAAAGCCGTCTCAAATTTCATTTTAAATGAAGATTGGGACGGCTTTGTATGTTTTAAATTTTTTTTTAGAGGGCTTAAACTACCTCAAACCTCCAACCAAATGGATCTTCGGATCTGTTATGTTGAATATCAGTCAATTCCTTTTTGAATTTAGTTGCATAACTGTCTTCTTGTTTTGGGACGTCATAGGTTTGATTCTGGAAACTAAAGGCATTGATTGGGCTTATTACTGCCGCAGTTCCGGCGCCAAAAATTTCTTTTAAAGTCCCATTTTTTGCAGCCTCAACAATTTCCGATACCAATACACGTCTTTCTTGAACATCAATTCCATCGCGTTTTGCAAGTTCAATCAGGCTTTTTCTTGTAACTCCATCCAGGATACGGTCACTTATGGGCGCAGTCAACAAAGTATCGTTTACCCTAAAGAAAACGTTCATAGTTCCTGCTTCTTCCAGATATTCGTGGTTGCTGGCATCGGTCCAGATTACCTGTTGAAATCCTTTTTCGCGGGCCAAGTTGGTTGGGAAAAACTGGGCAGCATAATTCCCCGCAGCTTTGGCAGCCCCTACACCGCCATTGGCAGAGCGGCTGTAATGATCAGCAATCTCTACTTTTATATCGCCAGTGTAATATGCCTGTGCAGGCGACATCAAGATCATAAACTTATATTCTGTTGAAGGTGAAGCTCCAACTCCCGCTTGGGTGGCAATTACAAACGGACGTATATATAAGGAGTTACCCTGGCCAGGTTTTACCCATTCCTTATCCATTCTTACCAATGTAGTCAGCGCCTCAAAAAAGGTGTCCTCCGGAAATTCAGGAATGGCCAAGCGTGCAGCCGACTTATTGATACGTTTTGCATTTTGATCGGGTCTAAATAACCAAATTTTTCCATTTACATCCTTAAATGCTTTCATACCTTCGAATACTGCCTGGCCGTAATGGAAAACCTTAGCTGCGGGTGATAGCAATAAGGGGCCGTACGGTCTAATGGTAGGATTTTGCCATGAACCGTTTTTATAATCACATTCAAACATATGATCGGAAAAGACATTTCCAAACACTAAATTGTCGAAATCAACTTCGTTAATTCGGGTGTTATCGGTTTTCTGGATATTTATTTTTTCAGTAATGGAAGAATTCATAAGGAAATACGTTTAATTTGCAAAAATAGCAAAATTTGAGGGCATAAAAAATTCAAAAATTCAGTAAGATTGCAATTAGTTACCAATCAATAATTTAAATATTAGTAAAAAATGAAAAAGATAATTTTAATCTTGGCAATGGCGGCAGCCGTAACGGCTTGTAAAAATGAAAAAGCTGAAGGAGAGCAGTTTTCCCAAAATCAGGAAATAACTCAGGAATATCAATCCTTCGGTGATAAAATTACTGATAAAGAAGTGCTCAACCGTGCCCAAATGACTGAAAAATTTCATTCTTTAAAAGTGGGTGACACTCTGGATCTTAAGTTTGTTTCCGAAGTAAAGGAAGTCTGTCAAAAAAAAGGGTGCTGGATGAAGCTAGACTTAGATAATGAAGTAGCTATGGTTCGCTTTAAGGATTATGGATTTTTTATGCCGAAAGATATTGAAGGGCAGGAGGTAATAGTTGCTGGGAAAGCTTATGTAGAGGAAATGAGTGTGGAAGATCAAAAACATTATGCCGAGGATGCCGGAAAGACGCCAGAGGAAGTGGCTGCAATCACGGAGCCAAAAATTACATATGCTTTTGAGGCAAACGGTGTACTGATCCCCGAAATCGAAAAACAATAGATTTTTGAAACGTACTTTATTGCAAACGGGTGATGGGTCCTACACCCTTCATCTTCCCGAATGGAATGAGCAATATCATTCCAAGCACGGCGCCATAGCGGAGGCCTTGCATGTATTTATAAAGGAGGGACTATATTATTGGAGTTCAGAAAATCCAGGGATGCCGGTTTCTATTTTGGAAATTGGTTTCGGCACAGGATTAAATGCTTTATTGACCCTTTTGAAATCCGAAAATCCGACTACTGTCCAATACACAGGTGTAGAGGCATATCCGCTGGATGTAGAAGAGGCATTGTCATTGAACTACAATTTGGTTCTTGAAAACCAATATTGTGATAAAAATGCGGATTTGCCGGATTTACTTCAAATTTATACCCAAATTCATACTAGTGTCTGGGAGAAAGAAAATTTCATCACTAAAAATTTTCAACTGACAAAACTGCAACAGAAATTTTCTGAAATCTCATTTGATTCCTGTTTTGATCTTATTTATTTTGATGCTTTTGGCATTAGGGTTCAGCCCGAATTGTGGACGGAGGAAATATTCCAAAAAATGTATACTGCTTTGAAAGAAAATGGGATTTTGGTAACCTACGCCGCAAATGGAAAGGCACGGCGTGCCATGCAGGCTGTAGGATTTACGGTAGAAAGATTGCCTGGCCCACCAGGTAAAAAAGAAATGCTTAGAGCAATAAAAAGGAACTGCCAATAAATAGTTTTTTCCTCTTTGAAAAGTACCGTTCCAGTTCATTTTTAAAGTTATAGGATATCACTCTTATTCCTTTCCTAAACTTCCGTTAACACTACTTGTAGTTTGTGGTTGAAGCCCTATTTTTAATTCAATGATAGAAAAGGTATTGATTACAGGGGCAACAGGCCTAATTGGTAGTGAAGTGGTCAAAAAATGTCTTGACGCTGGAATTGCTGTCAACTATTTTACCACTAGCAAGGAAAAAATTGAGGAAAAGGAAAATTATAAGGGATTCTATTGGAATCCGAAGGAAGGCAAAATTGATGAAAAAGCCTTTGAGGGCGTAACGGCAATTATAAACCTTGTGGGTGCCAGCATCTCCAAGCGCTGGACCAATAAATATAAAAAAGTGATTCTCGAGAGTAGGGTAGGATCCATGGATTTGATCTACGAAACATTAAAAAATATAGACCACGACATTGTTCATTTCATTTCTGCCAGCGGAGTAAATATTTATCCCAGTTCCAAAACGAAACTATATACCGAGGAAAGCGAGGAGGTAGGTGATTCCTTTCTTGCCCAAGTTGTTGTGGCATGGGAAAATGCCGCCGCCCAATTTAAGAATTTGGGAATGGAGGTCACCAAGGTACGTACAGGAATGGTATTGGCAAAAAATGACGGTGCACTTCCTAAACTGGCAAAACCCGTAAAATTGGGTTTAGGTGCTGCAGTGGGAGATGGTAATCAATGGGAATCCTGGATTCATATTGACGATATAGCCGAAATTTATTTTTACATCCTCACCCATCAATTGGAAGGAATATATAATGCCGTGGCTCCCAACCCTGTCCAGAACAAAAAGATGACCAAACTCATCTCCGATCAATTGGATACTGTACTCTGGATGCCTAATGTACCAGATGTGGTGCTTCAACTGTTCCTAGGGGAAATGTCAGTCCTTGTTCTCGAAGGCCAATTGGTAAGCTCCAATAAAATTCAGGAGCTGGGTTATGTTTTTAAATTTTATAAAATAGAAGCAGCCCTTCAAGATCTCTTAAAGTAAAAACCGTACCTGGATTTTTGCTGACTATTTCTTTTAAACTTTATAAAATAAAAAAAGGGACAAATTTTAAAATCTGTCCCTTTTTGTAGTTTTACAAGGTTGATTTACATTTTTTTGGCAACTAAATCCACCTTAATGATCATAATGTCATTAATGAATTTATCTCCTAAATTGTCAAATACTGATTTTGATCCAAAATTAACACCCCACTTAGTTCTATCCAATTTAATTGGTTCGCTATGAATGGTTATCTGCGTGTCATCCACAGATACTTTAGCCACAAATTCAATAGGATTGGTTTTGTCCTTAATTGTCAGGTTACCTTTTATTACATCGTTTTCATACCCGGTCCATTCAAAAGTGGCAGTTGGATATTCATTTACATTGAAAAAATCACCTTCTTTTCCTTCGGCAGTCCCTTTTAGGTGTGCTTCCAGATTGTCTTTATATTCACCTTCCAGATCCTCGTCGGTGATGCTCTTCATATCAATCAAAAACTTTCCCGCTTCTATTTGTCCTTCATTAACTAATAAAACTCCCGAATCCAGTTTCATAGTACCGTGATGGGTAGCGGTGGGTTTGGAACCTTCCCATTTGATTAGGGATTCATCTTTATCTACAGTATACTCTGTAGCCGTTTCAGATGCTTCGGAGGCTGCTACTAATTCTTTTTCAATTTCTTTTTCATTGTTTTTACAGGCAACTGCCCCTACCAAAATAAATGCAAGGGTTGCTAGTTTTAAGGTTTTAGCTCTCATAATATGGTTTTTTTATTGGAGTGCAAACATATAACATACCTTCTTCAATTCTCTTAAAAAATTACTAAAAACCGGTTTGAAATGGAAATGGGATTCTTAGAAGGCTAAACAATAGTGCTAGGTTATTTTTAGAAGACATTAGACATCAGACATAAGACCTGAGACATTTGACATTAGAGATGAGACGTAAGGCATAAGACGGAAGACATAAGACAGGTTTTCTTCTTAATAGCCTGATGATTTAGGTAAATTGATTAGGCATGCAAATTTCACTGGTAAATTAAATAACAAGCTGTCACCCGTAAATCGATTCCAAATAGCTATCATCATTTATGCAACAGAACTTTGTAATGTTTTCATCGAACACTATTGATAAAAAAATATTGTTGTCCGATTACTATTCGCTCCTAAAAGCTACATCAACAAAGACTTATAAGCAGTTTCTTAAAAATAGACCTTCTTTTTTCAATTAGTTCAGGAACAAACCAGAAAACTACATTTTCGTATTCATCTAAATATTAAGAGATACATTTCCACTGTTTAACTGTTTTGTCTTGGCTTGCACCGAGGCGGGCCGGCTTGGTTCTAGAAAAAAAAGCAGGCATGTTTATTTCCATGGACCCTACTGAAAATAAATATTGTTATGACATTATGACATTTTAACCCAATTGGCAGTACTTTTGCTCCCGTTTAAAAAACTTGAAAGAAAAGCCATCATGAGCAAAAAAGATAATTTAAAAGAAACCGACCAGTCGGAGGAAATAGAATTCACCGAGAACGATATTGTTGACCAGGAATTGGCACAAGAAAGCTTAAACGATGCATTAGCTGAGCTGCAGGATGAATTTAAACGCGAAAAGGATCGTTATCTCCGTTTATTTGCAGAGTTTGAAAATTATAAAAAACGGACCTCCCGCGAAAGGGTAGAATTGTTTAAAACTGCAGGTGAGGATATTATTATGTCTTTATTGCCTGTACTTGACGATTTTGGACGCGCATTGAAAGAAATGGAAAAGAGTAGCGATGAAGGTCTTTTCAAGGGGGTAGAACTTATTGAAAGCAAATTGCGTGAAACACTAAAAGCCAAAGGATTGGAACCTGTAGAGGTAACTCAGGGTGATGCCTTTGATGCCGAAGTGCACGAAGCAATAAGTCAGGTGCCTGCACCCGACAAAAAATTAAAAGGCAAAATACTCGATGTAGTAGAAAACGGTTATACATTGGGAGGTAAAATTATTCGTTACCCTAAGGTGGTAATAGGACAATAAAAAAAGAATCCGCAAATGCGGACCTACAAAATGAAGGAAGATTATTACGAAATACTGGGCATTTCCAAGGATGCTTCAGCAGCAGAAATAAAAAAAGCATATCGAAAGAAGGCACTACAATACCATCCCGACAAAAATCCTGGCGATCATAAAGCAGAGGATTTGTTTAAAAAAGCTGCCGAGGCTTATGAGGTATTGAGCGATCCCAACAAACGTTCCCGTTATGACCAATACGGTCACAGCGCTTTTGAAGGCGGTGGTTTTGGCGGCGGCGGCATGAATATGGATGATATATTCAGCCAGTTTGGGGACATCTTCGGAGGACAATTCGGAGGTGGTTTCCGGGGAGGATTTGGAGGAGGTTTTGGCGGTGGCCGACAAACGGTTAAAGGAAGCAACCTCAGGATTCGCGTTCAACTTTCTTTGGAAGAAATTGCCAATGGAGTTGAAAAGAAAATTAAGGTCAAACGTAAAAAACTTGCCAAAGGCACCACTTATAAAACCTGTAGCACTTGTAATGGTCAAGGGCAGATTACACGAATCCAGAACACTATTTTGGGACGGATGCAGACTTCTGCACCGTGTACTACCTGTGGTGGGTTAGGTCAGGTAATCGACTCCAAACCAGCCAATGCAGATGCCGACGGAATGTTGTTGACCGAGGAAACTGTTTCTATCAAAATCCCAGCAGGAGTCGTGGACGGGATGCAGTTAAAGGTTTCCGGAAAAGGGAATGATGCCCCTGGGGACGGAATCCCTGGAGATCTATTGGTGGCTATTGAGGAAAAACCTCACGAATTTTTGCAGAGGGAAGGAGATAATCTCCATTATGATCTGTATATCAGCTTTTCCGAAGCCGTTTTGGGAAGTTCCAAGGAAATTGAAACCGTAACCGGAAAAGTAAGAATCAAGATTGAATCTGGGGTTCAGAGCGGAAAAATTCTGCGTTTACGAAATAAAGGAATTCCAAGCATCAATGGATATGGCACTGGCGATTTGCTGGTGCATATAAATGTTTGGACCCCAAAATCTGTTTCCAAAGAGCAGCGAGACTTTTTTGAAAAGATGAGCGATGACGAACATTTTGCTCCCTCGCCCGAGAAAGAGGATAAGTCCTTTTTTGAAAAAGTGAAGGATATGTTCTCTTAACCAAACGTTAAATGATTTTTTTTACATATATTTGAAAAGTCTCTTCAATTAGGAAGCGATAATTTTTCTTTTTCATAGCAATTTTTTCCCACCCAGAGATTCGTTTTTGGGTGGGTTTTGTTTTATATAAAAGAGAGGATATCAACAGAATAAGATGGGTCATGTTTTGGAAAGAAATCTTGTAATGAGTAGAGAAGTTATCTGCGTTATCAGGGGTATGGATGCCTTATAAAAAAATCATAAATCTTAACCCAAATGGCGTTATCCGCCTAGCAAATTCAATATATTTACAGCAATCAATCATTATTTATGGAAAAAATTTTAGAGGTCAATCATGTTTCTAAACATTTTGGGGAATACACAGCGCTAAACGATGTATCCATCACAGTGGAAAAAGGAAGCATTTTTGGTCTATTGGGTCCCAACGGTGCTGGAAAAACGACCTTGATCAGAATTATCAACCAAATTACAATGCCTGACAAAGGAAGTGTTATTCTAGATGGGGAACCTCTTAAACCACACCACATCCAATATATCGGATATCTGCCCGAGGAGCGCGGGCTATATAAAACAATGAAAGTGGGGGAGCAGGCGCTATATTTGGCGCAACTCAAAGGACTATCCAAGCAGGAAGCCAAAGCCCGATTGAAATATTGGTTTGACCGATTGGACATAGGAAGTTGGTGGGATAAAAAGATTCAGGAGTTATCAAAAGGAATGGCACAAAAAATCCAATTTGTGGTAACGGTACTTCATAATCCAAAACTTTTAATTTTTGATGAACCTTTCAGTGGTTTTGATCCAATCAATGCCAATCTTATCAAAGATGAAATCCTTAAACTTAGGGATGATGGGGCCACTATAATTTTTTCAACCCACCGGATGGAATCCGTGGAGGAAATGTGTGACCATATAGCCTTGATCCATAAATCCAATAAAATTCTGGATGGCAGATTGATAGATATCAAAAGGGATCACCGTAGCAATACCTATGAAATAGGTCTTCTTACACCCGATCATATGGCAACAACCGCAGCATTGAAAGAGCGTTTTGAAATTTCTCCGGCAAGTTTTAAGAGCATAAACGATGAGCTGCAATATCGGGTGAAATTGCCCGAATACTTGTCGGTCAATGATTTTATTAATTATCTGACCTCGCAAGGCTCCCTGACCCATTTTGCTGAAGTAGTTCCTACTGCCAGCGATATTTTTATTGAAACCATCCAAAAAAACTAAAGAGTGATGACTCATCTACCTCTCGTAATTAAAAGAGAATATCTCACAAAAGTCCGCAACAAGTCGTTCATTATTATGACTTTCCTGAGCCCCTTAATTTTGGTGGCCATTTTTGCGCTGGTTGCGTATTTATCCAATTTGAACAATGACACGGTCCGGACCATTTCAGTTTTGGATGAAAGCGGCCTTTTCACGGATGACTTTGTTAGCTCACCACATCTCAAGTATCAATTGCTTTTTGATGAACCCCTTGAAAAAGCCAAAGAAGACGCCAAAAAAGAAGAGATTTATGGTCTTTTGTATATTCCAAAATCAGATAATCTGGAAGATTTATCCAAAAGGATCAAATTTTATTCTGAAGACTCGCCCTCGCTTTCCATGATGAGCGACATTAACAGCACGCTGGAGTCAAAAGTCAACATTTTAAAATTGAGAGAAGCAGGAATCAATTCGCAGACCATCAAGGATCTTCACATACAAGTTAGAACCAATCTGGAAACCTATAAAGGACAGGAAACGTCAAAAATGGGTTCTGGCCTCAAATTGTTTTTTGGAGGAGCAGCGGGTTATCTTCTGTTTATGTTCATAATAATCTATGGGAATATGATTATGCGCAGTGTAATCGAAGAAAAGACCAGTAGGGTAATAGAGGTTATTATCTCTTCAGTAAAACCGCGGGTACTTCTATTGGGTAAGATTTTAGGTACTACCATGGCAGGATTGACCCAATTTTTGATTTGGGTAATCCTAGTTTTGATACTGATGAGCGTGGCCTCCTCAGTATTGGGTATTGACGTAGCTGCTGGTTCACCTTCGCAACAAATGCTCGATCAAAGTACGGAGGGGGGGAGTCAGCAGATTTTCCAGGAAGTTATGTTGGAACTTAATAATTTACCTATTGCCAACCTGATAATTATGTTCATATTATTTTTTATAGGTGGTTATCTTCTTTATGCATCTCTTTATGCGTCGGTTGGTGCTGCGGTGGATAGCGAAACAGATACGCAACAGTTTATGATGCCTATAATAATGCCGCTCATGCTTGCCGTATATGTTGGATTCTTTACTGTAATTGACAATCCGCATGGAACTGTTTCCCAGGTGTTTTCGTATATTCCATTTACCTCTCCAGTTGTTATGCTTATGCGTATCCCTTTTGGAGTTCCAATATGGCAGCAACTTATTTCGGTAGCTATCCTGTTCCTAACTTTTTTTGGAACGGTTTGGTTCGCGGCCAAAATTTATCGGGTTGGAATATTGATGTATGGGAAAAAACCGACTTATAAGGAGTTGTTTAAATGGTTGCGATATTGATAGAATGCGTAAGGCATATATCAAATAAGGAATTTTAATTTTGAAGGAATGGTATGGAGTTGAAGAAATTAGTTTTTATAGCAACGATATTAATTACCACAGGTTTGTGGTCCCAAACTACCGATTTAATGAGGGTGGAGTACATGAATTTGCCCTTTTCCAAATCCAGCAATAATATCCAACGATATCGGGCATTGGTACAAGCTCCTATTCCTTTGGATAAGGAGAGAAAACGGATTTTCGTTATAGGACTTGAATACCGTTATGTCGATATCAATATCAAGGATGAGGCGGACATGGTTGCCTTTAATGGGCGTTCCATTTCCTCTGTTCAAGAAATGAATGGTTATTTAGGTTATGTATGGAAGCATAACAATGATTGGCGTTTTGGTGTAAAGGCAGGCGGAAGGATTGAAACGGATTGGGAAGGAAAATTGATCTCGGATGATTTTATCTATGAGGTAGGAGCCTATGCCATTAAGGATAAAAAGAAAGATCCTGAGGAAGGTAAAAAACCGTACCGATTGATTGTGGGATTAACGTATTCCAATACTCCCGGCCGATGGTTCCCATTGCCCATTATCAATTATTTTAAACAATTTGAACCAAATTGGACTTATACCCTTGGAGTGCCCAAAACCAATATCCGTTATTATTTAAATGACAATCATAAAGATGCTTTTCAGGCATTTGCTACTCTTGACAATATGTTTTCCAACATTCAAAATGGCTTTGTTCCCATTTCAGTATCGGATAATCCTGAGGGTAAAAAAGCTGAAAGTATACAGGAAACCATTGTGCTCTTAGGCTTGGGGTACGAACATTTTTTCACGGAACATTTGGTGTTGTATGTTTACGGGGCCCATTCGGTCTATAATCATTTCCGTTTGGAGGACGAAAAGGGGGATGAGGTTTACAAAATAAATTCTGAAAATTCCCCTTATTTTAGAGCGGGAATCAAATTCAAATATTAATGGCAAGAATTTTAATTATAGAAGATGAAGCGGCCATTAGAAGGGTCCTGAACAAGATTCTGAGTGAGGAGAATAAAGGTTATGAGGTTTCTGAGGCGGAGGATGGCCTAGTGGGTCTGGAAATGATGAAAAACGAGGATTTTGACCTTGTGTTATGCGACATCAAAATGCCAAAAATGGATGGTGTGGAAGTTTTGGAAGCCATCAAGAAAATCAAACCCGAATTACCCATGGTTATGATTTCGGGTCATGGGGATCTGGACACCGCTGTAAATACGATGCGATTGGGAGCCTTTGATTATATCTCCAAACCGCCGGATCTAAACCGTTTGTTAAACACCGTAAGGATTGCGCTGGATACAAAGGAATTAGTGGTCGAAAATGCACGATTGAAGAAAAAGCATTCCAAGAATTATGAAATGATTGGAAAGTCAACTGCAATCGACAATATTAAGGAAATGATCGAAAAGGTTGCCCCTACCGAGGCTCGGGTATTGATTACGGGGCCAAATGGAACAGGAAAGGAGTTGGTCGCGCACTGGCTTCATCAAAAAAGCGACCGCAGCAATGGACCAATGATTGAAGTTAACTGTGCCGCAATACCGGGTGAACTTATAGAGAGTGAGCTTTTTGGCCACGTAAAAGGTGCTTTTACTTCTGCTAATAAAGACAGAGCAGGCAAATTTGAAGCTGCCAATGGTGGAACGATTTTCCTTGATGAGGTAGGAGATATGAGTCTTTCGGCGCAAGCAAAGGTACTGCGGGCCCTTCAAGAGAATAAGGTACAAAGAGTAGGTAGTGACAAGGATATCAAAGTAGATGTACGCGTTATCACCGCAACAAACAAAGATTTAAAGAAGGAGATTGAAAACGGCCAATTTAGAGAGGATCTTTACCATCGACTGGCAGTTATTCTAATCAAAGTTCCCGCATTGAAGGATAGAAAAGAGGACATTCCATTACTTGTAGATTATTTTTCGGATAAAATTTCCAATGAACACGGCACTGCACCAAAAAAATTCTCGGCAAAAGCCATAAAACTTTTACAGGAATATGATTGGACCGGTAATATCAGAGAACTCCGTAATGTTGTGGAGCGTTTGATTATTTTAGGGGGAAAGGAAATTAGCGAAGAGGATGTAAGGATATTCGCCAGTAAATAGGTTTTGGAAACATTCGGAATTGGTGCTGTGGGAATGTAAAATTTAATCGAATTTGATATGAACGAGGTAAAGATTGAAGATTTCAAGGTAAGTGGTAAAATAGATATTGACCACACTAAAACCGAATGGGACCTAAATGCGTCAAAAAGCGAACTTAAAGCCAAATTAAAAGAAACCCGGAAGGAATTGGGTAAGCTTCAGGATACCATGTATGCCCACGGAAAATATGCCGTACTTATTTGTCTCCAAGGCATGGATACTGCGGGCAAGGATAGCTTGATTCGTGAGGTTTTCAAGGATTTTAATGCACGAGGAGTAGTGGTTCATAGCTTTAAGACCCCCACTACATTGGAAAAACGTCATGATTATTTATGGCGCCACTATATCGCTCTACCAGAAAGAGGGAAATTTGGAGTATTCAACAGAACCCAATATGAAAATGTTCTGGTTACACGGGTACATCCGGAATATATCTTATCTGAAAATATTCCTGGAGTGGATGACTTAAGCGATATCGATGAAGCTTTTTGGAAAGAAAGGTTTCAACAGATAAATGATTTTGAAAGAACCATTCAGCAAAATGGAACCATCATATTTAAATTCTTTTTGAACATTTCCAAGGAAGAACAAAAACACCGCCAGCTACGGAGACTGGATAAGCCGAATAAAAACTGGAAATTTTCTCCTGGGGATCTTGTTGAGCGAAAGTTGTGGGACAACTATCAAAAGTGTTACGAAGATGCCATCAACCATACCTCTAAGCCCCATGCTCCATGGTATATAATTCCAAGTGACGATAAAAAGACATCCCGTGTAATAGTAGCTGAAATCCTTTTAAAGGAACTAAAAGAATATAAGGATATTAAAGAGCCTGAGCTTGATGAAAGCATTAAGAGCAAAATAAATGAATATCGCCAGGAATTAATGAATGATTGACAGGTAGTTTTTCCCAAAAATATAGGACAAAAAATTAGTCGTGACCGACTAACCTGAGAGACCGCTGGGCTGAAAGACATAGGACGTAAGACCTGCTCCTAAATAGACTGATAATTAAGTTAAATTGATTAAGCGTGCTTTTACCCCTTCCTTTCGATGGGTAATTAAATAGCCAGCTTTCAATTAATAAAAAGATTCTAAAGAGCCATCATCATCAACTCAACAGAACTTTGTAATGTTTTGACCGAACACTCGTGATAAAAAAAATAATAAAACCATATTTCCATCTTTTAACATGACCAAAGATTTTTTCCTCTCCATCTTTTTCCTATTTATTTGCACATTCGCGGGTTTCTCCCAAAATCAAGAACAGGATTCCCTTTTGATCAAAAGGCTTTATACCACAGTTCTAACAGAGGGAAAGGCCTATGATTGGTTGGACCATCTTGCCAATAAGATTGGAGGTAGATTATCCGGTTCTGTGGAGGCCGAAGTTGCCGTAAAATATACCCAGGCAATGATGGAGGAGTTGGGAATTGACAAGGTATGGTTGCAACCCGTTATGGTGCCAAAATGGACACGTGGATTTAAAGAGTATGCTTACATTGAAACTGGGCAGGGCCAGCAGTCCGTAGCAAATATATGTGCTTTAGGAGGTTCTGTTCCCACCCCCAGTTTAGGTATTAAGGCTGAGGTGGTAGAGGTTCAGGGAATTCAGGAACTGGTTTCCTTGGGCAAAGAAAAGTTATCGGGCAAGATTGTTTTTTTCAATAGGCCGATGGATCCCAGTCTAATTCAAACCTTTGAAGCTTATAGTGGCGCTTCGGATCAACGTTATTTTGGTGCAATGGAGGCAGCAAAATATGGGGCAGTTGGGGTTTTGGTGCGCTCGCTGACTTTAAGAATGGATGATTTCCCTCATACCGGAGCAATGACATATGGGGATCTTCCCCCAAATATGCGTATCCCTGCTGCTGCCATAAGTACCAACGGGGCAAATTATCTTAGCAGTTTATTGAAATTGCAGCCAGATTTGAAATTCTATTATAAAATGAACTGTAAAACCTGGGATGATGTGCAAAGCTATAACGTAATAGGAGAAATCACCGGAAGTACCTATCCAAATGAATATATGGTAGTAGGGGCCCATCTGGATAGTTGGGACCTTGCTGATGGGGCACAAGACGATGGAGCCGGAGTTGTCCAAAGCATGGAGGTGCTACATTTGTTTAAAAAGATTGGCTATAAACCTAAACATACTATTCGGGCCGTTTTATTTATGAATGAGGAAAATGGACTTCGAGGTGGAAAAAAGTATGCCGAGGAAGCCAAAAGAAAAGGAGAAAAGCACACCTTCGCGATTGAAAGCGATGCCGGCGGATTTACTCCCCGAGGTTTTACAATAGATGCCAGCGAAGCAAACTATAATAAGGTTTTGGGATGGAAGTCTCTATTTAAACCTTATCTGGTGCACTTTTTTGAAAAAGGGTACGCTGGTGCGGATATCAATCCTCTTAAAGGGAATATCGATGTGTTAGCAGGATTACTCCCAGACAGTCAACGTTATTTTGACTATCATCATGCCGCCAATGATACTTTTGATGCGGTAAATAAGAGGGAATTGGAACTGGGAGCTGCAACCATGGCCAGTTTATTATATTTATTCGATACCCACGGCACGAACTAGAAAATTTTTAGTTTCTTTTTTACACTAAAAAGCCGTTTTTATTCGACTATTTCTTATTTTTTTTCTTTAAATAGGCTCTTATAACGCTCTTTCTTCCAATAGTTTTCGTGATAATATCTTTTTCCAAATCCCAACCTCTGGCTGGGGAATATTGTCTTGAATACCAAATAATCTGAAGATGCAGCAAGTTCCATGTGTCTTTAGGAAATAATCTTTTGGCATCTTTTTCCGTCTGTACAACGTTTTTTCCATTGGAAAGGCCCCAACGGTACATAGACCTATGGATATGTGTATCAACTGGGAAGGCTGGCACATTAAATGCTTGGCTCATTACCACACTTGCAGTTTTATGGCCCACGGCAGGCAAGGATTCCAGAGCCTCAAAATCGGCAGGCACGGTGCCATTATATTTATCGATTAAAATATGGGAAAGCCCATGAATTCCTTTTGCCTTCATAGGAGACAGACCTACAGGCTTTATGATTTCCCGGATTTCTTCTACCGAAAGCTTAACCATATCATATGGAGTATCCGCAATTCTAAAAAGGATAGGTGTAATTTGGTTAACGCGAACGTCTGTGCTCTGGGCAGATAAAAGAACGGCTATAAGCAAAGTGTAGGGATCTTTGTGGTCCAAAGGAATAGGTACTTGCGGATATATTTCATTGAGTGTTTTCATGATAAAATCCACCTTTTCTCTTTTCGTCATTTTAAAGTACTTTTATGCAAAAATAGCTATTATGGAAACATTAAAAGTAGGGGATAAGGGTCCCAGTTTTAAAAGCAAGGACCAGGATGGTAATATCATTACTTCAGATAATTATATAGGTAAAAAATGGGTAGTGTTTTTTTATCCCAAGGCTAGTACCCCTGGCTGTACGGCAGAAGCCTGTAATCTTCGTGATAATTACCAAGAACTCCAGAGTGCTGGATTTGAGCTTTTAGGGGTAAGTGCCGATAGTGAAAAACGCCAAAAGAGTTTTAAGGAGAAGTATGAATTCCCTTTTCCGTTACTGGCCGATGAGGATAAATCGGTAATAAAGGCATTTGGTGTGTGGGGTCCAAAAAAATTTATGGGAAAAGAATATGAAGGAATCCATCGTACCACTTTCATTATTGACGAAACGGGAACCATTGAACGGGTGATTCTGGATGTGAAGACTAAAGATCACGCGGCGCAGATTTTAGGCTAATTTTCTATTTTTTCAGATTGTGGATGGTAATTGAACAGTCTGTCCTTTTTGATCATCCGGGCAACGCTGTCGGGCAACATTTTTTCCCAGCCTTCCTCATTCTTTTCTATTTTGGCCAGTACATCCCGAGAGAATATATTTAAAAATTCGGGATTGTAATCTTTGATGTCAACGAGTTTTCCGTTGTATTTAAAAAATTTGTATAGCTCTTTCATCCGCGGATGAACCATTAAATTCTCGCTATTGATTATTTCGCCAGTCTTGGGATCCTTCATCGGATAGAGGTAAACTTTTAAATCCTTGTAGAACAATTTTCCAAAGGCTTCCAAAATACCACCACTTAAATGGCGGTAATACTTTTCGTCAAAAATTTCAATTAAATTGTTTACGCCCATAGCCAACCCCATTCGCATTTTCGTGTAGCGTGCTAGGTATTCCACCAATTTATAATATTCCTGGAAATTGGAAATCATTACGGTTAAGCCAAGATTGCAAAGCAATTTGGCCCTATCCATAAAATCCTCTTCATCAATTTCGCCAGTGGCCCTTAAATTGGAAAGAGTTATCTCAAAAATAACCTCCGTCCTGTCTTTATCCACCCGTTTTTCATTCAGGAACATTTTATATGCCTTATCATACATATCCAGATTGACGTTGGTTACTGGTCTAAAACTACCCCTAAAAGCAAGAATGTTTTTTTTGTAAAGGATTTTAGCGGGAAGAATATTCATACCTTCTGGACCAAACATCACGGCATCGGTCATACCGTTTTTTATGAGTTGCAAACTCATCAAACGATTGTCCACCTCTCGAAAATGCGGCCCTGAGAAATTGATGGTATCTATTTCCAAAGAATCCTTGTCGATGTGGTCATAAAGATAACGAAGTAGTTTCTTGGGTTCATCGTATTTATAATAGGCACCATAAATGAGATTTACTCCTAAAATTCCCAGGGTTACTTGCTGCTGCTGTGCGTCATTCTCATGAAAACGAATGTGGAGAATTATTTCGTTATAAGGCTCTTTTGGATCTAGTTGGTAACGTATTCCTACCCACCCATGGCCTTTATACTGTTTAGCAAAATCAATGGTGGCCACGGTATTGGCATAGGAAAAGAACAGTTTGTTGGGATGTTTTTCTCGGTCAATGCGCTCCTCCACCAATTGGATTTCGTGCGAAAGCATTTTGATCAATCTGGCCTCCGTAACATACCTTCCATCTTCCTCCACGCCATAAATGGCATCGCTAAAATCCTTGTCGTATGCGGACATCGTTTTGGCAATGGTACCGGAAGCTCCGCCAACGCGAAAAAAGTTACGAACGGTTTCCTGCCCCGCTCCGATTTCGGCAAAACTGCCATATATATTCTCGTTCAGATTGATCCGAAGCGCTTTACTTTTAATAGAGGGTATTTCCTGAAACTCCTTATCTCCTAATATGGTGGCGGGCATATAACGTTTCGTTTTCTTGTTAACAAAGGTAGCGATTACAATAGGCAAACAAAATAAATACCTTTATTTTTGTATCCATGAAACTGGAACCAATACGTTTTTTATATAACTCAAAATCGTTCATTGACGAATGCTTTATTTGTTTTGGAAACCAAATATTTTTCAATGATGGAGTCTAAAATGAAAGTTACTTTTCTCGGAACAGGAACCTCACAAGGTATTCCCGTGATTGGCAGTGATCATCCCGTTTGCAAAAGCAATGATCCCAAAGATAAAAGACTAAGGGTTTCTGTATGGGTACGCTGGGAAGGTTTTTCGTGCGTGATCGATTGCGGTCCGGATTTTAGACAACAGATGCTTCGGGAAGATGTGCAAAGAGTGGATGCCATTTTATTAACCCACGAACACAGTGACCATACCGCAGGAATTGATGATATAAGGCCCTTCAATTTTATGCTTGGGAAAATGCCTTTTTATGCACATCCACGTGTTCTGGAATCTCTTCATCAGCGCTTTGCTTATATATTTGCCACAGAAAATAAATATCCCGGAGCTCCAAGTGTTACCGAAATAGAAGTGGACAAGGATTCGGTTTTTTATCTGGGTGACAAAAAAGTAATTGCCATCGAAGCCTTTCATGAAAGGTTGCCGGTATTGGGATATCGTATTGGGAATTTTACGTACTTAACAGATGTAAAAACCATTGCGCCCGAGGAGATCGAAAAATTAAAAGGCACGGAAGTTTTGGTAATTAATGCGTTGCGGATAAAACCCCATTATTCCCACTTTAATCTAGAAGAAGCACTTGCTTTTGCCGAAAAGGTGAACCCTAAAACTACCTATCTTACCCACATCAGCCATCATATGGGTTTTCATCAGGAAGTGGAAAAGCAACTTCCAAAAAATGTTCATTTGGCATATGACTCCCTAACTATTACTATCTAATCTATGAAACGTCAAATATTTCTCTATTTATTCCTTTTTGCTCTCCTAATGATTCTATTTCTCTATATGAATCAAAAAAATATTTTTGAAAAGCAGGAATCCAAAATTGAATTTCTTCGGGCCAAAGTGGAAAAGGAGGAGGATTCTGTTGTCCTCCTAAACGATAAAATTGCGGATTTAAATTATTTTACCCTTCAGGGAAATGAAAATGCCATGACCTATTTGGAAGATTTGGGCTATAATGCCGCCGAATTGGAAACTTTTATTTCCAATCAAATTTATGATCAAAATGCCCAAAAAGGCAATAATCCATTAGTGCCATTTGAAGGGATGAGTGGGGACATGAAAATAAATAAACTGAAATTTCTAAACCACAAATGGATTTTGGCCGATTTCACGGACGGAAATTATTGGGGTGAAATGATTTTGGAATACTCCGTCAATGATAATAAAGAGCTTACTTTAAATACCATTGCTTCACTTATTTATCCACAATAAACCATATTGTGGGTTATTCCAGAATCCTTTTTTGTTACAGATTTAATGATGGGATAACCAGCTTTTCAGATCTTGGAGATTCTGCGGCGAAACGCCATGTCCTATCGGAAATTCGGAGTAAGTGCAGTCAATACCAAGATTTTCCAAAAACGGCTTGGTTTTTCGCGCCCATTGAATGGGAATAACCTGATCTTGGGTTCCGTGGGAAGTGTAGATGTTCAGTCCGCTAAAATCGTTGGTGGCATATCCATTCTTTAAAATGTCTGGATTGATATATCCACTTAAGCCAATCACATTTTTCACTTTTTTAGGATAACTTAAGGCAACGGCAAAACTTAGAATAGTGCCTTGGCTAAACCCAAGTAGGGTTATATCATTTGCATCCACGGGATATTTTTCAATTATTTCATCTATACATTGTGAAACAAGTTCCCTGGATTCAATGGCTTGTATGTCATCACTGAATTTCCCCTGTGAATTATCAAAATAGATATTGTACCAGGCATTTCCATAAGGCTGCATTTTTATGGGAGCCTTTAAAGAGAATATAGCGTATTTGGCAGGCAATTCTCCTGCAAACGAAAAAAGGTCATTCTCATCACTTCCAAAGCCATGAAGCATTATGATGGCCGGCGATTTTCCGGATGTGATAGTAGAAGGTCGATAATTGTGTACTAATTGTAAATTTTTCTTTTCCATCTATTTTAAGAAAGGGATTAATTGTGAGAGCTAATAAACTTGGCAGGCATTCAAGGCTTTTAGTTTAGAAATGAAAACCATTCCTGGAATTTTTCGCTTAAAAATGGTATTCCCTTTTCTTTCCCAAAAAAAGCCTGTACCCAGCAATATATCCATAAAATAAAACAAATTAACCAGAACATATCTCCGAGAGTATAATTAATGGATGATTGAATAACTAAAGAGATGATGAAAAGGATAAAAATGCCGAACATATTTTTAATATGCCAAGTAGCAAAAGGAAACCTCTTGTCCTGATTCATGAAAAATGCAATAAAAAACCCTACAAAGGGAGCATAGGCAATCAAGGCCATCGATTTACCTGGAGGTATGTTTTTCATTATTTATTTATTACCAATTGGTTGTTGGAAAATATCCCGTACGCTTTTCCTTTCAATTCCAACCCTAAAAGAGCCGCATTCTTTGAACCGGATAGAATATCTTTTTGGGAAAACGTCCATTCCACCTTAGGGTCGAAAAGGGAAATTTGGGCTTTTTCACCTTCTTTAATTGCGTGCTCCGGAATTCCGAATATCTTTTTTAAAGAGGTAAGGGCTTTTATGGATTGTTCCACTCCAAAAATCCTGTTTAAGGCGCCAAAGCACCCTTCCAGACCAATACTACCAAAGGATGCGCGGTCGAATTCCACATTTTTATGTTCCGTGTCCAATGGGTTATGGTCACTGGTAACGCCATCAATAGTGCCATCCTTCAATCCCTTGATAAGGGCCTTAACATCTTCTTGGGTTCTTAGGGGAGGAAGCAGTTTATAATTTGCATCAAAACCATCCAATACCGAATCGGTTAGAACAAGATTAAAAATAGCTACGCTACAGCTTACTTGTAATCCTTGCTTTTTTGCCTGCCTAATAAGTTCTACAGACTTTTTTGTTGATATGGTTGGAATATGTAGTTTGCCTCCGGTATATTCCAAAATGTACAGGTCCCGGATTATCTGAAGTTCTTCGGAAAGAGATGATATTCCCTTAAGGCCTAATTTGGTGCCGCTTACCTCTTCATTAACCATTCCATTGCGCGCCACAGATTTATCAAATGGATATGACTGCACAAGACCTTCAAAATTTTGGCAGTACTGAAGGGCAATTTTCAATAGATTGGCATTTGCGATCGGCAATTTGTAATCGTAAAAACCAATAGCTCCTTCATTCTGCATATCGTATAATTCTGCCAAATCTTCTCCTTTTCCTGCCATTGTCAAGGCTCCCATCGGGTAGAGATCAACAGGGTTATTTTCTGCTTTGGATTTAATAAATTTAACCAGCCCTTTGCTATCCATAACAGGAAGGGAATTTGCATTTACCGCAACGCTGGTAAATCCACTTTTGGCAGCAGTTTTTAATCCGTTTTCAATGGTTTCCCGTTCTTCAAATCCCGGCTCTCCAAAGGAAACACTACTGTCGAACCATCCTTGGGAAATATGTAAATTGTTGAAGCTAACTTCTTCAAAATCTTTTTCCGGAGAAATGGCTTCGGCTATTTTATCGATTTTTCCATCTACAATCAATATATCCCTAACTTTAAGGTGATTGTTGGATGATGGATCTACAATGGTGGCGGATTTTAATAAGAATTTCATTTACAAATTTGTATAAGGAGCCAATAAAGCTCACGGCAAGCGTTAGGCTATTTTAAAAATTTCAATAATGCCATTTCAACCAGTAGAAATAACAATGCAAAAATAACAAACCATTTCCAAAAACTCTTGATCGAATTGGCTTCTGATAAAGAATCAAAAAGATTGTCGATGGAATCATAAATGGTAACACCTTTCCAATCTTTGGCATTTTGGTAATTCATTTTGCTCTCGTCCCTCGAGTAATTGAAACTTATCGTTTGCAGGACCTCTTTTTCCTTCACGAGTTCGTAATTTCCTGCTTTTTCGGGGCGATCTGTGGCAGTGATAGAAACATAATTTGATTTCGCCTGCTGCATTGGAATAAACTCAAGAAGACTGTCCTTCAGCTTTAAAATTTGATCCGGTCCCAATTGCACAGGTACGGCAAAAATATTTTGCTTTCCAATCTCGTAATATAAACTGGGTAGAGATAAACTCTGCAAGCCCATATTATATATAGTAGGAACCACTAAAGGTGAATTTATAAAATTGGAATTTTCATTATCCAACGAGGCAGTGAAAAGATAGGATTTTCTTTTTTGCAATAAAAATGGCCGTTGGTCCTCGAAAGTGAGCACAGGAGTAGCCGTACTTTGGATATCCCAACTACTATTGACTTTGGGATATTGAAAATTGGAAATCTGTTTTTCGAAAACGTCATCAAAGAGGGGATGAGAAAATATAATTTTGGTAATCTTTTTTTCCGATGGATTTTTTTTGGCAAGAGTTCCTAATTGTAAAGTGGAGAGTAAAGCGTTATAACTATTGATATCAGTTTCCGCGGAAGGTATAACCAATAAACTTCCTCCCGCATCACTGAAGGCTTTCAAGGCCGTGAGCAATGGATTGGAAATTTCATTTATGCCATTTAGAATAATAAAATTCTGGGCGGGTATTTGATTGTAATCTAGGCTTTTAAAATTTTGTTGTTCAAATTTAAATCTTTCTTTTTCAAAAAGCCGTTGAAGAAAATTTCCGTCTGCGCCGTTGATTGCAAGAACTTTGATTTTTTCTGGTTTGTTTATGCTAAAATACAGGACATTGTCAAAAAGGAGATTTGCATCGGATATCTCTAATTTTCCAATAAAACTTTCATTTGCATCTATATCAAAACTGACTGTATTTTTTGTATGTTGGGATAAATCCACAGCGGTTTTGGCAATCATTCTACCGTTGTTAAATAGTGACACGGGAACTTCGGAAGGAGTATCACCCTGTTTGGAAATCAATGCAGTGATACGAATATTACTGGCCGTTTTTGACTGAATATAAACGCTATCGATAGATATATTGGTTGTTTTCACAGGTCGTAGTTGCACAACATCCACTTTAAGATCCTCAGGAATCTGTGGCAGACTTTCTTTTTGCTGAAAATCGGAGATATAGACTAATTGTTTCATTACATCCTTATCATTGGAAAACAATTGTCCAGCTTTCAGTAATACTTGGGAGGGAGTAAGTTGATTATCGGAATAGCCCAATGCGAGTATTTCATTTTTAAAGTCTTGGGAGGAACTGTTGGTGCGTTCGGAATTGTTGGAAAACCAAGTGAGTTTTTCCGTGCTTCCTGCCTTCTCAAACAAATCCTGGGAGGCACGATCCAGTAAACTTCCGTTATTTCCCTTAGCCTGCATACTAAAGGAATTGTCGATATATAGCACCGTTTCATTCTTTGCCGTTAATGCCGTCTTGGAAGCGTAATATGGTTGGGCAAAAGCAAAAATTATACTGGCCAAGGCTAACATTCGGAATAACAAGGTCAGCCACTTCTTGATTTGGGAGCTTTTGCGGGTTTGGATATTTACCTTTTTGAGAAATGCGACATTGGTAAATTCGGTTTTTTGAAAGCGGCGAAGTTGAAAGAGATGAATAATGATAGGAATGAGCAGAAGAAAAAGCGCAAAAAGAACCTGAGGGTATTTAAAGAACATTCCTAATATATTTTCTAGAATAAAACGATTTTATCTTGGTTAGCTTATTCAATGAAGATTAATCTGTCATTTTTTTGATATAGAAATTGAAGATGGTTCCTTTGCCCAAAGTTGATGATACCGTAATATCCCCATTAAGTTTTGTGACCAGTTTTTTTACGGTAGAAAGTCCAATTCCATTTCCTCGAAGGCCGCGCCGGTCCAGTACTCCAATAGTGGAGAACAGGTCAAAGATTTTCGGCAGTTCGGTTTGGGAAATTCCCATACCATTATCCTTAATGGAAAAATGATAGAAATCCTCTTTTTCATAACAATCTATATCGATAATTATATGCTCCTTATCGTTATATTTAATGCTGTTGGCCACCAAGTTCAGTGTTATCTGTTCTAGGGCTGCCTTATTTGCCTGCATTTCTATGTTTTTTTCAGGTAAATTTATTTCACAATCCACATTAATGTTCAGCAATTCGATTATATCCTCAAAAAGCTCTTGACTGTCAAAAACCTCCACCAATTTTGCCGCCGTGGAATCGGTTTCATAGTGGGATAATAATCCGGTAATATATTCGCTCAAGGTAAAGGAGGATTGTTTAATATAATCAAGATACTGTTTGGCTTGGTCATCCAACAAAGTTCCATATTTGCTGCGCAACATATCGGAAGTAATGATCATATTGGCCAGTGGCATTTTCATATCGTGGGAAACGATACCCGCAAAACTTTTCAGCTCCTCGTTTCGCTCCTTGAGTTCTTCCTGGACGTTAAGTAAGGTTCGGTTATGTTTACGGGCCTCTAATAAATTGACCACTTGATAAGCGAGGGCGGACAATGCGTGCCGTTGTTTTTTGTTAAGCACTCTTGGTTTGTCGTCAAAAATACAGAGCGTACCAAGACGGTAACCTTCCGGATTTATTAAAAGTGCGGCAGCATAAAAAACGATGTTTCGTTCCTGAATGAATGGATTGTCCCGAAATCGAATATCTTCCCGTGCATCTTCCACTATAACTAAATTGGTATCTTCCAAAATTGCGTGTCCACAGAAAGAAGTATCCCGACCATATTCATTTAGAGGCAACCCGTAATGTGATTTTAAAAAATTACGATCTGCATCCAATAACGTGATCAGGGCTATCGGCACGTCGCAAATACTCGCTGTTAAGGATGTAATATTATCAAAATCCTTCTCAGGCAGCGTATCGAGCAAATGGTACGATCTTACAGCCGCAAGTCGTTGCTTCTCATCGGAAGGAAGGGATGGTTTTATCAAGATTTGCGTTCTAGTTTAGTGAATTCTTCATAGGCCTTTCGGTCTGAAGACTGTGGTTAAAAATACAATTATTTATGAAAACTTTTACGTATTACTTTTTATAAAATAGGTTCCACAAAAGAAGACTTTAGAAGCCTTCAAAAGCTCCCAGTCCAAAAAGCGCAAAGTCATATTTAACCGGATCTAGAGGATCTAGATTGCGAAGTTTTTTGTCCAGTTCCACTACGGTTTTGGCATCGTTTTGTTTTCTCGATAGCAATTGTAGTTTGCGGGCCACATTACCACTGTGGACATCCAGCGGACAGGATAGAAGAGCGGGCGGGATTTTCTTCCAAATACCAAAGTCAACCCCTCGATTATCGCTTCTAACCATCCATCGCAGAAACATATTAATTCTTTTGGCAGCTGAGTTTTTTAGGGGATCACTAATATGCTTTTGTGTTCTAACTTGGTGTGGCAGCTCGAAAAAAATATTTTTGAAATTATGGATGGCTATTTGAACCGAATGCTCATTACTGTATCGATTAAAAATTTCTTCCAGGCCATTGTGATTGGCATAGATATTCTGAAGGGATTTTATGAAATAGGTGAGATCCACTTCATTAAAAGTTCGGTGTACAAATCCGGAGAGTAAATGATTTTGTTCTTCCGAAAAATCCATTATAAAATCATAGGGCGAGTTGCCCATTATTTCCATGAGACGTTTGCCGTTTTTTATAATGCTTTTTCTATTTCCCCAAGCTATCGTGGCTATTAAAAATCCAGATATTTCGATATCTTCTTTTAATGTGAAAAGATGGGGAATCTGTATGGGATCTGTTTCTATAAAATTGGTGTTGTTATACAGATTGACCTTTTCGTCCAGAAAATCCTTTAAGCTGTTTTCTTGCATTTTGAAGGTTTTATACAATTGAAGATCCTTCAGATTAAAAATCCAAATTTGGTAAAAGTGATATTTTGCGGTTAGTTCTTAGAAATCTTGCTATATTATTACGCCATCCCGCATAACGAGTTTACGGTCGGCCATATCGGCAAGATCTTTATTGTGGGTAACAATCACAAAGGTTTGTCCAAATTCATCCCGCAACCTAAAAAAAAGATTGTGAAGGTTTTCAGAACTTTCCGTGTCCAAATTCCCACTGGGCTCGTCCGCTAAGATAATTGGCGGATCGTTAACCAAGGCTCTCGCCACGGCAACCCGCTGCTGTTCGCCACCCGATAGTTCATTGGGTTTATGGTCCTTTCGGTGTGAAAGACCTAAGAAAGAAAGTAATTCTTCCGCCTTTCGTACCGCCTCAATCTTCGAGGTCCCTTTTATAAATGCTGGAATACAAACATTTTCAATGGCAGTAAATTCCGGTAGTAACTGATGAAACTGAAATATAAAACCAAGGTTTTCATTGCGGAATTTTGCCAATTTTTTACTGGTAAGTGTATTTATGTCAATCCCATTGATAATCAATTTGCTATTGGCGTTGTGATGCGTGTCCAAGGTGCCAATAATTTGAAGCAAAGTGGTTTTTCCTGCACCCGATGCACCTACTATGGATACTATTTCCTTCTTTTGAATATGGAGATCCACACCTTTAAGGACATGAAGACTGTCGTAATATTTGTGAATGTTCTGAGCCTCTATCATTCTAAATATTTAATTCGTGAAAGTACTATTTATAGCGCTACTGTGCAATTCAACCTAAAGTAATATGATATCTTTTTCGATTTTCCGAACCAATATTGGCATAAATTCTGAAATACCATTTGGCTTTATAGTATTTGCTTTCTTGGAAGAAATGTTTTTTCAAAAGGAGATTTCAGCTCCTAATATAATATAATGCCCCAGTCTTAATTTTTGGAATATATTTTGCTTCAGTTTGTCCGTATTCAACTAAAGCAAATGGACAACGATAAATATAGATTACTCAAACGCGGCATTGCCTTGGACTTGATAGGGATGATTTCCATCCTGTTACCATTGGTAGGTCCTATTTTCGATTTTTTATGGGCCCCCTACGCCGCGAGGCAGATGCAGAAAATGTATAAAGGTAATAAAGGAAAAGTAGCATCAGTATTTGTATTCCTTGAAGAGATATTACCTTTTACGGATGTTATACCTTCCTTCACTCTTATGTGGTGTTACACATTTCTTTGGAAGAAACAAGTGGAAGCCAAACCACTTCCAATCAGGGTAGGAAACTAAGTTTTTTATCTCAAAAATTTGCGCTGCAGTTCGGGAGTAGGGATCATACAGCTTTCTTTTTTACCGAACCATTTATACCTGTTTTTGGCCACTGTATCATAGATAAGGTCTCGGAATCTTTTAGGCAAAATTCTGAAGGGGTATAAAAACCTTATTCCACCTTTTAAATGCTTTGCTATTTGCAGTGCAGCATCAGATTTTATATAACTTTTTCCCTCCTGAATTAGAACAATGGAATCTACTTTATCCGAATCGATATCGAATTTTTTAAGAAGGTTTTTTCCGATTTCGCTTTGAAGCGTGGCAAATTTGAAAATATTCTGTTTATCTTTTTGGATGACATAATTGATGGCACCGTTGCAAAGATTGCAGATGCCATCAAACAGAATTATATTTTCGTCCTTTTTTTCGCTCAAAGCAACATTCTTTTTAATATTAGTAATTAATTGCTCATTGGTTTCAACCAATGTTTAAAGCAGCAATTATACTTTTTCCAATTCTTCTAAACTTACATTGGTTTTAAACATTCCGTAATTCACAAAGGCTTTTCCTTTTTCGATAGTATCTATGGTTCCGATGGCGCGCCCGTCGATCATCCGCACGCGATCTCCGATTTTAAGTGTTACTTTGGGTTTTGGCGGTGGCAGTTTCCTTGCTTTTTCCTTTTCCTCCTTTTTGCGCTCACGAATAACTTCTACCTTTTGCTCAACTTCCTTTACAACTTCCTGTTCTTTGGCTTTAACGGCTTTTTTGACTTTTGGCGTCAATTTTTTGCGTTTGCTGTTCTCCATCATTACCAACTTCATCAGTTCATCGATCAGCTGTTTTTTTTGTTTATTGTTGAAATATTTTTCCGAAAGGCTATCAAACTTTCTGCCTAAGCCTATCAACTTTTGGTTGGAGTCATATAGTTCCTGATAACTCTCCAGCTTTTCCTGCACTTTTGAATTTACTTCTTCCAATTGCTGGGTGCCCACTCTTGCTTTTTCGGCCTCAACTTTTAGCGTTTCGCTGGTTTTCCGTAGTTGCGATCGCTCCTTTTGCAGATTGGCGATGGTTTTATCAAAACGAACTTTTCCGCCTTCAATCTTTTTCTTTGCCTTATTGATTAGATTATAGGGAATTCCGTTTTTTTGGGCAACTTCAAACGTATAGCTACTTCCAGCTTCGCCTAAATGAAGAACATATAAAGGTTCCAAGGATTTGCTATCAAACTGCATATTTGCATTTATGGCATGGGGCAGTTCATTGGCGAGCAATTTTAGATTGCTGTAATGGGTGGTAATAATTCCAAAGGCTTCACGCGAATAAAATTCTTCCAAGAAGGCTTCAGCAAGGGCACCTCCCAGTTCTGGATCGCTTCCTGTGCCAAATTCATCAATCAGAAAGAGTGTTTTGTCGTTACACTTTCTTAGAAATTGATTCATTTTTTTGAGTCGGTAGCTATACGTACTCAAATGGTTCTCAATGGACTGATTGTCTCCAATATCGGTCAAAACCCGTTTAAATAACCACATTTCGCTCTGTGGATCCGCAGAAATTAATATTCCGCTCTGCAACATTACCTGTAAAAGCCCAACGGTTTTAAGGGTAATACTTTTACCACCGGCATTGGGGCCGGAAATAACAATTATTCTTTTTTCGGGGACAAGTTCAATGCTCTGGGGAAAAGTTTGTTGTTTCCTCTTGTTGTTCGAGACCAATAGTAGCGGATGGAATGCTTTGATAAGGTTTATCCTTTTTTCGGAAGTAAGAATGGGAACCACACCGTTTATCTTTTTGGCATATTTTGCCTTTCCATACAGGACATCCATAATAATCAGGTATTCCTGATAGCTATGCAGATTGAGTGCATACGGTCTCAAAAAATCTGTAAGTTCTTTTAGAATCCGTTTTATTTCCTCGACCTCCTCATATAACAGATTGCTCAATTCATTGGAATATTCCAAAGTTTCCTGTGGTTCGATATAAACTATGCTTCCTGTTTTTGAACTGCCCAAAACGGCCCCTCTTATCTTTTTCCGGTGCATCGCTTTTACAGCAAGTACCCGCCGGTTTTCAATAACGGATTCTCTGATTTCATCCAAATAGTCATTCTGGATATATTGTGATAGCGCTCGATTAAAGGAAGAATTTATTTTGCCTTTTAGTCCATTGAGTTTACGTCGGATGTTGTTAAGTTCCGTTGATGCATCATCCTTAATCTCACCGTATTTGTCTATTTTTTGATTAATAGCTTCCGAAATAGCTGAAATGTGATTTATATTTTCAGAATAAGAATTGAGATGAGTATAGAATTCTTCATATTTTTTAAAGAACTTGAGCAATAGCCTTGTGGTTTCCGAAATTGAAAGGATTTTCCTAAATCCGGAAAATTCCAGGATGCTCCCTTCAATACCCAATAGGTGGAGTTCCTTATAAATTGGTTCAAAACCGTGATTGGGAATGGGATTTTCGCCCTGCAAGGATGCCGCAAACTCTTTTACCCGCAATAATTCGGGTTCAATTTGGTCAAAATCCTGAAAAGGGATAATTGAAAGTGCTCTTTCCTTTCCTGGCTCGGTGATGCAATTTTCTGAAATTTGTTTTAGAACCGTTGGGAATTCCAGATCCTCCAAAGTTTTATTTGCAATTCGCCCCATTCGATTTTTTAATTCTTTTAATTTTACACAAAAGTAAGATAATGGCAGTAAATATTGAGCCTAGTTGGCAGTTGGTTCTCCAAGAAGAACTTGATAAACCGTATTTTAAGGATTTAATGGCGTTTGTCAATAAGGAATATGACGAAAATATTTGTTTCCCTCCTAAAGCGAATATTTTTTCCGCTTTTAATCACGCCCCATTTTTTGAAGTTAAAGTGGTAATCATTGGCCAAGATCCTTACCATGGACCCAATCAAGCGCATGGGCTTTGCTTTTCGGTTGGTCAAAGGGCAAAAATTCCACCGTCCCTTAGAAATATTTTTATGGAGATTGAAAAGGATTTGGGAGCGGCTGCTCCAGCAAATGGAAATTTAAATAGGTGGGCAGATCAAGGGGTACTACTTCTCAATGCCACAATGACTGTTAGGGCACACGAAGCTGGAAGTCATCAAAATAAAGGTTGGGAAAAATTCACGGACCATATAATTCAAAAATTATCCAGCGAAAGGGAAGGGCTTGTGTTTATGCTATGGGGAGGTCCCGCAAAAAAGAAGGGGAAAAAAATCGATGCATCCAAACATCTGGTTCTTAACAGTGGGCATCCATCACCTTTGGCTGCCAACCGAGGATATTGGTTTGGGAACAAACACTTTAGTCAGGCTAACGAGTACTTGGAAAGCCAGGGTAAAACTCCTATAAAATGGTAGGTATATGGATACTGAATATTTATAAACCGGAAAGAGGTTATTCATCCTTTGGAACTTCCGGATCTTTGCTATCGTTGCAGCTAAATTGCAATAAGAGAAAATTTACGACCAATAACGCCCCCAGAACAATCAAAAATGTAGTCATAACTATTGGATTTATACCTATAGGATGCAGCAACCGTTTACAGGTTGCGTGAAATAATAAAATATTTACAAATCCATCAAAATTTCTTGAGGTTCCAGCGTTTTTTCTACTAGTCCAAGTTTGTATAATTCATCCTGCACCTTATTTAATGTCCTGATAGTCATTTGTTTCTGGCTCCAATGGGTTAATCCTAGCCATTCTTTTACATCATCAAGTTCTTGCCCGTATCGTTGGGATATTATTTCGGTTATGGCAGGAATTTCCTTAAAATCAGTAGTAAGCTCATTTATAATTTCCAAAATGGTTTTAATGGTTTCGGGATCTTTTTCCAAAATTTCATCCCTTACAACTATTACAAAACTCGGCCACGGGGTGGGAGATACACCAATCAATCTAAAGGTACCATTATCTACGTGTGGCTTGGTCATAAATTTTTCCCACATAAAATAATCTCCTTTCCCTTGTGGAAGACTTTCTATAGCGCCTTCCAGGTCTTTGATTTCTTTAAAGAAAAGATCTTTTTGAAGATCCCAATCGTGATTTTCGGCATTTACAAAAGCCATCAAATGGGATCCGGATCCATATTTGCTAATTGCCGCAGCGGTTCCCTTTAAATCTTGAATATTTTCGAATTTGGAATCGGCGGCCACATGAACTCCCCAAAGTAAGGGTGAATCCACAAATATCTGAACAATTTTACTTGGGTTGCCATGAATGATGTCCCGGACAATTCCTTCGGTTAGAATAACGGCCATGTCGATTTCGTTGTCACGTAAGGCTTGTCCCATTTCACCTGTGCCCCCAGGGAAATCTTTCCATCGTAAATTGATATCTTTCTGCTGAAACCGTTTCTCCTTTAACGCGATATACCACGGGAGATTGAAATGCTCGGGCACTCCACCAATAAATATATTTTTCATTCTACTATTTTTTCCAAAGTGTACTCGATAAGCGCCTCCATATTTTTTTGGGCATCCGCGCTGACCTTGCCCGTGGATCGATTTACAATTATTGAATTTAGGGAAAGGGCTCTATGTCCCAATAACCTGGCCATTGCATAAATGGTTGCCGTTTCCATTTCCAAATTGGTAATCTTTTTATTGTGATATGAGAAGGAGCCTAATTTTTCATTAAGGTCCTTATCCCGAAGGGGAGCGCGCAGCACGCGTCCTTGAGGTGCATAAAAACCAACATTGGAAATAGTGCAGCCCACAATAGTTTGGTCTGATTTGAATTTTTCCAATAAATAGGTATCGGCTTCCACAACGTAAGGTGTCGAATTTTTGGAATTCCATTGCGTGTGCTTTATAAAGGCGCCTGCAAATTCTTCATTAAAAATGCTTTCGGTATTCGCATAATAATGTAAAACCGAGTCCAGGCCGATTCCAAGGTCACTTATCAAGAAACTGTCCACATCAATATCTGGGGTCAACCCGCCGGAAGTACCGATTCTTATAATTTCCAAGGAGGTCAATTGAGGTTTTACTTCTCTTTTATTGAAATCGATATTCACCAGAGCATCCAGTTCATTGAGCACAATATCAATATTGTCCGGGCCAATTCCCGTGGATACAACACTGATACGTTTTCCTTTATATTTTCCTGTGTGGGTCTTGAATTCGCGGTGTTGGCATTCGGTTTCAACCTGCTCAAAATGTTTTGATACCATTTCTACCCGATCAGGATCCCCAACGGTAATAACGGTATGAGCCAATTCGGATGGATTCAGATTTAAATGGTAAATCTTTCCCTCTGGCGTCAACATCAGTTCGCTGGCCTTTATCTGCTTTATGCTCAAAATATGTGATGTTATTTTTGTGGGTGTTGGAATGTTTGTAACTATCGGGTTACTTTCCAAATATAGCGCTTTTGTGAACTTCCATTCCTAAATCCAACTTGGTTATTAATGTATTTGTGAACGCGTTGTTTATTACCCACCAACTCTTTTTACCTTAAACCCTTTGTCTTTTAGAAATTTCATGATTTTATCCCGATAATCTCCTTGAATAATAATCTTTTCGTCCTTAAAACTTCCTCCCACACTCAATAATTGTTTGATTTCCTTGGAAAGTATTTTGAAATCGGAATCAGCACCTGTATAGCCTTCTATTATGGTAATCGGTTTTCCCTTTCGTTTTTCGTATTTACAAATAAGAGGGTCTTTTTGAAGCCAGAGCTTGGATTCTTCAACAATTTCTGGATCGGGAGAGGGCTCGTGATCTGGAAATAGGTTTTTTAGTTGATCTTCTAAGGATTTCAAAATATTATTCTATTATAATTATAAGAAGTCTGGGGATTACTGCTCCCTTTTCTGTTTATCATCTATTTTTTTATCAGTCCAATATCTACCAATCTTTCATGCAGGAATTCTCCAGCAGTGATATCTTCGTAAGCTTTGGGATGTTCTGCATCGATACATTCTGGTAAGCAATTCAACTTCATTTCGCTTCGCGGATGCATAAAAAACGGAATAGAATATCTAGGTTTATCCCATTGTTCCTTTGGTGGATTTATAACCCGATGGATGGTAGATCGCAACTTATTATTGGTAAGTCGTTCCAACATATCGCCTACATTTATTACCAACTCGTCCTCCTCTGGAATGGCATCGATCCATTCGCCGTCCTTCCGCTGTACTTGTAACCCACCTGAGGAGGCACCCATTAATAAGGTAATCAAGTTTATGTCGCCGTGGGCACCAGCCCGTACCGCGCCTTGAGGCTCTTCCGTGATGGGCGGATAATGGATAGCGCGAAGGATACTGTTGCCATTTGTGGCCCAATGATCGAAATAAAATTCATCCAGACCAATATAAAGTGCAAGTGCCCTAAGAACATAAATGCCGGTTTTTTCAAGCATGCGATATGCTTCCATACCCGTATGGTTAAAATCGGGAAGCTCGGATACATGTATATTCTTTGGGTATTTTTCGGAAAGTTTTGCATCTGCAGTGGGTTCCTGACCAAAATGCCAAAATTCCTTTAGGTCCCCTTCTTTTTTGCCCTTGGCGCGCTCTTTCCCGAAGGAAACATAGCCGCGCTGTCCCCCAAGACCCTCAATTTCATATTTCTTTTTTATTTCCAGAGGGAGCGCAAAAAAGCTCTTTACTTCCTTGTATAGCTCTTTTGTGAGGTCATCATCCAAAAAATGGTTTTTAAGCGAAACAAAACCTATTTCACTATAGGCCTTTCCAATTTCATCGACGAACTTTTGTTTCCTTTTAGAATCCTTTGAAAGGAAATCGGCCAAATCGACACTGGGTATATTGTTCATAGTGTAGCATTTTATGACTACAAAGATATTGATTTCATCGTTTTAATAGATCATTTCAACGGAATAACAAGCATAATGGATACTTCACATGAATTGTTTCCGCTGAGGAAGAATATGATAAATAGGTACCCGCTTAAAACTAGGCAACGGGAAGGAACAGACAAACAATAAAATGACGAAAGCATGTAAAGCAATGGGTTTTTTAATACTTTTGACCTGTAAATTATAAAACATGAAACCTGAGATTTCTCCTAATATCCCCTTTGCATACGATAGAAAACATCTGGATGATGCAACCTTGAAAATGTTGTACCGCGGCATGTTAAAGCCGAGAATGATAGAAGAAAAAATGCTTATTCTACTTAGGCAGGGGAAGGTTTCCAAATGGTTTAGTGGCATTGGGCAAGAAGCCATATCAGTGGGCATTACAGCTGTTTTGGATAAAGATGAATATATTTTGCCCATGCACAGAAATCTGGCGGTTTTTACCATGCGTGATATTCCATTATACCGCCTTTTTTCACAGTGGCAAGGGAAGGCAAATGGCTTCACCAAAGGTAGGGACAGAAGTTTCCACTTTGGAACACAGGAGTTCCATATTGTGGGGATGATTTCGCATTTGGGTCCACAGTTCGGAATTGCAGATGGAATTGCTCTGGGCAACAAATTGAAGGACAACAATAAGGTATGTGCGGTTTTTACCGGAGAGGGAGGAACCAGTGAGGGAGACATCCACGAAGCACTCAACGTGGCATCGGTTTGGCAGCTCCCTGTTTTGTTTTGTGTGGAGAACAATGGGTATGGGCTTTCCACACCTACTAACGAACAATACAATTGTGCCCATATTGCCGATCGCGGTAAGGGATACGGCATGGAATCGCATATTATTGAAGGCAATAACATTATAAAGGTTTATAGTAAATTAAGAGAGCTTGTTGAAAGTATGCGGGAAAATCCCCGCCCAATTTTGCTGGAATTTGAGACTTTTAGGATGCGCGGTCATGAGGAGGCCAGTGGCACCAAATATGTTCCGGAAGAGCTCATGGAACATTGGGCTGCCCTTGATCCACTTATGAATTTTGAGAAATTTCTTCTGGAGGAGCATGTTTTAACTTTGGATGAGATAGAGCAATATCGACATGAATTTAAACATGAAATAGATCATAATCTCGAACTGGCTTTTGCCGAACCTGCTATTGAATGGTCTGAGGAGCGAGAATTGAATGATGTCTATAAACCTTTCGACCATAACGAGGTAAAACCTAATTCCGAAGTAGAAAATATTCGATTGATTGATGCAATCTCCCAAGGATTAAAGCAATCCATGCAACGCCACGAGAATCTGGTTATAATGGGACAGGACATTGCAGAATATGGGGGAGTCTTTAAGATAACCGAAGGTTTTGTTGAGGAGTTTGGAAAAGAGCGGGTGCGCAATACTCCAATCTGCGAGTCTGCAATTGTATCTACGGCAATGGGGTTATCCATCAACGGATATAAGGCCGTGGTTGAAATGCAGTTTGCCGATTTTGTCTCGTCCGGTTTTAACCCGATAGTAAACCTCTTGGCAAAGAGCCACTATAGATGGGACGAGAATGCGGATGTTGTGGTAAGGATGCCCTGTGGGGCCGGAGTGGGAGCAGGCCCTTTTCACAGCCAGACCAATGAGGCCTGGTTTACCAAAACTCCGGGATTAAAAGTTGTTTATCCGGCATTTCCCTATGATGCTAAAGGGCTTCTGGCCAGCAGTATTGTAGATCCCAATCCTGTGATGTTTTTTGAGCATAAAGCTTTATATAGAAGTGTTCGACAAGATGTGCCTACCGATTATTATACAATGGAACTTGGAAAGGCAGCTCTATTGAGAAGCGGGGAAGATGTTACCATAATTACCTTTGGCGCGGGAGTTCATTGGGCATTGAATACCCTTGACGAAATGGCGGAAACAAAGGCGGATCTTATTGATCTAAGAACTTTGGTTCCCCTTGATACTGAAACGATATATAAATCGGTTAGAAAAACCGGTAAGGTTATCATACTTCAGGAAGATTCTTTATTTGGGGGAATCGCTTCGGACATTTCTGCCTTGATTATGGAAAATTGTTTTGAATTCCTTGATGCACCGGTAAAGCGTGTTGCCAGTATGGAAACGCCCATTCCTTTTGCATCTAATTTGGAAGCTAACTATCTTTCAAGAGAAAAATTCAATAAACAACTCAAGGAGCTACTATCTTATTAATAAATTAACATTTCGGGTTAAACTTAATATAAAGAACCTTGAGGCAAATAATTTCTTAATTACTTTAGTGCCATACTAATCATTTAAAAACTAAAACTATGGTACGTTGGATTATTATTTTTCTCGTTATTGCCATCATCGCGGCAATCTTTGGATTTGGGGGTGTTGCCGAAGGTGCAACAAATATCGCCATGATTATTTTCTGGATTTTTATAGTGCTTTTGGTACTTTCGATCCTAGCTAGTCTATTTAGAAGATAAGAATTGACAATAAATTATTTAAACTAAAACCATTTATGAAAAAATTAATTGTTTTGCTACTTGTAGTAGCGACCGGATTCTCTTGTGGTCCGTCCAAAACTGTTCAACAATCGCGAAAAGTCCTTAAAGGTTACTGGAATCTCGATAACATTTCCTATGACCGGGCGGGAACTTATAAGGTTACCCTGCTTAACGATGCCTCTGCAGATTGCTTTGAAGGATCAACTTGGCGATTTATTCCCAACAATAATACTGGTAATTATACGATAGATAATCCAGATTGTCCCACCGGCGAACGCAACTTCCGTTTTTCCATAGCTGAGGTGGATGCCAATTCAGGATTGTATGATTTTATGCTGAAACCTACAGATGCTAAAGGGAAGTCGGCTGACAATTCGGGAGTGAGAATTCGATTGGCGCATTTGGATGACAATTCAATGCGATGGGAACAAACAGTGAGTATGGATGGCTCTCCATTCACCATAACAATGAGTTTTTCCAAAATTCAGGATTAACTGATTGTGACCAGAACGGGTACAAATATTATTAAAAACAAAATAAACGCAAATGAAAAATTTCTTTAAAAAATCAGGAATATTAGTTCTTGCACTTTCAATGATCGTAGGTCTGGGAAGTTGTGAGGCAACCAAAAATGCAAACAATAAACAGAAAGGTGCAGTAATAGGAGCTACCGGAGGAGCAATTCTTGGTGCTATCCTTGGCAACAATGTTGGTAAAGGTGGAAATGGTGCCTTGGGTGCCGTAGTTGGTGGGGTAGTTGGAGGTACCGCCGGTGTGCTTATTGGAAACAAAATGGACAAGCAGGCTCAAAAGATTGAAGAGGAAATTCCTGGTGCACAAGTAGAAAGAGTAGATGATGGTATTGTAGTAACTTTTGATGAGAACAGTGGTGTGTATTTTGATACCGCTAAATACAACATCAATGCCGCTTCTCAAGCAACTTTGGACAAACTTGCTAATGTTCTTAAGGAATATCCAGACACGGATGTTTTGGTTGTAGGTCACACCGATAGTGTAGGGGCGGACGATATGAACATGACATTATCGAAAAACCGCGCTATGGCCGTTACCAATTATTTTACGCAAACCAAAGGTTTAAGCCCGGCAAGATTCCAGACCAACTGGTATGGAGAAACTGCTCCCATTGCCGATAATTCCACTGCCGAAGGACGCGCAAAAAACCGTCGTGTAAATTTGGCAATTGTTCCCAATGCTAAAATGAAGGCAGATGCCAAAAAAGAATCTGGAGAATAAGTAATTTTTCGGAAACGTTTAAAATCCCGTTCCTTTATGAACGGGATTTTTTAATTTTACCCCCAATGGAATTTAAAGAAAATGAATTTGAGGTTGTTGTAGTAGGTGGAGGTCTGGGTGGACTTACGGCAGCCTTACATCTTTCCAAAAACAATCTAAAAGTTTGTTTAATCGAAAAAAATTTATATCCCCATCACAAGGTGTGTGGTGAATATGTTAGCAATGAAATACTGCCGTACTTAGAAACGTTAAATATTCTTCCATTTCAACATAATGCCAAAAAAATAGACCGCTTTGAGATTTCCAATGTTCAAGGAAATATTATTAATTGTGATTTGCCCTTAGGTGGCTTTGGAATAAGCCGGTTTGCATTTGACAAACTTTTATATGATGAACTTTTAAAATCGGCAGAGGTTCATATTGATACCGTTTTGGGGATCAAATTTAAAAACGACCGATTTAAAACGCTTACCAAATCTGGAAAAACATTCACATCGGATTATGTTATAGGAGCCTTTGGAAAGAGATCAAATTTGGATATTCAATTAAAACGAAATTTTATTAGTCAAAAATCTCCCTGGTTGGCGGTGAAGGGGCATTATGAATTTAACATGCCCGATAATGTCGTTGCATTGCATAATTTTGACGGCGGTTATTGCGGACTTAGTAAAACTGAGACCAATGTAGTTAATGCCTGCTATCTTACCACCTTTTCTTCGTTTAAAAAATATGGAAATATCGAGGAGCATCAAAAAGGAACCATGTCAAAAAATCCGCATTTGAATGATTTTTTTCAAAAAGCAAGACCTTTATTTTCCAGACCATTGTCCATTAGTCAAATTTCTTTCAATAAAAAAAAGCTGGTAGAAGACCATATTTTAATGGTTGGTGACAGTGCTGGCTTAATCCATCCTCTTTGTGGAAATGGAATGGCTATGGCCATTAAAAGTGCAAAAATTGTAAGTGAACTTATTTTAAGTTCGGATTTGTCCGAAGTTGGGGAAAGAGAAAGAATTGAAAAAAAGTACAGTTTGTTATGGCAAAGGGAATTTGGCCCTAGACTCCGTGCTGGTAGATTGATCCAAAAGGCGCTTACTCATCCCATAAATTCCAAAATTGGATTTAATGCCATAAAATTATTTCCAGGCCTATTACCCCTAATTATTAAGAAAACCCACGGAAGTCCCACTATATGATAACATTTGACAATTGTTGTAGATCGAGTCAAAAAGAGATCATGGACGACTTGGATTTTCATGGATCGGAAATGCAAAATCTGCTTAAGGATTTAAAGGCGGTCAATAAATGGCTGGGAGGAAATAATATAAACATCCACAGCCTTAAAGAACTTTTGAAGTGCCATCCAAAGGAAAATGAAGTGGTCATTTTGGATATAGGCTGTGGGGATGGCCAAATGTTGAGAGCTTGTGCCGATTTTTTAAAGGTAAATGGGTTTAAGGCAAAATGTATCGGTATTGACTTTAATCCCAACATATTGGAATTAGCGCGGTTTGAAAGTAAGGCTTATCCTAATATCGAATTTAAAAATGTTGATGTTTTGTCCGACCAAAATTTGATCCCAAATTGCGATATTGCAATGTTTACCTTATTTCTTCATCATTTAAATTATCAAGAAATTCAAAGTCTTTTGATTTGTATGTTGAAAAAAACAAAAACAGGTATAATTGTAAATGACTTGCATCGTCACCAATGGGCCTTTAGTCTGTTCAAAATGGTGAGTACACTTTTTCTAACCACCAAAACTGCCGCACATGATGGTCTTGTTTCCATTGCCCGAGGTTTTAAAAAATCCGAATTACAACGGATGGCCGACAATCTTCCCGGTCAATCGAGCGAAATAAGTTGGCAATGGGCATTTCGCTACAAGTGGTTGCTAAAGATAGATTGACTTTGGTTTCCGGAATAATAAATTAAAAACTGCAAATAAATATCCTTCTTTAAATTATGAGTGTAAAAATAACCGCCGTTGCCAAGCAATTGCCCCAGTATAGTAGAACTACTGAAGAGATAGTTCCTTTTGTCAAATCTTGGATGAGCGGTCAGGAATCCCGTTTTCAAAGGAAAGTTGTAAAGATTTTTGAGGGTGCAGGGGTAGATAAGCGTTATTCCATTATGGATCCTCTAGAAGTTTTTACTGAGCATAGCTTTGAAAAGCGCAATGATATTTATAGTCGGGAGGTAATTAAATTAGGGGAGAAATGCCTTAGCAAAGCTTTGATAAAAGCAAACTGGAAGCCCCGTGATATTGACTTCATAATTACTGTAAGTTGTACTGGGATCATGATTCCCTCGGTTGACGCGTATCTCATCAATTCCATGAATATGAAGCAGGACATAGTTCGTCTTCCCGTAACGGAAATGGGTTGCGCTGCTGGAATATCGGGAATTATCTATGCAAAAAATTTTTTAAAAGCCAATCCCGGAAAACGTGCTGCGGTAATAGCATTGGAAGCACCAACGGCAACCTTTCAGTTGGAGGATTTTTCTATGACCAATATTGTAAGCGCAGCGATTTTTGGAGATGGTGCTGCTTGTGTGCTTTTGTCTTCTAAAGAGGAAGATGGTGGTCCAGAGATTGTGGACGAAGAAATGTACCATTTTTATAATGCTACCGATTTGATGGGCTTTAGCCTAAGAAACAGCGGCTTGCAGATGATATTGGATAAAAGCGTGCCCGATAAAATTGCCGAACATTTTCCCAATATCATTCATCCATTTTTAGAAAGGAACAAGCTCGAGATTTCCAAAATTAACCATTTGGTCTTTCATCCCGGAGGAAAAAAAATTGTGCAAACTGTTGAAGATCTTTTTGGTGTATTAGGTAAAAATATTGATGACACCAAAGAGGTACTAAGGGCCTATGGCAATATGAGCAGTGCAACCGTTCTTTATGTCCTAGAGCGATTTTTGGACCAACATATTTCCCAGGGAGAATTCGCATTAATGTTGAGCTTTGGGCCGGGATTCTCCGCCCAACGGGTATTGTTAAAGTTTTAATTTAGTCGTGTTCGACTAAGATGTAAGACCGCTGAGAAAGAAGTAAGATATAAGACTTGCTCCCTAATAGCCTGATAATTATGTTAAATTGATTAAGACTGTTTTTAATTATCAATTTTCGATGATAAACTAAATAGTAAGTTGCCACTTAATAAAAAGATTCTAAACAGCCATCATCGTTGACTCCACAGAACTTTGTTATGTTTTAACCGGACACTAATGGTTTTAATTATTAAATTCCCTTATTTATATCGAGAATATGAACGTATACAGTGACCAATGGGCAATAATATTGGGTGGGAGTAGTGGATTGGGCTTGGCTACAGCTCATAAACTAGCCTCAACTGGACTTAATATAGCTATTGTTCATAGAGATCGGAAAATGGATCTTGAAAAATTGAATGATGAAGTGCGTATTATGGAATCCAATGGTATTGTTGTTAAGACTTACAATAAAAATGCATTGGAGCAGGAAGTGCGCTCATCTATTTTAGAGGAATTTAAACCGGGAAGTGTATATATGCTGGTTCATAGCATTGCGAAAGGGAGTTTAAAATCCATGACTGGGGATCAAAACACCAGTCTTTCAAAACCAGATTTGGATATCACACTTCATGCAATGGCTACCAGCTGGTATGAGTGGGCAAATTCCATTCGGCAAAAAAGGTTGTTTTCGGATAATGCCAGAAATATTGCCTTTACGAGTGAAGGAAGTTCGCGTGTGTGGCCAGGATACGGCGCTGTATCCGTAGCCAAGGCTTCATTGGAAGCCTTAATGCGCAATATGGCTGTGGAATGGGCTCCAGAAGGAATAAGGAGTAATTGTATACAGGCCGGAACTACCAAAACCGCGTCCTTTTCAATAATTCCCTATAGTGAAAAATTGGCTGAATTGGCAATAGAAAGAAATCCCTTTAAGAGAATGACTACTCCCCAGGACGTCGCCGATGCGGTGTATCTTCTTAGCAGGAAGGAAGCCCAATGGATCAATGGCACCATCCTGCGGGTGGATGGGGGCGAAGGACTAAGATAAACGATCTCAAAAAACAAGCACACCTTGGATTATAGCTATATTATAAATCATTTACCATATTCCCATCCTTTCCTATTCGTAGATCAGTTGATATCGATTTCGGAGCAAGGGGTAACAGGGAATTATACTTTTCCAGAAAACTCGTTTTTTTATAATGGTCATTTTAAAAATTTTCCAGTGACCCCGGGGGTTATATTGACTGAATGCATGGCGCAAATTGGTCTGGTTTGTTTAGGGATATTTTTGCTTAAAGAGGAAGACGAAATAGATTCCTGTAAAATTGCTCTTTCCAGTACTGAAATGAATTTTTTACTGCCAGTATATCCAAAGGAAAGGGTTACCGTAATTTCCGAAAAGGTATACTTTAGATTCGGTAAGCTAAAATGTTCTGTGAAGATGCTTAACAAAAGTGGGGATTTAGTTGCCAAAGGAAGTATAAGCGGCATGTTTGACAATACCGCCTTAAAATGATAAAATTTCAAAAATGAAAAAACGTGTAGTTATAACAGGGTTAGGAATTGTATCTCCTAACGGAGTGGGATTGCGTAATTTTTCACGTTCATTGCGCAGTGGAGTTTCCGGAATTCGCTTTATTGATGAATTGGAAGCCCTCAATTTTTCCTGTCAACTTGGAGCCATTCCTGAAATCACTGCAAAACAAAAAAATAAATATCTGTCTGATTTACAACTTCGCAATTTTAATAGCAGTGGAATTCTATATGGCGTAATTGCCGGAATGGATGCCATTTTTGATGCCGGTTTGCAACCTGCAAAACCCTTGGAGGAACCTTTATGGGACTTGGGTATTATATTTGGTGCTGGGATTAGTGGGGTGGATAAATTTCGTGAAGCCATCCATAAAATCGATGACAAAAATGTAAGACGATTGGGAAGTACATCCGTAATCCAAACTATGACAAGCGGGACAAGTGCCTATTTGGGAGGATTACTGGGAGCGGGAAATATGGTGACAGCCAATTCTTCTGCTTGTGCCACAGGTACCGAATCCTTATTGATGGGATATGAACATATTGCTCATGGAAAGGCTACTTATATGCTCTGTGGCAGTAGTAGCGATCACGGACCTTACATTTGGGGCGGGTTTGATGCAATGCGGGTTACAAACTATAAGCATAATACTTCACCTACTAATATAGAAGGGCCCATGAACGCTAATGCTAGCGGCTTTGTGCCCGGAAGTGGTGCAGGAGCCTATGTGTTGGAGGATTTTGACAATGCTGTTAAACGTGGGGCCACGATATATGCCGAAGTCTTGGGAGGGGCTGTAAATAATGGAGGTCAAAGAGGCGGCGGAAGTATGACCGCTCCCAATAATCTGGCCATCCAAAAATGTATACAGCTCGCCCTTAAGAATTCGAATATCCAGGCTTCGGAAATTGATTATATAAATGGGCATCTTACCGCCACCATAAAGGACCCCGAGGAAATAGAAAATTGGAGTAAAGCACTGGAAAGAAAAGGAAACTCTTTTCCTTTAATAAATTCATTAAAAGGAATGGTAGGACATTGTTTAGCAGCGAGTGGAAGTATCGAAATTGTCTCGACCATTCTTCAGTTGTACGAAAATTTTATCTTTCCGAACATACATTGTGAGCCGATCCATCCAAAAATTACTTCGTTGATTTCAACTGAAAAAATTCCCATGAAATATCAGGAGGTAAAATTTACTACCGTAGCCAAGGCAAGTTTTGGCTTTGGAGATGTAAATGCTTGTGTTATCTTTAAAAAAATTTAAAATTCCCATGACTTCCCAAGAAATCTACACTCAATTAAAACCTATAATCAAAGCCTATTTGCCTGAGGATGTTCCTGTTGATACGTTAAATATCAATAGTGATTTAACGCGCGAATTAAATATAAATTCGGCCCATTTGGTGGACATTGTTCTGGATATTGAGGATGCTTTTGCAGTGGAATTTAAAAACGAGGATATGGAAAAACTAAGGAATATAAGTGATGCAATAAATTTGATAAAAGCAAAAAGAGCTATCGGTTGATAGCTCATTGTGGATCTTCGTTTATTTTTTTTATGTTTTCAATTCCGTCTTTCTTTTTTTCGATAAAATCCTCATCCTCCGTGGTTCTTTGAATATCGAAATGGTTTCCATCTATAGGACTTTGTTCCAAACCGGCAGAATCGACTTCAAAAAATTCCAGAATTTCCGGTGGGTTGTTGATCAACATTGTTCTTTTGCCCTTAATGGCGATGGGACGGGATATAACACAATCATTGTTTTGGATTATTTTTAACCAGTCGTTTGTATTGAAATCCTCAGTGGTTTTTGAATCGATATCAAGTTCTCTTTTATCGACCAAATCCCCTACTTTTACTCCCAATGCGGCTGCAAGCTCTACCCATGCGGTATCGCCTATTTTGGATTTAGCTAAATCAATATCCAGATATTTGCCATTGATTGCTGTCAAGTAGCTTAATGTGTGCCTGCCCACTCTTGTATTACTACTATATATAAGTGTAAGTTGGTGTTCGTCTCTGGCAATAATTCCCATATTCTTCATAAATTAATGTGATTTCATTTTTTCCTTTTTCTTCTGTAATTGCGATCCCAACTCCGTTATTACATTGGCCACCGAGGCTTCAAAAGTTCCAGTGGAGGATTCCGCAAATATGGTGGGACCTGGTGAGGCAAGACGCACACTGCATACTTTTCCTTGCTCGGGGTTATTGGAATTTTCCTTTTTGAAATAGACGTCGGCACTGATTATAAAATCATATTTGTTTTCCAGTTTATTCAATTTTTCAGAAATAAATGATTCCAACCGTGGGCTGGCGGTAACGTCGTGATAATCGAAATGAATGTTCATCTGTGCTTGGTTTGGTTAATGTATTTTAAAGATACAATAGGCAAAAAACCAATGCAAACATTTAATAGGAAATTATGAGTTGTCCTCCGCGGTGGCTTTTGCGGGTGCCGGAAAAACAATGGACGCAACAATCCCACCAATTAATGATATTGCGATTATTCCCAGAGAAAGGAGTTCATGAAATTCTACAAGGTCCGACAGGATCATCTTTATACCCACGAAGGCCAAGATTACCACTAAACTATAGTTTATAAAACGGAACTTATCCAACATAAGGGAAATAAGGAAATACATGGATCTAAGACCCATAATTGCCAAAATGTTGGAACTGAAAACAATAAAGGGATCCGATGTTATAGCCAAAATTGCAGGAATACTGTCCAGAGCAAAGAGAATATCAGTTAGTTCAATCACTATTAAGGCAACAAAAAGTGGTGTTGCTGCTTTTACTCCCATCCGCCTAATAAAGAACTTATCCTTGTCCATTTTGTAGGTAACGGGAAATAGTTTTTTCAAACCTTTAAATATGAAGGATTTCTTGGGGTCGAAATTTTCTTCCTTGTGAACCAGCATTCGGTAAGCGGTAAAAAGAAGGAAAACCCCAAAGACGTAAATTATCCACTCAAATTTATTGATCAAGGCAACTCCGAAGAATATCATTAATGCTCGAAATACGATGGCGCCCATAATTCCATAGAACAGTACTTCGTGCTGATATTTTTTGGGAATGGCAAAAGAGGAAAATATGACGGCAATGACAAAAACATTGTCAATACTTAATGAAAGTTCAATAAAGTAACCGGTTATATATTTGATCAGTGCCTGATGGGGCAATAGGTTGGTTGGGTTTTCCACCAAACCGGCGTCGAACAGCCAATATATTACTCCCGAAAATGCCAAGGCAACCCCAACCCAAACGGAAGTCCAGAATGCAGCTTCTTTAGTTTTGATCTCGTGAGGCTTACGATTGATCACCGCTAAGTCCAAGATTAAAAATAAGGTAATACAAGCAATGAATATTATCCAGACTAGCATTCGAAATTGTTTAAAGTAAAATTAAAGGCAATTATACTTCAAATTGTGGTGTGGTATGTTAATTAAACATTAATTAAACTTTTCGGTGATAATATAAAAGAGGTCAGAAGACCTCTTTTAATGTATAATTTTTAATCAGATTATTCCTCCTCGTCCAATTTTTGTTTCTCGGGAATCTCACTTATTGGTTCGTGGAAATCTGCATCATCATAATCATCTTCGTCAAAGTTTGCCATTGAATTCTCCAATCGGGAACTTACTTTTACCAAATAGATCGTATCCTCCGTTCTGACTTCCACCGCTTCCACCGTTTCGTTTTTAGCATTTTTAAAAGTGATAACATGATCATCATCATACCCATCCGGGTATTTTTCCACTAGTAACGAAAGGATTTCGGGAGTCAATTTCCGATAGTCAACAATAATACGCTTCATTTAAATAAAATCTTTTTAGTTATTGGGTATAAAACTATTCAAAATAAAATCATAGAAAAGTATTTTATAGATAAATTTCACAAATATTTATAGTAGTCAAAAGCCTTGCAGATCAGGTCATTATTGACTATACAATTTATTTTTGGTTTTCCTATGTCCTCCAATAATACAAAAAGAACTCTTCCGTTTCTGTTCTTTTTGTCAAAGAGCAAGAGATCGACGATGCTATCGATTTCACTTTCCGTAAAAGTTTTTTTAGGGAATAATGAAAGTATTTTTGAAGACACTTCTTCAACTTTTTCCTTTGGGAAACCCAAGAGTTGGTTTGATATAAATGTGGCCAGAATAATTCCGATTGCAATGGCCTCACCATGTAACAAAGCCTCTCTTTCATTATTTGATAAACAATAGGATTCTATGGCGTGTCCCAAGGTATGTCCATAATTTAAGGTTTTCCGAAGATTGCTTTCCAACGGATCCTTAATGACAATTTCATCCTTAATACTTATGGAATCCCATATTAATTCCTCAAACCCAATTGGGTCCTCAACATTCATTGATTTTATTTTTTGCCAGGATTCGTCACTTTGTATTAAGCTGTGTTTTAGCATTTCGGCCATACCCGAAATCAATTCTCTTTTGGGCAATGTTTTTAGGAATTCGGTATCAATCACTACTGCTTTGGGTTGGGTAATGGTTCCAACTTGATTTTTTGCATACCCGAAATCGATTCCATTTTTTCCCCCTATGGAAGCATCAACCATGGCCAAAAGGGTGGTAGGGATATTTATAAAATCGACACCTCTTTTAAAGGTGCTCGCCACAAATCCTCCAAGGTCTGTTATCATACCTCCTCCAAGATTGATAAGAAGACAATGTTTGTCCGCTTTTTGAATGGAAAGCTGTTGCCACAATCCGATACAGGTGTCGATATTTTTATGTTTTTCCCCACTTGGAATTTCCAACACGTAGTAGGGAAAACTGTTGTCCAATTTCTTCATAAAAACAGATAAACAGTGAAACTGGGTGTTATTGTCCACGAGGATATATATGCTGGAATAATCATTTGCGGATATAATGGAATTAATTCTTCCCCAGCCTTCTTCGTTTCGGAAAACATCACTTATGATTTCGGTCATATTTCGAGTTATTTGAAATAAATTGTTCCTTGATAGATTTCAAATCTAACTATATTTGCACACTTTATTTTTATAAGATGTCAACTAAAAATTATTTCGACAATACTGAGATTGCCTTTAAGTTAAAGAGTGACTCCGAGTTAGAACGAGCTTACTTTCTATTTAAAATGATTTCAAAGGAACCATTGGTGAAATTGGGAACAGCAGTTACCAAATTTGCATTAAACCTGAATCTTCCAGTGGAAGGCCTGATACGTTCCACGGTCTTTGACCATTTTTGTGGAGGCGTAAATGAAAGAGATTGTATATCTACCGTAGACAGCCTATTTGAGGTAGGAGTATATTCCGTGTTGGATTTCTCGGTGGAAGGAAAAGAAGAGGATACTCAGTTTGATGCCACCGCTGCAAAGGTGGTAGAACTTACCCATTTTGCCCAAAACAAGGAAGCTATGCCATTTTCCGTGTTTAAGCCCACGGGTTTTGGCCGTTTTGAGATATTTCAGAAAATTACGGAAAAGAAAGCCTTATCACCTGCTGAAGAAAAACAGTGGGAACAAATCGTAAAACGATATGATGCCGTATCTAAGGCAGCGTATGACTGTGATATAAGCTTGCTTATTGACGCCGAACAGTCCTGGATGCAAGATGCAGCCGATACTTTGTGTGAGGAGATGATGGTGAAATATAACAAGGAAAAGGCCATTGTATTTAATACCTTACAATGTTATCGTTGGGATCGCTTTGATTATTTGAAGAAGCAACATCAAAAAGCTAAAGCTGGAGGTTATAAGTTAGGATACAAAATCGTTCGGGGAGCTTACATGGAGAAGGAGAATGAGCGCGCTCTGGAAAAAGGCTATCAAACACCCATTTGTGCCAGCAAGAAAGAAACCGATGATAATTTTGACGAGATTATGCGCTATATTATGGACAATCTTGAAGATATTTCATTGTTTGTAGGTACCCATAATGAAGGAAGTACCTATTTGGCAATGGATTTAATGGAGAAACTGGGAATAGCTAAGGACAATAGGCATATGTGGTTCGGTCAACTATTTGGAATGAGTGACCATATAACCTTCAATTTGGGAGATCTAGGATATAATGTCGCCAAATATATTCCGTTTGGCCCTGTTAAGGATGTTATGCCCTATTTAATCCGAAGAGCAGAGGAAAACACCTCGGTAGCTGGACAGACAAGCCGCGAACTCAGCCTTTTGAAAAAAGAGCGCGCACGCCGAAAACTGTAACCAAGAGAAAAGGGGTAAAGCCCGCAAATATTATTCAGCAAAAGTAGCGGTCATAACGGTCGCTACTTTTTCGCAATTAGCGATTCGCACTTTAAGGGTTTTTGAATCCAATTTACCCTCTACCACATATTGTTTGCAAGAATCCAACTTGGTGTTACTTTCCGAAAACACAACATCTCCCTGGGTTAATAATGTGGTAACCGCAGAAGTATCAATTTTGTTTTCTCTTAAAAACTGAAGGGAGGATTCGGAAAAGGCTCTCTCCTTTAAACGGATATTCTTAAGGGTTCGTGCGTCAGGACCATAGGCACAGGAGGTTTTTTTACCACTGAGTATAAAAAAAAGGAGAAGAAGACCCATAATAAATCCTCCGGAGAAATAGACCAATCGGTATGCTAACTTCATTGTATATTACTGTTGATATAAAAAATGGAATGTGGCAATCCACAAAAGAAGCAAAATTAAAAAATCAATAAATTAAGGTCGCTGTAAGGCAAATCAAACCAATCTGCAATTGCTTTATTGGTCAAAATGCCGCGGTAAAAGTACAAACCATTTTTTAAACCGTCGTCAAAGCGGATGGCATTTTCCAATCCCCCACATTCTGCAATTTCCAAAATGTAAGGCGTAAAAATATTACTGATTGATATGGATGCGGTTTGAGGATATCTGGCGGGAATATTAGGCACCCCATAATGAATTACGTCGTGCTTAATAAAGGTGGAATTATCGTGACTGGTCATTTCAGTAGTCTCAAAACAGCCACCCATGTCCACACAAACATCAATTATTACAGCTCCCTTTTTCATATGTTTAACCATATCCTCCGAAACAACAATAGGAGAGCGGTGCATGCCGCGAACTGCGCCAATAGCGACATCGCATTGTAACAGCGCTTTTGTCAAATTCTTAGGCTGTAGGGTAGAGGTGTAGAGAATCTTGCCAACATGGGTCTGAATTGTCCTTAGTTTAGTGATACTGCTGTCAAAAACTTTTACATTGGCACCTAACCCTAAAGCGGACCTTACGGCAAATTCTCCCACAGTACCTGCGCCAATGACTACCACTTCAATGGGTGGAACCCCGCTAATATTGCCAAATAACAAACCGTTGCCTTTTTTTGCATTTACCATTAGCTCGGCGGCAATGAGTACCGCTGCGGTGCCAGCAATTTCACTTAATGCTTTCACCAAAGGATAGGTATTGTCCTCGTCCTTAATAAATTCAAAGGCTAAAGCAGTGATTTTCTTTTTTGCCAAGGTCTCAAAATAGTCGAGTTTTCGGGTTTTTAGCTGGAGGGCGGATATGAGGACCGTTTTTGGATTTATCAAATCGAGCTCCTCCAAAGTGGGAGGTTCCACCTTTAATATTATCGGACATTTGAAAACCTTTGCAGTGTCCCCAGTTAGCTGCGCGCCCGCTTCTGAATAATCTTTATCCGAGAAACCCGCTTCAAGCCCTGCACCATTTTCCATTAGCACACGGTGTCCATTGCTGACAATCGCATTAACGGCATCGGGGGTAAGACAGATTCTCTTTTCCTGAAAATAAGCTTCCTTGGGGATTCCTATAAAGAGTTCACCTCGCTGTCTTCCAATTTCCAAGGTTTCTTCCTGAGGCAATAATTGAGCCTTGGTAAAGGGTGATTTAGGGCTGGGCATATCAATTTATTTTCACGCCCAAGGTACGGAATTAATTAAATTTAAAATAGAAAGAAAAATGCTGCTAGAAACGGTGAATAAATTGGATGGAATGTTTTTTCCCTGAATTATGTTCCAAATTATAATGGCTCTTCCTAAAAAGTAAGGTTTTGAAAAAAATGCACGTAATGAAAATTGACTGCCTATCTCTGTGGATTTTTGAGTTCTATGGTCCGCGTGTTATCTTTATTCTTGGTTAATTCAATGACCACGGCATCTTCTGGAAGTAGCATTTCAATTTTTTCGGGCCATTCGATAAAAACATAATTGCCACTATAAAGATAATCTTCAAATCCTAGATCCAGAGCTTCCTGAGGTTTTTGTATTCTGTAAAAATCAAAATGGTAGATGAGACCTTCAGAAATTTCATACTCATTGACAATGGAAAACGATGGACTGGAGGCATCATCTAAAGTTCCTAATTGATGCGAAATTTCTTTTATGAGAGTGGTTTTTCCAACTCCCATGGATCCATAGAACAGAAATATTTTTGAAGTGGCAGTTTCTATAATTTTCCTGGCAATTATGGCCAATTCATTCTGCTGGTAAGTAATTCTCATTTAAATCTCCTTTTGATTGAGCTGGATCTGAATTTTTGTTTAAAGAAAGTTTTGCAAATATAAAGGAAACATCTTCAAGATCACCGGGGAGAAGAAGATTGCCAAGGGGTCGGAAAAAGGTATTATTTAAACTTAGTTTTTCAACAAATTAAATTCCTGAAAGTAAGATTGATTCTGGCATCAGTTACTTTTTTTTGTGCCGGAACTTGATGTTTCCAAAAGTGCTGTAATTCTCCCATCATAATCAAAAGAGATCCTGAGGAAAGCTCCAATTCTTTTTTAAGGTGTCTGTCAACTCGATGTTTTAGTTGAAATTTTCGGGATGCACCCAGACTTACCGAGGCAATAATTGGATTTTGGCCGAGTTCCTTTTCATTATCCGAATGCCAACCTACTTTATCACCTCCACTCCGGTAATAGTTTAAAAGAACACTATTGAAATTGGCCGTCGGCAATACTTTTAGGATTCTATTTCTGAGATCCAATAAGTGCGGTGTCCAAGTTTGTGCTTCGTTTTTTATACCTGAATAACGGTAAAGACAATTCTGATTACCATACCACGCTGTTAATCTGGGTAACGGATGGGTTTTCCCGAATATTTTGATTTCATCCTGTACCCATTTACTATGGTTTTTAAAATGTTCAAAAAACTGGTCGGCCTCATCTTTATTCAAAAAGTCCTTTAAATAGATAAGGTCTCCCTGTTTTAATTTTATGGATTGAGAAAATTTCGATTCTGTTGTTCCCAAATTTATGATGGCATAGGTATTAAATTCCCATTTAAAATTTCCAGGTTTTGAGATTGTATTGGTGGGCGCTCTTAAGATTTTTAAGTTCGCTCCATTCTATGGGCGTAGCAATACCCGCATCCTCGTTAGGCCGGAGGGAATATGGGCAAACTGATGTTTGTGCGTATTCATTTCGAAAATAGTCAATAAAAATTTTATTGTCGCGTTTGTTCTTTCTCAATTCGGTAGTGAAAAGATCGGGGTGTTGTTTTTCCAGCTCCTGCGCCATTTTCTTTAAAATAGGCTTTAATTCATCAAAGGTTTTTGTTCTTCTTATTTTGTACCAAATATGAAGACCATTTTGTCCCGTGGTAATAAGATTAGGCTCTATTCCTTTTTTTCTTAGAAAATCACCGGTAATCTTTGCACCTTCTTTAACTCGATCAAAAGAATTTGCCGGAGGATCAAGATCAAAAACCACTTTATCGGGTTTATCCAATTTATCTTTGGACGAAAGCCAAATATGAAAAGAAACGGTTCCCTGATTGGCTAGGTATATTAATGTTTTTTTACTGTTGCAGATAATCTGGGTGTTTTCGCCATCTTCGGTTTTAATTTTGATGGTCTCGATATAATCGGGAAAATAATCCGAAATGCTTTTCTGATAAAAACCGCTTTTTTCAATGCCATCAGGAAACCGTTGCAATGTCAATGGTCTATTTTTTAGATAGGGAAGCATGTCTTCGGCTACTTTATCATAATATTCAACCATCTGCAATTTGGTGATTTTTGCCTTCGGGAATATCAGTTTTTCCGGATGGGAAATTTCTACGTCTGCTATCTTCATGATTTTATTTCTTTTACAACTTCCTTAGCACTTTTATCTTTGCGCATCCCTAGAAATCTGGGATGTCGCAGCTTATTCGTTTTGGTCCATTCGGTAAAGCCGAACTGTCCGACATAAATTGGTTTAATCCAATAATTTTTGCCGTTCTTATCGTTTTTAAAATTTTCAAATGGACTATCCTCTACAAGGATTTTGTCAAATTTTTTACGCCATTCTTCCAGGAAAGCATCATCAAATCCAGTTCCCACTTTCCCTACATAAATCAAATTATCGTCTTTATAATAACCTACCAAAAAAGCTCCAAATCCTTTTCTTTCACCCTGTGGTTCTGTAAAACCTCCAATTACCAATTCCTGACCTTGGGAACATTTGAACTTTAGCCAGTTTTTGCTTCGGCCATGAACATATTCGGATTTTGCATTTTTGGCGATCAAACCTTCCCAACCTTTGGAACAGGCGGATTTTAAATATTCGATTCCTACTTTATTTTTATGTGGCGTGAAGCGTAATGGCGATTTCCATTCCACAGCAACCTTCAAAATTTTCTTTCTGGACCTTAAAGGAAGTTTGGTTAAATCAAATATGTCAAAATAAAGGATATCAAATAAGTACAAATATACCTTTACCCCGGTGGTAGCAATTTTCGCTTGATCCTTTAATTGTATTCTACTTTGTAATTTGCTAAAACTTGTGGTTTTACCTTGAAAAGCAACGATTTCACCATCCAAAATCATATTTGGATACTTGCCGACTTCTAAACTCTTCTTTAATTCGGGATAAGATGGGGTTATATCGTTTTCATTTCGGGAAAACAATTTTACCTTATCCTTTTCAATAATCACCAAACACCTAACTCCATCGAGTTTTCTTTCATAAATCCAATCCGGATCATCAAAATAACCTTCGGTAAGAATGGCCAACATAGGCTGTTTAAAGCCTGGAAATTTGGATTTATTTAACTGTTCATATTCACTTTTGCGAAGATTTTTCTTCAGTTCAATTTCGTTCATTCTTCTTCCTTTGCAATTTGATCCAGGGTTCTCCCTGTTACCACACTCTTAGTTTCGGTACTAACGGGATTTCTTCTAGCATCGGCTTCATCGTCATTCATTTTTATCAACAACCAGTTTCCTTTCATGTTTCCCGCTTTCATTTTGACCAATGCATAACCTCCTTTTAGTTTTTTTCCTTTTAAATTTATTTCCACTGTTCCCATATCGTAGGATTTTTTTAGATCAATGGGATGGCCATCTTCGTCTTTTTTAATATTTTCGAATGTGCCCTTATCCCATATCATCACGGTCCCTCCACCGTATTGACCCTTTGGAATGGTGCCCTCAAAATCCGCATAGGGAATAGGATGGTCCTCAGTGGGAATTGCCATTCGCTTTATTTTAGGGTTGGTGCTGGGTCCCTTTGGGACCGACCAGGATTTTAGGGTATTATCTATCTCCAACCTAAAATCATAATGTAAATTTGTGGCATCATGCTTTTGGATTACAAAAATGGGTGGCTCACCTTCTTTTGATTTAAAAGAATCTGCTTTGGGTTCCTTGGTTTTGGAAAAGTCCCGCTTTTCATTGTAATCTTTTTGCTTCTTCATAAACTCATATTAAAAAAACTTGTAGTTTCAGAGAAATGTTCTAAAAAAGTAATTCCCAATAAATTTTAAAATCTATCAGGAAGTACACTTGATATAAAGGCTATTTATTTTTCTCAGTTCCTTTATTGTCACTTTTGGGCAAATCCTTTGTTTTGCCTTTTTTCTTTTTGTCTTCTTCCAAGGCCCAATAGGATTTGGATTTGGCATCTTCTTTTGAGTTTCCCATAACAGTATATTTTGAGTTATTAAATTTGTAGAATTCCTATTTATAAAGATAGATAACCCATTAGTTGCCATTTCGGAAATTGACGTTAATGTTTATTAATGGAATGTTATAGTATATTTTTTGCCAACTTGCATGGATTATCTTTAGAAAAGGTAGTTTCATTTAATAAAAAATACAATTATGTCAACTAGAAACGAAAAAAGCGAGGATAAAAACAGGGACGACCAAAATGGCAAAGAAGAGGGCGTTCGACAGCCCCGGACCACCGGAAATAAAGATGATGTCAATAGGGAATGGGAAGAAGCCCAAAAACACCAGGAAGAAAATGCTTTAAGGCCAGGAGTGGATATGGACGATATGGAACAGCACGATGAAGAGGGGAATCCAAAGGAATTTTAAAATTCGGAGGATTGGAATTTAAATTGGAATTTGGGCCTTTGCATAAATTAGACCCTCTTTTTTAAGAGTGGACCAAAACTCCGACGGAATTTCGGTTTTATGTGCGCGTACATTATCTGCAACTTGTTGGGGAGTGCTTGCACCGGGAATGATTGAAACAAACTCATCTGCGGCTAGAACAAAGTGAAGTGCGGCCGTAATGATATTTGTACCATATTGGCTGGCAATTTGTGAGATTTTTTCTCTTTTTTCTGTCATGCCCTTCGGAATGTGATCTTTATAATTATATCTATCCCGACCTGCAATAAAACCTGAGTTGTATCCTGCGCCAGACACCAATTTGACTCCATTCTTTCGTACTGCTGGCAAAAGTCGATCCACCGCATCTTCATGGTCCAGAATGGAATATTGCGTTGCAGAAAGACAAATATCCGGATCGGATGCGTCCAAACAATCCAAAATAGGTTGGATTTTGTTTACTCCCATTCCCCAAGCTTTAATAATTCCTTGGTCCCTATAATCGGAAAGGACTTTAAATGCTCCTTTTATGGCAATCTTTAAATGATAGTCATAACGATCGCCCACTTGATCCTCGGATAAATCATGTACATAAATAATATCTATGGAATCCAGACCTGTACGTTTTAAGCTTTGCTCAATGGAGCGTTTGGTAGCATCTCCCGAATAATCATGCCGATAATCAAAGGGCAAGGGTTTTTTCCACATGGTGGGGGGAACATTTTCTTTGCTTACTCTATGAAAAAGTCTTCCCACTTTGGTAGAGAACAAAAATTGGGAACGGTTTTGTGTTTGTAAGAATTCTCCAAATCTCCTCTCACTTTTTGTGAGTCCATACCATGGTGAAGTATCGAAATACCGAATTCCCAAATCCCAAGCTTTCTGAAGTATGTGGTAAGCCTCATCATTTGTAATATTTTCAAACGCGGTGCCAATGGCCACCCCTCCCAAACCCAGCTCATGGGTTTTATTCATTTTTAAATTTGTCATAACAACCCTTTTTACTGAAAACCATTTTACCCACAGTATTTCAAACCCTTTAAAAATAAACAGTTATCTATTTTAAGACCGTTAACGAAAGGTTATTTATAATAAAAACTTATGAATTTCCACTACTTTAGTAGGTGAAAACAGCCGCTTTTGTGATAATAGATTTTTTACATTAAGGATATTTTGGATTTAATTAAAGCTAATATTTATTCAATGAAAAAAATTTTGATGATTTTAACTTCGAGCAAAATGTTGCTTAATACGGACAGCACCACTGGAGTGTGGATTGGTGAATTTACCGATCCTTATTACGAATTTATTGATAAAGGTTATCAAATAAAATTGGTAAGCCCCGACGGAGGTAAACCGCCCATTGATCCTATGAGTGAAATGACCGAGAATATAACCGCTTCCAACCGAAGATTTCAGAAAGATGAAGTGGCGAAAAATGCTTTCGCAAATACAGCCAAATTAGATGAGGTGAAAGTGGAGGATTTCGATGCCTTGTTTTTTCCGGGCGGCCACGGACCGTTATTTGATTTGGCCAATAATCCCATCAGTGGAAAATTTATAGTAGAATGCCTAAATAGTGGCAAACCAGTGGCGGCAGTATGCCATGGTCCTGCAGCGCTGTTAAAAGCTGCCGAGATTGATCCCGATATTTTAAAGGGTAGAAATGTTACTGGATTTTCCAATTCCGAGGAAATGCTGGCTATGCGCTCTCCTAATATCCCTTATAACTTGGAGGATAAATTAAAGGAAATGGGTGCTAAATATCATAAAAACCTAGTTCCTTTTTTATCACATATTGAAGTAGATGGGTTATTGATAACAGGTCAAAATCCTCTTTCTGCCGGTCCTACTGCAAAAAAGTTGATAGCGGTTCTTGAAGAGAGGAGCAGTTAAAGCCAGTAACCGGAAAAAATGATATATAGATGTAGTTGTGATAAACTGAAATAGATAACCCACAATCCTAAAAAAACTAAAATGGACGCAATAGAATCCAAAATCACGGATAATCATGAAACTATAAAAAAATGGGTGGAGGATCGATATGGAGAACCTGCTCTAGTGGAAGGAGTTATTGATAGCAAAAACGCCGCAGGAATGCTGCGCATCCATTTTCCTGATCGGAATAATGAGGGTCTCGACAATATTTCTTGGGAACTCTTCTTTGAAATATTTGATGAAAACAATTTGGCATTTCTTTATCAAGGTATGACCCCTGAAGGAGAAAAGAGCAAATTCTGTAAAATAATACCAAAGGAATAAATGGAAAGAGATTACTGCGCTTTTCCTTTTAATTATGCCTGTTGAAATTAATCATGATTTTAAGAATTTATCCTATGATTTTTTGGGTAGGTGGGATTAAAGAGAGATTCTCGGTTGTATTTATCTGCAAATAAAAATTTAAAAGTTTTTGGCACCTGTTGGTGGGGCCTAAAAATTAAACTTGATATATAAAACCTCCTTCTGTTCTCCCCGGACTAATTTATCATAAAATTTATTGGAGATTTAGCAAGTCTAGATCCCTTCAATCTTTTGTTCCTCAATAATTATCGATTATAAGAGGTAATCCAGAAATTAATATAATAAGGATTTCGCAAAAAGCTATGTGTTAAATCCAGGTCAAACTGATGTCAAGAGTACCTCAATTTTGGGTTTAAACAACTGCTAAACAACTGTTTTTGGGAATTGTTCAAATAAGAGAATTAACTTTAAATTTTATTGGATTAACCCAAGGATGGGCATCACTCTATTTTTGACACAAATTGAAACTGTTAAAGGAAATGATAAATGAGTACTACAAACGATGAACAGACAATAAATACGTCTCCAACTAACGGAGAAGGTTATATTTTAACTGGCAAATTGGGCGACCTGCCTTCCAATATAAAAAAAGCTTCCTATGATTTAATTGTTTTTTCCCATTTAAGATGGGCTTTTGTTTATCAACGACCTCAGCACATAATAAGTAGATTGTCAAAAGAGTATTCTGTTTTATTTGTGGAGGAGCCCATATCCCATTCAGAACCTGAGAAAATGGGATTTGAATTGGAAGAGATTTCCGCACAATTACATGTGCTGAGGCCGAAAGTGGAATTTATTCACGAAATATCTGAAGTACTCAGAAATCTATTGTCAAATAAGTCAATTCCTATTGGTTGGTTTTATTCAGCCGCATTTAGTGTGCTAATTCCAGAGTTCCAGTTTCAAACCATTGTTTATGACTGTATGGATGAGCTTAGTTTATTTAAAGGAGCTCCCAAGGAACTTATAACCCAAGAAAAATATTTAATGTCGCAGGCGGATGTCGTTTTCACGGGTGGTAGGGCATTATATGAATCCAAATGTGATTACCACCCAAATGTTCATTGTTTTCCCAGTTCGGTGGACCGTGAACATTTTGAACGTGCGAATACGGAAATATTTATTCCAGATGATATAAAAGCCATTGCCAAACCTATAGTGGGCTATTTCGGGGTTATCGATGAACGAATAGATCTGGCTTTATTACAAAAAACGGCTCAGGCGAAATCAAATGTATCATTTGTAATGATAGGACCTTTGGCTAAAATTGGAGAAGAAGATCTTCCCAGAGAAACCAATATTCATTACTTGGGTATGAAAGGCTATGATGAACTTCCAAATTATCTAAAAACATTCGACATTGCCATGATGCCCTTTGCACTTAACGACGCAACTAAATATATAAGTCCTACCAAAACCTTGGAATATATGGTGGCGGGAGTTCCCATAATTTCCACTGCGATAAAGGATGTGGTAAGGCATTATGAAGATTGCGTTTATATTATTAAAACTGCCGAAGATTTTTCCGAAGCAATTGAACAAATTTTATACAACAAAACAGACGAAAGAGAGAAAAAATTCGAAGAAATTCTGGACAAAACATCTTGGGATTTGACGGTTGAAAAAATGAAGAAACTTATTAAAGTAATGGCAAAATGAGGGCAGATATTATCATTATTGGGGCGGGAATATCGGGTGCCGTACTTGCGGAGAGGTATTCGGCGATTGGAAAAAAAGTTCTGGTTCTCGAGAAAAGAGGTCATATTGGAGGCAATTGCTATGACTATATAGACGGAAATGGAATCTTGGTTTCTAAGTATGGAGCACATTTATTCCATACCAATATTCAGGAAGTTTGGGATTATGTAAATAGATTTTCGGAATGGTATCCCTGGGAGCATAAGGTTTTAGCGAAGGTGGGAGAAGAATTGGTGCCCATTCCTGTTAATATTAATACAGTTAATAAACTATTTGGACTTTCCATAACTTCAGAGGCTGAAATGGAACGATGGTTGGAAAAAAATAGAGTCCCCATTGAAAAGCCTTTAAATGGAAAGGAAGCCGTGTTGAATAAGGTAGGACCTGTTTTGTATGAACAGATGTTTAGGTATTACACCAAAAAACAGTGGGATAAATATCCAGAAGAACTCAATGCCTCCGTGTTAAACCGTATTCCCGTTCGGACCAACCGGGATGACCGGTATTTTTCGGATAAATATCAAGCACTGCCTAAGGGAGGTTATACCAAAATATTTGAGAAAATGTTGGATAATCCCAATATAACCGTAAAACTTAATACGGATTATTTTGATATAATGGACCAACTTACCGGATACGACAAACTATTTTATACCGGTCCCATTGATAGGTTTTTTGAGTTTAAACATAGTCTGCATGATAAATTGGAATATAGGTCCATCAATTTTATTTCGGAAACCGTTGATGCGGAATTTTTTCAATCCAACTCTGTTATAAATTATCCCGGCATGGATGTGGACTTTACGCGTATTGTAGAGTACAAACATTTCGGCAACCAGAAATCCGAAAAAACCACTATAGTGAAGGAGTATACGACGGATAATGGCGACCCATATTATCCAGTATTAAACGAAAAAAACTTGGCTATTTATAAAAAATATCAGGAGGAGGCCGCAAAAGTAAAGGACGTTTATTTTGTGGGAAGGCTGGCCAATTACAAATATTTCAATATGGATGAGGCTTTTAAAAATGCCCTTGATCTTTTTCGTTCTTTGGAAGAAACTTCTGAAACGGATAAGCAAAGTAAGTTTCACAAAAAGCATAAATGGGATGGAATTTCAGTTCAATAGTTTTTTTATGGGCGGCTTTGAATGTGCCGATGAAATAAATCGCTCGGGAGAAAGAGTGAATTTAATGATAGAGACCCAGCATGATATTCGTGTAAAAAACGATTATCAACTTCTAGGCGGACTGGGAATTAAAGTGGTTCGTGAAGGTATTTGCTGGAGCCGTGCCGAAACGGCTCCTTATGTTTTTGATTTCTCCTATCTCATTCCCTTTTATCAAGCAGCTAGGGAATTAAAATTCCAAATTATCTGGGATTTTTGCCATTTTGGCTATCCGGATGGATTAATTCCCACACATCCGCAATTTACTTCCCGATTTATAGCCTATTGTGAAGCTTTTTCCCTTTTTCATTCCCAACAGTCATCCGATCCCTTGATGGCCGTTCCCATTAACGAAATAAGTTTTCTTTCTTGGCACTCTGGCGATGTTCGGGGTACAATTCCTTTTGCCGTTAATAGTGGCGACGACATAAAATATCACTTGTGCCAAGCTGCAATTGCAGGAGCCAAGAAGTTAAAAGAGGTGCTTCAAAAATGTATAATCTTTGCGGTGGAACCCTTGATAAAAATTCATCCCGCGGATGATGCTGTAACACCTGGACAAATTGCTTTGTTGAATCAAAATCAATTCAAATCCATGGATATTTTATTGGGCCGGGATTTTCCCGAATTGGGGGGAGATTATAATCTTTTCGATGTTCTCGGTTTTAATTATTATTATAACAATCAATGGGACACAAAAAATGTTACGATACCCTGGCCCGAAGGAGAAAGAAAGTTGACACCACTTTCCCATTTATTGCAAATGGCCTACGAACGTTATTTTAAACCGATTATCCTCAGTGAAACAGGACATTTTGGCGAGGGAAGGGATTTATGGGTAAAACAAACAACAATTGAATGTGCAAAAGCGAAGGCTAATGGGGTTGATCTGAGGGGAATTTGTATTTACCCAATAATTGATCGCCCGGATTGGGATGATTTAAGCATTTATAGTAAAAGTGGCATTTGGGATTTGGACGAAAATAAAAATAGAATTCCCGATCCAGGATATGTAAAAGCATTTTTGGAATGCCAGCAATTATGGGAACGAATCCAGAAATTTCAGGAACCTATGAATTCTACAATTAGTCAAAATGTTTAAACACTCGTGAATGTTCTGATCATACATTTTAAATATCAAATCTGAACCTTAGGAATATGGAATCATTTATCGACATTGATTTTCAGGAAGAAGCCATAACCTCATTTACGGATCACATTTCAAAAGAAATGGCAAAAGCACTTCCTGCAGCGAATTCCAATTTGGAAATGGTAGTAATTATTCCCGCTAAAGATGAGGCCCAACATATTAAATTAACCCTGGAAAGTTTTAAAAAGCAATTATGTCCCAACGGAAAGCTTTTCGACAATTCACGATTTGAAATTTTGGTCCTATGTCACAACTGTTCGGATAGCACACAGGAAGAGGTTGAAAGGTTTTTTCTTACCAATGGAGAACTTAATGGGTATGCCTTAAGTTTAAATTCTGACGTTGCCAATACCGTAGGAGCTGCCAGACGGATATTGATGAATATTGCAAGCGATCGAATTAGGCAGGATAATGGTTTAATAATTAGTACAGATGCGGATACGAAGCCAGATGAATATTGGTTATACCATCTTGCTGGATACCTAAACTTGGACGTTGGGTTGATATGCGGACTAATTCTTTCCGACTCAAATGAGTTGAGCATTCAGGCACGGAACTATCTAATTGCCAAAGATGAGTATTTGCTATTAAAAAGTAGATTGGAATCCCTACTTCTTCCAAATCCAAATGATCCCTGGCCCCGGCACGGGTATCACTGGGGTCCCAATATTGCCATTAAAAAAGGGGTATATAAGGCAATAGGTGGAATTCGGCCACTGCATTTTTTGGAAGATGTTGATTTGTATAACAGAGTGGTAAGTGAAGGATTTGTGGCAAGACACTGCCTAAATTCCACTGTTATAACCTCCACCCGCATACAGTCCAAATGTCCAGAAGGCTTTGGTGCAGAATTAAGGGATTGGACCTATATTGAAGGAGTGTCATATAATGTGGAAGGCCTTCAAAAGTTATTATTGCGATTTCAAATCTATATAATGATCAAACGGTATTTTCTTTCAAAATCCAATTCGGTTTTCAATCGTATAGCAAAACTGAGTTTATTGGACCCTAACGATTTAAGGATTTTGCTGGAAAGTTCCCCACGGGTTGAATGTTTGGTACTTAAAATGGAAGCCGTTTTAAATAAGAGTGAAAAATGGAATGCGACTTATCCAAATACAGATGTGTTTAAAACTTGCGAAGATTTAAAAGAATACTTGAAAAATGATTTGGATGCCGACTATTTGACCTTTTTCCATAAAAATAATTCATATCGATCTTTAATACAGGAAGAAACCTGAGTAAAAATAGTTTTCGAAGTATTGAAATCTTTAAATATTTCCCCTACCAGTTTTCCGTTTAACGGGTATTCCCGTACATAGGAGGTCCAATGCACCATCAGAAAATAACCGTTGATCCTTAGGCATTTAGATATATTTTCAAAGAGGGATATAAGGGTTTTTCGATTAAAATAATAACCTAATTCACACATGCTTATAAATTGGTAGGTATCCAAGGGAAAATCGTTCACTATATTCCTCACCTCAAATTTTACATTGGGCAGATGGATGGTTTTTTTGGCTTCGCGGATAGCCTTTTCACTTATGTCCACCGCCAAAAGTGACTCACAATGGTTTGCAAGGTGGGAGGTGTGAAGCCCAATTGAGCATCCTAATTCCAATCCTTTTTTGAAACTGTAATCTCTAAGATATTCGTCAATAGTATTATACTTTGATTTTTCGTATTCACTCTTTCGAAAATTCCATGGATCTGGATTCTGGGCATAAAGTCGATCAAAATATTCTTGTGATAAAGACGACATTGCCTCATCTTTTTCGAAAAAATAAAATTCGTATGGAACTAAAAATGGTTCCAAAAGATCTTCCGTAAGAATAAACCCGTGTGGATCATCCTGAATTAGCTTTGAAGTTTGGGAGAGATGGGCAAGTATGGCTTCTCGTTTCTTAGGAAGCTTATTTTCGATATCGAGTCGGAATATTTCCAATTCCTCTTTTAGTGGCCAATCCTCCTGTCGGGAATTTTTCCACAGCCAAATAGGATATTCTGCCAATTGGACTTCCCTGTTTACTTTGGAAACAGCTTCCTTTCCAAACATATAGGACATCTTATGATCGGCATGCGGATCTCTCCGCCAAGGAACAACAAGGGAGGATATTTTATTTGTTTCCAATAAGGTAACCAGCTTTCCGATAAGTTTTTGTTGTTCTGCCCTGTCCAACCGGTTTAATAAAGAATCTGGTTGTTTTAAAAAAGATATGTTTGAAGATTGTACTCCAAGTATTTCGCAGGATTTCCTAGCCTCGTTTTCACGGAGTTTTGCGAGAATTTTCCCTGGGTATTTCTTCGAATTGGGATGGGAGGCATCGCCGCTGGTAACAAAACAAACAAATACTGGAGTATATTGTTCCAATAAATATTGTATCAAGCCAGCACAGCCCAAAGCTTCATCATCGGGATGGGGTGCTATAATCAATGAAGTACCAAATTGTTTGGCCACTTGTTCGGGGGCGAACAAAGGCATGCTGGATAGGGTAGTAGCTGTGTGGAATTCCTTAGTCGGCATGATTGTTTTTTTTGTTCGCAATAAATTCTCCCACACTTGCCAGGGCCATATCAGGTCCGGCTTGTTTTAAGTAAACCCGTAGATCACGAATGGTCTTCTCCATCGGATGTTTTTTCATATAGCTTTGAACTCCTACTGCCTTTTCCGCTATGGATATTATTTCTTCACAGGTTTCCGTAGATAAAGTTCGCATCATGTTCGAAAAATTAACCGTGGTTTTCAAATGCGAGGTGTCATTTAATAATGCTTCCATTTTTTCGGCTTTGGCAATCCAAAGTTTTCCTGTCTCCATAAGGATATTTAACTGTCCTAGTCGCATTTTTTGATACGGATCTCCTGTCCGTTTTCGTTTTACCAGATCTTCTATCACCGTATCGATTATAGATTGCGCGCCACCTAATTGCACCGCTGAAAAACGCACTGCACCCCAAGAAAAAAAGGGTTCTTTATAATAATCGTGGATATTTCCCAAAAGCTGATCTTCGGTTATTCTGGTATTTGTAAAATCAATCCGACAACTCACAGAGGCTCGCATGCCACTGGGATTCCAGTGTGACCAGTCTTCCTTTAAATGGGTTAGCTTCCGGATAGGTAGGATCACCATATGCGGCCCCTTGAGGTGAGCGGCATTGATGATCGCAAAATTGATATTGAGACCACCAGTGCAAAAGTCCTTCGCCCCTGATAGAATCAGATTATTATCTATTTTTTTGAGCTCAACTCTTTCCCATTCCATTTCGGTATTCCATATCCCAAATAAATCACCTTGAATGGCCCGATCAAAATACATTTTTTTTTGGGCCTCAGTTCCATATTTATTTATAAGTAAAAGCGCATTGATATGTCCCTCTATAATTCGGCCGATGGAAAGGTCTGCTCTTCCCAATTCAAATAGTATGTCCAACATGTTCTGTTTTTCAGAACCTGCCTTGTTTGCGTCGAAGAAATTCGGGAATAGTGAGTTTATTAAATCCAATTTCTTTAAAAGATCGAATACAACCACAGGAAAGGTCTTAGCATCATCAGGGAGTTTAGAAAATTCTTTTTGATAATTTTTTGCCTTAAACATAAATATATACGTAATAGTAATTTGGATTTGAAAATAACCTCTAAGATATCAATTTCAACCCTTTGGGGATGTTGTTAAAAATATAAAATTGAGTTAGGTAGGAAATAACCTAGCGGATTTATTATGTCTAATGGGATTTTTTATTAATCCGACAAAATTATATTTTTTTAACTAAACTATTGATTTTAATTACGATTTATTAACAGGACTAATAGGTATTTTTAAATTTAGATTACGGTTAATAACAATTCAAATAAACTGATTATTATGAAACCATCATTACTAGCATCGACGGAAATAAATCCTCGGCCCTTGTCGGAAATCAGGAGGATGAATTTGAAGAAAAGAAATATTTCTAGTACGGGAATAATTATAGAAGAAGAACAATATTCATATTCCGAGTACTTTATTAATTGTACTCCCTCCCAATCAGTAAAAATCGAAACGGATGGGAAGGAAACTTTTTACTTTATATTTTGTTGCGATGGGGAATTGACTCTTTGTCTTTCCCAGTTGAATCGCAAAATATTGTTACCCTATCAAGGCGCATTGTATTATACTAAATCCCGCGAGGGGTTTTTTATTTGTCCACCAATGAAGGGCAATAAAAGTGTAAAGGTTATTGTAATTAAAATGAGTCAAAATATTATAAGTGAAGATAGTGAATTTAGATTTTTCAGCTCTTTTAAAAGAAGTTTCCAAGAGTATATGCCATTGGGAAAAACCTTGTTTATTGGAAGACCGATTCCTGAAATTGTTAGTATTTCCGAAAAGCTATCCTTGTTATTGAGAAAAGATAACGTGGCTGTACAGCTAATGATGCGGGGATTAATATTCGAATTAATTGGGTATCAAATGGAGCAACTACTCTTCAGAAATAAAGAAATAGAAACTGGAATTTTAACGTTAAGTGAGTTGGAAGTAGTGCGTGCGCTGTCATTGAGAATTCGGGAGAATCCTAACGTAGAATATACGGTATCATCTTTTTCCAAAGAAACCGGATTATCCCCGCGAAAACTTCAAGAGGGTTTTAAACGAATTTATGGCAGAACGGTTATTGACTACGTGAGGGACGTGCGGTTGGATGTAGCTATCGAACTTATGAAAACAACGGAAATGAACATATCCGAAATTGTTTATTCCATAGGATTTACAAGCCGAAGCTATTTTTCAAAAATCTTTAAACGTAAATACCACTGCTCTCCCAGCTATTGTCTGGAGATGCAAAGACGTTGTACAGAAGTTGCCTAAAAAATAGCTTTTGCAAATATTTTAACGCCCCAAATTGCTAGAATTAACCAACAATTAAAAATTGAGTTATGGATGAATTAGAGGAAATGTACGAATCTCTTGAAGACCAATTAGAACATAAATGGCAGCGAATTATGCCGAAATATCGGGAAAAATATCCCACTATTTCCGAGGAAGACGTTGATTATCGCGAAGGAGAATTTGATTTAATGACAGATCAAATTGCAAAAAGAACAAATAGGAGTAGGGATCAAATTCTTCATGAAATTCGGGATTGGGAAGAAGAATAAATAGGGTTTATAAGTTTTTTCGGAATATTTTTTTGAAGCAAATTATGGGAGTGTAATAAGGATGATACGGGGGCTGAATTACCCTTTTTTGCAAAATGAAGGCTAGAAGCTTCTTAGATTGGTCTTAGGTCAACCTAGATTTGGCTTAGATTTGGTTTAGATTTGAGTAGGGAATGCATGGCTTTAAGGTGGTATAACGGGGGAAGTGGCGGTAAGGATAATGGCGAATTAAGCTTAAAATTGCGAATGCAGACTTGAAATTTTAAAAGGGAGCGGGGTATTCCAAATAGAGCCATCTAAAAGCCTTCAATTATTATGGTATTTGATATAAAAAAGATGATTTAGAATTCGATTAAAAAAAACCAAAAACCAAAAAATCCCCCTTTTTCAAGGAGGATTTTTTATATGGGGTGGAAGACCGGTTTCGAACCGGCGACCTCTTGAACCACAATCAAGCGCTCTAACCAGCTGAGCTACAACCACCATTTTCTGCTTAAATACCCTACGGGTCTGTAAGCGGTTGCAAATATAAATCAATTATTGAGTTTGCGCAATAGCCTACAGCAATTTTTAGATTAAATCCGAAAGTGAATTTACGGCCACATAGCGTTCCGTTGTAAAACCCTCGGCATATTCCACGCCTATCAACCTCCCTAAGTCCTGGGCCCGATAAGTAATACTATCTCTAAAATTAGTGGAAGTTATCGGAGTTTCAGGCTCATCGGCATCTTCTTGATGGAATTGACTGGCATAGGCAAATACTGCTTCCAATTTTTTATCCATAAAATCCGAAACGTCCACCACAAAATCCGGTTCTATATTTTTCCATTGTATATAATGATAAACGTGTTTGGGCCGCCAAGCTTTTTGATGATTGCTTTCCAAAATAGTTTCAATTTTTTCCAGTCCGCTCAAAAAACACGCATCGCTGGCAAGTTTACTGGCCTTGCCGTGATCTATGTGGCGGTCGTCAATGGCGTTGCAAATAACAATCTCAGGTTGATACTTTCTTATAATCTTGATAATCTCCAGCTGGGAGGCAGCGTTGTTTATTAAAAATCCGTCTGAAAATTCAAGATTGTGCCTGAATACCGCACCCAAAATATTTGCTGCTTTTTCCGCTTCCTGTGCCCTAATTTCAGGAGTGCCCCTTGTTCCTAGCTCCCCTCGAGTCAAGTCCAAAAGTCCAACTTTCTTTCCGTTGCTAATTTCTTTGGCCAAGGTTGCGCTACATCCCAACTCAACGTCATCAGGATGGGCACCAATTGCAAGTATGTCTATTTTCATTTTATAACTTTGATTAAAAATTTATGAGGAAATGCTCTGGAATGCCTGTTGAAGATCTGCCTGAATGTCCTCTACATCCTCTATTCCTACCGAAAAACGTAAGAGACCATCACTGATGTTTTGTTTTGTTCTTTCTTCCGCCGAAAGTAGCGAATGCGAGGTTTTTGCGGGTGAAAGAATAGTGGATTCTACCCCCGCCAAACTCATGGAAGGCTTTATCATCTTCAGGGATTTCATGAATGTTGAGACATCCAAATTATCCTTTAACTCAAAGGAAAGCATACCCGTATAACCACGCATTTGTTTTTTGGCAATTGTATGTTCAGGATGATCCTTTAGGCCCGGATAATATACTTTTTGGACTGAGTTGTGCTGGGACAGCCACTTTGCCATTTTTTTAGCGTTCTTATTTTGTGCTTTCACCCGAATGGCAAGGGTTTTCATGCTTCTTTCCAAAAGCCATACGGTATAATCGCTAAGACTGCCGCCTAGATTTTTTGCCAAGTTCCAAATCGTCTTGATGTTATTTTCATTGGCTGCCACGGCACCTGCACAAATATCGCTATGTCCACCGAAATATTTTGTGGCTGAATGGATTATAATATCAATTCCAAAATCTGCGGGAGTCTGATTGATTGGCGAGGCAAAGGTATTGTCGATCATGGATATCAATCCGTGTTTTTTTGCAAGCGCGGCTATCATTTCCAAGTCGGTAATGCGCATTAAAGGATTGGAAGGGGTTTCAACAAAAATCACTTTGGTATTGGCCTGTAATTTTTGGGTAAAATGTATTTCAGAAAAACCTTCGGCAAAGGAATATTCTATTCCAAATTTTGGAAATTCCTCCACCACAAAATTGTAAGTGCCACCATATAAGGTTTGAGGCAAAATTACATGATCGCCTGTCCTAAGAAACGCGAGCATAGTTGTGCTAATGGCCGCCATTCCGCTTCCAAAAATGAGGGCTGAGTCAGTTTTTTCCAGTTTCGCTATTTTTTTACAAAGCGCTTCTTGGTTTGGAGTATTGAAATAGCGTGGATATCGCTTTACAGCAACATCTTCATATGCATAACTACTACTCATATATAAAGGAGAAATAGCGCCTTTAAATTGTTTGTCGGCTACCTCCCCAACGTGAGTGCAAATGGTATTTACTCCTGGATTTTTTATTTTTTCCATCTTAATTTATTTCGAAAATAAAGGTATTAATTATAATCAAGAATTTTTTCGGGAACTAAGAAGAATTGGCCACATAAATTAAGCCTGCTTCCTTATAAAATTCATTATTAGCCAGCCTCTTGTTTGAAATTTATTAAAATTTTCCAAAAAAGGAAATGTATTAAAGTAAAATAGTATTTAAAGGATGGGTTTCTGAAGGTATAATTGTAATTTTAAATTCTCAATGTTTTTTGATAGGTTCTCAATCATCATTATCAAATTAAATGTGAACAGCATTCTTTAAACACAAACTAATAACTAAAAAAACCCATTAATGAAAACCATCTTAGTACCCATCGATTTTTCCGAATTTTCCGAATATGCTCTACATTCAGCTGCAATTTTAGCAAAGAAGTACGATGCAGACATTATTGCCGTGCATATGCTGGAATTAGCCACTATGCATGCTTATGGCACCGAAACAGATAATGAACATTTTGAAAGAGCTCTTTTTTACACCAAACTGGCAGAAAAAAAATTCAGTGAATTTCTAGGTAAAGAGTATTTAACGGGTGTGTCAATCACCCCGATAATCCGCCAGTTTAAGGTTTTCAGTGAATTGGGAGACATTGCTCTTGAAAACAAAGCGGACCTAATTGTAATGGGATCCAATGGGGCCAGCGGGATAACCGGATTTTTTGTTGGTTCCAACACTGAAAAAGTAGTACGGAATTCGGAAATCCCGGTAATGGTTATTAAAAGCAAGCCCATTAATTGGGATTTTAGGAAAGTGGTGTTCGCAACCGATTTTACGGAAGAGGCAACTTCTTCCTTTCAAACCGCAATTAAATTCCTCGATTCCTTGGATGCTGACGTCCAGCTTCTATATGTCAATACCCCAGGAGATGGATTTAAAAATACCGATGAAATGGAGCAAGGAGTACAGGATTTCCTTATGCAAGCTGACGGAAATCTGGACAGATTGGACAGTGTTTATTACATAGCAGACAAATCCGCAGAAAAGGGAATTGTAAAGTATGCAGCAAAAGTAAATGCTGATTTAATTGCAGTTACTACCCATGGTCGCACGGGATTGGCACGTTTTTTTGAAGGCAGTGTATCTGAAGACCTTGCAAATACAGCACATTTCCCAGTCTTAACTTTTAGGATTGGTGACTTTAATGAATCTTAAGATAGGAGATTTTACTACGCTAGAATTGAAATATTTAACTTTTTTAAACTCAAAAGATTCTTGCCACTTCTGGGAATTATTGCACTTTTGCATCCCTTAAATTTTTTAGAATTTTATTGAGTTGTATCATAAAAAATGGTTGTTCCAAAATTTAAGGACAGCCATTTTTTAATAACATAAAATTTGATTTGGTCCTTTTAGCCTCGCTCCATGTTCTCAATCAAATATAATTTTAATCCATAAGGTTTAAATACGAAATCAATACGATGATTTGTTCTTTAATCTTTCCATAAACTGTTAAATAATTATATTTTTGATTAAAAAATACAAGGTATGTTAATCGTAGGAGCAAAAGGTTTAGCTAAGGAAGTGCTTGGCACATTACTGTTAAAAAAGGACATCGGAAGCATTGTGTTATACGATGATGTAAATGAGGATGCACCCGATTTGTTGTTTGATAGATTTCCCGTGTTGCGGAACGTTGAACAGGCAAAGGAATATTTTGAAAGCACTGATAATAGATTTACCCTTGGGGTAGGCTTTCCACACGTTCGGTATAAGCTGTTTCACAAATTTTGTGATTTAGGGGCAGCCCCGTATATTCTAGTCGCCAACAATGTGGGCATGGGCTTATTTGAAATGAATATTGGAGAAGGAGTGACTATTGCATATCAATGTATAATCTCCAATTCGGTAAGCATTGGAAAGGGAACATTTATCAATGCCAATACCTCTGTTGGCCACGATTCCAAGATTGGAGAATTTTGTGAAATATGTCCTTCCGTAAATATTTCTGGTAATGTTCAAATTGGTGATTTTTCCTTTATAGGAACTGGGGTGATAATATATCCCAATGTAAAAATTGGAAAGAATGTATCCATATCAGTGGGTAGTGTGGTAAGAAAGAATGTGCCGGACAATTCCATTGTTCATGGAAACCCATCTAAGATAATTGGTAAAAAACCTGAATTCCAGGAATTTCACCTGAGATAATCTTTATGTTACACCGTCATTAATAGGGCAGTAATATTTTAAAATACTTAAATTTTATTCATTTATAAATCGGAGTTTAAAATTGTGTCAACGCACTTTTAAATCCCGATTTTTTATTCTTATTCCCATTTTTTCCTTTTTAATAGTTGGTATGGACCGCATCGGACCCTTCGGAAAAGAAGTGCAGATATATCTTATGCTCTCAAGATTTCCTACCTTTACGATTCAATTTTGAATACATGAAAATCCTACTTACACATATACAGGAACTACTTCAAGTCCGAGGGAATGGCATAACAAAACTGAGCGGAAGTGAAATGAAAAAACTTCCGACTATAAAGAATGCCTGGGTTTATCTTGAAAATGGTTTAATAAAAGACTATGGCACTATGGACAAGATGGGTCCACATCAAGGTTTTAAAACCGTGGACTGTACAGGGAAAATTGTCCTGCCTACTTGGTGTGATAGTCATACCCACTTGGTTTACGCCGGTAATCGCGAACAGGAATTTGTGGATCGCATAAATGGCTTGAGTTATCAGGAGATAGCAGCAAAAGGAGGGGGTATTGTGAACAGCGCTAAAAAACTGCAACAAACTTCCGAAGAAGACCTTTACCACCAAAGTGCCGCACGACTGGAAGAAATAATGCGGCTTGGGACTGGGGCCGTGGAAATTAAAAGTGGTTATGGGTTAACTTTGGATGCTGAACTTAAAATGCTTCGGGTGGCCAAAAAGCTTGCAGCTAAGTACCCGGTGGCCATTAAAACCACGTTTTTGGGAGCACATGCCGTTCCCACAGAATTTAAGACAAACAAAAAAGGCTATTTGGATTTGATTTGTAGTGAAATGTTACCTAAAGTAGCAGCGGAAAATCTTGCCAGCTATGTTGATGTTTTTTGTGAAGAAGGATATTTTTCGGTTGAAGATATGGAAAGGGTTCTTTTGGAAGGACAAAAACATGGTTTGGTTGCCAAAGTACATGTAAACCAATTCAATAGTATTGGAGGAGTGGCCGCAGCAGTAAAACATAAGGCATTGAGCGTGGATCATCTTGAAATTATGACCGACGCCGATATAGAAGCACTGCAAAATTCTTTTACAATGCCGGTTGCGCTTCCTTCTTGTTCGTTTTTCCTCAGTATTCCCTATGCTCCAGGTCGTAAAATGATTGATGCCGGACTTCCATTGGCTTTAGCCACTGATTATAATCCTGGTTCTACCCCCAGTGGGAATATGAATTTTGTGGTGTCAACGGCTTGTATTAAAATGCGGTTGACACCTGAGGAGGCTATAAATGCTGCTACAATAAATGGCGCCTATGCCATGGGCCTTAGTCACTCCCACGGAAGTATTACGAGAGGCAAAGTGGCGAATTTGATCATTACCAAGCCTATCCCGTCCTATGGTTATCTCCCTTATGCTTTTGGCAGTAACCTGATAGATTCTGTAATAATAAATGGTGAGCAGGTTAAATGAATATTTTAAAAGTTTATTCTCGTAAAGATATTCAGCCCTATATTAAAAAAAGGGCAGGAGAGACCAAATTGGGGGAGGTGGTAAAGGTGGTAAAAAAGCTATCGGATTTACATAAATCATCCGCGAGATTTGTAATGCTGGGAATACCTGAGGATATAGGAGTTCGGGCAAATTATGGGATTGGGGGCACTTCCTGCGCGTGGGAAAATGCATTGTCCAACTTGTTGAACCTTCAGGTAAATCATCTTCTGCCTGGCGAAAATATTATAGTGCTCGGGGAAATTGACTGTGAAAAGCAGATGCAACAGGCCTCCGAAATATTATCGGGGGAAAATCATTTTGTCGAGGAACTGGGTGAATTGGTTTCTCAGATAGATCATAAAGTATCTTTGATAGTCCAGGAAATAATTGCTGCCGGTAAGTTTCCAATAATAATAGGCGGGGGGCATAATAATAGTTATGGAAATCTCACCGGGGCCTCAAATGCATTGGGCCGAAAGGTAAATTGCATAAATTTTGATGCCCACACCGATTTTAGAAGCTTGGAGCATCGCCATAGTGGAAACGGATTTTCTTATGCATTTGAAGATGGCTATTTGGATAAGTATTTTATATTCGGGCTCCATAGGAATTACACTTCAGCATCGGTTTTTCGAGCTATGGGTAAGTATTCCAATCGTATTCAATATAATTTGTTTGAAGCCATTGTAGTAAAAGGAACATTGTCTTTTTCGCAAGCACTGGAACAAGCCGAGGATTTTTGTTGCCAAAATAATTTCGGAATCGAAATGGATATGGATGCGATAGCAATGATGGGCAGTAGTGCAATTTCTCCCAGCGGATTTAAGGTGGAGGAGGCAAGAAGGTTTATCGAATATTTCTCAAAGTTGGAAAACGCCTGCTATGTCCACATCTGTGAAGGTGCGCCCAATCGGGAGACATTTCCTAATCAAATTGGAAAAACCATCGCATATTTGGTTAGTGATGTAATTTCCAAGTGAAACTTGAAAAAATAACAAAAAGATGAAATTGGTATTTGCCACTCATAACAAAAATAAATTTTTGGAGGTGCAGGCTATGGTACCTTCCCATATTGAACTTTTAAGTTTAACGGATATTGGATGTGATGAGGATATCCCTGAAACTGCCCCAACTATAGAAGGTAATGCAAAATTAAAAGCGCAATACGTCCTGAAGAAATACCATCTCGACTGCTTTGCCGATGATACAGGACTGGAAGTTACCGCTCTCAATAATGAACCCGGAGTTTATAGTGCCAGATATGCGGGTATTCCATCCAATTCCCAGGCTAACATCGAAAAACTGATGAAGGAGCTGGGCGATAACCCCGATCGATCTGCTCGCTTTAAAACTGTAATTGCTTTGGAAACCCAAAATACCCAAGAAGTATTTATCGGTTTATGCGAAGGAAAGATAGTGGAACCCCGAGGGGAAGCCGGTTTTGGATATGATCCTGTTTTTCAGCCGGATGGGTTTCAAAATACCTTTGCCCAGATGACGCTTGATCAAAAAAGTGAAATAGGACATCGCGGAAAAGCAATGCGAAAGTTAATTGCCTATCTTCATAAAAATGAATAGTTGGAAAAATCCAAATTATGGGTTTTTCCAACTATCCATAAGGTAATAATATTACCGAAACACCATATTCTTAATCCCTTTATCTTGGAATGTGGACCGTGAACGGAATTATCATTTCCTGTAAAGAAACCCCACCGTGTTGGTAGGTATTGCGATAATAGCTCACGTAATGATTAAAATTGTTGGGATAGGCGAAGAAGTAATCACTCTTGGCAAAAATAAAGGAGCTGCTCATGTTAATTGATGGCAAATGCGCCTTTTTTGGATCGGTAAAAGCCAAAACTTCTTTATCTTCATATGTCAGGCTTCTTCCGGTTTTGTACCGCAAGTTGAGACTTGTGTTTTTGTCACCGATTACCTTGGATGGATTTTTAACGTTAATGGTACCATGATCGGTAGTAATTATCAGTTTAAAACCCAAACGGGCTGCTTGCTGTATTATTTCCAATAAGGGAGAGTTCTTAAACCAACTTTGGGTTAGGGACCTATAGGATTTATCTGTAGAAGCTAGTTCTTTAATTACCTCCATTTCCGTTTTGGAGTGGGAAAGCATGTCCACAAAATTGTAAACTACTACTGTAAGATCCTCGTCCTTATGTGTCCTAAAGTTTTCGGCAAGTTTTTTTCCCTGTTTTAGGCTTGAAATTTTATGGTAACTCCAATTGAGATTAAGTCCCAATCTCTTTAGCTGGGCGGTAAGGAATTCTTCCTCCTTCATATTCTTTCCACCTTCTTCGGTATCATTAAGCCAAAGATCCGGGTGCATTTTTTCCATTTCCAACGGCATCAGACCGGAGAATATAGCATTTCGTGCATATTGGGTAGCGGTGGGAAGAATGCTGCAGAACATTTCCTCCGTAGTCTTTTTGTAGATATTTGCAATGGACGGCTCCAAGGCTTTCCACTGGTCCAGTCTTAAATTGTCCACTACTACCAAGAGAGTAGGCGTTCCTTGTACAATTTGAGGCTGAACTTTTTCCTTAAAAAGATTATGGCTCATAGTGGGCGCCTCCACAGGATTGGTAAACCACTTTGCGTAATTCTTATCTATAAATTTACAGAACTGATTGTTAGCCTCCAGTTTTTGTGATTCCAAAATCTCGAACATTCCTGGATCTTCAATGTTTTCCAGTTCCAATTCCCAGTAAATCAATTTCTGATAAAGATCTTTCCATTCCTCAAAACTGTTGACCATGGAAAGGTCCATGGCTATTTTACGAAATTCCTGTTGGTAATTGGAAGTCGTCTTTTCTGAAACTAACCGGCTATGGTCCAAATTCTTCTTTAGGCTGAGCAATATTTGGTTTGGGTTAACAGGCTTGATAAGGTAATCGGCTATTTTCGAGCCAATGGCCTCTTCCATAATATATTCCTCTTCACTTTTGGTAATCATTACCACCGGAATGGAAGCCCTTATCTCTTTAATTTCGGAAAGTGTTTCCAAGCCGGACAGACCCGGCATATTTTCATCTAAAAAAACTATGTCGAAGGCGTCTTTTTTTATTTCTTCCAAGGCCTCGGTTCCACTTTGTGCCGTTGTAACCTTGTAGTTTTTGTTTTCAAGGAACATGATATGGGGTTTAAGCATATCTATTTCGTCATCAACCCATAATATTTTTATATCACTCATATATGTATATTTGTTTTTTATCCTAGAACTGAAAGGAGAATTTAATTGAAATGTTTGTTGGGGATTTTCTTATCTTTTAAAGAATTCCATTCAAAAATAGCCCCATATTGATTCCAAAATCCGTTGTAGCTACTAATTTAAAGTTAAAGTTTGAAAACCCTTCCAAAGCTTAAGATCATTAACGATCCCATCTATGGTTTTATTACCATACCGAGCACATTGGTGTTCCAACTTGTCGAACACAGATATTTCCAGAGGCTCCGGAGGATTTCGCAAATGGGCTTTTCCTATATAGTGTATCCTGGCGCCCACCATACAAGATTTCATCACGCACTTGGTGCTATGTTTTTAATGCAAAAGGCTGTTCAGGTATTACGGTCCAAGAAAGTCGCCATTTCCCGAGAAGAGGAGGAAGGATTGTATATTGCTATTCTTTTGCACGATATCGGTCACGGTCCCTTTTCTCATGCCATGGAAAGAAGTATTGTGGAAGATGTGGATCACGAAGCAATTTCTTTAATGTTCATGCAGAAGCTCAACAATATATTTGAAAACAAACTACAACTCGCCATTCAGATTTTTAAGAATGAATATTCCAGGAAATTCCTCCACCAGTTAGTGTCGGGACAGTTTGATATGGACCGATTGGATTACCTTAAGCGCGATAGCTTTTATACTGGGGTTTCCGAGGGAACGGTAAATTCGCAACGGCTTATTGCCATGCTAAATGTCCGTAATGACGGTTTGGTAGTTGAAGAAAAAGGCATTTATTCCATTGAAAACTTTATAGTCGCCCGGAGGTTAATGTACTGGCAGGTTTACTTGCACAAAACAGGCGTGGTGGCCGAACAGTTGCTGGTAAGGGTTTTAAAGCGGGCAAAACAACTTACGGCACAGGGCGTTGAACTTCCTGCAAGCAAGCCACTGCACTTTTTTCTCCAACAGGATATTGGCATTTCCGATTTTAATGATGAGGTGCTTGATATCTTTTCAAGATTGGACGATAACGACATTATATCGGCCATGAAATCGTGGGTGGAAATAGATGATTTTGTGCTGAGCAGACTTTGTGGGATGTTGTTATACCGTGATTTACTAAAAATCAAAGTAAAAACCAAACCTGTTTCGTATTCAAAATTGGAAGAAAAGGAAAAAGAATTTGCTCAAGCCCACAATATCACCAGAGAAGAAGCTGCATATTTTGTATTTTCGGGGCAGCTTGAAAATCAAGCTTATAGAATGGACAAGGATACTATCAATTTGTTGCGGAAAAATGGGAAGATTATCGATGTGGCAAAGGCTAGCGACCAATTGAACATTGAGGCCTTATCCAAAAGTGTGGTTAAGTACTATATATGTTATCCAAAAAACACTTATGATAGCTAAGCGTGCTATGTGTTTTTTTCTATTTTTGCAGGAATGAAAAATAATCAGGATTATTTAAGTTATTTTAAAAACCCTACTTTGCGGTTGTTCTTTTTGAATAATCTGTAATCTATCTCTCCATGAAATTTACCGCAGCTCAAATAGCATCAATTTTAAACGGCACCGTAGATGGCGATGAAAATGTGGAAGTCTCGACACTTTCAAAGATAGAGGAAGGAAAATTAGGGAGTCTTACTTTTTTATCCAATCCAAAATATACTCATTATATATATTCCACCCAAGCTTCAATTACTATTGTCAATCAGGATTTTGTACCAGCCGGTCCGCTCTCCACTACGCTTATCCGTGTGGAAAATGCCTATAAATCGTTTAGTCAGCTTCTGGAATATTACAATCAAGTTAAAATGAATAAAAGCGGTATCGAAAAGCCCTCTTTTATTTCAGAAAATGTTACTTACGGCGACAATTTATATTTGGGAGCTTTCTCGTATTTGGGTGAAAATGTAGTGATTGGAAATGATGTAAAAATCTATCCACACGTTTATATAGGAGACAATGTTTCCATAGGTGACAATACGGTTCTTTTTACCGGCGCCACTATTTATTCAGAAACCGTTATTGGGAAATTCTGTGTTATCAATAGTGGGGTTGTAATCGGTGCCGATGGATTCGGGTTTACCCCCAATGAACAAGGCGAGTATCACAAAGTGCCGCAAATAGGGAATGTAATAATTGAGGACAATGTGGATATTGGGCCTGGTACTACTATTGACAGAGCTACATTAGGATCTACCCATATTAAGAGAGGAGTAAAACTGGACAATCAGATACAGATTGCACACAATGTTACCATCGGAGTTAATACCGTAATAGCTGCGCAGACTGGTGTTGCAGGTTCCACAAAAATCGGGGATAACTGTATAATTGGAGGACAAGTGGGAATTGCAGGACACATAAGTATTGGTGACAATGTGAAGGTGCAAGCGCAGAGCGGAATAGGCAGAAATGTGAAGGACAATGAGGTGTTACAAGGCTCGCCTGCTTTTGGATATTCGGATTTCAATAAGAGTTATGTTTATTTTAAGAACCTTCCCAAGTTGGCGGAACGGCTAAATACAGTTGAAAAAAAATCAAATAATGAGTGAAAGTGTTGTAAAACAGCGCACGATCGGTAAGGAAAGTTCTCTTACCGGCGTAGGATTGCATACCGGAAAGGAAGTGACCATCACTTTTAAACCAGCTCCTGAAAACCACGGCTATTCCTTTGTAAGGGTAGATTTGGAAGGAAATCCTGAAATTGAGGCAGATGCCAATTATGTGGTAAATACCCAACGCGGGACCAATCTTGAAAAAAGAGGGGTGAAGATTCAAACATCCGAGCATGTCTTGGCTGCTTTGGTAGGCCTTGAGATCGACAATTGCATTATGGAGCTCAATGCATCCGAACCACCTATTATGGACGGTTCCTCCAAAGATTTTATCGCGGCTTTGGAAAAAGCAGGTATCGTAGAACAAGAGGCTCCTAGGGAGGAGTATATTGTAAAGGACGTAATTTCGTATACCGACGAGGAAACCGGTAGCGAAATAATTGTTATGCCGTCCGACGAATATCAGGTAACAACTATGGTGGATTTTGGCACAATGGTGCTTGGAACCCAAAATGCATCCATGAAACGTCTCTCCGATTTTAAATCCGAGATTGCCAATGCCCGAACCTTCAGTTTTTTACATGAAATCGAGATGCTTTTGGAGAATGGACTCATCAAAGGAGGTGATCTTAACAATGCCATAGTTTACGTGGACAAGGAACTATCTGCAGGAACTATGGATAAATTGCGTACTGCTTTTGGAAAGGATAATATTTCGGTAAAACCGAACGGTATTCTTGATAATCTCAATCTTCATTATCCAAATGAAGCAGCAAGACACAAGCTATTGGATGTTATTGGCGATCTTGCATTGGTGGGTACCCGGATTAGAGGTAAAGTAATAGCCAATAAGCCTGGACACCACGTCAATACACAATTTGCCAAAAAGCTATCCAAGATTATAAAAATCGAAAAAAGAAATACAATTCCTAAATTCGATTTAAGCTTGCCTCCGGTAAAGGATGTAAACGAAATAATGGCCATGCTGCCACATAGGCCACCATTTTTATTGGTGGATAAAATAATGGAGCTGGGTGAGACTTATGTGGTAGGCCTTAAAAACGTTACCATGAACGAACCGTTTTTTGTGGGGCACTTTCCCGGTGCTCCAGTTATGCCGGGAGTTTTGATCGTCGAGGCAATGGCTCAAACAGGAGGTATTCTTGCCTTAAGCACTGTCCCTGACCCTGAAAATTATCTTACGTTCTTTATGAAGATAAACAACGTGAAATTTAAACAACAAGTAAATCCTGGAGATACCCTGATCTTTAAATTGGAGCTTATGTCGCCCATTCGTCGTGGTATTGTCCACATGCGGGGTAATGCCTATGCCAATGATAAATTGGTTACCGAGGCAGAGCTGATGGCGCAGATGGTAAAAACCAAAAACTTATAACCGAAGTCAAAAATAGATTTCATTGAAAGAAAGTACATTATCTTACAAGTTATTTTGGACTGTAAGACACAACAAAATTAGGAAATGAACCAACCACTTGCATACGTCCATCCGGGCGCTAAAATCGCCAAAAATGTTGTAATAGAACCCTTTACAACCATTCATAACAATGTTGTGATTGGAGAGGGAACTTGGATTGGAAGCAACGTGACTATAATGGAAGGAGCGCGAATTGGAAAAAACTGTAATATTTTTCCAGGCGCTGTAATCTCTGCCATTCCACAGGATCTTAAATTTAAGGATGAAGATACTACCGTAGAAATTGGCGATGGCACCACAATCAGGGAATACGTAACGATCAACCGAGGGACTATCGATAGAGGGAAAACTGTAATTGGCAAGAACTGTTGGATTATGGCCTATTGCCATATTGCGCACGACTGTATTGTAGGCGATAATTGCGTTTTTAGTAATAGTAGCACTTTGGCCGGGCACGTTACCGTAGGGGATTTTGTGGTGTTGGCGGGTATGACTGCTGTCCACCAGTTTTGTATGATAGGAAACCACGCTTTTGTTACCGGAGGCTCCTTGGTTCGAAAAGATGTTCCCCCATTTACCAAAGCTGCCCGCGAACCTTTAAGTTATGTTGGCATCAACTCCATTGGTTTGCGTCGAAGAGGTTTCTCTTCGGATAAAATCACCGAGATACAGAACATTTACCGTTTGCTTTATCAAAAGAACTTAAATACTACCCAGGCCACCGGAATTATCGAGGCCGAAATGGAGGCAACTCCCGAGCGGGACGAAATCCTACAATTCATAAAAAACTCCAAGCGCGGGATTATGAAAGGATATTTTAATTCAAATTAAGTATTATAACCAGAAAACCAGAATCTTTAACCAATATCATTTTGGATTTCAACAATACATTCAATCATTAAACTATAAACATGGCCACATCATCAGATATCAGAAAAGGACTTTGCATCCGTTACAATAATGACATTTATAAGATAATTGAATTTTTACACGTTAAACCTGGGAAAGGACCTGCCTTTGTTCGTACCAAATTAAGAAGTGTTACCAGTGGGAAAGTCATAGACAATACTTTTTCCGCAGGACATAAAATTGACGATGTGCGTGTGGAGACACATAAATTCCAGTTTTTGTACAATGAGGGGGATGTCTATCATTTTATGAATACCGAAGATTACGCGCAGATCCAATTAAACAAGAGTATTTTGGATACGCCGGAGTTAATGAAAGAAGGCGAAGTAGTTTCCGTATTGATCAATTCGGAAGATGGTTCTCCGCTTTCAGTGGAAATGCCTGCACATGTTATTTTGCAGGTTACCTCAACGGAGCCTGGTGTAAAAGGAAATACAGCCACCAATGCTACAAAACCGGCTATTGTTGAGACAGGTGCAGAAATAAACGTTCCTCTTTTCGTAAACGAGGGAGATAAAATCCGTATCGACACCGAGAAAGGCCAGTATCAGGAGAGAGTAAAAGAATAATATCTTTTTGTTTACCTTTTACGGGTCACCGAACAGAAATCTTTAAGTAAAAACCGTGAAATTCCCAGAACCATATTCCTTAGAAAATATTGCCAGCATCATTGATTGCGAATATGTTGGTAGCGCCGATTTTCCCGTATTTGGGATGAACGAGATCCACGTGGTTCAACCAGGTGATATTGTTTTCGTGGATCACCCAAAATATTACGATCGTGCATTGGAAAGCCAGGCCACGGTAATCCTGATAAACAAGAAAGTGGATTGTCCCCGCGGAAAGGCCTTGCTTGTTTCGGATGACCCCTTCCGGGATTTCAATAAGCTCACAAGATATTTTAAGCCTTTTAATAGTGCCAATGTTGCAATATCCGATTCCGCACGCATTGGCAAAGGCACAGTCATTCAGCCCAATGTTTTTATAGGCCACAATGTGGAAATAGGTGAAAATTGCCTCATCTATTCCAATGTGTGCATTTATGACAATGCAAAAATAGGGAACAACGTTACCATTCATGCCGGGACCGTTTTGGGTGGCGACGCTTTTTATTATAAAAACCGTCCCGAGAAGTTTGACAAATTGTTGAGCGGGGGCAATGTTGTTATAGAGGACCATGTGGACATTGGAGCTTTATGTACCATTGATAAAGGAGTTACAGCCTCTACAACTATTGGGGAGGGTACCAAAATTGATAATCAGGTCCAGATAGGCCACGATACTGTGATCGGCAAAAGATGTTTGATTGCTTCCCAAGTGGGGATTGCAGGCTGTGTGTTGATCGAGGATTTTGTAACCATTTGGGGTCAAGTAGGAATTACCAGCGGAATTACCATTGGCGAAAAGGCCGTTATTTCCGCACAAAGTGGAGTCAGTAAATCGCTGCCGGGAAATAAATCCTATTTTGGAACACCGGCTGACGAATTCAGGAAAAAATATAAAGAGATGGCCTCGATAAAACTGATTCCCGACATCATAGAAAAATTAGATAGATTGCCATGATTAACAAACCAAAAGAAGTAGTAAGGGATTTTTATCGATCCGATATTTTAAATGATCACACCGTAATTGAGCGCTTTTTCCATCCAGATATAAACCTAGTTTGGAATAGCCCCATTGGACTTTCCATAATCCATTATAATGAATTGGTAAGCTTTTTTGACGAAATCCGTAGAACCTACAACAGTCTTCGGGTGGAAATAAGTCACTTGCTGGCCGATGGAAATTTTATTACCATCCGATACAAATATTATGTGAGCACCATGGAAAATCCCGATGAAGAATTGGGGATAGCCCATTTTATTGCCATTTGGGAGGTTAAGGACGGTAAAATCTACCGCGGCCACCAAGTTAGCCAGCCAGTAACGAGTTATGATGAGGAAATAGAAAGCTATCATCGGGTTAAAGTATAATTTCCCCTTAACTTCAAGACTTGAAAAGTATATCTTTGCAAGATTTTGGAAGAATTCCATAGGAAGAATAAATTTGATTAAAAAAAATAATATAAAATACCTAATATGAGCGTTTTAGTAAATAAGGATTCGAAAATAATAGTGCAAGGTTTTACAGGAAGTGAAGGTTCCTTCCACGCAGAACAAATGATTGAATATGGGACTAATGTAGTAGGAGGGGTTACCCCAGGAAAAGGTGGGCAAAAGCATTTGGACCGTCCGGTATTCAATACAGTTGAAGATGCTGTAAAGGCAACCGGCGCTAACACATCTATTATTTTTGTACCGCCTGCATTTGCTGCCGATGCCATTATGGAAGCTGCTGATGCGGGGATTAAAGTGATCATTACTATTACCGAGGGAATTCCTGTAAAAGATATGATCACCGCTTCAGATTACCTTAAGGATAAAGACTGCCGATTGATAGGACCAAACTGTCCCGGAGTAATTACGCCGGGGGAGGCGAAAGTAGGAATTATGCCTGGTTTTGTATTTAAAAAAGGAACAGTTGGTATCGTTTCCAAATCAGGAACGCTAACTTATGAAGCTGCAGACCAAGTAGTAAAACAAGGCCTGGGTATTACCACTGCCATCGGGATTGGTGGTGATCCAATTATTGGAACAACGACCAAGCAAGCTCTGGAAATGCTTATCAAGGATGAGGACAGTGAAGCTGTAGTTATGATTGGAGAAATTGGGGGCCAACTTGAAATTGACGCTGCTAAGTGGTACAAGGAAAGTGGTATCAAAAAGCCGGTAATAGGCTTTATTGCAGGTGAAACTGCTCCCGCCGGACGCACCATGGGTCATGCAGGGGCTATTGTAGGTGGAAGTGATGATACTGCCCAGGCCAAGAAAAAAGTAATGCGCGAGTGTGGTATTCACGTGGTAGATTCGCCAGCCGAGATCGGTAAAAAAGTGGCTGAAATTCTAGGAAAAAGATAGTTGAATATCATTTGAAATTAAATTTACAGGAGCAGTTAATTGGCTCTTATTGGACAGAAAAGCCCTCGAAATTCGCAGGGCTTTTTTTATGGAGAAGCAATAAGCTTTTGCTATATTTGAAACCCTGACAAAAAAAGGTTGCGGTTATAACCCGCGAGCAGCAATCTTCTTTATCCCACGTATCAAAAATGGGAAAATAAAAGTAGGATTATGAGTGAGTTAAGGTTTAACATCACCAAGACCTTTTAATTTAACTAGACCAATCAAAACAAATAGAACTAATATGAAATTACTGGAAGGAAAAACGGCAATTATCACGGGAGGCAGCCGAGGAATCGGTAAAGGAATAGTGGAGGCCTTTGCAAAAAACGGTGCCAACGTAGCTTTTACGTACAGCTCATCAGCAGAGGCAGCGAACGCAATTGCCGATGAAGTTTCCAAATTGGGTGTAAAAGCTATAGCTTATAAAAGCAACGCTGCATCTTATAGCGAGGCACAGACCTTGGCGGAAGATATATTAAAGGAATTTGGCAGCATTGATATTTTGGTTAACAATGCCGGAATTACCAAGGATAATCTTTTGATGCGTATTTCCGAGGAAGATTTTGATTCTGTGATTGAGGTAAACCTTAAATCGGTATTCAATATGACCAAGGCGGTGCAACGGGCAATGCTCAAGCAACGCAAAGGTTCCATAATCAATATGAGTTCAGTAGTAGGCGTAAAGGGAAATGCAGGTCAGACCAATTATGCGGCTTCAAAAGCAGGGATTATTGGTTTTACCAAGTCCGTTGCCCTGGAATTAGGTTCACGTAATATCCGTTGTAATGCTGTAGCACCCGGTTTTATAGAAACTGAAATGACCGGTAAACTCGATGAGGCCACGGTACAGGGATGGAGAGAAGCCATTCCACTAAAACGTGGAGGAACTCCAGAGGATATCGCCAATGTATGCGTATTTCTTGCCAGTGACCTTTCGGCTTATGTTACGGGACAGGTGCTGAATGTGGATGGAGGGATGCTTACTTAAAAGGTGGACTTTGTACTTTGGTCCTAGGACTTTGGTTTTTAGTCGTTAGTCTTTAGTCTTTAGTCTTTAGTCTTTAGTCGGTAGTCGGTAGTCGGTAGTCGGTAGTGGGTAGTCGGGAGACGGAAGAAGGTAGAATCTAGACCAAAATATCTGAAAAAGAAGCTAGAATCTAGGGCCTGGAAGCTAGACCATATTATCATCTGAAACCACAAATCAAGAACAGAGAAAAGTGAACCAGGATAAAAAGATACATCCGGTATCAAGCTGAAAGTTGGGATTAGGCAGCGGTTTTGAAAGTATGTTTATAAAGTATTCAATGGTCAACAGCAATTGGGTAAAAATTTTTCTAAAAAATTGAAAAACGCGCCGAAGAAAAGAGAGGAAGAGGAATGAATTATTAATTGACTATTTGGGAAATAATTAAAATAAATTAACCACCTTAAAAAAAGTCCACCTATTCAGGACTCTATAATCCAGAAACCCGAAACCAGAAACTGGCAACTCGAAACTGGGAACCAAAAACGATAAACCTTTTAAGTGGCCACAGAAACCATATTTTACATTATACTCGCCGGGGCTATATCAATGGTCCTGGCGTTCTTTATGTATGGATACAGGTCAAAACAGGCGGGAAATCTGCGTTGGGTATTCGGCGCGCTTCGGTTTGTGGTGTTATTTTCTGTTTTATTGCTCATTATTAATCCCGAGTTTAGAGGCGAAACCTATAGTATAGAAAAACCCAAACTTCCAATTTTGGTAGATAACTCGGCTTCAGTGGAGGTTCTGGAACAGGAAAAAAATGTAACGGATTTCATTAAAAAGCTTAAGGAAAACAAGAAGTTGAATGCCAAATTCGACCTTTCCTATTTTTCTTTCGGAAGCACTTTTCGTGAAACCGATTCACTGTCTTATACTGAAAAAAACACCAATATTTCCCAAGCACTGAGTTCGGCCAATCAAATTTTTAAAAACCACACTGCCCCGACAATCCTGATTACGGATGGCAATCAAACCTTGGGCACGGATTACGAATTTTCATCCACCAGCTTTAAGAATCCAGTTTATCCGGTGATATTGGGAGATTCCATTCAATACACCGATCTGAAAATCCAGCAGTTAAATACCAATCGGTATGCATTTCTTAAAAATCAGTTTCCAGTGGAAGTAATTTTGACCTTTAGTGGAGTGGAGGCGGTGAATTCAGAATTTATTGTTACACAAGGAGAATCCACTATATATCGGAATAAAATTTCGCTTTCTGAAAAAGAAAACTCTACCACTCTCAACTTTCATCTTCCGGCCAATTCCGTAGGTCTTCAAAAATATACAGCTCAAATTCTCCCGTTGGACAATGAGAAGAATAAGACCAATAACATCAAGCATTTTGCCGTTGAAGTAATCGATCAGGCCACTAATGTTTTAGTGGTAAGCCAGATCAGCCATCCGGATCTGGGCGTACTAAAAAGATCTATAACAACCAATGAACAGCGCACATTGACCCTCAAAAAACCTGTGGAGGCTGCTTCGGTATTAAATGATTACCAGCTTATAATCCTTTATCAGCCAGATAGAAACTTTGCTGCCGTTTTTTCGGAAATAGACAAACTGGGCAAAAATTCGTGGATCATATCGGGACTGGATACCGATTGGACTTTCTTAAATTCGGCACAGGAGAATTTCAAGAAAAATAGTTCTTCCCAAAAGGAAGCCATTCAGGCTCTGTACAATTCCAATTATGCAACTTTTGCCGTTGACGACCTGGGTTTCGACGATTTTCCACCTTTATACACTCGATTTGGCCAATTGACCATTACTGTTCCCTATCAAATGTTGTTGGAACAGACCGTAAATAGAATAGCCACAGAAAATCCACTGTTGGCAACCATGGAGATTAACGGGAAACGAAATGCTCTTTGGGATGGGGAAGGTTTTTGGAGATGGCGGGCGCAGAGTTATTTAAAAAATGATAGCTTTCAGAATTTTGATGATTTTGTTGGAGGAATCGTGCAATATCTGGCGTCCAACAAGCGTAGAAGCCGACTGGAAGTTTCATCCGAAACATTTTATTACAACAACAATCCCATAAAGGTTTCGGCTCAATATTTTGACGCCAACTATAATTTTGACAATCGTGCTTCCCTCACTATTACATTGACCAATCAGGAAACCGAAAAAAAATCCGTTTATCCCATGCTTTTGCGCAACAACTTTTTTGAAGTGGATTTAAACAGTCTGCCAGCCGGGGAATATAGATATACCGTATCCGTAAGCGATGAAAATTTTTCCAGTAGTGGCAGTTTTACCATTTTGGATTTTGATGTAGAACAGCAATTTTTAAATGCCGATATTTACAAACTCCGTCGTACGGCGGAAAATACCGGCGGTAAGGAATATTTTGTTACCGATGCCAATGATTTGATCGACCATTTGATAAACGATAGTTCCTATCAGAGTATCCAAAAAGCAGAAATAAAAACCATCCCGTTGATCGATTGGAAATACCTACTTGCGCTGATTGTGATTGCACTGTCTGCGGAGTGGTTCCTTCGAAAGTATAACGGTCTTATCTAACAACCAAAACCAACTTTAAATGCAAAAATTTCCTCGTCTCTCAATTCCCGTTATTATCGGAGTTGTTATCCTTGTTATCATCTTGGCAAAATCCTCCGTTACCATTAAATCCGGTCACGTGGGGGTTCTTTATGAAACCTTTGGAAAAGGGGTAGTCACTAATAAACCACCTTTAGGCGAAGGTTTTCATCTTGTGGCGCCTTGGAACCGGGTGTTTATATATGAGGCGCGGCAACAGGAACTTTCTGACAAGATGCAGGTACTTTCCTCCAATGGCCTCGAGATTAAATTGGATGCTTCTGCTTGGTATCAGCCCGTATATTCAGACGTTGCAAAACTGCATCAGGAAAAAGGGGAAAATTATTTACAACGTGTTATTATGCCCGCAATACGAAGTGCCGCAAGAAGCGTAGTAGGCCGTTATACTCCCGAACAATTATATTCAAGCAAGCGTGATGCTATCCAGGATGAAATTTTTGAGGAAACCAAAAAGATACTTGATAAGCAGTATATCCAACTTAATGAAGTTTTGGTGCGTGATGTCACGCTGCCGCCCACTATCAAAGATGCTATTGAACGCAAACTGCGTCAGGAACAAGAATCCTTGGAATATGAATTCCGATTGGAAAAAGCCACCAAGGAAGCGGAAAGACAACGAATAGAAGCAGAAGGGAAAGCAAAGGCCAACACCATTCTCAGTGCGTCCATTACGGATAATATTTTAAAGGAAAAGGGAATACAGGCGACTGTGGAACTTTCGAAATCAGAAAATACCAAGGTCATAGTTATTGGTTCCGGGAAAGATGGTTTGCCTTTGATTTTGGGGAATAATTGACAGTTGGGGACTAGCGCCATACACTGAAAAGCATGTTTCGGGAAAGTCGAAGTGCTGTGAGACTTCACCTATATTTGTCCAGAATAAATTCAGAAACCAAAATACAGATAAAAATCCTTTACTTGTGAAGGGTTTTTTTATGGGCACTACTTTCATTTTTCATAAGCTTATAGAGTACATTTGGGTTAAATAAAAACCCGAAAATGAATATGAAATGTCGACTTGAGACTGAATGACATAAGATGTATAACAAACTCCTTAGCTCTTAAAAATTTGTTCCAATCTGGAAAATTGACACGAATTTAATTTCTCTTTAAAGTGCTTTTCGGTTCTTAACTAATAACGGAAAAAGTCTTATGTCTTACGTCTTATAGTCAGCGTAGCAATCGGGACGGTTTTAGGTCTTTTGCGGCTGGGGAACGGAAATCCACATATGCCCCGTAATAGGTCCATAACAATCCTGCCAATGCGCTGGCAATCATCAAAGCGGAACTCTTTTTTCCTTGATGAAATAGGTCCTATAGAAAAAGTTGAAGGAAATCTTCCTGCTATTTAAAAAAAACCACAATCCTTACAAAAGAACTATTTATAAAAGACGGGGTTTATATGCGAAGAAATGTCATTATGAAACCTTAATTTGCGCACCTATTAAAGCTGTGTTTATATTATATAATTTTAAAATTATTTACAAGGAATCTAAGAATAGGTATTAAATTTTAATGGCATTGGGGAGTTGAAGAAGGATTTTTGATATATTTGAAAGGAAGCTTTATGCGTCATTCTCTCCAAAAATTTTAAATTCCTCTAGAGACTTTAGGGTAGTTATAGTACTTTAAGATTATCATTTAAAAAAACGGCTTGCGTTAGGAACATATGCGCCATAGAAAATATAATGGCGTTTATACGCATGTTATGCGGCAGCTTAAAAGACAACAACCAACGACATTGACAGTAAGAAAATGAAATCAGATAATAAACTTGCAGGACTTGGACTTTTGACAGCAATTTCGGCATCACTATGCTGCATTACACCTGTTTTGGCTCTGTTGGCTGGAACAAGTGGACTTGCTTCTACTTTCTCTTGGCTTGACCCATTCAGACCATATTTAATTGGCTTGACAGTTTTGGTTCTAGCGTTTGCTTGGTATCAAAAACTGAAACCTCAAAAACAAATTGACTGCTGCGACACAACTGAAAAAACACCCTTTATTCAGACAAAAAAGTTTTTGGGTTTCGTAACAGTTTTTGCAGGACTGATGCTTGCGTTTCCAAGTTATGTCCACATATTCTTTCCAAAGACAGAAAGTCAAACAATCATAACCGACCAATCAAACATTAAAACAGCAGAATTTACAATTAACGGAATGACTTGTGCAGGTTGTGAAGAAAACGTAAATCACGAAGTAAATAAACTGACAGGAATAATTAAGACGAATGTTTCTTACGACAACGGCAACGCAATCATAGAATTTGATAGAACTCAAACCGACATTCAAGAGATAGAAAAAGCCATAACTAAAACAGGCTATTCCGTAACCGACAAAAAAGAAATAAAATGAACATAATCCTGCAATCAACTATCACTTGCCCTGAATGTGGACATAAGAAAGAAGAAACTATGCCGACAGACGCTTGCCAATATTTTTACGAGTGCGAAAGCTGCAAAAAGGTATTAAAGCCAAAACAGGGCGACTGTTGTGTATTTTGTAGCTATGGAACAGTGAAATGTCCATCCATTCAAGCCGGGACAAATTGCTGTTAAAGACAATGATAAAACTGACTGAAATCGAAAGCCGACCGCATAATCGAGTAGACGGCCGTGAGCCATAAGCCCACGGTGCGCCTCTCACACCACCGTACGTACGGGTCTCGTATACGGCGGTTCGATAATGATACTTATTGATGGTAGTATTCTACTAAACTAACGTAA
>Ga0208014_1000009_pt1 | contig 176065 bp, 167 predicted proteins | sample 25_taG_FD_184099 | JGI IMG/M metagenome (GOLD analysis project Ga0208014, IMG submission 184099) | Marine viral communities from Cariaco Basin, Caribbean Sea - 25_WHOI_OMZ (SPAdes) (version 2) | ecosystem: Environmental > Aquatic > Marine > Oceanic | place: Caribbean Sea: Cariaco Basin...
ATGGCGCTGGTACACACCGGCGATCTGAACTTCGGCCTGACCACCATGGGCCCGGCCCGTGAATCACTGGAAGGCAATAGCCCGTTGGCGCCGGGTATGGCCATGGACAATGTCTGTGCCATGTTCCCGATGTACCAGACACCCTTCTCTGTCACCACGCTGAGCAGCTCCGGCATTACCTCCATCGACGAAATTCCGGACGGTGCCACCATTGGTTTCGGCCCGGCCGGTTCCACCTCCGATACCTATTTCCCACGGATGATGGAAACCCTGGGCGTGGATTTCGAGCGTCGTAACGGCAGCTGGTCCGATCTGGGCACCCAGCTCCAGGATGGCCTGATTGATGTGGTGGCTTTTGCCGCCGGCATCCCAATTCCGGCTGTGAGCCAGCTGGAGGTACAGACCGACGTCAACATCATCGGTATGACCGACGAGGAGCTCAAGAAGATCACTGAGGCCTTCCCGGTGTCTGAGTTCACCATTCCTGCCAGCACTTACCAGTCTCTGGAAGAGCCGTCCCAGGTGGTCTCCATGTGGAACTTCGCGATCGCAAACTGCGATGCGCCGGATAGCCTGGTCTATGAAATGGTCAAGACCACTATGGAGAACAACGACAAGATGGTCTCCATCCACAAAGCGGCGAAAACCAGTGTTCCCGAGAACTACACCAAGAACAATGTTCTGCCCTGGCATCCGGGCGCAGCACGCTGGTTCAATGAAAACGGCTACGAGATCCCGGAAGATAAGATCCACGAGTAACCGTTGTGTAAGAGGAGGCTGCTTCGGCAGCCTCCCGGTTTTCCGGTCCTGAGCCGATCCGGTGTTCCCGCTAGCAGGTTAGTATCATGTCCAATGAACACGAAATCCAACATTCGCCCCGGGTGACCGAGGATGAAGACCACATTCTTGCCCACAACGTCGACGAGGAGCCGGTTGAGCCGAACCGTCGAGTGTTTGAAGGTGGGCTCCTGAAATTTGTCACGCTGCTGACAATTGCCTATTCATCGTTTCACCTGTACACCCTGAACATTGCTCCCCTGGAAACCTGGTCGTTCCGGATTGTCCACGTTGCCGGGGCCTTGTTGCTCGGCTTCATGCTGTATGCCGGCGCCCGGTTTGTTACTGCCGAGGAAGGCGAGGCCCGTCATCGCTGGACCAGCTGGATTGCCGGTGTCGCTCTGTTGCCGGCACTGTATTCCCTTTACCAGGGCTTCGTGTTCTATCAGACCCTGCAAGGCGGCGCTCTGCGCATTGCGCCCGAGCTCGAAACCTGGCACTTCGGCTGGCCGCTGATCGCTGCCACCGCGGTTGGTATTATTGTCAGCTGGTTCCACCAGCGCGGCCGCTCCCGCTTCAGTGTGCCGGATCTGGTGCTGATGGTGTGCTCGGTGTCGGTCGCCACCTATCTGTTGGTGGTCTATAACACCAATATCCGCATGTCTACCGGCACCCCTTTCTCGCCGGTGGGCATCTCCTTCGCGGCCGTGGCCGGTACCGCGCTGATCTTGGAAATGACACGCCGCGTAGCCGGTATGGCACTGGTCATCATTGGCCTGGTTTTCCTGGCTTATGTCTTTCTCGGGCCTTACCTGCCCGGGTTCCTGGGTTATCCGGGCCTTTCCGTCAAGCGTTTCTTCAGCCAAGTCTACACCGATGCGGGTATTCTCGGGCCGACCACCGCTGTGTCCTCCACCTACATCATTCTGTTTATTATTTTTGCCGCCTTCCTGCAGGCTTCCAAAGTGGGTGACTATTTCGTCAACTTCGCCTTCGCGGCGGCTGGTCGGTCCCGCGGCGGGCCGGCAAAGGTGGCGATATTTGCCTCTGGCTTGATGGGAATGATCAACGGCACCAGTGCCGGTAACGTGGTTTCCACCGGCTCGCTGACCATCCCGTTGATGAAGAAGGTGGGCTACAAGAAAACGTCCGCTGGCGCAGTGGAGGCAGCCGCTTCAACGGGTGGCCAGATCATGCCGCCGATTATGGGGGCCGGCGCCTTCATCATGGCAGAGATTACCGGTATTCCGTATACCGAGATTGCGATCGCGGCGATCATTCCGGCCATTCTGTACTTTGCCTCGGTCTACTTCATGGTCGACTTCGAGGCTGCCAAGACCGGCATGCGTGGTATGCGCGAAGACGAGCTGCCCAAGCTCAGGCGCCTGATCAAGCAGGTGTATCTCTTCATTCCAATAATCATTCTGATCTACGCGCTGTTCCAGGGCTACTCCGTAATCCGTGCCGGTACCCTGGCCACCGCCGCGGCTGCCGTAGTGAGCTGGCTGTCCCCCAACAAGATGGGCTTGCGGGCCATTCTCCGGGCGCTGGATATTGCCTCGGTGATGGCAATCCAGATCATTGTGGTCTGTGCCGCTGCCGGTGTGATCGTGGGTGTGATCTCACTGACCGGTGTCGGGGCACGATTCTCGGTATTGTTGCTGGATGTGGCAGAAGCCAGCCAGTTGTTGGCCCTGATTTTCGCCATGTTCATTTCCATCCTGCTGGGCATGGGGATGCCTACAACGGCAGCCTACGCGGTGGCAGCATCGGTGGTGGCGCCGGGTCTGGTTCAGCTGGGTATTGAACCGTTGACCGCGCACTTCTTTGTGTTCTACTTCGCCGTGGTCTCGGCGATCACGCCGCCAGTGGCTTTGGCCTCCTATGCCGCTGCCGGCATCTCAGGCGCCAACGCCATGGCCACGTCGGTTGCGTCGTTCCGGATCGGTATCGCTGCGTTCATCGTCCCGTTCATGTTCTTCTACAATGGCGCGCTGTTGATGAATGCGGGCTGGTTCGAAATCGCCCGGGCCCTGGTAACCGCCACGTTTGGTGTTTACCTGCTGTCCGGTGGGGTGCTCGGCTGGTTCGGCAAGGTGTCTGCGCCCTGGGTGACCCGGTTGCTGCTGATCGGTGCTGCCTTGCTGATGATCGAAGGCGGCATCTGGACGGATCTTGGCGGTATCGCCTTGGCGGTCCTTGCCTTCCTTATGCAGCGTCAGCGCAGGGCCCGCCTGGCGCCGGCGGTATCCTGATGGCGTAGCCGTATTCCGGTCGGGCAGGCACGGCTCCGGTTGTGCCGGCCCGGTCGGAGCGCTAGGCTAGCGTTTTTTCCGGACTGACTGTCATGCCTTTCCGCATTGTTGCTTCCCTGCTCCTGCTGATCACACTGGGTTTGTCCTGGGTGCTGGGCGGCTGGGCCGGTTATCGACAGGTGGAACAGGAAAGTCTTGAGGAATCCTTCCGCTACCGACAGTTGGTCGCCAATGAACTCAATCGTTATCTTCCCATCCCGGAATTGATGGCGGAGCATCCGCTCATGGAGTGGGCGCTTCTGAATCCCGAGGACCCGCTCGTCATTCTCCAGGCCAATCGGGAAATGCAGAGAATGGCGACCATTGTTGGGAGTTCCGATGTTTACCTGATGGATACCTCCGGCCTGACCATCGCAGCCAACAACTATCTTCAAGAGGACAGTTTTGTTGGCAGCAACTATTCGTTCCGCCCCTATTTTTCCGAGGCTCTGGCGACCGGGGATTCTGTGATCTATTTTGCCCTGGGAATGATGTCCGGTGTTCGGGGCCTGTACTTTTCACACCCGATAAGAAGCGACCGCGGCAGAATCCTGGGGGTAATCGCTGTGAAGGTGCTGGTGCATGAACTGGAATCTCAGTGGCACCGGCCGGCCTCGCTTAGCGAGGCGCAAATGGTGGTTCTGGATGGGGCCGGTATCAGCTTCCTGGCCAGTCGCCCGGCCTGGCTCTATCGGGATTTCTCCGCTAATCGTCAGAGAGAGCTTTCGTTGGAGACCCGGCAGCGCTACCCGGACCGTGAACTGCGCCCCATGGAAATCGAACGAACGGGCCTGCCTTGGGGATTGTCTGAAAGCTCCGCCAAAATCCGGATCCGCTCCCCGGAAGGGGGGCAGGACTACCTGGCAGTCCGGACGCCGCTACCGCGCCTGGACTGGACACTCCAGGTGATGGTTTCCACTGTGCCTGTGCTCTGGACCCGTCTGGCCTTCCTGGTTGGTGGCCTGGCAATTTACCTGGGTATCCTTTTGGCTTGGTTGTACCTGAGGGAACGCTACCGCCGGGAAGCGGAGCTGGCTCTGAGGGGGGAGCAATTGGAGCGCCGGGTAGCGGAGCGTACCCGGGACCTGGAGCACTCAAATCAGCAGTTACTGGAAGAAATCCGCGAGCGGGAGCGCACCCAGAACGAGCTCCGGGAAACCCAGCAGGAACTGATTCAGGCCGCCAAGCTGGCGGTTCTCGGCCAGATGTCTGCAGGGCTCAACCATGAGATGAATCAGCCTCTCACCGCGATCCAGACCTACGCCAGAAACAGCCGTCGTTTCTTGGCTAAAGGTGCGGAAGACATGGTGGATGCCAACCTGGCGGAGATTATTGCACTGTGCGATAAGATGGCGGAGCTGACACGGCAGTTCAAGGTGTTTGCCCGCAAATCCGAGGGGCCGCCTGCGGTGGTAGACTTGCGACAGCCCATTGATGCCTCCCTCAAGATTATTGCGGCCCAGGAATCCAGTTCCGATATCGAGGTCCAATGGAACCGGCCGGATCACCCGGTGATGTGCCATGGCGATCTTATCCGCATTGAACAGGTGATGGTTAACCTGATGGCCAATGCTGTGCAGGCCGTGGAAGGCTCGGGGGAACCTCGGGTCCGGATTGATATTGAGGAAACCGATGACTGCTGGAAATGCCTGGTGCGCGATAACGGGCCCGGCCTGCAGGGCAATACCGAACAGATCTTCGAGCCGTTCTTCACCACCAAGTCAGTGAAACAGGGCCTTGGCCTCGGGCTGTCAATCTCACGCCAGATAGTCGATGCGCTTGGCGGCAGCCTCATTGGTCGGAACCGGATGGACGGCCCCGGCGCCGAATTTGTATTAACGCTCAAGAAACGGGAGGCCACGGAATGACAGAACCCTCGGTAATCTTTGTGGATGACGATTCGCATATCCGTCAGGCCATCGCCCAGACTCTGACCCTGGAAAACCTGCCGGTCAGCTGCTTTGCAGATGCGGCATCAGCGCTTGGGCATATCCACGCCGACTACGATGGTGTGGTCCTGTGTGACTACAACATGCCGGAGATGGACGGTCTGGAAGCATTGGAGCGAATTCGCGCGGTGGATGAGGCGATTCCGGTGATTATCCTGACCGGCCAGGGCGATATCAGCACCGCGGTAACCGCCATGCAACAGGGCGCCTACGATTTTATCGAGAAGCCCTTTGATCAGGACGAGCTGATTGAACTGCTGAAACATGCTCTGGAAAAACGCCATCTGGCCCTTGAGAACCGCCGGCTGAAAGCTCAGCTGCGTCATATGGCGCGGCCCGGCCCCCGGATCCTGGGGGATTCGCCGTCGATGCAGAAGGTGATGGCGACCATTGATCCGGTACTGGATATCTCTGCCAATATCCTTCTGCACGGTGAAACCGGCTCCGGCAAGGACGCTCTGGCCCGGTACATTCACGAGAACAGTGCCCGCAGTGCCCATAATTTTGTCGCTATTAACTGCGGTGCGGTTCCCGAAAATCTTATCGAGACCGAGCTGTTCGGTCATGAGGCCGGTGCGTTTACCGGCGCCGACAAACGCCGCATTGGTAAAATCGAGCATGCTCACAAGGGCACCCTGTTTCTGGACGAAGTCGAGAGCATGCCCATGCCGCTCCAGGTGAAACTGTTGCGGGTGCTAGAGGAACAGAGGGTGGAGCGCCTGGGCAGCAATCAGGTGCAGGAAGTGGACGTACGCATCATCGCGGCGACCAAGGCGGACCTGAAGAAACTCAGTGAGGAAGGCGATTTCCGGCCCGATCTATATTACCGGCTGAATGTTGTGAAGGTGGATATACCGCCCTTGCGGGAGCGCAAGGATGATATCCCCACCCTGTTTCACCATTTTGTGCTGATTGCCGCCGCCCGCTATGACCGTGAGAGTATCCCTCTGAATGCCGGTCAGGCAGCCCGTCTGATGCAGCATACCTGGCCAGGCAATGTCCGGGAACTGAGAAACCTGGCCGAGCGCTACGTCCTGTTGGGGACTGCCGCTCTGGATGAAAACGAGCCCGCGGAGACGGCCAACGTTGCCGGCCGGCAAACCCTGGCCGAAATGATGGACGGGTTTGAGCGTTCCGCAATTATCAGTGCCCTGCATGCCTGCCATGGCAGCATCAAGGACACCATGGTGCAGCTTGGTATTGCCCGTAAAACCCTGTACGACAAGATGCGCAAGCACGGGCTCGACAAGGCGCAGTTCAAGGACTGAGCCAATGGGTGGCCGTTACAGAGTGTATACAAAATTCACAGGTTCTCTGCTGCAATCTTAACTACCTATTAGGTAGTATCCCCCGCTTCCCGAACGGCCGGTTTTACCGGCCATTTCCTGCATTGGACATAAGACCTGCCACTCATGAAGAACCTGACAATTCAGACACGGGTGCTATTGCTTGCGCTCGTTCCAGTGATCGTACTAACTGCATTCCTGACCACTTTCAATCTCAACCAGGCTCGCGATATTGGTGACGGGGCCGTCGCCAGCTTTTCATCGGATATGGAGATGAGCAAGCGGCAGGAGCTGAAAAACTACATGTCACTTGCGCGCTCCTCGATCTCACACCTTTATGAGCAGCCCGGTTCGGCGAACGATCCCGAAGTCAGGGAGCAGGCCTGGGAAATTTTGCGACAGCTGCGCTTCGATGATTCAGGCAGTGTCGGATATTTCTTCGTCTCTGAGACCGATGGCATGAACTTGGTCCATGGGGTGAATCAGGCTGTGGAGGGTAAGAATACCTGGGATTTCAAAGATCCTGGTGGCGTCTTTTTCATCCGTGAGCTCGTTAAGGCTGCGCGCAACGGTGGGGGCTATGTTTCCTACAGCTGGAAAAACACCGATACAGGCGAGGTTGCTCCAAAGCTGGGGTATGCAGAGATGCTACCGAAGTGGAATATCGTAATTGGTACCGGTTTCTGGGTGGACGGTCTTGAGAAACAGGTAGCCGCCATGGATAGCACGGTCGGAAATTCGCTCAAGGATGCTCTCATTGGCTCCGTGACCACATCGGTAATTGCGGTGGCCATCATCGTGTTGCTGGCCCTGGTCGTGGTCAGGAGTATTATCCGACCGCTGAAGTCGGCTGTATATGCCATGAATGGTATAGCCAATGGTGACGGGGATCTGACTCAGCGCCTTGATGTTAACGGCAAGGACGAGCTCAGCCAGCTGGCTACCGCCTTCAACAGCTTTGCCGACCAGGTGCATGGCCTGGTTGAGCGCGTGCTGTCGTCAACCAGGACATTGAACGAAGCAACCGCAGACCTCACCCAGGTGATGGGTGAGGCCGAGCAGGGGGTTGAGCGGCAAAAATCCGAGAGCGACCAGGTCGCCACGGCGATGAATGAAATGACGGCCGCCGCCCAGGAAGTGGCCGGCAATGCCAGCGAAGCCTCCGAGGCGGCCGATCATGCCAACGTGCAGGTCTGCGATGCCCAGGGGTTGGTGCATCAGGCGATTGGCGTGATTGGTGGGCTTTCCGAACAGGTGGAAGAGGGTGTTCAGGTCATTGAACGTCTCGGTGCCGATTCACGCAGTATCGACAGCGTGCTGGAAGTAATCCGCGAAATTGCCGACCAGACCAACCTTCTGGCTCTCAATGCCGCCATTGAAGCTGCCCGCGCCGGCGATGCCGGCCGCGGTTTTGCGGTGGTTGCCGATGAGGTGCGCACGCTGGCCCGCCGCACCCAGCAAAGTACCCAGGAAATCCAGGACATGATTGAGCGGCTTCAGACCGGCGCCGGCAATGCGGTCAAATTGATTGGCTCAATCAGTGAACGCAGTGAGGCGACTGTAGAAGAAACTCGTCAGGTGAACGAGGCGTTGCAGCGCATTGGCCAGGCGGTGGCGACGATCACCGATATGAATACCCAGATTGCCAGCGCTGCGGAAGAACAGACCACTGTTTCTGAAACCATTAACCAGAACGTGCATGAGATTGTTGCGATTACCGAGCAGACCTCCCAGGGCACCCGGCGAGCGGGCGATGCAACCCAGCGCCTGAGGAACCTGGCTTCCGATATGTCGGAACAGGTGAGCCGTTATCGGGTGTGAGCCTTGCTGGCTGAACGCGGGGGCAGAACCACAGTTCTGTCCCCTTTTTAATGATTCCGGATCAGAGATTGGCTTCAGCAAATTCTGCAAGCACCGAACGCGGGACCCCTTGCAGGTGGATGTGGCCGCCGTGTCGGAACCGCTTGAAGCGCTCGGTCATGTAGGTCAGGCCGGAGCTCAGGGCACTCAGATAGGGGGTGTCGATCTGGGCCAGGTTGCCAAGGCAGATCACCTTTGAACCGTTGCCGGCACGGGTAATGATGGTCTTGATCTGGTGCGGTGTCAGGTTCTGGGACTCGTCGATGATGATCAGACTGTGCTGGAAGCTGCGCCCGCGGATGTAGTTCATGGATTTGAAGTGCAGTGGGACCTTGCTGAGGATGTAGTCCACGCTGGCAGTCATGTTTTCGTCATCTTCGTGCAGCGCTTCGAGGTTGTCGACGATGGCGCCCAGCCAGGGCTCCATTTTCTCGGCTTCGGTGCCGGGCAGGAAGCCGATGTCTTCGTCCAGCCCCTGGGTGGAGCGGGTGGCGATGATGCGTTTGTAGAGCTTGCTGGCCACGGTCATCTCGATGCAGGCAGCCAGGGCCAGGATGGTCTTGCCCGAGCCGGCCGAGCCTGTGAGGTTGACCAGATGGATGTCCGGATCCAGGAGCAGATTCAGGGCCATGGCCTGATAGATGTCACGGGGGACCAGGCCCCAGACCTCTTCATTCAACAGGTCGTGCTGGTGCAGGTCCTTGATCACGAGCTGGGTGTCGCTCAGATCCACCACTTTGCCGACAAAACCCATCTCATCGACGACAAATTCGTTGATGTTCAGTTTGGCGAGGTCGCCCTCCCGCTTCAGGATATGCTCGGTTGAGCCGTCACGCTGAACCGTTTCGACCTTCTCGATGGTATCCCAGAAAGAGTTTGGGAACTCCCGGTAGCCCTTGGGCAGCAGGTCGATGTCGTCGAGCAGCTGATCGTTGTGGTAATCCTGGGCTTCAACCCCAAAGCCGCGGGCCTTGAGACGCATGTTGATATCCTTGGACACCAGGATGATGTCCCGGGACTTGTGGCGGTTCTGCAGCGCGGCCAGGGTGTTGATGATTTTGTTGTCGTTCAGGTGTTCGGGCAGCGAATGGTTGCCACTGTCACCGGTGCTCATCAGGATCGAAAGCGTGCCCAACGGCTCGGCCTTCTTGCCCCGCACGATGGGAACACCCTTCTCGATAACTTTCGGGCTGGCATCGCCCAGCAACTTGTCGATATTGCGGATGGCCTGGCGGCAATCGGCGGCCACGGCCTGTTTGCCGGATTTGAGGCTGTCGAGTTCTTCGAGGACCGTCATCGGGATGATGACATCGTGTTCTTCAAAGTTCAGGAGGGCGTTCGGGTCGTGAATCAGGACGTTGGTGTCGAGGACGTACATCTTTCTGCGAGCTTGCGGTGCTCTGGGCATAAGTGGCGCTACCTCTCTGGTGGCTCAGTCGTTACGGGCGCAGCGTTGCGTGAGTTCCTCATCCGAGATCACTTTCAGCATATCGTAAGTGGTTATGATGCCAGTGATTTTTGAATCCCTGGTGACAAAGATCCGGTGCAGGTGCTCGCGCATCATGATATTCGCAATGTCGCGCACCGGCGTCGTCTCGTCAACCGATAAAACAATGGGGGTCATGATATCCCGCACTTCCACCGGCACCTTGCCCATTTCCTCAAAGATCACCATGCGCAGGCGCCGCGCTTCCTGCCGTTCTTCCGGTGTCAGATGCCGGTCGGCGTCAGAACGTGTGGCGTTCCAGCGGAATTCGGTAATGTCTTTGAGGGTAGCTATGCCGACAATCTCACCATTGTCATCGGTCACGGGGCTGCCGGTGATTTCGTTGTCGGTGAGGAAGCGTGCGAGCCGGTCCATAGTCCAGGATTGGGGAACCGCCTTGATACTCGGTGTCATGATCTCGTAAGCGAGAACGGTCATTGAATCGTGCCTGTTGCTTGAAGTCCTTCCCTGAAGCTTAGCCTGTGAGGCTCTGGCCGTCATCCTCTGAAAGAACCGATCGTTCAGGGGGCAGCCCGGCTGACGCCGATCAGTTCGCCCTTGTTGTCATACATCAGCTGATACCCCTGGTATTTTTCCAGGTTGGCAACCCGCTCCAGTTCCTCCATGGACCGCACGGGAATATCCACCAGCAGCGAATTAACCAGCCAGCCGGGCAGGGAGCCGTTGGGATCGGTATGTTGCACCCAGACCATCCGGGTTTTGTCGCCCTCCGGCGTAAACCGGTACAGGGTGTCGGAGCGGTCGACCCGAACCCGGCTGCCATTCTCAGCCCGCTGGTCCGGTGTGGCGTTCAGATTCATGACCACTTCCCCGGAAGACCGGTCGCCCCGGGTGCGAATGTGTAGTACATAGTCCCGGTCAGTGACCGGCCAGGGCATGTCATTCACTGAATAGGCATATCGATCGTGGAAGTCGCCTTTGCCGAAGGCGTAGGATTCGGTGCAGTTGTGCACCCACTCGACGCAGGAGCCGGGATTGATCATGACGGCCATGAGATTTTCGATGGGGGCATCGAGCAGGCCAACGGCCTTGAAGGCCTTGAAGCTGGAGCCTGGCTGATCGATGGTATAGACGCGAATTTGGTCGGTTTCCTTGCGCAACGTCCATGCCTCGTCACTTTCCGGCGGCAGTTCTGCCCGGGCAGTGGCGCCTGCCAGTGCTGACACCAGCAATGCGCAGACAAGCCCGTAGGTGACAGAAGCCCAGCCCGTAATGCCATGGGCTCTGGTCTTTCTCATAAGGTACACTTCCTTGATGATGGTGCTGCCGAGTCTAGCATGAGGTTCTGACCGGTACGGGGACAGAAACAGGGGATTGTGAACCAGGTAACTACCTGCTGATCACGTCCTGAATATTGGCCTGATCTGACGACGTCTATGACCTTGAAAAAACTGATCAACGACAAAGGCCAGGTGGCTCCCGGTGTCCTCGACGAGCCGGTCGAAGAGATCAACTACCTGGATTACGATTTGCGCACGGTGATGGACCGTCCCCGTTCCCGCCTGATGCGGCGCTGGCGGTTTAACCAGTTCCAGTTTGTCAGCGCCATGGGGCCCGGCTGGGTTTTTGGCCTGGCGATAGTCGATCTGAAGTTGCTGGCTAACGGCTTTTTCTATCTCTACGATTTCGAGACCGGCCAGATGCTGGAGAAGTCGTTTCTGCAGCCGCTGGCCCGGGATACCCGGATTGAGCCCTTTCCCGAGCATGGTGTAGCGTCTTTTCGCAAGGGTGACCTCACTATGCGGATCCTGCCTTCTGCCGGTGGTCGCACGGTTATGGTGTCCGCCCCCGGCGGTATCCGGATTGAACTGACCCTCGAGCAGGATCTGGATCCTCTCCGGCTGGTTTGCCCGGCCGGGTACAACGGCTGGGTGTTTACCCGAAAATCGGCTGGTTTGCCGGTGCAAGGGGAGGTGCGTTGGGATCATCGCATCTGGCGCTGTGACGAAGCGACACGGGGCTCCGTCGACTGGAGTTGTGGCTTCATGCGCCGGGAAACCGCCTGGAACTGGGCCTGCCTGGCCGGCCGCCTGCAGGATGGCCGTTCCCTGGGGCTGAATCTGGCCGCCGGCGTGAATGAGACCGGTATGACAGAAAACGCCCTCTGGCTTGATGGCCGGTGCCATAAACTCGGTTCAGCACAGTTCCGTTTCGACCGGTATCAGCCGGGCAATGACTGGCATGTGAGCACTTCGGATGGTCGCGTAGATCTGCGTTTTGTTCCTGCGGGTGTGCGCAGGGAAAAACTCAATGCCCTGTTGCTTGCATCCAACTTTCGCCAGTATGTGGGCACCTTTAATGGAATCGTCACTGATGAGACGGGCGTCCGGATCCCGGTCAACGGCTTACGGGGGCTCATGGAAGATCATTTTGCCCGGTGGTAGGAAACACCTGCCCATCTCAGGGCAGGTGTCCGGGGCTATCGTTCTGCGGGGTTATCGTTCCGGCAAAGTCACGTTCAGTTCCAGGACCGAACAGCTCTCGTTGCGGTCGACTTCCACCTGAACCATGTCATCACTGATCTGAACATACTTGCGGATGACCGCCAGCAGTTCCTGCTGCAGTTGGGGCAAATAGTCCGGCTGATCCCGCTGGCCCCGTTCATGGGCAACAATGATCTGGAGCCGCTCTTTTGCAACACTGGCCGTTTTGCTACTTTTCTTGCCTTTGAAGTAATCCAGGAAACTCATCCCTCAGCCTCCCTTGAACATCCGTGAGAAAAAGCCTTTCTTCTGGGCAGTCATGAAGCGGTGTTCCCGCTCCTCGCCCAGTAGCCGTGCGACCGCGTCGTCATATGCCTGGCCGGCGTCGCTGTCTTCTTCCAGGATGACCGGCAGCCCCTGGTTCGAGGCATTCAGCACAATCTGGCTTTCCGGGATCACCCCCAGTAGCGGGATGGCGAGTATTTCCTCGACATCGGCCACTGACAGCATTTCGCCTTTTTCCACCCGGGAGGGGTTGTAGCGGGTGAGCAGCAGGTGCTCCTTCACCGGATCCTGGCTCATTTCAGCGCGCCGGGACTTGCTTTGCAGGATACCCAGAATACGATCCGAATCCCGCACCGAGGACACCTCCGGATTGGTGACCACCACGGCTTCGTCTGCGTAGTACAGGGCCATCATGGCACCATGTTCGATGCCGGCGGGAGAGTCACAGACGATGTAGTCGAAGGTCTCGGACAGTTCGTTAATGACTTTTTCGACGCCCTCCTTGGTGAGCGCTTCCTTCTCCCGGGTCTGGGATGCGGGAAGGATATACAGCGTATTGACCCGCTTGTCCCGGATCAGGGCCTGGTTTAGGGAAGCCTCGCCCTGAATCACGTTGACGAAGTCGTACACTACCCGTCGCTCGCAATTCATGATCAGATCCAGATTGCGCAGGCCTACGTCAAAATCAATAACAACGGTTTTGTGGCCCCGTTTTGCAAGGCCGGTGCTGATCGAGGCGCTGGTGGTGGTTTTGCCAACGCCGCCCTTTCCTGAGGTAACGACAATGATTCTAGCCAAGGTTCTGTTCCTGTTTCTCGGTGGATTCGTCGTGTCTGCCGAATTATCCGGTCAAGTTATTGTAGTCAGCTCCAATATCAGGCCTTGTCCAGTGGCGTCACCACCAGCAGGTCGTCCCTGAGCTGGATCTGCACAGCGCTTTTCCAGCCATTGTCCTGAAGATCTTCGGAGATTTTATAGTGTCCAGCAATGGACACAAGCTCTGCCTCCAGGGATTGGCAGAATATTCGGGCGGATTCCGCTCCGTGGATGCCTGCCAGTGCCCGGCCCCGTAACGGGCCATAAACGTGGATGTTGCCTGCCGCAAGTACTTCGGCACCGGCCTGGACCGGCGCCAGAATGACCAGATCGCCCTCCGGAGCCAGGATCTGCTGGCCGGAGCGAACGGGCTGGTTGACGATACGGGCAGGGGGCGGATCACCGGCGCTGGCCTTGGCAGCGGGACTCTCGGCGGCTTCTGCTTCGGCAGCAGCAGGCTGATCGGTTTCGTGGGCCCGGTCGCGCTGGCCGCTTCCGGGCAGAAGCGCCAACGCGGCACCCCGGGCCAGCCGGCGCTGATCATCATTACCGCCCCGGACGCCAATCACATGAATATGGTTGCGTCGGCAGGTGCCGATGATCTTGAAGAAGTCGAGTTCACTGTCCAGCCCTTCATATTTTTCCAGGCTGATGATCAGTGGCGTGTCCTTGAAAAAGCCTGGCGCCTGACTGATCTTGTCCCGCAGGGCGCCCTCGAACTCTTCGTCGTCGAAATAGTAGAGCTCCAGGGCGGTCATCGACACACTGGCGCTTTTAAGCTGAAAACCCTGTTTTACCCCGGAGGTGGCGGTATCGCTCATGAATGAGTGTCTTCCCTGGTGGTGTGTTCGGATGGGTTGGAACGCTGCCGGAGGGGGGTGCCGTCAAATCGGATGCCAGACCAGCCGGTGCTGATGAACTGACGGATGTTGCCGTGACTGTCACCTGTGGGATCCTCCAGAACCTGCTGGTAGTGCTGGCCAAACAGCTTCAGCGTATCCGCCTCATTGAGATTGCAGTACTGGCCAAGACCGAAAATCCGGCAGGAGCCTGCGTTTTCGCCGGCGGCGTTGGTGAGCGGACCATTCTGAAAGCCACAGGGCTGAAACTCAAAATGCTGCTCAATGAGCGCGAGGGAATCCTCGAAGCTGGCGTGGCCTGCGTCCAGGGACGCCAGATGGATTCTCACCGCATCGTTGACCTTCATTACTTGTGATCCTGCTTCGGGCCGGTCTGGTAGAGGCTTTTCCAGTCTTCGTAGGGCATACCGTAGATTTCTTCACGGGCCTGTGGGTCGGAAATGTCAAAGCCACGCTCGCCGGCTTCGGCCCGGTACCATTTGGACAGGCAATTGCGGCAGAAACCGGCCAGATTCATCAGATCGATATTCTGGACATCGGTATTGTCGCGCAGGTGCTGAACCAGCCGGCGGAATGCCGCGGCTTCAATTTCGGTGCGTTCTGACTCGGGAATCGGGTTGCTCATAGGGGCCTCGCAGTGGTTTGTGCGCCGGTGATCAGGGATCCTGACATTCTCTGTATGTTAGCTTAAGATACAAGGCTGTATAAATGTACAGAACGTCGACGCGAGTCCCCTGATTATGCCACAACGCAAGATCATCCATGTGGATTGTGACTGCTTCTACGCGGCCGTGGAAATGCGGGACGACCCCAGCCTGCAGGATGTCCCCCTGGCGGTGGGTGGTGACGGAGGTCGGGGCGTGGTGACCACCTGCAATTACAAGGCCCGCGCTTACGGTGTGCGTTCGGCGATGCCGGGTAGCGAGGCGCGACGGCTGTGCCCCGGGCTGGTGACGGTACCGACGGACATGGGACGGTACCGGGCGGTTTCTCAACAGGTGATGGCCATCCTGCGGGAGCTGACAGACCTGGTGGAACCCCTTTCCCTGGATGAAGCCTTTCTGGACGTTTCCGATGTTTCCGAGCACAAGGGCAGTGCGACCCTCATGGCCCGTCATCTCCGGGAACGGGTTCGACGGGAAGTCGGGATCACCATTTCCGCCGGGGTTGCCCCCAACAAGTTTCTGGCCAAGATTGCCAGCGACTGGGAAAAGCCGGACGGGCTGTTTGTGATTCGACCTGAGGACGTTGCGGGATTCGTCCAGGCGTTGCCGGTGGAGAAGCTGTTTGGGGTCGGCCAGGTGACCGCAGCAAAGCTGCACGCCCTGGGCGTTCAGACCTGTGGCGACATGCAGGCGCTCGGGGCGGAGGTGTTGATTGAACGTTTCGGCAAGCAGGGCTATCGCCTGCACGAAATGGCCCATGGTCGGGATGAGCGGGCGGTGGTGGTGTCACGGATCGCCAAGTCGGTCAGCGTTGAGAAGACCTTTTCCCAGGATCTGCCGGATATAACGGCCTGCGAGACGGTCATGGCTTCCCTCGTGGCTGACCTGAACTTGCGGCTATCCCGCAAGGCCAGGCAAAAGCCCATCCACAAACTGTTTATCAAGATCCGCTACAGCGACTTTTCCACGCACACCCTGGAGCGGGTGCGGGAGCACATTCGGGAGCCTGCACTGGAAGATTACCGACCGTTGCTTGCCGAGCTGGTGACCAACCGGGAAAGACCGGTACGATTGCTGGGGCTGGGCGTGCGTTTTCGTAACGATGACGCACCGGTTACCCAGTTACGCCTGTTTGATTAGGCCGCCCCGCCGAAGAGCAATACAAAATCACTGTAGGCCAGGCCCATGGCTGCGTACCCCATCAGTCCGCCGATCAGGGCGCCCGCCAGAACATCGCTTGGATAATGTAACCCGAGTATCACCCGTGACGCGGCGACACTGAGGGTGAAGGGCAGTACCGCCAACGCCAGGGCAGGCTCTGCCAGGGCCAGCATGACCTGAAAGCAGGCGGCATGGAGTGTGTGGCCGGAGGGAAAACTGTAGCGGTCCAGCGGCGGCGTGCCGCAGTTGATGGCCGGAAATGAAATAAACGGTCGTTCCCGGATCAGCCATCGTTTGAGCAGCTTGTAAGCAAGGGTGCAGGAAAGTCCGGTCAGTGCCATCAGCAGAGCCAGGCCAGGCCCCGAGGCCGGGTAGATCAGGGGAATGACAAGAATCAGGGCATACCAGAACCAGCCGTCTCCGAGCCGGCTGGTCAGCCGCAAGTAACCCAGGGCTGCCCTGAACCGAACGGCGCGGTTGATGGACTGGCAGAACGCGTATTCCCGCTGATCCGCCAGATCAAAGAAGCGAGACGCTTTGCTTGTTGATGACATGGTATCCGGCCTTTGCGGTTTGGTTGAAAACCAGTTGTTCAAACTGTTCGATTTGCGAATTCCAGCTCAGTTCCAGGGCGTCCAGGCGGGCCTGGGCCCGAATCCGGTTCAGCATTGTCGGCTGGTCGGCCAGCCGGAGGGCGCTGTCCACATAGGCCTCGTCCTGGTCCAGCGGCACTTTCATGCCGTTTTCTTCGTGCCGGATGTGTTCCGCGGCCGCGGCGTCATCAAAGGCAACCACTCCAAGCCCGCTGGCCATGGCTTCGAGAACAACATTGCCGAAGGTGTCGGTTTTGCTGGGGAACAGGAACAGATCACCGGATGCGAAATGCCTGGCCAGGTCGTTGCCCCGGCGGGTGCCACAGAAAATGTAGTCCGGATGACGTTCGGCGAGTTGTCGCCGCAGCGGGCCATCGCCCACCAGCACAAACTTTGCCTGGGGGTGAAGCCCGCGGATTCGCTCGAAGCAGGCAACTGCCATGCGAAGGTTTTTCTCCGGTGCCAGCCGACCCACATAGAGGATGGCCCGTTCGTTGGCCTGCAATCCCCAGGATAGGCGCAGATCGTTATCCCTTTTATGGGGGCTGAAACGGTGACAATCAACCCCCCGGCTCCAAAGCCCTGTCGCCGGGATGCCCATGGCGCCGGTTTTCTGTTGCATTTTTCGGGTGGGAACCAGGGTGATGGCGGTGCGGTTATGGAACCATCGCCCGTAGAGGCAGAGCAGCCGTTCAAGCATGCCGACACCGTAGTAGCGGCTGTAGCTGTGGAAGTTGGTATGGAATCCGGAACTCACCGGAATGCCCAGTCGCCGTGCCGCCGAGGTGGCGGCGACACCAAGCGGCCCCTGGGTGGCGACATAGACCGCGTCGGGGCGATCCGACGTCCACAGTCTGGTAAGCCGGCTGCTGCGTACCAGACCGAATCGCAGATCGGCATAGCCGGGCAGTGGCAACCCGGTAACCACATGCTCGCGGGTAAACAGCGCTTCGCCAGCGCTGTCGAACTGGCCCTTGCTCTCGTGCTGCTGGCGTGGCCGTATAACGGTTACCCGGTGTCCGCGCTGCATCAGGCCCTGGCATAAATGCCTGAGCGTATTTGCCACGCCATTGATTTCCGGCGGAAAAGTCTCCGAAACAATGGTAATGTGTTGTTGGCGCCGGGTGGCCTGCATGGTCTCGGTCACGGTATTTCCTGTGCTTCCTCGGACATGCCTCTACTATGAAAAGCCGGCATGACAGTTATGCGACACTCCCGTGACATTCCCTTTACCCGTTAACCGAACCGAATCGGAGACAAGATGCAAACACGAAAGCTTGGAAAGACGGATATCGACGTTACCCTGATCTGCCTGGGCACCATGACCTGGGGGGAGCAGAACACCGAGCAGGAGGCGTTTGAACAACTGGATTACGCTGTAGCCGAGGGAATCAATTTTATCGACGCGGCGGAAATGTATCCTGTGCCGCCCCGGGCCGAGACCCAGGGGCTTACCGAGACTTATCTGGGCAACTGGCTGGCCAAACGGGGCAAGCGTGATGACCTGGTTATCGCCTCGAAGGTGGCGGGGCCAGGCAACGGCCTGAAGTACCTGCGCAATGGTCCCCGGCTGACCCGCGATCATATTGTTGAAGCCTGCGATGCCAGTCTCAAGCGCTTGCAGACGGATTACATCGATCTGTATCAGGTGCATTGGCCGGATCGCAGTACCAACTTTTTCGGCAAACTGGGGTTCGAGCACGACCCCGATGAACAGTTCACTCCCCTCGAAGAGACTCTTGAGGCTCTGGACGAGCTGGTGAAGGCGGGCAAGGTGCGGCAGATCGGCCTTTCCAACGAAACGCCCTGGGGAACCATGGAATACCTGCGTCTGGCCGGCGAGAAAGGCTGGCCCCGGGTGGCCAGTATCCAGAACCCCTACAACCTCCTGAACCGCTCTTTCGAGGTGGGTATGGCGGAAATTGCCCACCGGGAGCAGGCAGGTTTGCTGGCCTATTCGCCGCTGGCTTTCGGAATGTTGTCAGGCAAGTATCTGGGCGGCAAGTGGCCTGAAAAAGCGCGCATGACCCTGTATGAAAGGTTCAGCCGCTATACCAACAGCCGCGGCATGGAAGCCACTCGGGCCTATGTGGAGCTGGCCCGGCAGCACGGGCTCTCGCCGGTTCAGATGGCGCTGGCCTACGTTAACAGCCGGAGTTTCGTCACCAGCAATATCATTGGTGCCACTTCCATGGAGCAGCTTCGGGAAAATATTGGTTCTGCCGGGGTTACGCTGAGCCCCGAGCTTCAGCAGTCTATCGAGGAGATTCATCAGGAATTTACCTATCCCTGCCCCTGAGGTTTCACCGTCAGATTGTCTGCAACCCAGGTTGCCCCATGGCACGATGGGTTGCAGTTACAATCTGAAACATCGGGGTTTATTTTTTGACAAAAATGCGATGATCCGGTGACAAAAAGCCGGCGTGATTGTGTGCAAATTCACATCTTTCTGGCACCGATCCATTAGACTTTAGCCATAGGTATCCGTAGAATCCCGATCCGGTAAAAAGGTCTCAGTCAGTGTCATGATTATTCGCATCTTTGTCGCATTACTCGCCCTCAATCTCGTTGCTTTCGTCGTTCGCGCCGAAGCGTCCGGGCGTGTGTTCGAAGAAGTCGAGAAAGCCCCGACGACCGAACAGATCTACGAGTTGCAGGAGCGGATGTCCGGTGACTTTGACGATGACAGTTCCGAGGCGTTCACGGAGATCGGCTCCCGCCTGCTCAGTCTCACCCTCACTCGTTCTGAAAACTCGGGAAAACACTACGCCTCCGATCCGGCCCAGGCTGATCATGGCATTGCGTTGCTGAACGAGGGTGCCTGCCTGAACCTGAAGTGGAAGTTCTGAACACCTTCTCTGTCCCGCTCTGAACACCCCGCGTTTTGTACTTTTTTCCTGTTTGCTACCGCCTATTGCCCTCTGCTGAAATCAGGAAATCCTGATCTGGCGCATTGTCTGTGCCGGATCCTCGTGTGATCATCCCCACTAGTGTCCCGTCTGGTTAATTCGCTGACCTACTGAGCCACTGAGAGCCTTGAGAGCAAGGCGCGATGACGAAGGTTTGGTGGTTCCAAATCGAGTCAGCGCAACGCTGCTATCAAGGCTCTCAGTGGCTCCCGAAGGGCGCGGCGCTGAGGCCCCTGACCGGTGTTGCCAGCACTTGATGGGGAGCCACCACACCTGCGCACTGGCGCCTTGGCCAGGGGCCTCAGCGCCACGCAGTAGGTCAGCGAATTAACCAGACGGGACACTAACATGCTGATTGGCCAATAAGGAGCTTGGTAATGGCGGGTGAAAGAGGGCAGTTATCGAATGATGTGAACGCCTGTGTTGATGAGGTGATTCGCCGGGTTGGCAAGGAAATCACACTTGGTTTGCCGCTCGGGCTCGGGAAACCGGTCCGCTTTGTGAATGCGCTATACCAGCGGGCCAAAGACGACCCCGAGATCCGCCTGCATATCGTCACTGCACTGTCGCTTTTGGCGCCAAAAGGAGGCTCCTCACTGGAGAAGCGCTTCATGGCGCCGTTTGTTGAACGCCTCTATGGTCGAATTCCGGAACTGGCCTATGCCCGGGACGTATCAGCCAATCGCCTCCCGCAGAATGTTCAGGTCTCTGAGTTCTTCTTCAAGGCCGGCAGTTACCTGAACAATCGTTCCCAGCAGCGACATTACGTCTGCACCAACTACACCCATGCTGTTCGGGATCTGATGGCGGTGGGGGTGAATGTTGTCGCGCAGATGGTCGCCCCGGGCGACGCGCATGACCAGCCCGGGCAGGTAAGCCTGAGCTGCAATCCGGATCTGACACTGGATCTGATTCCGCTGCTCCGGGAGCGTGAAGAGGCGGGGACGCCCGTGGCCCTGGTGGCGGAATCAAACCGGAATCTGCCGTGGTTCGGCCGCGATGCCGCCATCGCGGCCGACCGGTTTGATATTGTGTTTGAACAGCCCTCCAGCGATTACCCTCTTTTTTCCGCGCCGCAGATGTCAGTCAGCCCGGAAGACCACCTGATCGGCTTTTATGCCAGTGCCCTGTTGAAGGATGGTGGCACCCTACAGGTTGGTATCGGCTCACTGGGTGCTGCCCTGGTTCACAGCGCCATACTCCGGCACAGCCACAATGATGCCTGGCGGAAGGTGTTCGATCACCTCGAGGTCGAACAGAACTTTCCTGTGGTCAGTGAAGATGGTGGCACAGGCCCCTTCGAGCAGGGCCTGTATGGCTGTAGTGAAATGATGGTTGATGGCTTTCTGTACCTGATGCAGGAGGGCATCCTCACCCGTGAGGTTTACGATCATGCCGGTCTTCAGGCGCTGATCAACCGTGGTGACATTGCCGGAGAGGTCTCCCTCGCTACCCTGGATGTGCTGCGCCGGGAGAAACTGATCGATAGCCCGCTAAGGGCAAGGGATGTTCACTGGCTGGTCCGGCATGGAATCTTCAGGGAGGCCGTAGACTTCAAGGGTGGCCGGTTGCGTGTTGGTGATCAGTCTGTGGAGGGCGACCTGGACAGCCCTGAAGCCCGGGAGGCCATCGAAACCCTGATCCTCGGGGAGCGGCTGACGGGTGGCATCGCCATGCACGGTGGCTTTTACGTGGGTCCCGAGCAGTTCTACCAGTACCTGAGAGAGCTGACCGACGAGCAGCGCGCGAAAATCTGCATGACCAGCGTGAACTTCATCAACCACCTCTACGACCACCGGTTCGGGGACCAGAAGCTGAAAGCGGCGCAGCGCGTTCATGGCCGCTTTATCAATTCGGCAATGATGTACACCCTCAACGGAGCCGGCGTATCGGATGGTCTTGAGGACGGTCGGGTTGTCAGTGGCGTAGGTGGCCAGTACAACTTTGTGGCCATGGCCCATGAGCTGCCGGGTGCCCGTTCCATCCTGTCGCTGCGCAGTACCCGCTCATCCCATGGCAAGGTGCTTTCCAACATTGTCTTTAACTACGGTCACTGCACCATTCCCCGCCATCTGCGGGATATTGTGATTACCGAATACGGGATTGCCGACTTGAGGGGGCAGTCCGACGAGCAGGTCTTCCTCCGGCTGATCCGCATCGCTGACTCCCGGTTCCAGCAGGAGCTTCTGAAAAAAGCCCAGAAGGCAGGCAAGGTGGACCCTGCGTTCAAGCTGCCTGCCGATTGGTGTAACAATACCCCTCAATCCATCCGGCGTGCCGTTGCGGCAGCAGGAGATGCCAGCATGTTCCCCCCGTTCCCGTTTGGCAGGGACTTTACCGATGAGGAGCTGACGTTGGGGAAAGCCCTTAAGGGGCTCAAGGCCGCAACGGCCACTCGCCGTGGTAAACTGTCGACTCTGTTACAGGTCCTCCGGGCCCGCGATGACGAAGGCCGTTATGGGGCCCTGCTTGAGCGCATGGGTCTGAGCAACCCTTCAGGATTGCGGGACAAGCTGGATCAGCGACTGGTTATTCATGGCCTGCAACAGCTCGAAACACCACCGGATACAGGAAACTCGAAAACCTGATGACAGCTTCACAAGCAAGACCCGACGTTTTTACCGTTCACTACGTACTGAAAAACAAGATCGGCGAGCTGGTTGATACTTCCGAAGGCAGTGAGCCCCTGCACTTTGTCTACGGCAGCCCGGAGATTATTGAAGGGATTCAGCAGGCGGTAAAAGACCGCAATGTTGGGGATTGCCTGGAGGTAACGGTGCCGCCGGCCATGGCGTATGGCGAACACAAGCCGGAGCTGGTGCGCAAGGTGCCGCGCTCACTGTTTGAAGGCATCGAGAACCTGCAGATTGGCATGAAATTCCAGACCAACACCGGCGATGAGGCTCAGATCGTGCAGGTTGTCGGGATCGATGGCAATCTGGTGAAGGTGGATGCCAATCACCCGCTGGCGGGCTTTACCCTGTACTTTGATCTGGAGATCGTTGGCCGCCGTGAAGCGACGGAAGATGAGGTAGCCCAGGGTCGTCCTCTGTTCTGAGAAGGTCCGTTACCGGCTCGTCGTATTCGCCGCTGTATATCCGCGTCAGCCCGACGAGAACGGTTTCTCGCAGGCGGGCGGCCAACTCACCGGTTGGGGCCTGATCCGACGGGTAAACCGGTGCGTGGAAGACAACGTCGACCCGGGCAGAAGGCTGTCTGAGCATTCGAAGGAGATGGCTGTGGAACTCGTCGTCACCAATGAAGGGCGCCAGATGATCAGGTCGCCGGTCTCGGCGATAGGCGATGGTGACAGGCTGGACTGGTGTTTTGCTTTCCCGTGCGGCCTTGAGCAACAGGCCGTGGAACGGTAATACGGTCAGACCTGCACTGGTGGTTCCTTCCGGGTAGACCAGGACATTTTCTCCAGCCTGCAGATTCTCGATAATCTGGTCCCGGATGCGGCGGGCCTGACCGCCTCCCCGCCGGATGAAAAGCGTGCCGGCCTGTCGTGCCAGCCAGCCTACGACCGGCCACTGGCCAACCTCGGCTTTCGACAGGAACCGGATCGGTGCCAGGCTTCCCAGAATCGGAATATCTGACCAGCTGATGTGGTTGCTGACGAACAGAGCGGTATCGTCTGAGGGTGAGCCATGCTGGTGTATATTCAGTCCCAGGCATCGGCAGGCCCACCGGAAACAGAATCTGGCCCAGGGTGTCCGATCGATGGCCTTGCGGGTAACAATTTCCGTGATCCGCAAACCGGCGGCCAGCATCGTGGTGGCTGCCAGAAAAGCCATAAAGGCAGTGATTCGAGCGCAGAGTCTCAGCCAGCTCATCTCCCAGACTCCCGGTTTCAGGACGCCGTGCGCATGAAGTGCCGGCTGTAGCGGCCGGCCAGTTTGCTGACCTCCAGCACGACCAGCAGGTCGGCGCAGCGAAAATCCGGATCCCAGCAGGGTTCACCGCAGACCCGGGCGCCAAGGCGCATGTAGGCACGGATCAGGGCGGGAACGTCCACCGGGCGATCATTGTCCCGGGTGTGGGTCAGGTGCGGCATCGCCCGAAGGGGTTTGACCAGAAAAGCCGGATCGGCCAGATACTCGTTCTGGAGGTGACGGGCGATGCGCCAGGCCTTCAGCCCTCCGTCAGACATGCCAATGCTCGCGCAGCCGATCATGTAATCAACGCCGCGTTCAACCAGATATTCGGCCACGGCCGACCAGAGCAGGCTGATGGTAGTGCCGTTGCGGTAGTCCGGGTGAACGCAGGTGCGACCCAGTTCGGCGATGGTGCCGTAGAGTTGTTGTAGGGCGCCCAGATCGAACTCGCCTGCCGAGTAAAAGCCGCCAACGGCTTCAGCATCTGCCTGATGCAGGATTCGCGTGGTCGCTACCAGCTCGCCTGAATCCAGGTCGGTTACAATCAGGTGGTCACACACGGTGTCGAACTCGTCGGCGTCGATACCTGGCGTCTGTGCGCCCAGGTCGCTGCCATACTCTTCCGAAAACACCCGGTAACGCAGTCGCTGGGCTGCCTCCACCTGTTTCGGGCACCGGGTCATGTCGGTTTTCAGTCGACGGGCGTTGCGGCGGGCTTTCGCGGTTTGTGTGGTCATGGCGTCGTCTCTTTTGTTTCCATTTCCCGACAAGCCTATGAAGCCGGTATGACACATCGGTGACCACGAGGTGACGTGTCTGTGACATCGAAGGGATGGGCCGCATGGCTTTGGGGCTGTGTCACGGGCTGTAACGAAGCAGCGGTTCCATGTATATTTCTGAATAGCATGTATAATTGCTGTTACAGCAGGTTGCCTGTATTGTCGGGTACACAGAATGACCTGAAACCGGAATAACAAAACCAGAGATGGATGGCGTGGAACAGACAAACGAAAGTTGGCGAATTCTGATTGTCGAGGACGACGAGCGGTTGGCTGAGTTGACCCGTGAATATCTTGAAAGTAACGGCTTGACTGTTACCCTCGAAACCCATGGCGGCCCTGCGGTTGAGCGGATCCGCAATGAACAGCCTGATCTGGTGGTGCTGGATCTGATGTTGCCCGGGGAAGATGGCCTGTCCATCTGCCGGCGGGTGCGTCCCTTCTATTCTGGCCCCATCATCATGTTGACCGCTCGCACCGATGATCTGGATCAGGTTCTCGGTCTTGAGATGGGCGCAGACGATTACATCGGCAAGCCGGTCAAGCCCAGGGTTCTGCTCGCCCGGATCCGGGCCATGCTGAGAAGGGTTACCGAAACCGGGCAGGGTTCGGCTGATGAGGGCAGCGGCGAAGAGCCGGTTCGGCTCCAGTTCAATGACCTTGTTGTCGATCGCTCCATGCGTGAAGCCTGGCTCAGTGACGAAAGTATCGATCTTACCAGCGCCGAATTCGATCTACTCTGGCTGCTGGCCAGTAACGCGGGTCGGGTGCTCAGTCGCGAAGAGATCTTCACGGCGCTTCGCGGTATCGAATACGACGGCCAGGACCGCTCGATCGATGTGCGAGTGTCAAGGATCCGTCCCAAAATCGGTGATGACCCCATCCATCCACGGCGAATCAAGACCGTTCGCAGTAAAGGCTACCTGTTCGTAAAGGAAGCCTGACGATTCAGTCTCTGGAGCCGGTGTGCATACCGCCTGCACACCGGTATTCCATGCCAGGGTTGGTATCATGCCCCTGAAATTTTTCCTCAAGCTGTACGCCCGCCTTGCCGGCCTGACTGCGCTGGTGGTTCTTGCATGTGTTCTCCTGTTTGCCGGCATTACCTCGGTTCGTTCCCAGTTCTGGCATGAGCGCTTTCCGGAACCCCTGATGCGATGGCTGGCTGCTGCACCCGCACCTTTGCAGCAGTACCACTGGCTTCAGTCGACGGTTGATCTACGTCTTGGACCGGCCTCGGCGTTTGAGCTCACGCCGGTTGCCCGCGAGCGTCTGGGGTATGGCCAGGTGGTCGGAATTGAAAGTGACACCGGTTACCGGTTGCTGGTAACCGGGCTGTCCGGCCAGATTCTGCAGCTGCGACTCACAGACCCATACCGCGAAGTGTCCGAGACCATCGGCTTGCTCCTGCGTTGGCACCTGGACTCGGCGCCGGTCGCGGATCGCTCCGATGTCGCTTCGCAGATGGCACGGGCCCTTGCTGTCGAGGTGCGCCCACTGGATGCACCGGAGCTGCTGCCCGCTCCGGAGGTTCTGGACCAGGTTGCGGACCGTGGTCTCGCGTTCTATACGCAGGAGTCTGACGGCTGTGGCCGGGTTGTTATCCAGCTCTCGGACGGATCGCTGTACCGGGTTGATATGCCTGCTCCCTTCAACGCCTGGGCCTGGCCTGTGATTCTGTTGTTGGTGATGGTCCTGGGCGGGGTGCTGGCAGTAGCCCTCTTCCTTGCGCTCCGGGAAGTGGACAGCAACCTCAGAACCGTGGAGTCGGTGGCTGTGCGCATTGCCCGGGGCGAAATGGGAGCAAGGGTCCAGGCCGGGGAGGGGACGCTGGTTTCGCGATTGGCCTCTTCCTTCAACGGTATGGCCGAACATATCCAGCGGCTGGTTCAGGTACAGCAGGAAATGATTCACGCCGTCTCCCACGAGCTACGGACTCCCGTTGCTCGAATCCGGTTTGGTGTGCAGATGATCGAGGACTGCCAGGATCAGGCCTCGCTACAGAGGCAGCTCGACGGGATCGACGGAGATATTCAGGAGCTGGATGAGCTGATCGATGAAATCCTCACCTATGCCCGTCTGGAGCAGGGTGGCCCGGTGTTCTCCCTTCAGGAAACCTCGGTTACGGACATAGTGCGCCAGGTGGTGGCGGAGCAGCAGCTGGTCAGGCCGGAGTTGAGTATTGAATGGAATATCGACGATGCCTCCGAAAGCTGGGCCTTGTCGGACATTGAGCCCCGCTATATGCATCGGGCGATCCAGAATCTGGTCGGTAATGCCGGTCGCTATGCTGCCGGTAAAGTCGTCGTCCGCTGTCTGTTCGATGAGGATAACTGCCGGGTCGACGTGGAAGATGACGGTCCCGGCATTCCGGAAGAAGACTGGGAGAAAGTGTTCACCGCCTTTGCCCGGCTGGATGACAGTCGTACCCGGACGTCCGGTGGTTATGGTCTTGGTCTGTCCATTGTCCGGCGGATCCTGTACTGGCACGGAGGTCACGCTTTCGTGAGCAAGAGTGACTCCCTCGGCGGTGCCAAATTCAGCCTGGTCTGGCCCAGAAAGAAACCTCTGGACGCCATAGTGTGATCCAAGGCTCATCGTCTCACCTGATGTAACAAAGAAGCTACATAAGCGCTACTGAACTTCCCCCCGGGCGCGTCGATAATCAACGTCGTAAGGGATGACTTTTGAGGTTGTAGTTCTTACGAACTTTCCTTGTTTCATTCGTCATTTGAGGGCCGGTTTTCCGGCCCTTTTTTTATGCCCGCCATCAAATTCAGGATTGATCACTCTTTCCCGGACCCTCTGCTGTTAGAATCGGAAAAAACAACAGGAGGCCGTCCATGACCCGCTATCTACTCGCCATTGATCAGGGCACGACCAGCTCCCGGGCGATCGTTTTCGACCAGACCGGCAACAGTGTCGCAACCGATCAGCAGGAGTTTCACCAGTATTTCCCGAAAGACGGCTGGGTTGAGCATGACCCTCTGGAAATCTGGGACAGCACACTGGCGGTATGTCGCGGTGCCCTGACCAAGGCAGGCATCGGCGCCGCTGAGCTGTCGGGCATCGGCATTACCAATCAGCGAGAAACCACGGTGATCTGGGACAGGGCCACGGGTAAGCCCATATACCATGCTATTGTCTGGCAGGATCGACGTACCGCCTCCTGGTGTACCAAGCTCAAGTCCGACGGGCACGAAGCTACGGTGGTTGAACGCACGGGGCTGCTGATTGATCCCTACTTCTCGGCCACCAAAATCGCCTGGATACTGGATAGTGTGGAGGGAGCCCGGGAACGGGCGCAATCTGGTGATCTGGCGTTCGGCACCGTTGACAGCTGGCTACTCTGGAACCTCACTGGCGGCAAGTCCCATTTCACCGACGCTACCAACGCCTCGCGCACAGCACTGTTCAATCTTCACAAACAGGACTGGGATGATGACCTTCTGGCCCTGTTCCGTGTTCCTCGGGCGCTGCTGCCCGAGGTCCTGGACAGTGCAGCCGATTTTGGCACGGCCGAGTCATGCTGGCTGGGAAGTCCGGTCATGATTGCAGGCATCGCGGGTGACCAGCACGCGGCTCTGGTGGGGCAGGCCTGCTTCTACCCGGGTATGGCCAAGAGCACCTACGGGACCGGATGTTTCCTGATGCTCAATACCGGGGATCAGGCCGTCCGCTCAGAAAACCGGCTGCTTACCACCATGGCCTACCGGCTCAATGGCAAACCCAGTTATGCCATAGAGGGCAGCATTTTTGTTGCCGGTGCCGCCATGCAATGGTTGCGGGACGGGCTCAAGCTGATCGCTCATGCCAACGAGTCTTCGGCACATGCGGAGGCTGTGGGTGTAGAAAATCTGGTTTACCTGGTGCCAGCGTTTACCGGTCTGGGCGCTCCGCACTGGGATCCCCATGCGCGGGGAGCAATCATGGGACTGACCCGTGATACCGGAATCGGCGAAATTGTCACGGCGGGGCTGCAATCGGTGTGTTACCAGACCAAAGACCTGGTGCGGGCGATCCAGAACGATGGCGCCCAGCTGGAATGCCTTCGGGTAGACGGTGGCATGGTGGTGAACGACTGGTTGATGCAGTTCCTGGCCGATATTCTGAATGTTACCGTTGACCGGCCACGGGTAACAGAGACAACAGCGCTTGGGGCTGCCTACCTGGCTGGCCTTCAGACTGGCGTTTTTGAGAGCCTTGAGCAGATAGCCGGGCTGTGGGAGTGTGAGCGCCAGTTTCATCCCGGAATGCGCCCGGCCCTCCGTGAGTCACTCTACGACGGATGGCTGGATGCGGTTGAGCGGGTGTGCAACAACTAATATCCACAGAGGGCACCCCTGGCTGCTAATCAGGCCGTGCGCTCGAAGGCGATCAGGTGGTCGGCCTCCACCCGCACCGGCACGTGCTCGCCCAGGTGGAAATCCAGGTGGCTCCGGAACAGGGCTTCGAACTCGGTATCCTCCGAGCAGCGGAACCGGTAAAGCGTCGATGTGCCGGCGAACGTTTTTTCGACGACTTTGGGTCGCAGGTCCGAGTCCGGGTCATGAACAATATCATCCGGCCGAATCAGAACGTCGACAAGCGTTCCCGGGGACCATTTGTAGGCCCGGTTGCCGTGAATGATGCCCAGTTCCGATTCAATGGTGTCCGGCCCAAGGGCCGTGCCCGGAATGAAGCCGCCCTGACCGACAAAGCTGGCGACAAAACGGTTTGCCGGTTCATGATAAAGGTTATAGGGCACGTCCCATTGCTGGATTTTGCCATCCCGTAGTACCGCAACCTGATCGCACATGGCGAAGGCCTCCTGCTGGTCGTGGGTGACCAGAATGGCACTGATTCCCAGTGTTTTCAGGATTTCACGCACATCCAGGCTAAGGCGCCTGCGCAAGTCCGCATCCAGGTTGGAAAACGGTTCGTCCAGCAGGATCAGGGTCGGCTCGGGTGCCAGCGCGCGGGCCAGGGCGACCCGCTGTTGCTGCCCTCCCGAGAGCTCGTGGGGATAGTTGTCGGCGAGATCCTGGAGATGAACCACATTCAGTAGCTCCATGACTTTCTGCCGTTTTTCTGACCGGCCCAGAGTGCGCAGGCCAAAGCCGACGTTATCGGCGATGGTCAGGTGCGGGAACAGGGCATAGTCCTGAAACACCATACCGATCCGGCGTTTCTCGGGGGGCAGGGTGCGGCCGGGTAGGCTGATGGCCTGGGACTGAAGGCAGATTTCCCCCCCGCTCAACGGCAGGAAACCGGCCAGGGCCCGGAGGATGGTGCTTTTACCGCAGCCACTGGGGCCCAGCAGGCAACCAATGTCGCCGTGACTCAAGGCAAAGCTGACATCCTTGACCACGGAGTCTCCGCCGTAGCCGCAGGACAGGTTATTGACCTCCAGCAGCCAGTCTGCCGGCGATTCGGTGGTGGTGCTCATGGGGTCAGTCCAGACGATTCAGAATGAGAAACTCGAGCAGGGCCTTCTGGGCATGCAGGCGGTTTTCAGCCTCGTCCCACACTACCGAGGCGGGATGCTCCATCATGTCTGCGGAAATCTCCTCACCCCTGTGCGCTGGCAGGCAGTGCATGAACAGGGCATCCTTATCGGCTACTGCCAGCAGCCCCGGATTGATCTGAAAGCCACTGAACGCCTTTTCCCGGGCTTTCTGTTCGTCTTCCTGGCCCATGGACGCCCAGACATCGGTAACCAGCAGGTTGGCATTGCGAGCTGCCTCGGCCGGATCGCGAAACAGGGTTACCCGATCCCCCTGCTCACTGAGCAGGGATTCGGCGGGCTCATAGCCTTCGGGGCAGGCAATGTTCAGGTGGAAGTCAAACTGGGCTGCCGCGTTGATATAGGAATGGCACATGTTGTTGCCATCACCGATCCAGGCCACTGTGGCACCGCGAATGCTGCCTCGGTGCTCCCGGTAGGTCTGCATGTCGGCCAGCAGTTGGCACGGGTGGAACTCATCCGTCAGGGCATTGATAACCGGCACGCGGGACGCATTGGCAAAGCGCTCAACGGTATTGTGGGCAAAGGTGCGGATCATTACCGCGTCCACCATGCTGGAGATGACAATGGCGGAATCCTCGATGGGCTCGCCCCGGCCCAGCTGGGTATCCCTCGGCGAGAGGAACAGGGCGGAACCCCCGAGCTGAGTCATGCCGGCTTCAAAGGAAACCCGGGTGCGAGTTGACGATTTCTCGAAAATCATCGCCAGAACGCGGTTCTTCAGTGAGTCCCGGATCTTGCCCTGCCGCCATTCGTTGCGCAGGGCCGTGGCATGATCCACCAGGCTTTCGAGTTCGCCGGTCGTCATGTCGTTCAATGTCAGAAAATGTCGTGCCGCCATGAAATGGCCCTTATCTCAACGAATCCCGCGGCTGACGGGATTGCCTGAACGTTACCTGAAAAAAACGGGGCACCAAGTCTAGCCCTTCGCAACAGGTATGACAACGCTGCCACCGGGATGGAACTCCGGGTGTTGTCCAAGGTCAAATTGCGGTGTTTGGTTAGCGGTCAGGCACCCGTGTACAATGTCTGAAAGCTAAATGCCGTGTGGCAAGACTGTTCCAAAAGAGGTGAACGTTCATGGATATCAATGAAACCATCAAAAGCCAGCTCGACGAAAACCCGATTATCCTCTACATGAAGGGTAGTCCCCAGGCGCCGCAGTGCGGCTTTTCCGCCAAGACCTCCCAGGCGCTGATGGCCTGTGGCGAGCGCTTCGCCTTTGTGAATATCCTGGACAACCAGGAGCTTCGTGAGGCCCTGAAGGTGTATTCCAGCTGGCCGACCTATCCGCAGCTCTACATCAATGGTGAGCTGGTTGGTGGCTGTGACATCATTATGGAGATGTCCGAGAGTGGCGAACTGGCCAAGTTGGTGAAAGAGGCGGCGAAGCAGGCAGAAGCCTGAAGCCTGTCTCCCGTCAAAGTCGTTTCGGGGTGAACACCAGTTCAACCTCGAAGCGATTCCCTTCTTCCCCGTTCTCAGGTGGCTTTGGATAGGGGCTCGCCGCCAGAGCAGCCCGATAGGCGGCCGCATCAATGCCTTCAATTCCCGTCGAATTCAGTATTCTTGCCCGGGTCAGGGCGCCGTTGCCAAGTAATTGCAGCTCAACATCCATGGACACTGTCCGGGACAGCTGTCGCATCGCAGGAACCCTCGACTGTTCGAGCTGGTGAGCCAGATGTGTAGCGAGTATTACCAGGTACGGGTCCCGCTCTACCGGGGAGTTGGTAACGCGGGTGACCGTTTCCTCGGTATCCTGGGCTTCCTCCGCCGCCATTGCGGCCGGCCGGGCACTGGGGGAGCTGGCCGTTGATTCGGGGCTGTTCTGTGCTTTATCTGGCTGCGGGGCCGGCTGCTCGGAAACGATCGGTTCAGCAGCCTTCCGGGGCTCAGGTTTGGGCCTGGCTATGACCGATTCTGAGGGGGGCGGGCTGAAGCGTGGAATCGGAGCGATCGGGCGGCTGCTTGCTTTCGCTTCCGGTGCCGGTCGCGAGCTCTGATCTCTGCCCGGGGCAATGAGCTCAAAACTCACGCTTTCGCGATGGTCGATCTCCTGCTCTCTCACCGGTGATGGAATGCCAGAGAGCAGAAGAGTATGGAAAAGTAGCGCCAGGGACAGGGCAAGGCCGATCCGGTACCCTGCAGGGAGGCCGTTGGTACTGCCTTCGTGGACCATCAGTGTCAGGCTGTTTTGCTCCGCAACGTCCCGACAACCGCATCCATTGCCCGATCGATCAAAGCGCCCTGTTCCAGCAGGGTTAGCCGGCCACGGCGCATTTCATGGGCCAGCTGGATTCGGGTCTTCTCGATCACTTTCAGCCCCATCCGGTTGACGAAGACAAAGCAGTCGGCTTCCTCAATTACGGCCGAGAGTTTGCAGCGGAAATTGGCGCCATTGACCAGTCGGAATTCCACCCAATTCCCGATTGCAATGCTGTCGATCTGGGCGACGTACTCGGAAATTGCGGCTTCTTCCAGTTCCTGCTGTCTTTCGACGGCGGTCTGGTGGACGGTGGCAATCTCCTCCTCTTCAGTTTCCTTCGGCGAATCCTGCTGTGCTTCTATCGCTGCGTTGGTTCGGAACGCCTCGGCGAGTTCGTGCTTCAGTTGCCCCATCATTTCATCCAGCCGGGACGAATTGTAGGACACTTCCTCCAGGCCGGCTCTCAGGGCCTTCAGCAGGCCCGGAACAACCCGCACCCATTGGTCCCGCTCATCATCTTCCTGATGGGGGTGAAGACACCAGATCAGATCATCAACCACCTTCACGCTGGCGTTCCAGCGATGCTCGACGTCGTCGCGAAGGTAGGCCAGGAACATCACCCGGCTCCAGCCGTTCATCAGGATGTCGTGAATTGATTGTGGCAATTTATAGCGTGAGACTTTTTCTTTCAGCAGATTATCGACGGTTTGCTGCGCAGTCTGGGACTTGATTCGACCTCTCTCCGATTCCCGGGTTCGCTGTTCTACCAGAGAAGCCTTGCGATTCTCACGCTCCAGGAACTGTTCAAATTCCTGGTTCAGGGTCTCGAACAGCGCGATGTCACCGTCAAACTCATTGAGAATCCTCTGAACAATATTGTGAATCTGGTTGTAAAGTTTGTCTTTGGTCTTCTCATCACTGCTACTCCATCCGATTCCCGCCCGGGCAAGGGAGTTAAGCAGTCGTCTGGCCGGATGCTTCGCCTGGCTGAAGAAGCTCTTGTCACGAATGACCACTTTCAGAATCGGAATCTGAAGGCGGCTGATCAAAACCTGCACGGGCGCGGACAGGTTGTAGTCGTCAAGAATAAATTCGAACAGCATGGAGACCAGGTTAATCAGGTCTTCGTCAACCTCGTTCAAGGCCGGCTTCCGGCCATCCCCGGCGTCTGCCTTGGCGAGCAGTTGTTGCATCAGCTGCCTGAGATCGACCGTGACCGGCTCGCCGTTACTCAGGTCGCCCTGGCCCTGTCTGGCGCCATAAAGTGGCAGGGAATTCAAGAGGCTGGCCAGCTCCGAATCGCCGATTACACGCACATTGGGGTCGGAAGCCCGGGGCGGGATCCCGGCATTGGCCCTCTGCACAGCGAGCATCTGCCTGATTTGATCGAAAACAGCACCGCTGTTGGCCGATTCACCGGCCATCGCGTGAGCCGTGGAATCTGTGGTGCCCGCTTCTTCTTTGCTGCCTTCGTGGGACTTTGGGGAACCATGCTGCTGTCCGGTTTTACCGTGATAGCGGAAATTGGGGATGATGCCGGCCTGGATCAGGATGCGGTTCGCCTCATCCAGTAGCATGCCGAGATTGGAGACAACATAGCGGTCAAACTGCTTGAGCAGGATCAGGCGTTCCCGAATCTGGATTTCCAGAGCCTGTATGGCTTCGGTGAAGGCGCTGCAGAGGTGCTCTGGTGCCATCGGGTTGACCGGCGATTCGTCGGAGGCTTCCGGATAAACCTGGCTGAAACGGGTCTGGAGTTGCAGCAATGGCCCCTGAAAGTGCGCTTTCGCCTTGGTGATCATGGCGTTGAGCGCGACTTGCTCCTCCAGGTCGTCATTTCCGACCAGAGAGAGGCTGTCCGCATTGGTCTGCTTGCTCAGGTTTTCTTCCTGGATAGGGCCGGTGTGGGGAGGGTTGGCGAAATACTGGGCAACCGTGTTCTGAAAATGTCGCTCCACGCCTTTCCGCTTGATGCGGATTTCACGCATCGCTTCGAAATACCGGTTCTGCTCATTATTGCTGCGGGCATTGTTGGCCAGCTCGAACAGCGAATCGTCGACCGCGTCGAAGGCACCCTGCAGCAAATCGCCCAGCCCGGCGACAACCGTGTCCCGGATACGGGTGACCTCCGCCGGAACCGGTTTGTTACTTCCCGCTTCCCGATGCTCGCGGAGGTAATGTATGCCGGACTGCTTGTTCATGGCAGACTCCTGTTTACGCCTCAACCGGATACATGACCGAGCTTGAAATCTTTGGATTCTCGTTATTGGTTAAATTTACCGCATTTTTCCTAAACTTAACATGACTAAACGCTAACGTGGGACGGAATTCAAAAAAACACGGGGTGCCCTCGGGGCACCCTCATGCATGTGGTTGACTTACTGGCGATATTGCCTGGCAGTATCGCGGTCAGCTTACATAGACAGGGCCTACACCCATGCTCCAGATCACCACACTCATGGCCATTAAAGCGACAAACATTACCAGCCCGACGGTGAGTACCGCTGACGCAAACATGAATCCACGCTCTTCCGGGATCTTCATCAGGATCGGGAGCCCTTCATAAAGCAGATAGACGGCATAGGCCGCCGCCGCGAGCCCTGCCAGCATGTTAACCCAGATGTTCGGGTAGGCGGCGATTACCCCGATCAGAAAGATGGGGGTCGCTGTGTAGGCGGCCAGGGCAACGCCCCTTGGAGTCCGCTCAACAGCGTCGTAGGTGGCTGCGAAGAAATCAATGAATTTGCCCAGCACAAAGATGCCGGCGAGCATGGCGACGTAAAAGAGTGCCGATAGCTGCAACGCGCTGGCTATTGAAAGGCGGGTGATCTGGCCGTCCCCGATCTGCCAGCCAACCTGGGAGGTTCCATAAAAGCCCGCTACAGCGGGTATCAGTGCCAGTAGAAATATATGCCCCGTGTAGAGTCTTGTAACCGATTCAGATTCATTACGTATCGCTTCCCACTCCTGGTCCGGGTGGGCGAGCAGGCCAAAGCTGTGAGTCAGACTCATGGATAATTTCCTTGTGATTGTTTTTATGTCACACGCACCTTCAGTGTTGGTGGGGGAACCATGGCGGTCAAGGCGATGATTAAATTTTGATCTTTCAAGAACGGACGCCGCTATAACCGAAGAGTCTATAGCGGCGGATATGAGCAGGCTGGGTGGTAAGCTCAGGTCAGCGAAAGTGAGCGCTTTTTGCGCTTTTTCGGATGCACTATGGCGGCTTTCACGACATTATCCTTGATTTGCAGCACTTCCACGCGGTGGCCATCAACTTTCAGGCAGACGTTGGTGTCCGGGATGTTTTCCAGGGTTTCGGTGATCAGGCCGTTAAGGGTTTTTGGCCCGTCCGTGGGCAGCTTCCAGCCCAGGGTCTTGTTGATGGTGCGCACCGCGGCTGTACCGTCGATAATGAAGGTGCCGTCGTCCTGGGGGATGATGTCCGGGCTGGTCGCGGCGTAGTCGGTTGTGAAGTCGCCGACAATTTCTTCAAGAATGTCTTCGAGGGTGGCAAGGCCAAGGACGTCCCCGTACTCATCAACCACAATGCCAAACCTTTTGCGGCCCTTCTGGAAATTGATCAACTGGGTGTTCAGCGGGGTGCTTTCCGGCACGAAGTAGGGCTCCTGGCACAGCTGCATGATCATGGCTTTGTTGATCTCTTCCTGTTGCAGCAACTTGGACGCACTCCGAAGGTGCAGGATGCCCTGGATATTGTTGATATCACCTTTATAGACAGGCAGCCGGGTGTGCTGGCTGCTGCGGAGCTGGCGCAGAATGGTATCGGTGTCGTCCTCCAGGTCGATTCCAACTACTTCGTTGCGGGGCACTATGATGTCATTCACCGTCACCTTTTCGAGATCGAGAATGCTGACCAGCATGTCTTTGTGCTTTGCGGGGATAAGGGCGCCGGCCTCATTCACGAGGGTCCGGAGTTCCTCGCGGCTGAGATGATCATTGGCGGCGTCGGCTGCGGAAACCCCGAGCAGTTTCAGTATGCCGCCGGTGAACAGGTTTACTGCCCAGACCACGGGGTAGAGGACCTTCAACAGCGGTCCCAGGATATAGCTGGCGGGAAAGGCAATTTTCTCGGGGAACAGCGCCGCCAGGGTTTTTGGCGTCACTTCGGCAAAAATCAGAATCACAATGGTCAGCAGGATCGTGGCGATCGCGATGCCAGCGTCGCCCCAGACGCGTATGGCAATAACCGTAGCGATCGATGAGGCGAAGATGTTGACGAAGTTGTTGCCAATCAGAATGATGCCGATCAACTGGTCGGTACGTTGCAGCAGACCCTGGGCGCGCTTGGCGCCTTTGTGGCCAGTCTTGGCCATGTGTTTGAGGCGGTAGCGGTTGAGGGACATCATCCCGGTTTCCGAGCTGGAGAAGAATGCGGAAAGCAGGATCAGTCCGACAAGGAGAATAAACAGCGCGGTGAGCGATGTTTCGTTCAAAAGAGGTGTCCTTATATTGCTGACAAGTAGCGAAAATAGGGTGTGGCAGAGGTCTGTGTCAAGGCGCTACAGAGGGTTTTCGTAATCAACCGCCTTGCTGGAAAACAAGCTCCAGAACAAATTTGCTGCCATAGAATGCCAGCATGAGCAGTGCGCAGCCTGCCAGTGTCCACCGGCTTGCAGTAATGCCGCGCCAGCCCTTGGTGTAGCGTCCGATCAGGAGCGCCACGAAGACCATCAGGGAGAGTATTGAGAATACGGTTTTGTGGGCGAGATTCTGGGCGAACAGGTCCTCAATAAAGAGAGCGCCGGTGACGACTGCCAGAATGAGCATCACCACACCCGCCCAGACCATTTCGAACAATAGTGATTCCATGGTTTGCAGCGGCGGCAGATTGCGTACAAGCAGGCTGTTGTAATTGTGTTTCAGTTGGCGATTCTGGAAGTACAGAAGCACAGCCTGTATGGCTGCCAGGGTAAAAAGGCTGTAGGCGGTGACCGACAATGCGATATGGGACAGCATGCCATAGCTCTGATCGGAAACCAGTCTCGAGGGGCCATGGGTGACCAGTGCCAGGATAATGGTGAGTCCGGCCAGAGGGTATACGCCGAGGAACAGGTTCTGCACCGGCTTTTTAAGGTTCAGGCCGAGTAGCAGGAAGACGATCAGCCAGGAAATCAGTACCGAGCTTTTGAAAAAGCTGAAGTCAAAGCCGCCATCATGGTGTACGGTCTGGGCAATCAGAAGCCCGTGGCTGGTAAGGGCGAGGACGCCTATGAGAGTGGTAATGGCGAGGTTGCTTTGGACCCGGCCCCTGAAATGCAGGGCTTGCAGCGCAGTGCCAACGCTGTACAGAAAAAGAGAGGTGACCGCGAGAATCAGCGTTCCCATGACTTCCTTATTAACCACTGTTCTGATTTAGGATCGGCACTGGTTGTAGCCGATTTGACCGGGCTGGTCGTTTCAGGGCGATAGTCTGGTTATAATGTCGCGATTATGCAACTGGAATCAAGGAGCCGGTCCAGGCTCAGTGGTCCATGCACTCAATTTATCCGGGGTACGGAAGAGCAACATGTTTGAGAACCTCCAAGATCGACTTTCCGGCAGTCTGCGCAAGATTTCCGGCCAGGCGCGGCTCACTGACGACAATATTAAGGACACTCTTCGGGAAGTGCGCATGGCGCTGCTGGAGGCAGACGTCGCCCTGCCGGTGGTGAAGGATTTTGTTGAGGGGGTCCGGGCCCGTGCCATCGGTCAGGAAGTCCAGCGCAGTCTGACGCCGGGCCAGGTCTTCGTAAAAGTGGTTCAGCAGGAGCTTGAACGGGTGATGGGCGAGGGCAACGAGTCCCTCAATCTGAATGTTCAGCCGCCTGCAGTGATCATGATGGCGGGCCTGCAGGGTGCCGGTAAAACCACGACCGTCGCCAAGTTGTCCCGGTTCCTGAAGGAACGCCAGAAGAAGTCCGTTCTGGTGGTCAGTGCTGATGTCTATCGCCCGGCCGCAATCCGTCAGTTGGAAACGCTGGCCGGTGAGGTCGGCGTCGAGTTCTTCCCGAGCAGTGCCGACCAGGATCCGGTGGCTATTGCTGAAGGGGCCATTGCTGCCGCCCGCAAGAAGCACATCGATGTCGTGATTCTCGATACCGCCGGCCGTCTGCACGTTGACGAGCAGATGATGGGTGAGATTGGCCGGTTGCACAAAGCCGTGAATCCGGTTGAAACCCTGTTCGTGGTCGACGCCATGACCGGTCAGGATGCGGCCAATACTGCCAAGGCCTTTAATGATGCGTTGCCGCTCACCGGGGTGGTGCTGACCAAGACCGATGGTGATGCCAGAGGCGGTGCCGCACTGTCCGTCCGTCATATTACCGGCAAGCCGATCAAGTTTCTGGGTGTGGGCGAGAAGTCGGACGCGCTTGAGCCATTTTATCCGGATCGGGTCGCCTCCCGAATTTTGGGTATGGGTGATGTGCTCTCCCTTATAGAGGAAGCGGAGCGTAAACTTGACCAGAAAAAGGCCCAGAAGCTCACCAAGAAGATCAAGAAGGGCAAGAGCTTCGATCTCGAAGACTTCCGGGATCAGTTGCAGCAAATGAAGAACATGGGGGGTATTGGTGGTCTGCTCGACAAGCTTCCGGGCATGGGGCAAATGGCTCAGATGGCCCAGCAGCAGGTTAATGACAAGTCCATGGGACAGATGGAGGCCATCATCTGCTCGATGACTCCGAAGGAGCGCCGTTATCCGGACGTCATCAATAATTCCCGTAAGCGTCGTATTGCCACCGGGTCTGGCACGCAGATCCAGGACGTCAATCGTCTGCTGAAGCAACACAAACAAATGCAGAAAATGATGAAAAAGTTTGGCAAAAAAGGTGGTATGGCCAATATGATGCGCGGCATGGGTGGTATGATGCCGCCGGGCGGTGGCGGTGGAAAGCCTCCGTTTGGCCGTATGTAAAAAGCCTTACATGGAAAACTGGGAATCAACCGGTTTTCCTGTTTTCTTTGGCGCTTTTTTAGCATAGAATAGCGCCCCTTTCGAGTATGGGTCTTCGCGTCAGCTGTCGTTCAGCAGGCGTGAATCGTACAAAGTTCGTACAACAGAACAGGATATTGGTTAAATGGTAACAATCCGTTTGGCTCGCGGCGGCTCCAAGAAGCGCCCGTTCTACCATCTGACAGTCACCGACAGCCGCAAATCCCGCGACGGTCGTTTTATTGAGCGTGTTGGTTTCTTCAACCCGGTTGCCCGTGGTCAGGAAGAGCGTCTGCGCGTTGATCGTGACCGTGTTGACTTCTGGCTCGGCCAGGGTGCACAGGCCAGCGATCGCGTTGCCCAGCTGCTGAAGGCCGCTGAGTAACTCAGCACTGAACCCGGGGTTTATGGCATGACACAGAATTCGCAGGAAACTGTGATCGGCCGGATTACCTCGGTGTTTGGGGTCAAGGGGTGGCTGAAAGTCTATTCCTACACTGATCCCAAGGAAGGAATACTGAACTATCCGGATTGGACTCTGGATCTGGATGGTAAGCGTATTCCGGCTAGGCTTGAAGAGGGTCGCCGCCAGGGGCAGGCGATCGTTGTCAGGCTGAAAGGTATTGATGACCGTGATCTCGCGCGAACCTACTGCGGCGCCGAGGTCAGGGTTTCCAGAGCGGAGTTGCCGGAACTTCCTGAAGGGGAGTTTTACTGGTTTCAGCTGGAAGGCCTTGAGGTGTTCACAGTTGACGATGAGTGTCTCGGTAAAGTGCACCATCTGATAGAAACCGGGGCCAACGATGTTCTTGTGGTGCAGGCAACGGCTGGCTCGATCGATCAGCGTGAGCGCCTGATTCCCTATCTTCCGGACCAGGTTGTCCAGAAGGTGGATCTGGCTGCGCAGCGTTTGGTTGTAGACTGGGATCCGGAGTTCTGACGGGTGTGGATTGGCGCGGTCAGTCTGTTCCCGGACATGTTTGGTGCGGTAACGGATTACGGGATTACGGGTAGAGCGGTGCGGGACGGTCTGCTGACTTTCCGTAGCTGGAATCCCCGTGACTTTACCCACGACCGACATCGCACAGTGGATGATCGGCCCTATGGTGGCGGCCCGGGCATGCTGATGAAAATTCAGCCTCTCAGGGATGCCATCCACGCGGCACGGGAGTCAGCTCCTGGTAAGGCTTGCGTGGTCTATCTCTCTCCCCAGGGAGAAACACTGGATCAGTCGGTTGTCGAGTCGCTTGCGGCGGAAGAGCAACTGATCCTGGTGGCGGGCCGGTATGAAGGCGTTGATGAACGCCTGATAGCGTCGGAAGTCGATCGGGAAGTGTCACTGGGCGATTTTGTACTCTCCGGTGGCGAACTGGCAGCCATGGCTGTCATCGATGCGGTTACACGCCTCATCCCCGGAGCGCTGGGTCATGCGCAGTCGGCAGAGCAGGATTCCTTTGCTGACGGTTTGCTGGATTGTCCGCACTATACCCGGCCCGAGGTTTACGAAGGTCAGGCGGTGCCGGATGTTTTGTTGGGCGGTCACCATGATCAGATCCGGCGTTGGCGGCTGAAGCAGTCGCTGAGGCGAACCCGGGAGCGACGCCCCGACCTGCTGGAAAAGCGGGTGTTTACGGACGAAGAGCGTGCGCTGCTGGAAGAGATTTTGAATGAACCGGGTGCCTCTGAATCATCAGGGCATTAACAGATTGGGTATCAGGAGCATTACGATGAGCGGCAAGAACAACATCATCAGTCAACTTGAAGCAGAACAGATGACCAAGGAAGCTCCCGCGTTCGCGCCGGGTGACACCGTGGTTGTTCAGGTTCGCGTCACCGAAGGTAACCGTGAGCGTCTGCAGGCGTTTGAAGGCGTTGTCATCGGCAAGCGCAACCGTGGCATGAATTCTTCTTTCACCGTGCGTAAGATTTCCTACGGTGTTGGTGTCGAGCGTACTTTTCAGACCTTCTCCAAGCTGATCGACAGCGTCAGTGTGAAGCGTCGTGGCGACGTGCGTCAGGCCAAGCTTTACTACCTTCGCGACCTGTCTGGCAAGGCAGCTCGTATCAAGGAAAAACTTGGCTGATCAGCGTGTCGCTGAGCACCAGGCAACAAAAAAGGCAGCCCAGGGCTGCCTTTTTTGTGTCTGGAGATCCAGTATGCTTCTGTTGGACAGGCAAAGTTTGAGAGCTTCGGTATGAGAGCAGAAGACGAATCAGCGATTGCTCGGTTTGTGGATGCCATCTGGCTTGAGGATGGTCTTGGTGACAAGACCAGGCAGGCCTATCGGAGTGACTTGTCGCGGTTGTCGGAATGGCTTCAGGAGCAACCGGGCCGGCCGTTGCTGACCGAGGTTCGCAGGACCGACCTTCTGGTCTGGATGTCCCGCGGCCTTGCGGATGGGGTGAAGAGTTCCACGGCCGCGCGCCGGCTGTCGGGGTTACGTCGGTTTTACAGGTTTCTGCTTCGAGAAGGGGTGATTGCCGAGGATCCGACACTCCGTATCGAGAGCCCGAGACTGCCGCGGCGCCTTCCCGACTCCCTCACTGAGGAGGAAGTGGATGCCCTGCTGGCAGAACCCGACCCCGGTACCGCCATTGAGCTTCGGGACAAGGCCATGCTGGAGATACTCTACGGTTGTGGTCTGCGGGTCTCCGAGCTCACTGAGTTACGGGTTGACCAGGTAAACCTGCGCCAGGGGGTGGTGAGGATCACCGGTAAGGGAGACAAGGAGCGGCTGGTGCCTCTGGGTGAAGAGGCGGTGGACTGGTTGCTGCAGTATATGAAGGAAGGGCGGCCGGAACTCTTGAGGGGCCGTTCCTGTGATGCGCTGTTTCCCGGGAATCGCGCCGCAGCCATGACACGCCAGACTTTCTGGCATCGAATCAAGCATTACGCCGCTCGGGTAGGCATCCGAAAACATCTGTCACCCCATACGCTCAGGCATGCATTTGCCACCCATCTGCTCAATCATGGCGCCGATCTGCGGGTTGTCCAGATGTTGCTGGGGCACTCAGACCTGTCCACTACCCAAATCTACACTCATGTGGCGCGCCAGAGGCTTCATTCGCTGCACCAGGCTCATCACCCGCGTGGCTGAATGGGGGCGGTATTGAGGGCAGGCGGGGTGAACTTTCCCCGCAGCTGGATGTCGCATTGAACTGACTCTCGGCCTGTGCCAAAAGGGCCCGGGCTGTTTAACCACTCACTGGAAAAGGTTGTTTGCCAGAATGAATATCAAAAGTGTTGTTGTGGTCCTTGGTGTAATTGCCGGTCTGTTCGGAATGGCCAGCGCCAGTGCCGGGGAAGTCGAGGACCGGATTGCCGAGCGCCTGACCAGTGCTGTACCGGGTCTCAAGGTTATGTCGGTGAAAGAATCCGAAGCGAAAGGCCTTTATGAGGTGCAGAGCAACAATGGGGACACCATCTATGCGACCGAAGACGGCCAGTACCTTATGACCGGCGATCTTCTCAGGATTACGGATCAGGGTATCGCCAATGTCACCGAGGCAGCTCGCGCTGACTTTCGCAAGGAGATGATGAATGAATTTGGCGACGACGGCGTGATCAGCTTTCCGGCAAAAAACGAGAAGGCCGTCGTCAGCGTCTTTACCGATATCGACTGCCCCTATTGCCGGAAGCTTCATGATGAAGTGCCGCAGCTGAATGAGTATGGCATCACCGTCAATTACTACGCATTCCCGCGGTCGGGGCCGAACACAGCGTCTTTCCGGAAATACGAATCGGTCTGGTGTGCGGAAGATCAGCAAGCAGCGATGACCTCAGCCAAATCGGGCCAGAGTATTGATCAGGCCAGCTGTGAAAACCCGGTGCGTGAGCAGTTTGAGCTGGGCGGTCGGGTTGGCGTAACCGGCACGCCCGCCATTGTGCTGGAAGATGGCAATATGGTCCGTGGCTATGTTCCGGCGCAGCGTCTGGCCGAGGGTCTTGGGCTGCTCTGACAACCTTCCGGGCCGGTCGTCCAGGCTGCGTTACCCGGTATTTGCGATGGATCCGATTCAGGGCTTATTCAGTGAGGCCTGAATCGGTATACTATGCCCGCCTATTATAATTCATCAGCACCCCTTCGGGATCAGAGGTGAGAGTTTGAAAGACGTCAGTGTCGGAATCTGCGGATTGGGAACCGTCGGCGGCGGTACCTTTAATGTCTTGACCCGCAACGCCAGGCTGATTGCCGGCCGGGCAGGGTGCAACATCCGGATTACCCGGATTGCCAGTCGACGGGCCCGCGAGGATATGGACCTCGGGGACGTGCCTTTCAGCACCGACATTTATGATGTGGTGAACGATCCCGGCGTCGATATCGTGGTTGAGCTGATCGGCGGCTATGATGCCGCGCGGGAGCTGGTGCTGGCGGCTATCCGCAACGGCAAGCATGTGGTTACTGCCAACAAGGCCCTGATCGCTGTCCACGGCAACGAAATTTTCGAAGCGGCCGAGAAGGCCGGCGTTGTGGTGGCCTACGAGGCCGGTGTTGCCGGCGGTATTCCGGTCATCAAGGCGGTACGTGAAGGTATGGCGGCAAACCGCATTGACTGGATTGCCGGCATTATCAACGGCACCGGGAACTACATCCTGACCGAAATGCGTGCCGGTCGGGAATTTTCCGAAGTTCTCAAGGAAGCCCAGGACCTGGGTTACGCCGAGGCAGATCCGACCTTTGATGTTGAAGGCATTGATGCCGCCCACAAACTGACCATACTGGCGTCCGCCGGATTTGGTGTGCCCCTGCAGTTCGAAAAGGGCTTCACTGAAGGCATCTCCAAGATCACCCCTTACGATATTGCCCACGCAGAGCTATTGGGTTATCGCATCAAGCACCTCGGTATTGCCCGTCGTCGGGATGATGGCATTGAACTTCGCGTTCACCCGACCCTGGTGCCCCAGAGCCATCTGATTGCCCAGGTTGATGGCGTTCTCAATGCGGTCCTGGTGGATGGCGATGCCGTAGGTCAGACCATGTATTACGGCCCTGGCGCAGGGGATGAGGCAACCGCGTCGGCGGTTATCGCGGATATCGTCGATGTTGCCCGTGCCGTGGCGACAGAGAGCAAGCTGCGTGTGCCGTACCTTGGCTTCTCACCGGATGCCATGGAAGACCTGGACGTGCTGTCCATGGAAGACATCCAGTCGGCCTACTACCTGCGCATTACCGCACTGGATCGTCCGGGTGTGCTGGCCAAGATTGCCTCCATCCTGAGCGAGCATGGCATCAATATTGAGTCGATCATGCAGAAGGAGTCCGAGCTGAAAGATGGCCGCATTCCGGTGATCATCCTGACTCACACCGTTCAGGAACGGCAGATCAACCGTGCCATTGAAGAGCTGGAAGCCCTGTCCGATACCGATGGCCAGGTTGTCCGCATTCGCGCTGAAAACTTCAACTGACAGGTACGAACGTGAGATACATCAGTACGCGGGGTGAAGCGCCCGCACTGGGTTTTGAGGATGTTTTGCTGACCGGACTGGCGACAGATGGCGGCCTCTACGTTCCCGAATCCCTGCCACATTTCAGTCTGGAAGAAATCCGGAGCTGGCGCGGGCTTTCCTACAGCGAGCTGGCTTTCAACGTTATGCACCCGTTCGTGGATGACGCTGTTCCTGCGGAAGATTTCCGCAAAATGCTGGATGAAACCTACGCCGTTTTTGCCCACAAGGCGGTGGCTCCGCTGGTTCAGCTGGATACCAATGAATGGGTGATGGAGCTGTTCCGCGGCCCGACCCTGGCGTTCAAGGACTTCGCCCTGCAGCTGTTGGGGCGCCTGCTGGACTATGTTCTGGAAAAGCGCAAGCAGCACGTGGTGATCATGGGAGCGACCTCTGGTGATACCGGCTCGGCTGCCATCGAAGGCTGCCGCCGGTGCGAGCACGTGGACATATTTATCCTGCATCCGCACCAGCGGGTGTCGGAGGTTCAGCGCCGCCAGATGACCACCGTTCAGGGTGATAACATCCACAACATTGCGGTGCGCGGCAACTTCGACGATTGCCAGCGCATGGTGAAGGAGAGCTTCGGCAACCAGTCGTTCCTGGGTGGCAAAACCCAGCTGGCAGCCGTGAACTCCATCAACTGGGCCCGGATCATGGCCCAGATTGTTTACTACTTCCACGCCTCCCTGGCCCTGGGCGGTCCGGACCGCAGCATGGCGTTTTCGGTGCCCACCGGGAACTTCGGCGATATCTTTGCCGGCTATCTGGCCAAGAAAATGGGGCTGCCGATCTCCCAGCTGGTCATTGCCACCAACCGCAACGATATCCTGCATCGTTTCATGAGTGGCAACAAATACGAGCAGCATCAGCTGGAACACACCCTGTCTCCGAGCATGGATATCATGGTGTCGAGCAACTTCGAGCGTCTGCTGTTTGATCTGCATGGCCGTGACGGCCTGGCGGTGAAAACCCTGCTGGAAAATGCCGCCAAGGGCCCGGTCAGCATTGAGGACTACCGCTGGAAACACGCGCGCAAGTTGTTCGACAGCGACGCGGTGGATGACAAGACCACCTGCGATACCATCCGCGAGATCTTCCAGCAGAACGAGTATCTGCTGGATCCTCACACCGCCATCGGGGTTCGCGCTGCGCGCAACTGTCGCCGTGATCAGGCGGTGCCGATGATCACCCTGGGTACTGCGCACCCGGCCAAGTTCCCGGATGCAGTGGCCGAGTCCGGGCTGAGTGTGAAGCCGCCGTTGCCAGCCCATATGGCGGATCTGTTCGAGCGGGAAGAGCGCTACACGGTGCTGGACAACAATATCGCCGGTGTTCAGGAATTCATTGCCAAGAACTGGAAAAATACCTGATCCGGTATGACACCAAAAAAGATCCTGCGTCGCCCCCAGCCCAAAACCATCCCGGACTGGGGGCAAAACCTGCCTTCCTTGCTTCGGCGTCTGTACGCCGCCCGTGGCGTCACTTCTGATGAGCAACTGAGTTACACCCTCAAACACCTGGCCTCGCCCATGTCCCTGCGTGGCATTGACCGGGCTGTCGAACTTCTTGCGGAAGCTATTGAGCGGCAGCAGCGGGTTCTGGTGCTAGGGGATTTTGACGCCGACGGTGCCACCAGCACGGCCGTCGCCATGCTCGGCCTGTCTATGCTTGGTCTGCAGAGTATCGACTTCCGGGTTCCCAGCCGGTTTGCCGATGGCTATGGCCTGACGCCGGGCATCATCGAGCGCTTGCGGGACGAAGGTCAGCTTCCTGACCTGATGGTCACCGTCGATAACGGCATATCGGCCGTTGAGGGTGTCAGGGCGGCCAAGGAGCTTGGCGTGAAAGTGGTGGTGACGGATCATCACCTGGCCGGTGAAGAGCTCCCGGATGCTGATGCTATTGTCAATCCCAACCAGCCGGGCTGCCCCTTCCTGAGTAAGAATGCCGCCGGTGTTGGCGTGATGTTTTACGTCCTCACGGCGTTGCGCAAGCAGCTCCGGGAAGCCAATCGCCTGCCCAATCCCGAGCCGAACCTGGGGAGCCTGCTTGACCTGGTGGCCCTGGGCACGGTTGCTGATGTTGTGCCCCTGGATCATAACAATCGGATCTTCGTGGAGCAGGGCCTGCGCCGGATCCGCCAGGGCGAGGCCCGGCCGGGAATCCTGGCGCTGCTGGAAGTCGCCGGCCGGGACCACACAGCCATCAGCTCAACCGACCTCGGCTTTGTGGTCGGCCCCCGCCTGAATGCGGCGGGCCGGCTGGACGACATGAGCATCGGCATTGCCTGCCTGCTGGCAGACAGCCCGGACGAGGCCCGGCGACTGGCCCGCGAACTGGATACCTTTAACCGGGAACGCAGGACCATCGAAAAGGACATGAAAGCCCAGGCCCAGGATCTGTTGGCCTCCATGTCTCTGGATCTGGAAGGATTGCCCTGGGGTCTCGCCCTGTTTGATACCGACTGGCACCAGGGGGTTATCGGCATCCTCGCGGCCCGAATTCGAGAGCAGACCCACCGACCAACCATTGCCTTTGCGCCGGATGATAACGGCGAGGACATCAAAGGCTCTGCCCGCTCCATCCCGGGTTTGCATATCCGGGATGTGCTCGCGGTGGTGGATTCCCGCCACCCGGGCATGATGAAAAAGTTTGGTGGTCACGCCATGGCGGCGGGCATGACTCTCGCCAAAGCCGATCTGGATGCCTTCTCCGAAGCCTTCGATCGCGCCGTTCGCGATACGCTGTCGGCGGAAGATCTGGAAGCCGCGATCACCACCGACGGGCCCCTTGGGCCAAACGAGCTTTCGCTGGACACCGCGGCACTGCTCAAGCGGGCCGGCCCCTGGGGGCAGCATTTCCCGGAGCCGCTGTTCGACGGCGAATTCCGTGTGGTCAGCCAGCGCATCGTCGGTGAAAACCACCTGAAACTGGTTCTTCAACCGGTCGAGGGCGGCGGTATTATCGACGGCATTGCCTTCAACACCGGCCCGGAAGTGCCCGACTACACCCGCACCGGGGCGCGGGTGGTTTACAAGCCGGATGCCAATACCTTCCGTGGGCGGACCAATCTGCAGTTGCTTGTGGATTACCTGGAGCCGCTCTCTTAATTCCTCGGGGCCGGCTAGTCCTGGTGGCTGGCCGCGAGCCGGGGGTGCTTTTTCTTCTGGGAAAAGAACTCGCTTCGCTCAGACACCTTTTCCCGGCAGAAAAAGCACCCCCGGCCCCCGGCCGATCAGGTTATGGTGAGATTAACTTCAATAGGTAACGCGGCCTGTGCATTCAAGCCCAGGCGTCGTGGCGGCCAGCCGGGAGGTCTCCCGGCTACGTGGTGGGGAGAGCTTTTCTGCAGTAAAAAGGTGTCTGAGCGCAGCGAGTTCTTTTTACGAAAGAAAAGTGCTCCCCACCACGGAGCCAGCCCCCCAGTCCTGCAAGCCCCAGTCTGAACCTGGCCCTCTGCGAAAACCCGCAGGCTGATTTACAAACGGATTTCCGGTAGAATCCCGCCTCTGTTTTTACTCTCCATTTTCAAGAGCGAGTAAGGGTTCCATGGAAATTAATCCCATTGTGACGAAGATTAAAGAGCTTCGTGAGCGCACTGAAGCGCTCAGGGGGTATCTTTGACTACGATCAGCGTAGTGAACGACTGATCGAAGTTGAGCGCGAACTGGAGCAGCCCAGCGTCTGGGACGACCCGGAGCGGGCACAGGCTCTGGGCAAAGAGCGCGCGGACCTTGAACTGATCGTCAAGACCATCGACAACCTCACCTCTGGCCTGGAAGACGCCGAGGGCCTGCTGGATATTGCCGCAGAAGAAGAGGACGAGGGCACCGTTGCAGAGATCGAGTCAGATCTTGAGGGTCTTGATAAAGAGCTCGAGAAGCTTGAATTCCGCCGCATGTTCTCCGGCGAAATGGACGCCAACAACGCCTATCTGGACATACAGGCCGGTTCCGGTGGCACCGAAGCCCAGGACTGGGCCAACATGCTTTTGCGCATGTATCTGCGCTGGGCCGAGCGCCGGGGCTTCAAGGCCGAGATAGTCGAACTGATGGAGGGCGAAGTGGCGGGCATCAAGAGCGCCACCATTCACATCCAGGGCGACTATGCCTATGGCTGGCTGCGTACCGAAACCGGCGTTCACCGTCTGGTGCGTAAGTCACCGTTCGATTCCGGCAACCGTCGGCACACGTCTTTCTCTTCCGTGTTTGTGTCACCGGAAGTGGATGACAGCTTCGAAATTGAAATCAATCCGGCGGATCTTCGGGTGGATGTTTACCGTGCCTCCGGCGCTGGTGGTCAGCACGTTAACCGGACCGAGTCGGCGGTGCGTCTGACTCACAATCCCACCGGTATTGTCGTGGCCTGTCAGGCTGGTCGAAGCCAGCACCAGAACAAGGACCAGGCCATGAAACAGCTCAAGGCGAAGCTGTTTGAGCGTGAGATGCAGGAGCGCAACGCGGAGAAACAGAAAGCCGAGGACGCCAAGGCCGACATCGGTTGGGGCAGCCAGATCCGTTCCTACGTTCTGGACGACAGCCGTATCAAGGACCTGCGCACCAAGGTAGAAACCAGTAATACCCAGTCGGTGCTGGACGGTGACATTGACAAGTTCATCGAAGCCAGCCTGAAGATGGCGCTGTAACCAGCGCCTTTGCCACGCTAACCCGGACAACCCGATTCCTAGTGAGCCAAAATGACTGATCAAACTCAGAATGCCGCACCGCATGAGGACAACAAGCTGATTGCCGAGCGCCGCGCCAAACTGTCAGAAATGCGCGACCAGGGCAACGCCTTCCCGAACGACTTTCGTCGTGACGCCACCGCCGCCGAACTGCAGGCGAAATACGGTGAAAAAACCAAGGAAGAGCTGGAGTCCCTCGGTATCAAGGTGGCCATTGCCGGCCGCATGATGCTCGATCGCAAGGCATTCAAGGTGGTCCAGGACATGACTGGCCGGATCCAGATCTACGCGTCCAAGGATGTCCAGAAAGACACCAAGCACTGGGATCTGGGGGACATCGTGGGCGTGCGAGGCACCCTGTCCAAATCAGGTAAGGGCGATCTGTACGTGACCATGGACGAGTACGTCTTGCTCACCAAGTCCCTGCGCCCGTTGCCTGAAAAGCACAAGGGCCTGACCGATACGGAAGCCCGTTACCGCCACCGCTACGTCGATCTGATGGTCAACGAGGACAGCCGTCGGGTGTTCTATGCGCGCTCGAAGATCATCAGCGCCATGCGTCAGTATTTCACCGACCGGGACTTCATGGAAGTTGAAACCCCGATGCTGCAGGTGATTCCTGGCGGCGCCACGGCGCGGCCCTTCGTGACCCACCATAACGCGCTGGGTATCGATATGTACCTGCGTATTGCACCGGAATTGTTCCTGAAGCGCCTCGTCGTCGGCGGCTTTGAGCGGGTGTTCGAGATCAACCGGAACTTTCGGAACGAGGGGCTTTCCACCCGTCATAATCCGGAATTCACCATGGTAGAGTTTTATCAGGCATACGCTGACTACAACGACCTGATGGATCTCACCGAGGACATGCTGCGCACCATTACCCAGAAAGTGCTGGGCACGACCACAGTGGTGAACAGCCGGACCCTGGCAGATGGCAGTGAAGAGACCGTTGAGTACGATTTTGGCAAAACCTTCGAGCGCCTGACAGTGGTCGATGCCATCCTGCGCTACAACCCGGACATCAAGTCTGAACAGCTGGCGGACGACGCCAGTGCCCGCCAGGTGGCGAAAGACCTTGGCATTCATCTCAAGGATGGTTGGGGTCTGGGCAAGGTCCAGATCGAGATCTTTGAGGCGACGGCCGAACATCGCCTGATGCAGCCGACGTTCATCACCGAATACCCGAAAGAAGTATCGCCCCTGGCCCGTTGCAAAGACAGCAACCCATTCGTCACCGAACGCTTCGAGTTCTTCGTGGGCGGTCGCGAAATCGCCAACGGCTTCTCCGAGCTGAACGACGCAGAAGACCAGGCCGAGCGCTTCCTGGCCCAGGTGGCCGAGAAAGACGCCGGTGACGACGAAGCCATGTTCTACGATGAAGACTACGTGATGGCCCTGGAATATGGCCTGCCACCGACAGCGGGTGAAGGTATCGGAATCGATCGACTGGCCATGCTGCTGACTAACTCGGCATCAATCCGCGACGTCATCCTGTTCCCGGCGATGCGCCCCGAGCACAAAGCCGACAGCCGGAAAGACGAGGGCTGATCCATGAGCCCGGTTGAGGTACTGGCCAGTCAGCTCAGACCCGACCGGGGCTGGAAAGAGCATCTCTCGGAAGAATTCCGCCAGCCCTACATGCAAGGCCTGGCGGAATTCCTCGCCGCCGAGGAACAGGCCGGTAAAGTCCTGTTCCCCGCCAGCCACCACTGCTTCAACGCCCTCAATAGCACCCCGCTGGATAACGTGAGAGTGGTCATTCTCGGCCAAGACCCCTACCACGGCCCCGGCCAGGCCCACGGCCTGTGCTTCTCCGTGCGCCCGAACGTGGCAATCCCGCCCTCACTGGTGAACATCTTCAAAGAAATCCAGGACGACCTGGGCATCGCTCCCCCGGACCACGGCTGTCTGCAACCCTGGGCAGAGCAGGGCGTGCTACTGCTCAACAGCGTCCTCACCGTCGTCCAGGGCCAGGCCGGCGCCCACCAGGGCAAAGGCTGGGAAACCTTCACCGACAAGGTCATCGAAACCATCAACCGTGAACGGGAAGGCGTGGTATTCCTGCTCTGGGGCAGCTACGCCAAAAAGAAAGGCCAGCACATCGACCGCTCCAAACACCTGGTCCTGGAGGGGCCTCATCCCTCGCCACTGAGCGCTTACCGGGGGTTCTTCGGGTGCAGGCACTTTTCAAAGGCGAACGACTGGTTGCAACAGCAGGGAAAGCCCACGGTTAACTGGCAATTACCCTCAAAGGCGGATTTGTTGGAGCGTTACCGGAAGGTTTGAGCGCCATTGAGTGGGCCGCCCTCCCAAAAATGTGCGGAGCCAGGGATGGCGGAGCCAAGCGTACAGGGAGGTATTTACAGCGGTTTTTGGGAGGGCGGCGCGCTCAATGGAGCCGCCCCCAAGGTCGAAATTTACTTAAGCAGCGCCATCGCCGCTTCCATCTGGGCGTTCAGATCTTCTTCCTCGCTCATGTCGATATTCGGATCCAGCCCAAGACGATCAAAGGCCGGAATCTTCGTCCAGTCCATCTCCGTCCACGGATGCTCCGAGCCGGCAACCAGCTGCAGGTTCGCAATCATCACCAGATCCGCATAATCCGCTGACGGGACCTCACGATCAAAGTTGGCGTATTCCAGCGGAACATTCTGAAGATCGGTCGGAAAGTCCCACTTCTTGAGAATGGTCGCCCCGATCCTGGGGTGCAGCTCCTCAATAACATTGTCCAGCATGATGCTGCTGATCTGAATGTCCTGATCCTCCACATAACGCAGAATTGGTAGAACACCAATCAGGTGAACCAGGCCCGCCAGCGTTGCCTGGTCTGGCTTGAGCTTGGTGTAGTGCTGGGCCAGAACGTGACAGACACCGGCAACTTCGGTGCTGGTCTGCCAGGTGGCGCGCATCCGCTTGTCAATCATATCCGAGGTGGCCTGGAACATCTGCTCCATGGCAAGGCCCATGGCCAGATTACTGGTGTAGGCCATGCCCAGGCGACTGACCGCCATATTCAGGTTTTCGATGGCGCGGCTGCCACGGAACAGCGGGCTGTTGCACACCCGGATGATACGTGCAGAGAGCGCGGTGTCATTGCTGATCACCTTGACCAGGTCGGCAATCGCCGAGTCCTCGGATTGCGCAATGTCCCGGACTTGCAGGGCCACTTCAGGAAGAGTCGGGAGCACCAGCTTGTCATTTTCGATGGCAGCATTAAGGTCGGCTTTAATGGTTTCGACAATATTCGACATGGTCATTCACAATCCGCGTGTTGGTTCCGGAGACCGGCCGCAGGGGCAGATCGGTACCGGATAAATCAAATATGTGAGCTATTGCATAGCAAAATAGCAAATTCCGAGGCGTTTGCCTGTCAACTTATGTATCTGATTGTGCGCTTTTTTCCCTCTCTGGTACCGCATAGGGCAGAGGCATTGGCACAAGAACTGTCTGTGGTAGCGTCTCCGGATGAAGCGGTTTTTCAGCCGCATCATGGCGTACGACCGCCAGAAGTTCACAGCTGCCGTCCTGGTAGCGAATGGAATTGACCACATCGCCCACCGAACGCTCGCCAGCGATCAAGGCACTGCCGGGCGCCGGGATGTCTTCGGCCTGCTCAATCCGGAAACGAAACAGGCTTTTCTTGAGCTGACCCAGGAAGTGCATCCGGGCAATGACTTCCTGGCCGGTATAGCAGCCTTTCTTGAAGTGCACCCCGCCCAGATGCTGCCAGTTCAGCATCTGGGGTACGAAGGACTCCTGGGTGGCGGTGGTGAGGGAGGCGACGCCGGCGGCGATTTCCGACGCGTACCAGTCCGCCAGGGGCAGTTGCTCAGCCGGGTCGAGGCCGGGCTCATCGCCGGCGGTCTGCCACAGTTCAAACCGGGGCGTACCCTCGGCGGTGGGCTCAGTTCTGACGAGAAAACCCTGTGTTACTTCGACGCAGTCGCCGGCTTTCTTGAGGTTCGCCGCGGCTTCTCCCGCCACTGACTCTGCCAGCCGGTTGCCAAGGATGCCGACCATACCCGCCGCCGTCGCTGGGTCCATGGAAGTGCCCCGGAACAGCATCAGATACTTGCGTAAATGGGTGATGGTATCGTCGGCAAGATCGGACGGGAAATCCATCAGGATGTCTTCGCCGGCCCGAATCATCCGGGTCAGGCAGTAGGCCCGGCCTTTGGGGGTTGAGGCAGTGGCCCTGGGGGCGTGACCGGTGGTGACTTCGTTGAGGTTCTGGCTGAACTGGCCCTGGAGAAACTTGTCTGTCCCCGGGCCGCTCACCCGCACGATGACCCTGTCAGTCAGTGCCGCCCAGCCGTCGGCGGGCAAGGGAAAGTCTGCAACGTTGGGTGCCGCTGTGTCTGTGCCAGTCATGGAATACTCCAGATCGGAACGTCAGTTGGATGATGGCCGGGAACGGCCCAGTCTGAGCCACATTCTCAGGCGCCGGAATTCCTCTTCCGGACAGTTGCCGTCGGTGCCCAGTGAAGGAGCCATCAGGATTGTGCTGTATGAGCGCAATCTGGTGCCTGCTGGGCGAAGTTTCAAGAGCGCCAGCCCGGACCAGACCCGGCTCGTGGATGCCGCAATTACCGGCACCCGCCTGTTATCACCGGTTGCCGCGTACAGTTGATCCTGATCGACCAGGAGGCAGCTTACGCTGTTGCGCCCCCTGAGCAATCCGTGGCTGCGGTACTGTCGGAGCGATCCCGCCAGAGCTACTGGCGTGACGGCCAGCAGCCAGAGCTTGCCGGCCAGCGCTGAAGCTATCAGAAAAACAAGCAGAACCAGCCAGGGAACCGTTGCCAGCAGCCCTACGATTCGGGACGGTGAAAGTGGCAGTTCAATCCGGCTGGACACGTTTCAGGATGATGTCGACCATGCGTTGGAGGTCCGGATCTTCCGGGCGACTGCGCTGCATGAACCACTCGAACATGTCGTTGTCTTCGCAGGTGAGCAACTTTTTATAGCGGGCCCGGTCTTCGGCGTCTAGGTCGCGGTAGGCTTCTTCCATGAAGGGGATCAAGAGGTTGTCCAGCTCAAGCATGCCGCGACGGCTGTGCCACCACAGACGGTTGAATTCTGCTTTTTCGGACAGTGCAGGTGTCTCTGACATAGTTTTTACCATCGAATCGTGGGTGAAAGTCGGTCTCGGTTCAGGGCGCCAGCGTACGGTAAGTCGTGGGAACCAGTACGGTATCACGGACCTCGTTGAGCAGTCCCGGATAATCCAGCGTGTAGTGCAGCCCACGGCTTTCCCGGCGCTGGAGCGCCGAACAGATGATCAGATCAGATACGGTCACCAGGTTCCGCAACTCAAGCAGGTCGTTGGAGACCCGGTAGTTGCTGTAGAACTCGCCAATCTCCGCTGACAGCAGGTCGACCCGATGCTTGGCGCGCTGCAGCCGTTTGGTGGTGCGCACAATGCCGACATAGTCCCACATGAAATGTCGCAGTTCGTCCCAGTTGTGGGAGATGACTACGTCCTCATCGGAATCCCGCACCTGGCTTTCATCCCAGTCCGGCGCCTCCGGCGGCGGCGGTATGTCCGCTTCACGGCGGGTAATGTCTGCCGCTGCGGCCCGGCCATAAACCAGGCACTCCAGGAGTGAATTGCTGGCCATGCGGTTGGCGCCATGAAGCCCCGTGAAACCGGCCTCGCCCACCACGTAGAGCTGGTTGATGTCGGTTCTGGCACGCTCGTCGCTGACAATGCCGCCGCAGGTGTAATGGGCTGCGGGAACAACAGGAATCGGTTCCCTGGTGATATCAATGCCAAAGCCGAGGCATTTCTCATAAATGGTGGGAAAGTGATGCTTGATGAAGTCCGCCGGTTTGTGGCTGATATCCAGATACAGATGGTCGGCACCGAGCCGTTTCATCTCATGGTCGATCGCCCGCGCCACGATGTCCCGGGGCGCCAGTTCTCCGCGTTCATCGAAGCGGTCCATGAAGCGCGTGCCATCCGGTAGTTTCAGCAACCCGCCTTCGCCCCGGACGGCTTCGGTAATCAGGAAAGACTTGGCGTGCGGGTGGTACAGGCAGGTCGGGTGGAACTGGTTGAACTCCATGTTCGCCACCCGGCAGCCCGCCCGCCATGCCATGGCGATGCCGTCTCCGGAAGCGCCGTCCGGGTTGGTGGTGTAGCGATAGGCTTTGGAGGCACCGCCGGTGGCAATCACTGTAAACCTCGCCCTGAAAAGCTCTACATGGTTGTCGTCAAGGTTCAGGATGTACGCGCCCACGCAACGGTTGCCCGGCAGCGACAGCTTGCGATTGGTGATCAGGTCCACCGCCACGCGGCCTGACATCAGCTCGACGTTTGGCCTGGCCTGGGCCTGGGATGTGAGTGTGGTAGACACCGCATGACCGGTGGCGTCGGCAGCGTGAATGATACGCCGGTGGCTGTGGCCGCCTTCCCGCGTCAGATGGTAGTGGGCATCCTGGTCCCGGGTGAAGTCGACACCGGAATCAATCAGCCAGTCGATGCTTTCCTTGCCATGCTCTACCGTGAACCTGACAGCGTCCTCGTGGCAAAGGCCGGCGCCGGCATTGAGGGTGTCAGTGATGTGGTTTTCCGTGGAATCCTGGTCATCCAGGACTGCGGCTATGCCGCCCTGGGCCCAGAGTGTGGCGCCACTGCTGATACTGGCTTTGCTTACCACGCATACCTTCAGGTGCTCTGGCAGATTGAGCGCAACGGTCAGGCCGGCAGCACCACTGCCGATAATGAGAACATCGTATTCGTAGGACTGTGGCATCGGGTCGTTATCGCAGGCCATAATGTGGACGTGTATTGAACTAAACTTTACGCTTGCTGTCTATTTGGCCTGACAGGGTGAGCCGCCTTGCAGGTGGCGTCGCCCCTTTCATCAACGGACGCCGGACAGCATCAATGACGCAACGACACTTGGTAGAGGCCGGACAGCTGGCCGTAAAATCAGGGAAACCCGGCAAACCGTCCATGACTCCTGATACAGACAAGCAACAGGGTGAACACTCCGACAGCCAGACGGATCTGCAGCTGGTGCGCAAAGTGCGGAACGGCGATCGGGCCGCATTTGACCTGCTGGTGGTCAAGTATCAGTCGAGGGTCGCGTCTATTATCAGTCGCTACGTTTACGATAGCCAGGAAGTCATGGATCTGACCCAGGAGACCTTCGTCAAGGCGTTCCGGGCAATTGAGCGCTTCCGCGGTGACAGTGCTTTCTATACCTGGCTTTACCGCATTGCCGTCAATACCGCCAAGAATTATCTGGAATCCAGGGGGCGTCGCCCCCAGGGCAGTGCCGATTCTGCAGAGGCGGAGAACTTTGATGAGGGTTTCAGGCTTCGTGATACCGCATCTCCGGAACGATTGCTTCAGCGGGAACAGTTACAGAAGGAACTGACCAAAGCAATTTCACAGCTTCCTGAGGAGTTGCGTTCCGCATTTTTGCTGCGCGAGTACGACGGCCTGAGTTATGAGGACATCGCCGGAATTCTGGAGTGTCCGATCGGTACCGTCCGTTCACGAATATTCCGGGCCCGGGATGCAGTTGATCGCCATCTCGGACCTTTACTCAACCACTCGATCACGTAATTGAGGTTGCATCCAATGGATGATCGTCTCAGAGAAACACTGTCCGCCATGATGGACGACGAAGCTGACGAGCTGTCGGTGCGTCGACTGCTGTCACACGACAGCCAGGATGAAGTGCGGGCCCAATGGCAGCGATGGCAGCACGTGCGGGATCTTATGCATGATGGCCACACACCGGCCCATGGAGTGGATGTGAGTCTTGCGGTGCGGGAATTACTCGACGGCCGACGTTCCTCGCCGGTCCGTCCCGAAGCTGCAGGGCAGGGCATGAAAGCCCGGCGCTGGCATTGGTCTGCGGCGGCCATGATTGCCATGGCGCTGCTCGTTGGCTTCGGTGCCGGTGCAGGCTGGGATTCCCCGAATTCCGGCCCGGTCCAGTCCGTAACGGCGGCAGCGCCGGAGTTGCCGGAACGGGAGCAGCCAGTCAGGGAAGTTGCCCTGCAGGGTCTGGATGAAGAGCAGTGGGAATATATGAGCCGTTATCTGCTGGAACATGCGCAGCACAACAGTGTCGGCGCCGGAAGGGGGGCCGTTGGTTATGCCCGTCTGGTCAGCGCCAATGGCAGCGGTTACTGACCCCGGAGTGAGTGTGAATTTACGCAACGCCCTGAATACCGTTTTTCGGAACCGACTGCTGTCATGGGTAGTGTTGCTCATGCTCGCATTTGCCAGCCCGTTGCCGGCAGCAGCCGACGAAAGCGAGGCGGCGGCCTGGCTTGAACGGTTAGGCCCGGCCCTCAATATGACGTCCTATCGTGGCGTTTTCGTTTATGCCCGGGGTGATCGGGTGCATTCGATGCAGATTGCCCATCGCTACCATGACGGCGTTGTTGAGGAGCGCCTGGTGCTGCAGGATGGCGGTAGCGGCGAAATTGTCCGCAAGGGAATGAATGTGATCTGCGTGCTTCCCCGGACCGGCCGTATCAAGCTTGATCAGGTTATTCCATCCGGGCCCTTTGCGGAGGCGTTCACCAGCCAGCTGGTGCCGTTGAGTAGCTGGTACCGCGCGGAAATGAAAGGCGAGGATCGGATAGCAGGGTACGACGTGGTTTCCGTGGCCCTCAGTGCCAGAGATCCGCATCGGTACAGCCACCGGTTGTGGCTGGAGAAATCCACCGGCCTTCTGATCAAGAGCCACGTCCGTGATGAAGAGGGGGAAGTGCTGGAGCATTTCCAGTTCACCAGCTTACAGATTGGCGGGAAGATTCCGGACAGTGAGTTTGAAATCCAGACCCGTGGCCGGGAAATTTCGAGAACATTGAACGAATCGGTCTCCCAGGCATCGGTGGTTCAGCGTACCAATGGCTGGCAGCTTGGTTGGCGACCTGACGGCTTCATGCCGGCTGCGGCTCCACGGTCCGGCAAGGGGCAGGCGGTGGCGTTCTCGGACGGCCTGGCTGCGTTTTCTGTCTTCGTTGAGCCAGCGGGCCAGGTTGATATGCCCACAGGCGCTTCCCGGATCGGCGCCACCACTGTCTACATGCACAAAGTCAGAGAGCAGGGCAACTCGTTCCTGGTAACCGTTGTCGGCGAGTTGCCGCCGCAAACCGCGCGCCGGGTTGCAGAATCCGTCCGGATCGACAACGTTCTGGCTCTCGGTGCAGGTGAATCGTGATTACCGAAACCGGAAAAGTCGTTGCAACGAAGGGTGACCGGGTGTGGGTGCAGACCATTCGTGCGAGTGCCTGCCAGAGCTGCGCCGCGCGCAATGGATGCGGGCAGAAAGTGCTGGCGGCTGCGACGGGCGGTCGGGCGAACCAAATCCTGGTTACCAATACCGTCAATGCCCAAGTTGGCGACGAAGTAACCATCGGGATTGATGAGCGGGCACTCCTCAGTGCCTCGCTGGTGGTTTATGCCACTCCGCTGATCATGATGGTGATCGCGAGTGTCCTTGGGCATCAGTTCTCTGGCGGACAGGACGGCGTTGCCATGTTGGCCGCCGCCGGTGGCCTGGCTCTGGGCTTTCTTACAGCCCGAAAACTCCAGCGTCCGGGTAATACCGGCTATGAACCGCGGCTGGTTCGGGTTAACCGGATTACCTCCGAAAACTGTCTATAAATCCTACCGTTTTTTAAGTTGAAAATCGGTTTCTTCGCCTAAAGACTACTTTAAGGTCTTTGCAAAACAGGGGTGCAACATGTCGAGAACATTGGAGGCCGTCCAGCCGGCCCGGAACCTGCAAACCGGCGGAATGCTGGCAGCACTGCTGGCGATGCTTTCCATCGTGGTACTGATGGCGGTGAGCCCCGCAGGCGCGGCTCAGGGGCTGCCCGATTTCACCGAGCTTGTCGAAGACAACGCCGATGCCGTGGTCAACATAAGCACCACCAGCGAGCCCAAGGCGGGTAATGCCCAGGGGATGCCCTTTGACGAGCGGCAACTTGAGCAGATGCCCGAGTTTTTTCGGGACTTTTTCCGTGGCCCCCAGTCGCCGTTCGGCGGTGCACCGGGACGCTCCCAACCCCGCCGTTCCATGGGCTCAGGTTTCATTGTGTCTGAGGACGGTTATGTGCTCACCAACAATCATGTGGTTGAGGGAGCCGATGAAATCATCGTCCGCCTGAACGACCGGCGGGAATTTCCGGCGAAACTGGTTGGAACAGATCCACGGTCTGACATGGCGGTTCTGAAAATCGAGAATGCTGAGGACCTGCCTGTGGTGAAGATCGGCCGTTCCAATGACCTGGAAGTGGGCGAGTGGGTGTTCGCAATCGGGTCGCCGTTCGGTTTCGATTATACGGTAACATCCGGCATTGTCAGCGCACTGGGTCGCTCGCTGCCATCCGAGAACTACGTACCGTTCATTCAGACCGACGTAGCGATAAATCCCGGTAACTCCGGGGGGCCACTGTTCAACATGGACGGCGAAGTGGTTGGCATCAATTCCCAGATCTACACCCGTTCTGGCGGGTTTATGGGGGTTTCGTTTGCGATTCCCATTGACGACGCAATAAACGTTTTCCAGCAGTTGCGTGATAAAGGCGCGGTCTCCCGGGGCTGGCTTGGTGTGCTGATTCAGGAAGTTAATCGTGATCTGGCGGAATCTTTCGGCCTGAAGCGTCCAAGAGGTGCTTTGATCGCTGAGGTGATGTCCGGTTCGCCGGCGGAAGATGCCGGTCTCCAGGCCGGGGATATCGTTCTGGATTACGATGGCGAACCGATCGAATTTTCATCCGACTTACCGCCGATGGTAGGCCGGACTCCGGTTGGTGAGACAGCCAGTCTGGAAGTTCTTCGAGGCGGCGAGGTTATCCAGCTCTCGGTTGAGATCGGTAAGCTGCCCGAACAGGGCGCCGAGCTTGCTTCGGCGCCTGATACCGCTGAGCCGGGTGCAGGTGCGGCGCCGCTCGGACTGGAAGTTGATCCTTTGCCGGCCAAGTTGGCGGATTCTCTCGACATCGAAGGCGGTGTGGTGGTAACGAATGTCGCCCGTGGTGCAGCGTTCAACGCTGGCCTCCGGCCGAGGGATGTGATCACGGAGATAGATCGTAAAAAAGTTCGCTCGGTCGAAGATTTCCGGGAGATTGTAAGCGAGCTCGACGATGGCAAGGCGGTCTCTGTGAGGGTTGTACGTGAGGGGCGTGCCCTTTACCTGGTAATGAAGCCCTGACGGGATTGTGCGGGCCGTCCCGATAACTGGAAGCCCTCGGGGGTGTCGCAAACGACATGTCCGGGGGCTTTTGGTATACTCGGCCGGTCCAATAACAATGAGTGGCCAAGGAACGGACCAGCCCCATGATGAACAGACAGGAACTCTCCCTCCGCAAGTTGCTGGAATTTCGTAACGCCTGGGTCGCGTGGCTGATTTTCCTGTTTTCTATCGCCGTAACCATTCTGTTGTGGCAGGTTTCCATCAAGCTCGTTGAAGATCGCACCGAAGCCCGGTTTCGCACCCAGTCGCTGCAATTGAAATCGGCGATTGAAGAGCGACTGCTCAACTATGAGCAGGTTCTGGCCGGCAGCGCCGGGCTTTTTGCTGTGGCTGGTGACGTCTCCCGTGACCAGTGGCGGGAATATATCGACAAGGTTGATATCAACCGTTATTACCCCGGTATTCAGGGGATCGGCTATGTTCGTCGGATTGGTGTTCGGCAAATGGCCGAGCATATTGCTTCTGTCCGGGCCGAGGGCGTGCACAACTATCTGGTGAATCCACTGGGAACCGGCCCCTACTACTACCCCATGGTCTATCTGGAGCCGGGCACCGAACGGAACCGCCGGGCCCTTGGCTACAACGCCTTCAGTGATCCAATCCATCGCCGCGCCATGGAACAGGCCCGGGATGAGGCCGCGCCCACGGTAACCGCGAAAGTGGTTCTGGTTCAGGAGGAGCTCGGAGAAGACCAGGCAAGCTTTCTGATGTATTACCCGGTGTTTCAGGGCGGGGAGGTTCCCGAGATAAGGGCCGAGCGCCGTATGATGCTGTCAGGTTATGTGTTCAGTGCCTTCCGCATGAATAACCTCATTGACGGGATAGTTGGCCTGATATCGCCATTTCTGGATGTCCGGATCTACGATGCAGGCGTCATTGAACGACAGAATCTGATGTACGGGTCCAACCTGGGGTCGCTGGACAATGAATTCAGTTTCCAGATGAGTCAGACCATAACCCATGGAGGCCGGGACTGGTTATTGCAGACCCGCTCCACGCCGGCGTTCGATTTTCTGGCATCGGATCCGCGGCCGCCCATCGTACTGGGTTCCGGTCTGGTGATCAGTGTGCTGCTGTTCCTGTTCGTGCTGGCGCTTATCCGTTCCAGGCTGATGGCGCAGATCAGTGCCGGCCATTACCAGGCCATCACCGAAGGGGCGGCCAACGTCACATTGGTGATGGACCAGTCCGGGCAGGCGCTCTACGCCAGCCCTTCGAGTCGGGATATTCTGGGCTTTGAGCCGGACCAGGTGCAGGCCCTGGATTTTGAGGAGCTGGTCCACGGGGACGACTGGCCCCAGTTGCAAAAGGGCTTTGACGACTCCGTAAGTATGCCCGGAAAACAGATGCCGGTTACCCGGGTCCGCATTCGCGATGCCGAAGGCCAGTGGCGGGATATGGAAGGCACCTTCACGGCGATGCTGACGGTGCCCGGTGTAAACGGTATTGTCCTGAGTCTCCGTGACCTGACCCAGTTGAAGGCAGCCCAATCAGAGCTGCATCGGCTGGCGTTTTACGATCCTCTGACCGGCCTGGCGAACCGGCAGCTGTTCCGCGATCGTCTCAATCACGTTGTCAGTCGCAGTCGGCGGAGTGGCGAGCCGGCCGCTCTGATGTTCCTGGATCTGGATGGCTTCAAGCGTATCAACGATACCCTCGGCCATGACTGCGGCGACGAACTGCTGAGCCAGGTAGCGCAATGGCTGGTGGGGTGCGTTCGTGAAGAGGATTCCGTCGCCCGGCTGGGGGGCGACGAATTTGTCGTTCTTCTGTCCCGGATCAGTGGCCCGGATGCGGCCGGAAAAGTGGCAGAGACCATTCTGCACAGCCTGTGCCAGCGCATTCGCCTCAACGACCACGAAGTCGGCATTACCGTCAGCATTGGCATCACCTTGATTCCTCACGACAGTGAGGATGCCGGAACCCTGATGAAGTACGCGGATCTGGCCATGTACCGGGCCAAGGAGTTGGGTCGAAACACCTTTCAGTTCTTTACGCCGGCAATGAATATCAAGGCGGCGCGCCGGCTGTTGCAACAGGAGGAGCTGGCCACCGCTCTGGACGGCGACCGTTTTGTGCTGCATTACCAGCCCAAGATTGATCTGGCCAGCGAACGGGTCATCGGTGTTGAGGCGTTTCTGCGCTGGCATCATCCGGAGAAGGGGTTGGTGTCGGCCCAGCAGTTCATCGGGCTGGCCGAGGAGACCGGTCTGATAGTGCGTCTGGGCGAGTTGGCTCTGCGCCAGGCCTGTATCCAGGTCCAGGCCCTTGAGCGGGCCGGATTCGAATCCCTGAAGATGGCGGTGAATCTGTCGGTGCGTCAGCTGACCGATTCAGGCTTCCTGGATATGATCCGCCAGGTCATCACCGAAACCGGCGTCTCGCCCGAGCGCCTGGAGCTGGAAATGCCGGCTGAACTTCTCAACGAAGACCCCAGGATGCTCCGTGACTTACTGGTTTCGCTTCACGATATGGGGGTCTGTCTGATTCTTGACGATTTCGGCGCCGGCTCCTGTTCGCTGGTAGCTCTGCAACAACTGCCGCTGGATGTGATCAAGATTGATCATCGGTTCATTCGTGACATTCCCTATAACGTCAGTGCCACCGATGTTGCTTCGGCCGTTATCGCCCTGGCGCGCAAACTCCACCTCACGGTGGTTGCCGAAGGCGTGGAAACGCCACAGCAACTGAGCTTCCTCAAATCCCATGGCTGCGCCCAGTGTCAGGGCAATCTGTTCAGTTACCCGCTGGACGAGGATGCCCTGATCGGCTTCCTGATCCGGCAGTATGAAAGGCCGCTGATTTCCTGATCATGGCAATGGCGGCCGGTAACCGGTAAAATCACGCCGTTCCCGGATCCCGGTCGCGGCCCTCCGGGCTCAATCCTTCGTCTTAACTGAGTATTCATTGTCTGTGACTGAACTGAGCCGAATTCGTAACTTTTCCATCATCGCCCACATCGACCATGGTAAATCCACACTCGCCGACCGCTTTATCCAGGTCTGTGGTGGCCTGACCGACCGCGAAATGGCTGAACAGGTCCTGGATTCCATGGATCTCGAGCGTGAGCGCGGGATTACTATCAAGGCCCAGAGTGTCACCCTCAACTACAAGGCCCGGGACGGCCAGGAATACAAGCTCAACTTCATCGACACCCCGGGCCATGTCGACTTCTCCTACGAGGTGTCGCGTTCGCTCTACGCCTGCGAGGGTGCACTGCTGGTGGTGGATGCGGGCCAGGGCGTGGAGGCCCAGTCGGTGGCCAACTGCTATACCGCCATCGAGCAGGGGCTGGAAGTGGTTCCGGTGCTGAACAAGATGGACCTGCCCCAGGCAGAGCCGGAGCGGGTGGCCGCGGAAATTGAAGACATCATCGGCATCGAGGCCTCTGATGCTGTCCGTTGCAGTGCCAAAAGCGGCATGGGCGTCGAAGACGTACTGGAAGACCTGATCAAGAAAATTCCGCCGCCAAAGGGGGATCGCAGCGCGCCCCTGCAAGCACTGATCATTGATTCCTGGTTCGATAATTATCTGGGGGTCGTCTCTCTGGTAAGGGTGACCGAAGGTACCCTTAAGAAGGGCGACAAAATTGTGATCAAGTCCACCGGCAAGGCGTGGAATGCCGACAAGGTTGGTATTTTCAATCCCAAGCCCACCGATACCGATGTTCTCGAATCCGGTGACGTCGGCTTTGTCGTGGCCGGTATCAAGGACATTCACGGCGCACCGGTTGGCGACACCATCGTGCATCAGAAGTTTGCCGCCGACACCCCCATGCTGCCGGGCTTCAAGAAGGTCAAGCCGCAGGTGTACGCCGGCCTTTTCCCGGTCAGTGCGGACGACTACAACGATTTCCGGGATGCGCTGGAAAAGCTGACCCTGAACGACGCCTCCCTGTTTTTCGAGCCCGAGAGTTCGGATGCCCTTGGCTTCGGGTTCCGGTGCGGTTTTCTCGGTATGCTGCACATGGAGATCATCCAGGAGCGGCTGGAGCGGGAATACGATATTGATCTGATCACCACCGCCCCAACGGTGATCTATGAGGTGGTTACCAAGCAGGGTGAGACCCTGTCGGTAGACAACCCCTCGAGTCTTCCGGATATTGGCTCTATCGAGCAAATGCGTGAGCCGATTGTGGAGGCGAACATACTGGTGCCCCAGGAACACCTTGGCAATGTGATTGCCCTGTGTGAGGAGAAGCGCGGCATCCAGAAAAACATGCACTTCATGTCGACCCAGGTCCAGCTCACCTATGAGTTGCCCATGGCGGAAGTGGTGATGGACTTTTTTGATCGCATCAAATCCGCCAGCCGCGGCTTTGCCTCTCTGGATTACCATTTCACCCGCTTCCAGGAAGCCAATCTGGTGCGGCTGGATGTACTGATCAACGGAGAGCGGGTGGATGCCCTGGCGCTGATCGTGCACAAGGAACAGGCCCACTACAAAGGTCGCCAGCTGATCGAGAAGATGAAGGAGCTGATTCCGCGGCAGATGTTCGACATTGCCATTCAGGCCGCCATCGGAAACCAGGTGGTCTCGCGGGTCACGGTGAAGGCGCTGCGCAAGAACGTAACCGCGAAGTGTTACGGTGGCGACGTCAGCCGCAAGAAGAAACTGCTGCAGAAGCAGAAGGAAGGTAAAAAGCGCATGAAGCAGCTGGGCAATGTTGAAGTGCCTCAGGAAGCGTTTCTTGCCGTACTGAAAGTCGATAAATAAAAGGCCCCCTGGATGGACATCGATTTCCCCCTGGTTCTGGTGGTACTGACCTTTGCAACGGGTCTGATCTGGCTGGCGGACAAACTGTTTCTCCGGGAGCGCCGGCTTACGGCTTTCCGTTCCGGTGGGGGCGCCGAATCGCTAGACGCCGGAGCGCCCACGGAGGCAGAAGAACCGAAAGAACCCTATCTGGTTGACCTCAGCCGCTCTTTTTTTCCGGTCTTGGCCATTGTGCTGGTGCTGAGGTCCTTTCTGGTAGAGCCGTTCCAGATTCCCTCTGGCTCAATGCTGCCAACCCTTGAGATCGGGGATTTCATCCTGGTGAACAAGTACGCATACGGGCTGCGGCTGCCAGTTGCAGGTACCAAGATTCTGGACGTTGCTGACCCTCAGCGGGGCGATGTCATGGTGTTCAAGTACCCGAAAGATGGCGAGACCAACTACATCAAGCGGGTTATTGGCGAGCCGGGTGACCGCATCCGTTACCAGGACAAACAGCTGTTCATCAACGGCGAGCTGGTGGAAACCCGCTTTATCGCCAGATTGCCCCCCATGGAGTTGCGCCGGGAAGATCTGGGCGAGGTTGAACACGACATTTTCCTGACCATGGGCGTCACCGGAAACGCGGGTGAAGGAGAGTGGGTAGTGCCGGAGGGGCATTATTTTGTCATGGGCGACAACCGGGATAACAGCAACGACAGCCGCTACTGGGGTATGGTTCCCGATGAACTGGTTGTGGGTAAAGCCTTCGCTGTCTGGATGCACTGGAAATCCCTTACCAGTCTGCCATCCTTTGATCGTGTCGGTGGAATCGAGTAACTCGGACTATCTGGAGTGCAGTGATAATGAAGAAGAACAATCTTTCCGGGATGGGCCGTCAAGGGGGTGCCTCGGCGCTGACGATGATGGTCATGGTACTGTTTTTTGGCGGTTTGCTGACGTTGGTGATCAAGCTCGGTCCCGCTTACCTTGATGACCTCACTATCCAGGAGGCACTGGAAAGCCTTGACGGCACCGAGGGGCTCTCCCAGATGGGCCCGGCGCAGGTTCGCACGCTGATCAACAAGCGCCTCAGTGTGAACAATGTCCGCGGATTTGATGCCAAAAACATTTCCGTTGACAAAGATGGCGAACTTGTCGTCATCAAGGTTGATTACGAAGTGCGCAACAACCTTTTCAGTAACGTGGATACGGTCGTCCACTTCAAGCATGAATATGAGATGAAGGGCAAGTGAGTTCACAACCGGATCTGGATCAGCTTCAGCGACGCATCGGTTATCAGTTCAAGTCGCCGGAGCGGCTTCTGCTGGCGCTGACCCACAGAAGCTACGGGAACCAGAATAACGAGCGTCTTGAGTTTCTCGGCGATTCCATCGTGAATATGGTGATTGCCGAGTACCTGTTCCTGCACTTTGAAAAAGCCCGGGAAGGCCAGTTGAGCCGGCTTCGGGCACGCATGGTAAAAGGTGTCACGCTGGCGGAAATTGGCCGGGAGTTTCAGCTCGGTAATTATCTGCGTCTGGGTTCCGGGGAGCTGAAAAGCGGAGGCTTCCGACGGGAATCGATTCTGGCCGATGCGGTGGAGTCGATCATCGGTGCCATCTACCTGGACAGCGATTTCCATACCTGTCGGGAACAGGTGCTGCGCTGGTTCGAACACCGGCTGGAAAAGCTTGATCTCCAGGACACCCAGAAAGACCCGAAAACCCGTCTGCAGGAGTACCTCCAGTCCCGGCAGTTTCCCCTGCCAAGGTACGATGTGATTTCCGTTGACGGGGAAGCCCATAACCAGACTTTCCATGTATCCTGTGCGCTGCCTTCACTGGACCGGAAGACCACCGGAACCGGCAGCAGCCGCCGTGTGGCCGAGCAGCAGGCAGCCCGTAACGCCCTGAAAGAACTGGGCGTGGAGAACCAGTAATGAACGATATCACCCGTCCGGAGAACCCGGACAGTCGCTGCGGTTTTGTGGCCATTGTTGGGCGCCCAAACGTCGGTAAATCCACGCTGCTGAACCACATTCTCGGGCAGAAACTGAGCATTACCTCCCGCAAGCCCCAGACCACCCGCCATCAGGTGCTCGGTATCAAGACCGTGGGGCCGGTGCAGGCGATCTATGTCGATACGCCGGGCATGCATGAAGAAGAGCCCCGGGCCATCAACCGTTACATGAACAAGGCGGCCACCTCGGCGCTGATCGATGTCGATGTGGTGGTGTTCGTGGTTGATCAGCTGGCCTGGACAACCGCGGATGAGATGGTGCTTGAGAAACTCAGCAAGCTGAAATGCCCGGTTATCCTGGCCGTTAACAAGGTCGACAAGATCGAGAAGCGTGAAAGCCTGCTGCCGCACCTGGATATGGTCTCGAAAAAGCGGGAGTTTGCCGAGATCATTCCGCTTTCAGCGCTGAAAGAGACCAATCTCGAGCCTTTGGAAGAAGCGGTGGGCCGGTACCTGCCGGAGAGTATCCATTTCTACCCGGACGACCAGATCACCGATCGCAGTGAGCGTTTCCTGGCGTCAGAGATTGTCCGGGAGAAGATTACCCGGCAATTGGGAGCCGAGCTGCCTTACTCCGTGGCCGTGGAGATCGAGGAGTTCAAGCGCGAGGGCAAGACCTTGCATATTTCCGCCCTGATACTGGTCGAGCGGGAAGGTCAGAAGAAAATCATCATCGGCGACAAGGGCGAACGAATGCGCCGGATCGGTCAGGAAGCCCGCACAGATATGGAGCGTCTGTTCGACAGCAAAATTATGCTACGGCTCTGGGTGAAGGTAAAAAGGGGCTGGGCCGACAGCGACCGGGCCCTGAAGAGCCTGGGCATGAACGACCTCTGAGGCGGATATGAAGGGGCCTGAGCTGCAGGAGCCCGCCTATGTCCTTCACCGCCGCCCGTGGCGGGAAACCAGCCTCATGGTGGATCTGTTCACGCTGAATCAAGGGCGCATGACGGTGATCGCCAAAGGCGCGAACAGTGCCAGGAGCCCCTTGAAGGCCCAGCTTCAGCCGTTCCAGCCCCTGGTAGTGGACTGGATGGGGCGAGGCGAGCTGAAAACCCTTACCCAGGTCGATGTGCGCAGCGGTCCGACGTTGACCCGGACTCTCTCCCTTTACAGCGGGCTTTACCTGAATGAGTTGCTGCAGCGGGTTCTTCCGGCTGCGGACCCGCACCCGACCCTGTTTGCGGCTTATATCGATGCGATCGGCCAACTGTCTTCAGCTACCGATGTTGAGCCAGTGCTCCGGCAGTTCGAGCGGGCATTTGCCTCAGCACTCGGCTACGACTTTGCCTGGGATGTCGCCACTGACACCGGCCAATCCGTCGAGCCTGGCGGACAGTACTGCTATGATCCGGAGCAAGGCATTGTTTCGGGCGTTTCGCCGGGAGTGCGCCTGCAGAAACTGCCTGGAGACGTCTTGTTGGCTCTGGCCCGGGGGGATCTTGAATCTGAATCCTGTCGCCGGGTTGCCAAGCGGGTTATACGGGTGCTTACCGATTACCTTCTTCAGGGGCGCCCCCTGAACAGTCGCAGTCTTTTCACGCACCTTCGGGGAGAATCACATGAATCCTAGAGTTTTACTTGGCGTCAATATTGATCACGTGGCCACTCTTCGCCAGGCCCGGGGCACCCGGTATCCGGATCCGGTGCAGGCGGCGCTGATGGCCGAGGAGGCCGGTGCTGACGGCATCACTATTCACCCGAGAGAGGACCGGCGCCATATCCAGGACCGGGACGTGTTGTTACTCAAGGAAGTGCTCCAGACCAAGATGAACCTTGAGATGGCGGTTACTGATGCCATGCTGGCCTTCGCCGAGCAGGTCCGCCCGGAATGTGTCTGTCTGGTGCCGGAAAAGCGTGAGGAGCTGACCACCGAGGGCGGTCTGGATGTTGAGGGCCAGGAATCCCGGGTCGCCAAAGCCTGTGAGCGTCTCGCCCGGATTGGCGCCGAAGTCTCGCTGTTTATCGACCCGGCCCCGGCCCAGATCGATGCGGCGGTGCGCTGCGGTGCGCCGGTAGTGGAGTTGCACACCGGTGAGTATGCAGAGGCCGGCACGCCGGAGGCGCAGGATGCCGCGTTCAAAACGATTGCAGACGCCGTTGCCTATGCCCGCAAGAAAGGCCTGATCGTGAACGCCGGCCACGGCCTGCATTACCACAACACGGAACGGGTGGCGGCGATCCACGGAATCAATGAATTGAACATTGGTCATGCCATCATTGCCCGGGCGGTTTTCACCGGCTTGAAAGATGCCGTCCGGGATATGAAAGCCATCGTTGATCAGGCCCGGGGCAGAGCCTGATCAAGAGGTTTCAGCTGCCTGGTGGCGCTCGCGGAACAGTTGCTGCCAGTCAGTCTGTTCGCTCCAGATCTGCAGGCGCTCCATGGCGGACAGCAGCTGATTCTTCTGGTGTTCGAGATCGGTTGCTGAGCATTTGATGGCGGTTTCCAGCCGGTTGGCCGCCGCACGCAGCTCCGGGACACCGCAATAGCGGCTGGCACCATGGAGTTTGTGAACGCATTCCAGAAGCTGATCCATGCTGCCATTGGCCCAGAGTTCCGGCACCCGTTCCTGATTCATGTGGACTTCCTCAAGCAACATACTGAACAGCTCTTCGGCCAGGTCGGCTTTGCCGGCCGCAAGCTGGATGCTCTCGTCTACGCTTACGCAGTCCTGTTGCATTTTTCGCGTCGACGGGCGCAGCGCGCGGCGGGTGTCACGCACTTCCGGTACCTGAAACCGGCTGCCGACGCTTGCGCCCGGGCAGGCATACCCGGTGAACTCGAGTATGAGCTCAGTGAGCTGGCCGCTGCTGATGGGTTTGGGCATGTAGCCGTCGAAACCCTGCTGCGCCAGCCTTTCCTGCTCGTCGGCCAGGGCATGTGCAGTGAGTGCAATAATCGGAGTGCGGTGACGGTTGCTATCCATCTCCCGGAGTCTGGCAGTGGTTTCCACGCCATCCATGCCCGGCATCTGCAGGTCCATGAACACCAGGTCGAAGGGTTTCTGTCTGGCCTTGCTGAGGGCTTCAAACCCGCTGGAGGCGCCTTCGGCTTCAAGCTGACAGTCTTCGAGGAGAGTCAGGACCAGTTTCAGGTTGGCGTCGTTATCATCCACAGCCAGCACTCTGGGCACGTTGCCATGGGGCAGCCGCTTTCCGGTACCTTCGTATTCCACCGTGGTGCGGCCTGCCGAGTCGATGCCATGCACCAGAAGCAGCAGTTCGTCGTAGAGGGCATCACGGCACACCGGTTTGGTCAGATGCCCACTGGCCAGCCCTGAGAGGGGTGTGTCATGGGTTTCGAGCGTGGGCGTCAGCAACAGGGTGCGGCAATCCCGCTCTATCTCCAGAGTTCGGACAAGCCCGCAGTACTGGCTGGAGTTCAGAAGGTGACGGGTAATGCCGACAATGGCGACGGCGTAGCCGGCCTGGCTTTTCTGGGCCTCTTCGATCTGTTCCTGGAGGGCGCCGGGTGAGGCCACCCGGTCGACCACCATCCCCCAGTCCCGCATCAGGTGCTCCACTGCAAGGCCGGTGGTTTTCTGTTGCTCCAGATAGATAACCCGCTCGCCCTGAAGGGCGTCTCTGGCCGCTACGGCCTCGCCAGTGGCGGCGAGCTCTGAGGTCAGGGTAAACCAGAAGGTGGAGCCCTTGCCCAGTTCGCTTTCAAGGCCGATCTTGCCGCCCATTTCCTCGACCAGGCGTTTGGAAATGGCCAGGCCGAGGCCAGTACCGCCGTACTGGCGGGCGGTACTGGCATCCGCCTGACTGAAGGCGTTGAACAGGGATTGCTGCTGGGCCCGTGAAAGCCCAACGCCAGAGTCTGAAATGCTCAGGCGGAGTGTTACCCGGTTGCTGTCCTTTTCTTCTTCTTCCAGGCTGGCTCGCAGTATCACTTCCCCTGTCTGGGTAAATTTGATTGCGTTGTTCACCAGATTGGTGATGACCTGCTTGACCCGCAACGGGTCGCCCATGATGTTGTCCGGTACGTCGTTGTAGACCAGAGGAACAAGGTCCAGGTTTTTGGCATGGGCTGCCGGGGCCAGCATCACCATGACCTCTTCGACGATCTCCCGGAGCTGGAACGGGACCCGGTCGAGAATCAGTTTGCCGGCCTCAATCTTGGAGAAATCGAGGATGTCGTTGATTATGGTGAGCAGAATTTCCGAGGACTTCCGGATGGTGCTCAGGTGGTCCCGCTGTTGCCTTGGCAGTGGGCTTTTCAGCAGCAGTTCGGTGAAACCGATAATGCCGTTGAGCGGTGTGCGGATTTCATGGGACATGTTGGCCAGGAACTCGGATTTGATCCGGCTGGCCTCCAGGGCTTCTTTTCGGGCGAAATCCAGCTCAATGTTCTGGATCTCAATGGTCTCCAGGGTTTCCCGAAGGTCTTCGGTGGCCTGGTCAATGTTCTGCTGCATTTCGGCCTGGGCCTTGCTCAGCTCCTCGGCCATGGCATTGAGCCCCGACTCGAGCTGTTCGAACTCGGGGCCGGCGCCGGTATAGACCCGGGTGTCCAGCTTTCCCTCCTTCAGTTTGGCAACCGCCTCGTTCAGCTCAAACACCGGGTTGATGAACGCGCGGCTGAGCCTCAGCGCAATCGCCATGCTGAGGATAACGCCACCGAGTACCAGGAGTAGTGAAATCAGCAGTGCTTTGTAGGTCTCCTTCTCGGTGCGGATATGCGACATCTCGACAACGACCCAACCCAGAGGTTCGCGCACGCCCGACATGGACTGGCGGGCATCCGGATCGATCATGTTTTCGATCATCAGGTCCTGAAGGAAAACCGGGTTAACGAAGCGGGTGCTGTCTTCCCCGGAAATGCGGGTTGCGCTCTCGGGCGTCAGTTCTTCGGCGCCGACAGTCTCGGAGCTTCCGGGCCCGGTATGGAGCAGGCGCGATCTGTCACTGTCGAAAAAGGTAATTGAGCGAACGTCCTGCTCCTCCAGGAGGGCATTCGAAAGGCTGCTGAGGAGGCTTCGGTTGGCGGTAAAAAGACCGTACTCTGAGCCGGCCGCCAGCTGGCGTGACAGGGACTCGCCCCGGTCCTTGAGCAGGCTTTCAATATTGTTGACCCAGCTGTAGGTGAAAAACAGCCCCAGCATCAAAGTGGTCAGAAGCGTGGGAACCAGCGTTACCACCAAAACTTTCTTGCGAATGCCCCAACGTCGCATACCGTGTTCCTGAATTATTGCTTTTGTCCGCACTGCAGCGCGGAAAACGTCCGTGTTAAGAATAGCTGATCCGGAACGGGATAACTGTGGTATCAGTCCCGGCGGTACCGGAAGATCCCGCGGCGGATATAGCCACCGGTCATGGATATAGCGAGAAGCCGTATTGGGAGACCGGGGCGATAACGCGTATCATGCGAAGCCAAAAGTGTACCACAGGGTTATCATATGCATTTTCCCACCATTGAAGATTATGTCGGGCACACCCCTCTGGTTCGCCTGCAGCGTCTCCCCGGTGAGACCAGTAACGTGATTCTGGCCAAGCTGGAGGGGAATAACCCTGCCGGCTCGGTGAAGGATCGTCCGGCCATCGGCATGATCCAGGAGGCGGAGCGTCGGGGTGAGATCAAACCCGGCGATACCCTGATCGAGGCCACCAGCGGCAACACCGGCATCGCTCTGGCCATGGCGGCTGCGATCAAGGGTTACCGTATGGTGCTGATCATGCCCGCCAACATGAGTGAGGAGCGTCGGGCATCCATGCGGGCCTATGGTGCGGAGATTGTCACAGTCACCAGGGAAGAGGGTATGGAAACCGCCCGTGATCTGGCCCTGAAGATGCAAGCGGAGGGCAAGGGCAGGGTGCTGGACCAGTTCAGCAACCAGGACAACCCTCTGGCACACTACCGCACCACCGGTCCCGAGATCTGGGAACAAACCGGGGGGCGTGTCACTCATTTTGTCAGCTCCATGGGTACCACCGGTACCATCATGGGTGTGTCCCGCTACCTCAAGGAACGCAACCCGGATATTCGCATTATCGGGCTGCAGCCCAAAGAGGGTGCGTCCATACCCGGGATACGTCGATGGCCCGAAGCCTACCTGCCGAAAATCTACGATGCCGCACGGGTGGACGAGGTGCTGGATGTTGGCCAGGAAGAGGCCGAGAACACCATGCGTGCCCTGGCGTCCGAGGAAGGCATTTTCTGTGGCGTGTCTTCCGGCGGTTCGATCGCGGCCGCACTCAAACTCTCGCAGCAGGTTGAAAACGCCATCATCGTGGCCATTATCTGTGACCGCGGCGACCGCTATCTTTCCACCGGGGTGTTTCCCGGCGCCTGAACCCGATTCTACCAAGAGACCCGAGTATGAGCAGACGACGCAGGAAGGTTCTTCCAAAAGAGCCCGTGCGCTGTGAGATTGAGACCCTGAGCCATGACGGCCGGGGTATCGCCCGTCAGGATGGCAAGACCCAGTTTGTCGATGGCGCCCTGCCGGGCGAAACCGTGATGGCGAAAGTGGTGTCCAGTCGAAGCAAGTTCGACGAGTTGCGCACCGAAGAGGTTCTCGAAGCCGCGCCGGATCGCCAGACGCCACCCTGCGAGTTTGCCGACCTGTGCGGTGGCTGTAGCCTGCAGCATATGAGTGGCGATGCCCAGATCGCATTCAAGGAGAACACCCTGCGGGAGCATTTTGCCCATTTCGGGGGCATCGAGCCCGAGGAGTGGATTGAGCCACTGCGTTCGGAGGAGAGCCTGGGCTATCGCCGCAAGGCGCGCCTCGGGGTTCGTTACGTCAAGGCCAGGGAGTCTGTTCTGGTGGGGTTCCGGGAGAAGCGCAACAGTTTCCTGACCGACATCGATCGTTGCGTGGTGCTGGATCCCCGCATTGGCGACCGCATACTACCGCTGCGCAACATGCTGCATGAGCTGGACGCATACAGCCGGATTGCCCAGGTGGAGGTTGCCTGTGGCGATGATGTGGCCGTGATGGTGTTCCGGAACATGGATGACCTCTCGGCCGGTGACCGGGAAAAGCTCATCGCCTTTGGACAGGCCCATGATTTGCATATCTATCTGCAGCCAAAAGGCCCCGACACCGTGCATCGGATCTGGCCCGAATCCTCTGGCCGGGATGATGAGCGACTGGGCTACAGGTTGGACGAATTCGACCTGACCATGAAATTTCATCCCATGGACTTTACCCAGGTCAATGCAGGCATCAACCGCGCGATGGTACACAGGGCCGTGGAATGGCTGGATGTCCAGCCGGGAGAGCGTGTCCTGGATCTGTTCTGTGGTCTGGGGAACTTTACGCTGCCCCTGGCCCGAAGGGGCGGACAGGTTGTTGGCGTGGAAGGAGACGAGACCATGGTCGTACGCGGTCGCGAAAACGCGGAACTTAATGGTCTGGACAATGTCGCTTTCCACGGTGCCGATCTGCACGGGGATTTCACCGGCCAGAGCTGGGCGAAGGAAGGGTTCGACAAGATCCTGATTGATCCGCCCCGCTCCGGCGCCGAGGAAATCTGCAAGTACCTCACCGCCTTCGGCGCCCGGAAGATAGTCTATGTCTCCTGTAACCCGGCTACCCTCGCGCGGGATGCGGGCGTTATGGTGCGCAACGGCTATCGCCTGGTGCGCGCGGGTGTGATGGACATGTTCCCCCACACCACCCACGTGGAATCCATCGCGTTGTTTGAGCGGGATTCCGGCTGACGATGTTGTGGGCAGTCAGGGATGGCTGCGGAAACCATCAGGAATAACAAGACTGATATGGTAAAAGTTCGCGAAGACTACGCAATGACTGGCGATGGCCAGGTGGATATCGAGGGCTGGGTTCACCAGATAGCCTCGCAGACACACCTGGAAGACCCGGATCAGTTCCGGCAGGCCTGCGAAAAAGCGGCCGAGATTGATCTCCAGGCGTTCCGGCAGGACCGGCAGTGGGCCCCTGGTTCCAGCAGCTTCCGGATAGGCATAGAGATGGCCCAGGTGCTGGCGGAGCTGCACCTGGATCAGGCCAGCCTGGTGGCGGCGATTCTTTACCGCGCGGTGCGGGAAGAGCGTGTTCCGCTTGAGATGATCCGCAAGGAGTTTGGCGAGGAGGTGGCAGGCCTGATCAACGGTGTGCAGCAGATGGCGGCTATTTCGTCCATCCATCACCCGCTGAAAGGCAACGTCCTGGGCCAGAGTGAAGGCCAGCTGGACAACGTCCGCAAGATGCTCGTCACGATGATTGACGACGTCCGGGTTGCCCTGATCAAACTGGCCGAACGGACCTGCGCCATCCGGGCAGTCAAGGATGCCCCGGAAGAAAAACGCATGCGCGTGGCCCGGGAAGTGTTTGATATCTATGCGCCCCTGGCCCATCGTCTTGGCATTGGTCACATCAAGTGGGAGCTGGAGGACCTGTCCTTCCGCTACCTGCATGAGTCTGCGTACAAGAAGATCGCCAAGCTGCTTGATGAAAAGCGGCTCGCCCGCGACAGCTACATCAAGCGGGTGATTGAAACCCTGCAGACCGAACTGAAAGCCTACGGCATAGAGGGTGAGCTGTCTGGGCGTGCCAAGCACATCTACAGCATCTGGCGGAAAATGCGGCGCAAGGGCATCGACTTCTCCCAGGTCTACGATGTCCGCGCCGTGCGTATCCTGGTGCCGGAAGTGCGCGACTGCTACGCGGCCCTGGGCATTGTCCACACGCTATGGCGCCACATTCCGAACGAGTTTGACGACTATATAGCCAACCCGAAGGAAAACGGTTACCAGTCCCTGCACACGGCGGTGATCGGGCCGGAGGGCAAGGTTATGGAAGTGCAGATCCGTACCCACAATATGCATGAGGAGGCGGAACTGGGGGTTTGTGCCCACTGGTTGTACAAGGGGATGGACAAGGGCAACAAGTCCACAGGCTACGATGCCAAGATCAACTGGCTGCGCCAGGTGCTGGAGTGGCAGGAAGAACTGGGCGATCTGTCCGGGCTGGCCGACCACCTGAAATCGGATGTGGCATCGGACCGGGTGTATGTCTTCACGCCCGAGGGCCATGTTGTCGATCTGCCCCAGGGGGCAACGCCGGTGGACTTTGCCTATCGGGTTCACACCGAAATCGGCCACGCCTGTCGTGGTGCGCGGGTGAACAGCCGCATTGTCCCGTTGACCTACCCGCTGAAAACCGGCGACCAGGTGTTTATCCTGACCTCCAATAACCCGGCCCCCAGCCGAGACTGGCTGAACCCGAGTCTTGGTTACATCCAGACCTCCCGGGCCCGGGCCAAGGTTACGCATTGGTTCAAACAGCAGGATCGGGGCCGCAATATCACCGACGGCCGGGCCATCCTCGAGGACGAATTCAAGCGTCTGTCCCTGTACGATGTGGATCTTGGTGAGCTTGCGAAGAAGGTCAATTATCACAGCGCGGAGGACATGTTCGCCGCCACGGGTGCCGGCGATCTTCGCCCCACTCATGTCGCCAATGTGGCCCAGCAGATGCTGGAGCCCAAGTCCGAACAGCTGGATCTGAAACTCAGCACCCAGCGGCGCAAGCCCTACGATACCGAATCGGATATCCAGATCCTGGGTGTCGGCAAGCTCAAGACCCAGGTGGCGAAATGCTGCAAACCTCTGCCCGGTGACGCTATTGGTGGCTACATCACCGTCGGCCGGGGCGTTACTGTGCATCGCCAGGACTGTCTGACGTTCCTGAACCTGCGTGAGTTCGAGCCCAACCGGATCATTGAGGTGAGCTGGGGTGGCCGGCCGGCGGCCGTCTATCCGGTTGATATCGAGATTGAGGCTTACGACCGATCCGGATTGCTGAGGGATATCACCCAGGTGCTGTCGGCCTCCAAGAGTGATGTGCTGTCGCTCAATACCCTGAGCAACAAGGACGAGAACACGGCCACCATGACCGTGACGGTGGAAATCTCCAGCCTGGAGCAGCTGGCGCGGTTGCTGGCCCAGATCCGGAATCTGCCCAATGTTATTGAGGTGAGGCGAAAACGCGGATGAGCTATACCATCGAGGATCTGAAAACCCTGATGGCCAGGCTCCGGGATCCGGAAACCGGCTGTCCCTGGGATACCAGGCAATCCTACAAGACCATCGTGCCGCACACGCTGGAGGAAGCCTACGAAGTCGCCGATGCCATCGACCGTGAGGATTACCCGCACCTGAAAGACGAGCTGGGAGACCTGCTGTTCCAGGTGATTTTCTATACCCAGCTTGGCCGGGAAGATGGTCACTTCGATTTTGATGGTGTGGTCGATCACCTGGTGCGCAAACTGGTGCGCCGGCACCCCCATGTTTTTCCGGAAGGGACCCTGGAAAGCCGTATCGATCCGGACAACCGCCCGGATGAGGCCTGGATAAAGGAAAGCTGGGAGCGCATCAAGGCCGAGGAGCGGGCGCTGAAGCCGGCAACCGAAGCCTGCGCGCCGGTAAGCCGGCTTGATGGCATCGCCCGTACCCTGCCAGCCATGGCACGGGCCGAGAAGCTCCAGAAACGGGCAGCCCGCCACGGCTTTGACTGGCCGGATATCGGCCCCGTCTTCGACAAACTCCATGAGGAAATCGACGAGCTCAAGGAGGCCTGGGAAGCGGCGCACACCGGCGCCGGCGATCCGGATGCCGTTGAGGATGAGCTGGGTGATCTTCTTTTCGTCTGTGTGAACCTGGCACGGTTCATGAAGGTTAATCCTGAGCAGGCCCTCAATCGAACCAACCACAAGTTCGATGCCCGCTTCCGGGCGATCGAACGTGTGCTCGAGCGCGAGGGCCGCGACATGGACGAAGAATCACTGGAGGCGCTGGACGCCGTCTGGCAGGCGGTTAAAGGCGTGGAGCGGGGAGGGAACCGGGACTGAACAGGGCGGATCGGTAAGTACAATCCGTTACCAATTTTCTCGCCCCCAGATCGACGGCTTCGTCTACACTTCCGGAAACGGACGCACAGTTTTCGTGCGCCGTGCGCCATCAATAAGATGCAGGAGTGAAGGCACCATGAAAATCAAAGATCTGGTCAACTACTGGGACAAGCATGCACGTGGTCGGCTTACCCGAGACGCCTATTTCATGGCGTTGTCTGACCAGCATCACAAGCGCCTCGAAAAGCTCGCAGCGCTCTACCCGATGAAGTCACCTCAGGATCTGATGCGGGATCTGATTTCTGCTGCGCTGGACGAAATGGAAACCAGCTTTCCGTATGTTCAGGGCACCAGGGTCGTGGCGTATGACGAGGACGGTTTCGAGATCTATGAAGATCAGGGACTGACTCCAAAGTTCGTCAGCCTGAGCCAGAAGCACATCCAGCGCCTCAAGGCTCGCCAGCTGGAATCAGTAGCCTGACGAACGGGCAGCGAAGGCTGCCCGTCGTTACTTACTTATCCTTCCCTTCCAGCTTGTCCTTCAGCGGGCTCTGGCGCACCAGGTCGTCCAGAGCCGCGCCAATCATATCGTTCAGAATGTCGCTCTCACTGCGGTCCGGGTAAAGCTCCGCCAGTGCAGCCACGCGTGCGGCATCTTCCAGCGGCAGACGCAGGTTGTAATCGTGGGTGCGTTCCACGGGCTCTTTTTGCTGTTCCCAGTGTTTGGGCAAATCAGTGACCTTCATGATGACTCCTTGCAGCTACAGGCTTGAATCGCCAATAGACTTTCTCGACTGTTCCTTAGTATCGTAAGTTTACTTCGCCTCCGTCAATTCAAAAGGACGCCAATGTGACTGAGCTACATCCCGAACTCCGAGAAAACGTGCGAATGCTGGGCGAACTGCTGGGCCAGAGCATACGGCGATATCCCGGGCAGGACTGTTATGAGCTGATTGAAGAGATCCGGGCGGCTGCCAAGGCTGACCGTCGCCAGGAAAGCGGTTCCGGCCAGCGGCTGGTAAATCTTCTCGGCAAACTGAGCGATGACGAGCTGCTTCCGGTCACCCGGGCTTTCAACCAGTTTCTGAACCTGGCCAACCTGGCCGAGCAATACCATGGCATCCGTCGCAAGCGGGGCCATCAGTCCGATCTTATGGTGGAATCCCTGGGTGAGGTGTTTGAACGGCTGAAGAACGGCGATGTCACGCCGGAGGAGTTGCACAAGCGGGTTGCCGATTTGCGCATCGAGTTCGTGCTGACGGCGCACCCCACTGAAGTAGCCCGTCGCACCCTGATCATGAAATACGACGAAATGTCGGATTGCCTGGCACGGCTCGACCACGACGACCTGATGCCCGCGGAACGGGAAGAAATCGTCAACCGGCTGTCCCAGCTGGTGACGGAAGCCTGGCACACCGACGAGATTCGTCATGAGCGACCAACCGCTGTGGATGAGGCCAAGTGGGGCTTTGCGGTGATCGAGAACAGTCTGTGGCAGGCGTTGCCCCAGTTTCTGAGGAGCCTGGACATATCTCTGGAAGATGCGACGGGAAAGGGCCTTCCGTTGCAGGCATCACCGATCCGGATTGCGTCCTGGATGGGTGGTGATCGCGATGGCAATCCGAATGTGACCCACAAGGTCACCCGCCGGGTCTTCCTGCTCGGCCGCTGGATGGCAGCGGATCTCTACCTTCGCGATATTCAGGCGCTGCGGGCGGAACTGTCCATGTGGCAGGCAAACGACGAGCTCAGGGCCGTCGTTGGCGATTCCCGGGAACCCTATCGTCACGTCCTGGCCGAACTCCGGGAACGGCTGATCAAAACCCGTGACTGGGCCGAGGCCAGCGTCAATGGTGAGACCGCAGACGCCCACGGCATTCTCTTTGAAAATGAGGATTTCACCGGTCCACTTGAGCTCTGCTACCGGTCCCTGGTTGACTGTGGTCTGGAAGATATTGCCAACGGCCCGCTGTTGGATACCATCCGGCGTGCCCACACCTTCGGTCTGCCGCTGATCCGGCTGGACATCCGCCAGGAGGCGAGCCGACACGCCGAGGCCGTCGCCGAGATGGTCGATTATCTCGGGCTGGGGGATTATCTGTCCTGGTCCGAGCAGGAGCGCCAGGCATTTCTGGTGCAGGAGCTTCAGGGTCGACGCCCGCTGGTCCCCCGTAATTGGGAGCCCTCCGAATCGGTCGGGGAGGTGCTGGCAACCTGCGAAGTGGTGGCTCAGCAAACTCCGGAAGCCCTGGGTTCCTACGTGATCTCCATGGCCAGCAAGCCCTCTGATGTGTTGAGTGTGATCCTGCTGCTGCGGGAATCCGGGATGAAGTTTCCCATGCGGGTCGTTCCGCTTTTTGAAACCCTGGATGACCTGCGGGGCGCGCCGGACAGCATGTCGGCACTGTACGAGGTCGAATGGTACCGGGAATATTGCCAGGGCCGGCAGGAAGTGATGATTGGCTATTCGGATTCCTCCAAGGACGCCGGCCAGTTGATGGCGGCCTGGGCCCAGTACCAGGCCCAGGAGCAGCTGACCCATGTTGCCAACCAGTATGGTGTGCATCTGACCCTGTTCCACGGTCGGGGTGGTACCGTTGGCCGCGGTGGTGGCCCCGCCAACCGGGCGATTCTGTCCCAGCCTCCGGGCTCGGTAAACGGCAGTTTCCGGATCACGGAGCAGGGCGAAATGATCCGGTTCAAGTTTGGTCTGCCGCAGTTGGCGGTTCAGAGCCTGACGCTCTACACCACCGCGGTTATTGAAGCCACGCTGGCGCCGCCACCCAAGCCGGAGGACAGTTGGCGGGAGACCATGGACTGGCTCACCGAGCGGTCTCTGAAAGCCTACCGGGATGTGGTCCGGGAGAATCCGGATTTCGTGCCCTATTTCCGTCAGGTCACACCCGAGCAGGCCCTGGGTAAACTGGCGCTCGGTAGCCGGCCGGCCCGGCGAAAGGCCACCGGCGGCGTGGAAAGCCTGCGGGCCATACCCTGGATTTTCGCCTGGACCCAGATGCGGCTGATGCTGCCCAGCTGGCTTGGCAGTGATGTTGCGCTTGAGGACGCGGCCCGGGATAACCGGCTTCCAGTATTGAGGGAAATGATGCAGGGCTGGCCGTTCTTCCGCACCTACGTGGATATGCTGGAGATGGTCCTGGCGAAGGCGGACCTGCGCATCGCCAGCTATTATGAGCAGACCCTGCTCGACGATGACCGGCTGAAAGCCCTTGGGGAGAGCCTCAGGACCCGACTCCAGGGGTGCATTGAGCGGCTTCTGGAGCTCAAGGAGCAAACCGATCTGCTTGAGGCGGAGCCCGTGTTCGCGCACTCTATGCGGGTCCGTAACCCCTACACGGATCCACTGCATTACCTGCAGGCCGAACTGCTGCGGCGGGATCGGGAGAGCGAGGACAAGGGTGAGGTGCCGGAACTGGTGGAGCGGGCCCTGAAGGTCACCATGGCGGGGATCGCCGCCGGTATGCGCAACACCGGCTGATCACAGTTGCCGGCATGGGGCCGGGAAAAGGCCGGGTAGCCTGGCCACTGACGAAGAACAAAGGGAGTAAGCTGTGGCTCTGGCTGCACGATTGGAACGTTTTCTTGCCCGCAAGGGCATCAGCTATCGGGAGTTGCCGATTGATCAGGTGACCAGCCTGGATTCGGCAGTTATGGCCTCGGGCTTGTCACAGGGCGCCTTTATTCAGGCAACCCTCCTGATCGACATCACCGGTGTCGTGATGGCGGTACACAAGTTCGACAGTTCTCTGGATCCGGACGCTGTCCACCAGTTGACCGGTCGGCGCCTGCAGCCGCTGACCGCACGCCAGGCCATGCGCCTGTTCGGAGATTGCGACCCCGGCTTCACGCCGCCCATCGGACAGGCCTACGAACTGCCCGTGATCGTCGATGAGGATGTGGTGCAGTCGGATCAGGTCGTGTTCTCCAGCGGTACCGATCATTCCCTGATAGAAATGGATGGCCGATCCCTCCGGCTGGCGCTGGCAGGCGCGAGGGAAGGGCACCTGGTTATCCGTGGACCGGGCAATGGTAACCGGGAGGCCCTGACGCTCGAGGAAGTGGCTGACAAGCTCCAGAAACTGTACCGCCTGCCACCAATGCCAGCCCTCGCCCTGCGCATTCTTCGGCTGACGGCCAATACCGACGCCACCGCCCGGGAGCTTGCCGAGCTGATCGAGTTTGATCCGAGCCTGACCGCGCAGATCATGCGCTATGCCCGGTCTGCGCTGTTCAACTATCCTGGCCAGATCAATTCGGTTCAGGAAGCGGTCACCCGTGTGCTGGGCTTTGACCGTGTGGCCCACATCGCCCTGGGCATTTCTTCCGTTCGCGCTTTTGAAGTGCCCCGCCAGGGGATGCTGGGTATGGACCATTTCTGGCGCCACTCGCTGTATTGCGCGTTCCTGTGTCAGATCATTGCGCCCCGGTGCGGCGCCGAGAAAGGGCTGGGTTATCTGTGCGGGCTGTTGCACAACTTCGGCCTGTTGCTGGTGGGGCACCTGTTCCCGGCCGAATTCGATGAGCTCAATGAGCTTCGCGAGGCCAATCCCGAAGCCAGCATGCACTCTCTGGAGCAACAAGTGTTCGGGCAGGGCAATGGCCAGGAAATCCTGTCGGTGGGCCACGGCGCTATTGGCGGGATACTGCACCGTTTATGGCAACTGCCGGATCCGGTGGTCAAGGCGGCCGGTGTGCACCAGCAGTCCGGGTACCACGGTGAGCACGAGAACTATGTCTTGATGGTTCAGCTGGCCAATGCCCTGCTGAAGGATCGCGGTATTGGCGACGAATTCAACCCCGACGACGTGCCGGCTTTGCTGGAAGGCCTGGGACTGCGGCTGGATGTTGTGGAAGAACTGAATGCGGAGCTGGATCGGGTGGCTCCGGATCTGGACGCACTGGCCAGCTCCCTGTCATCCTGAGTGCCCGCCGTCATTGGCCGGGAAATGCTCACTCCCGATGCATGATACGGAGGTCGACTTTCTCTGACGTGGCTGACTTCGTATAATGCGCCTTCGCCGATTCCGGCTGACACCTGTTCCGTGCAGGAGAGGCTGTCGCAAAGGCAAGGGCTTTTGCCACAGCTTTTCAAATGATAATGACTAAAACGGGAGCACAGCGTTATGCGAATCATCATGTTAGGCGCACCGGGCGCAGGCAAGGGAACTCAGGCCCAGTTCATTACTGAACGGTTTGATATTCCCCAGATCTCCACCGGCGACATGCTGCGGGCAGCGGTGAAAGCCGAGACCGAGCTGGGCAAGCAGGTGAAGGAAGTCATGGCCAGCGGCGGTCTGGTGTCTGACGACATCATCATTGCGCTGATCGAAGAGCGTATCCAGCAGCCGGACTGCAAGAACGGTTTCCTGCTGGACGGCTTTCCCCGCACCATTCCCCAGGCCGAGGCCCTGAAAGACCAGGGCATCGCCATCGACTATGTGGTCGAAATTGCCGTGGATGACGAGGAAATCGTCAGCCGTCTGTCGGGTCGCCGGGTGCATGAAGGCAGCGGCCGCATCTATCACGTGAAATATGATCCGCCCAAAGTAGAGGGCAAGGATGATGAGACCGGCGAACCGCTGGTTCAGCGTGAGGACGACAAGGAAGAGACGGTTCGCAAGCGTCTGAAAATCTACCATGATCAGACCGCGCCTCTGGTTGGCTACTACCAGGACTGGGCCGCAAAAGAGCCTGCCGCGGCGCCGAAGTATGTTCGCGTGGAAGGCGTGGGCAGCCTGGACAGCATTCGCGACCAGATCCTGTCTGAACTCAAGTAAATCATTGGCATCCTGACCTGAGGTTTTCACACCGGTGAAACTGTTGGCACTGGATACGTCGTCAGAGGGCTGCTCCGCAGCCCTTCTTGTTGATGGCGAGATCTCCGAACGCTTTGAACTTGCCCCGAGGGGCCATACCAGGCTGTTAATGCCGATGGTGCGGATGCTGCTTTCGGAGCAGGGTCTGGTGCCAGCGGATCTGGATGCCTTGGCGTTTGCCTGCGGCCCCGGCTCCTTCACCGGGGTTCGAATTGCTACCGGCGTGGTGCAGGGGCTGGCCTGGGGACTGGATATTCCGGTGGTACCGGTGTCTTCCCTGGAAGCGGTTGCCCTGGGCGCGATAGAAACCCTCTCCGTTGCCGAAAACGGGGGTATTGCCGTGGCTTTTGATGCCCGTATGGGCGAAGTCTACTGGGGATGCTTCCAATGCCGGGCCGGTCTTCCGGTTCGGTTGGCTGAGGAACAGGTTTGTCCTCCGGCAAACGTCGCTCTCCCGGAAGGACCCGATCGCTGGTATGGCGTTGGGCCCGGTTGGCAATTCCGTTCGGCGATGCCGCCGGAAATTGCCGGGGCGCCAGAGCAGGTTGACGAATCCCTGGTCCTTCGCGCCTCCTGGGTAGCGCAGCTGGCTGCAGTGGAGTATCAGAAGGGCAATGCGGTTCCGGCGGAACAGGCGCAGCCAGTGTACATCCGGGACGAGGTGACGTGGAAAAAATTGCCCGGGCGCTAATCCGTGCAACCACGCAGGCCTGGTCTGGACAAATAGTGAACAGCTGGCTTTTCTTCCTGGCGATAATCTTTCATACTTCCTCGCTGTACTCTTCTGTTATCGGGTCAGTGGTATCTGAATATGATTGGCGGCATTAATCCGGGCAACAATTTTGCTTTGCAGACGGGCAACAACAGCCCGATACGTGACCGCAGTGATGCGGCGCGGGCTCCTGCGTCGACGCCCGAGAAAACCGCTGACTCTGCCCGCCGCGACCTTGCCGACAGCCGCCAGGCTGTGGTCAGTGAGCGCAATCTTGCGGAAAGCCTTGAGCGCCGGGTGGAAGCCAGGCGCGCTGCCGAAGATGTCCGTCTTGAACGTTTCCGGGCTGATGAAGTTTCCCTCCCCGCTGCCCGGGCATTGTCCACCTTTGCCTCCGTTGCCGCTGCCGGTCAGGATGCCGCAGGCAACCAGAGTAACCTGGCCGGAATTGATATTCTGGTCTGATGCCTGATTCCTCCACCTCCACCTCCGCAACGCCCGCCGACTGGAACCAATTTGTTGCCATTGCCCGCAGCCCCCTGGGTGACCGACTCCAGGCCGAGTCTCTGGCCGAGGCCCTGACGCTGGAAAATCTGGGCGTGGTGCGGCCCAGAGATGTAAGCAACTTTCCGGTTCTTCTGTTTCTTGATGAGCAGGGTCTCGGCTTGCAGGTAACCGGCAAGGGTGCGCCCGGGCCGGTGCGGGCGGAATTCGTGACCGGCAAGATGGGGTACCGGCGCGAACACGGTGGTGGCGCGGGCCAGCTGGTGGCCAAGGCTGTTGGCTTACAGAAAACCCGAGCCAGCCTGCATGTTGTTGATGCTACCGCAGGCCTTGGCCAGGACGCGTTTATCCTGGCAAGCCTCGGGTGCCGGGTGACGCTGTTCGAGCGCAACCCGGTTATCCATGCGCTTCTGGCTGATGGCCTCGCTCGCGCTGCCCTGAACGTGGACTGTGCGGCAATCATTGAACGCATGCACTTACTCGAAGGCAGTAGTATTGACTGGCTGAAGCAGGCTGGAGGCGACGCTGCCGATGTGATCTACCTGGACCCGATGTTCCCTCATCGGGAAAAGTCCGCCCTGGTCAAAAAGGAAATGCAGGTTTTCCGGACAGTCGTTGGAGAGGACGATGATTCCGCATCACTGCTGATGGCCGCTCTTGCGGCCGCCCGCTACCGGGTGGTGGTCAAGCGCCCGCGAAAAGCACCGGCAATTACCGGGCCGGAACCGAGCACGCGGATTGAGGGTAAAAGCAGCCGCTATGATGTCTATGCCATCAGGGCCCTGCCTGGCCAGTAAGCCCGGTGAGCACCCTTCAGGCTGCCATTCCCATCTATCGTGCCCGCATCCCTCATGCTCCCATCATGGTAACCTGCTGAATCGCCTGGCGCTTTTCAACGCTCAGTACCAGTCGGGCGTCTTCAGCGACTTCATTCAGACCCTCGCCGTAACATAGCAGGCCGTTGTCATCGGTGGTGATTACGCCGTTCTTCTGCATGTTGGCTATGAAATTCCGGAACAGGCTTTTGTCGAAGAATTCGGGCGCATTCAGCCCGAACAGTATGGACATGCGCTCGGCCAGCAGTGCGCTTTGCTCTTCCAGTTCGGCGGCACTGATCTTGGCCGAACCGTATTTCCGGAGGATGCCGAGGGCGATGTGGTAGCGTTCAACCGTCTGGATGATAAAGCGTGACAACACCCGCAGCCTCAGCATGGCTTCGGTGCCCTCATCCGGGCGGCCGATCCGGTCATCGTCCAGAGACTTAAGCAGGCCCTGGGCAATCAGCACATCGATCCATTGATTGATCACTTCCTCAGCTTCTTCGGGCTGGTATTTCAGGAACAGCTCGGATTGCAGATACGGATAGGCCACACCGGCCAGAAATACGATCTTGTCCCGTTTCAGGGAATCCTTGTTCTCGAACAGGCTGGCAATCAGCGAAGGAAGTGCAAACAGGTGCTGGATGTTATTGCGGTAGTAGGTCATCAGGATGGCGTTGCTGCCTTCGAGCGCGATGATGTCGCCCAGCTTCTGGGGCTGGCGGCTGATCAGTCCCATGCCCTCGCAATAGGCCACCCAGTCTTTGCCAGTGCCCTCGGGTAAAGTGACAGTCTCGGCGTAGGGGAAGGCTTTGAGGAGCGCGGCGTACTGATCCATTAGCCGGATCAGCTGGCCTTCGTCCATGGCCAGGCGTTCGGTGCCGAGCAGAACCGTCGCAGCCATGCCGATCGGATTGACCGCGACCGAGGCATTGATGTTGGAGGCCACCCGGAAGGCCAGTTCGGAAACTGCGGTATTGAGCCAGGCAGGGCGGTAATTGGCGTCGTAGGCTTCCTCGCGCCAGCTGTCATGGACATCATCGAGTACCTCGGAAAGGTGTATGGCTTCGCCGAAGTTCACCGCCACACGGCCAAAGGAATTGCTGAGTTTCCGCACGGTTCTGGCCAGCCCGAATACACTTTCTTTCTGTTTTTTCTTGCCGCGAAGTTCACCCAGGTAGGAACGGCCTTCCATCACCTTTTCATAACCGATGTAGACGGGCACGAAAACAATGGGTTTGCGGTGATCCCGGAGAAAGCTGCGAACCGTCATGGCCAGCATGCCCGGACGGGGCTGGAGCATCCGGCCTGTGCGGCTACGACCGCCCTCGACAAAGTACTCCACCGAATAGCCGCGGGAAAACATCACATGCATGTATTCGTTGAATACCGTGGCGTACAGCGGGTTATCCTTGAAGCTACGACGCATGAAGAAAGCCCCGCCGCGCCGCAGGATAGGCCCCACGACAGGCATGTTGAGATTGATCCCGGCAGCAATGTGCGGCGGCATCAGACCGTTCTTGTACAGCACATAGGACAGCAGCAGGTAATCGATATGGGAGCGGTGACAGGGCACGTAGACCACCGCATTGTCCTGGGCTACGTCCTTCACCACCCGGATGTTGTTGATCGCAATGCCCTTGTAAATCCGGTTCCAGAGCCAGGACAGAACGACTTCGAGAAAACGGATCGTGACGATCGACATGCTGGCGGCAATTTCGTCGGCGTACTTGTAGGCTTTGGCGCGCACCTTTTCCGGCGGGATGTCGTCTTTGGCGGCTGTTTCCCGAATAGCTTCCTTGACCGCCTGGGTTCGTACCAGGCCCGCAACCAGTGTGCGGCGGTGGGAGAGATCCGGCCCGAGCACGGCCTGGCGTACCCGGCGGAAATGGGTTCTCAGTATCCGTGCCAGCTTCCGGTTGGCACGTTCTTCATTATGCCGGTACTCATCGATTACCTGTTTGAGCGAGATAGGCTGGTTAAACTGCACATAGGTGTTGCGGCCATGGACCATGATGATCAGAAGCTTCTGCAACCGGCCGGCAATGGACCAGGTGTCAGACAGCAACAGTTTCACCAGGGACTTTTCCTTGTCCGGGGAGCGGCCCCAGAACAGGGACACCGGAACGATCTGGACATCCTGATCCGGGTGTTCCAGACCGAAATGCACCAGTGCCTGGAACTCATTGGTGGGGGCGGGTGCCTGGCGCCCCCTGAATAAGCCACCAATCCGGCGGTAAAGAAAGAAAAAGGAGTGTGAGGGCCCGTTCTTAACGGGCAGCGCTTCATCGACTCCCGGCAGTCCGGCCCGGATAACCTCCTGTTCCAGCACCAGGCGACTTGAGAGCGAGCTGTACTGAAGTACGTAACACACCGGTTTGTCAGGATCCAGGGCGAGTGCTTCAAGGCTGTTGCCGCTGACATCTGTCCGTACCCAGATAAACAGTATCTTGCGAAACAGGGTCAGGATCAGGCTGCGAATGCCCTGGTAAAGACGCATAGAATGCAACTCCGTTAATGAAACAGGTGGCCAAGTTTACTTGGTTGAGTACAGGGCGGAAAGTCGGGGTTGCGTTCTGGGCTGGTGCTGCAGTGTGGTACATTTCAGCTTGGCCTTATAATCACTCAGGTGACAGATCAGAGGGCGGTCTCTATGACTCAATGGAAACCCGGCTGGACCAACAGGGCGCCCGAGCAGGGCGATCTGGTTCTGGCGTTTGCGGGCTCGGGCGTGGTGATGCCAGAAAACGGCTGGTTGCATGGCCGGGACAGCATGCTTTTCGGCAATAACCTGTCGGACGCCGTGCCCCTGGGAACCTTTGGCGGCCGCTACGTGTTCGTTACCGAGCTGCCGGAGAATGACCTTGGCGATCAGGAAATCATTTCCCTGAGGGAAGCACTGTTGGTGAGGAACGATGCCCCGGCGGAGATGCTCGGCACCGGGTTCCAGGTGTGGCAATGGTGGCGGGACCACCGGTATTGCGGTCGCTGCGGTGCGGAAACCGGTTTTCACCCCCGGGAGCGAGCCAGGTGGTGTGAGCCCTGTGGCATCCCCTGGTACCCCAGGCTTGCACCCTGCGTTATTGTCGTCATTCGCCGGGATGACCGTCTGTTGCTGGCCAAGTCCTCACGGGGCAAGCGTCCTTTCTACAGCCTGATTGCCGGATTTGTAGAGCCGGGAGAGAGTCTGGAGGCGGCGGTGAGCCGGGAAGTGAAAGAGGAAACGGGGCTGGATGTAACCAATATCCGGTATCACGCCTCGCAGCCATGGCCTTTTCCGCACCAGTTGATGGTCGGTTTCTTCGCCGATTATGCGGGCGGTGATCTGGTGCTGCAGGAGGATGAGTTGGCCGATGCCGATTGGTTCTTGCCAGGTGATACACCCCCTGTGCCTCCGGAGACCACCATTGCCGGACGGCTGATTCGGGCGATGGAAACGGAAATTTCCCGCGGAGGCATTCCGGTTTGACCGATCAGGCGTCCCCCCGAGTCCTGGTATTCGATTCCGGTATCGGGGGTCTGAGCGTGGCTGCCTGCATTCACCGGCAACTGCCAGGTGCAGACCTGATCTATCTGGCAGATAACGCCGGCTTTCCTTACGGCGACCAGCCTGAATCGGTCGTGATTGAGCGTTCCTGCACCCTGATCGGCCGCGCCCTCGAACGATACCCCGCTGATGTCGTGGTGGTGGCCTGTAACACCGCCAGTACCGTGGTATTACCTCACTTGCGAAGCATGATGTCGGTGCCGGTTGTCGGGGTAGTCCCGGCCATCAAGCCCGCTGCCGCCAAAACCCGGAACCGGCGCATCGGACTGCTTGCAACGCCGGCCACGGTTCGACGGCCCTACCTGGACAGACTGATCGAGGAGTTCGCCGGCGACTGTCAGATTGAGCGCATAGGGCATCCCGGCCTGGTGCGCTGGGCGGAAGAGCTGGTTGCCGGCGGTGTGGTGCCGGCAGGCGAGTTGAGCGAAGCCATGAAGGCCTTTGCTGATGCCGGCGTGGATACAGTCGTGCTCGGCTGCACCCACTACCCGCTGTTACTGGAGAGCCTCAGGCAGAGTCTCCCGGCGGTCCGGTTCTGGGTGGATTCGGGGGAGGCTATCGCGCGCCGTGTGGCCTGGCTGCTTGAGCAGACCGACCGGCTTGCCGCAGTAGAGGCAGCGGGTGTTGGCCGTGTTGCCGGACCGGTCACTGCTGCCCTGTTTTCCGGTCCTGCACCGGAGGGCATTGCGGGATTCATGACAGGGCTTGGCCTGTCGCCGCAGCAGGTTTGCGGTGACTGGCCGGGTGAGCGTCCATTGGCTATAGAAGCCGGGTCAGCTTGAACATGGCGAGAAATTCCAGTGCCGGAATTGACCGTTTATGGCAGCAATAGGTTTTGAAGTTCTCGCCCCGAAAGCGTGACTTGGTGAACTCAAGACCCTTGAAGTTGTAAAGAAAATTGCCTCTTTCATACACACCGTGCAGAAGACGCTTGAGCAGGCGGCTCTCCTGATGCTCGGTCGCGGGATCCAGAGACAGGGGAATCAGCCCAAGATCCAGGTAGGGCACGCCCTCGGCCTTGAAGACGTCCATGGCGTGGGCCATCAGAGTGTAAAAAATACCCTGGCGGAAATCGGCATTGGCCCGGGAGATATTGGGTACGTAGCTGATGATTTCATTGTTTCGGTAGATCGGATCAAAGTAGATAAAGCCGACTGCCTTGCCGTCCTGATAGGCATAGAAATGCCGTTCGTTTTCCCTGTAATCCATTTCCATGGGGCGGATCAGAAAGCGAATTTCATTGCTTTTGCACTTTCGGGTGCGTATCCAGGCTTCAGAGATTTCCCGGGTGTGGTCGTCACTGAACCGTTCCTTGACGGTAATGCCGTTTTTTTCCGCCTGGTTCAGTGCCGTTCTAAGAATCTGTTTCTTCTTCCCGGTCAGGGACCAGCGGCCCAGATCAATCCGGGATTCGCTGCCAAACTGGGTGCCGTAGAGGCCAAAGCGCAGGTGTAGAAAATCCACCACCGGTTTCGATACCTGGATGTAACAGGCGTTGGGAAAGCGCTGGTGGAAATTTTCCAGCAGCGTGCCGAAATCGCCCGGGGCACAAACCGGATCCGACAGAACGAAGGTGCCGCCCCATTTGCGCATATAGGCGATATAGCCCAGCCCTGGTACATCAAAATACTGCATGCCCGGCTGGAGTGTTGAGAAGGACTGGGAGTGGGTTCCGAATTTCTTCAGGTAACCAACCCGTTCGCTGAAGGTGAACGAGCCGCTTTCCAGTGCGCCGATTCTGTCCAGTGCGAGTATCTGATCCGACATGCTTTTGCTCCCCGATTGTTTTTGTTGGGTGATCCTTGAGCGACGCTGTTCAGGCCTGTTTGCGTCCGAGAATGGACCAGTAGCAATTCATATTCAGAAGCTTGAAGTGCTTCTTCTCGGTAACCTGAAGACCCAGGCGCTGCATGTGCTCGGGGTAGTTGTAGATCTTGTGGAAGGCGTTATTGGCAAACAGCCAGAACGTGAAGACGGCCATGTACCAGTAGAGTTTCTTGAACATACGGGAAAGAACATTGCCTGTGGGGTAGCAGAAGTCGCCGACAACCACTTTGGCATCGGCCTTGCCCAGGCGAATCAGATGTTCAAGGACCCGGACCATCATGTCTTCGTCAAATACATTGAGGAAGAAGTTGGCCACCACCATGTCGTATTGCTCAAATTCCTCGACCTTCATGATGTCGCTGTGGATGCGACGGACAGTAAGGTGTGGCGCCTCTTTTTCCTGAGCCTCGGCAAACTTTCGCAACATGGTTTCCGACAGGTCTACCACGGTCACATCGGCGCCCAGTTCAGCAGCTCGAATGGCATCCCGGCCATGGCCAACCCCGGCGAACAGTATCCTGTCCCCGGGCTGGACGGTTTCCACGTCCAGCATGGCGGTCTTGCAGCGGTGAATGTTCTTGCCGCTATAGAGATTGCTCAGGAAATCGTAGACGGGACCAATGTACTTGTACTTGTCGCGCATGATGACTGCTGCCTGTTCTTGTTCCTTGGATGCCGCCACCGATTTTTGTCGTTTTTGGTCCGACAGAGGGTCGGACATTTCGGTGGCCAGCGCCTGATGAATTCGAGCTTAGAGAACAGGCGGGGAGAAATATGTGCAGTAATACGCATTTCAGGATACACAAAGTAACGCTCTGCAATACTTTGCAAACCAGATCGCGATTTGATATCGGAGTGTCCGACAATGGATAATTGGTTATCCGAAGGCGGCGGCCCTGGCCTGTGTGATTCCGAGTGATCTGGTGATTTCGGCTGCGGGGCGTGCCGGGCCATAGAAGAAGCCCTGAACCTGATGGCAGCCGAGGCTTCTGAGGTATTGGAGCTGTTCGTCGGTTTCGACGCCTTCGGCGACAATCTCAAGCTTGAGGCCGTGAGCCATGGCAACGATGGCATTCACGATGCAGGCCCCGTCGTCACCGCTGCGGATAGCCTTGACGAAGGACTGGTCGACCTTGAGCGTGTGGATGGGCAGTCGATGCAGGTAGTTCAGGGAGGAATAGCCGGTGCCGAAATCGTCAATTGCGATCCGGACACCCATGGCTGCCAGTTCCCGGAGCTTCTGGCTGATCTGCTCAAGGTCATTCATGATCACATTTTCGGTGATTTCGATCTCCAGGTTGCCAGCCGGGAAATTATGGGCCTTTACCTGTTGCATCAGGGTTTCCACAAAGCGCGGATGCTCGACCTGGATCGGGGACAGGTTGACGGCCAGCCGGAGGTCCGGGTGGCCGGACCGGATCCACTGCCCGACGTCCTGGCAGGCCTGGTCAAGAACACGTTCACTGAGCTGGCCGATCAGCCTGGTTTCTTCGGCCAGAGGCAGGAAATCCCTGGGATAGAGCAGTCCTCTTTCCGGATGCTGCCAGCGAACCAGGGCCTCCAGTCCAACCACCCGATTGCTGGTTGAACACACCTGGGGCTGGTAGAAAACCCTCAGCTCATCCCGCTCCAGCGCCTGGCGCAGATCCCGCTCCAGATTCAGACGATTGGCGGTGTCGATACTCATACTGTCGGAATAGAAACGGTAACCGTCCTTGCCCTTGCCTTTGACGTGGTACATGGCGATATCGGCGTTCTGGATCAGCTGGTCCATGGTCTCGCCCGCCTCGGGGAAGATGGCGATGCCAATGCTCACGCCAACAAACACCTCATGGTCGCCCAGCTGGAAAGGTGCCCGGAGGGCGTCAATGAGCTTTTTTGCGATTTGTCGCGCGTCGTCGTGGTTATGAATGGAGGGCAGTAACAGAGTGAATTCATCGCCGCCAAACCGCGACAGGGTGTCGCCCTTGCGCAGACATTTTTCGAGTCGGTGGGTTACCGCCTGCAGCAGACGATCCCCCATGGCGTGGCCGAGGGTGTCGTTGATGACCTTGAAACGGTCCAGGTCCAGGAACATGACCGCCAGTTTCTGGTCGCCGCGTTTGGCATGGGTAATCGCCAGCTCAAGGCGATCCTTGAACAGCGCCCGGTTTGGCAGCCGCGTCAGCAGATCGTGGTAGGCCTGGAAATTGATAAAAGCTTCGGCCTCTTTCCGCTCTGTGACATCGCGGGCAGTACCGTAATAGCGTGCTCCGTTGCCATTACCGCCTCCCTGGGTAGCGCCAGAGTGGGGCCAGGTTTGCGGATCGATGGGAAAGGCGGTTATCTCGAAGTGTCGGGTTGCCCGGCGACTGCCGCGGGTTTTCAGACGCACTTCCAGAGTTCTGGGGTTGTCCGCTGTGATATTGGGCCCTTTCAGGGCCAGAGTTCCCCGGGTAACGTCCCGGTCGTCAAGAATGTGCCGGAAATGCTGGCCACAGAGTTCCGCCGGCTGGTATCCCAGCAGGCTCTCCACTTTGCTGTTAACGAAGCAGAATTGGCCGTCATAATCGAGCATGAATACGATGTCGGGAGAGCTGTTAACGATATAGCGGTGTAGGGCTTCGGACTTTTCTAGCCGCATCTGGATATGTTCATGGGCTTCAAGCAGTGATTTCTTGCCGATGACGCTTTCGACCGTCGCCAGCAGCTCTTCCGGATCAAAGGGCTTGCGGATGTAGTCCAGAGCGCCCCGTCGCAAGGCGCGGCTCACGGCGCTGAACGAGCTTTCGCCACTGACCACGATAACTCCGCAATCCGGTTGCCCGTTGGCCAGGTGTGCCATGACATCAAAACCGGTGACCTCCGGCATCCTGAGGTCCAGTAACGCCAGATCGAACTCCTGCTGGTCAATCAGGTCGCAGGCTTTTCCGCCCCCGTGGGCTTCCGCAACCTCGTAGCCCCGGCTGCGCAGCAGCGAAGCCAGTGTCTTCAGCAGGCGGGGTTCGTCGTCCGCCACCAGTATCCGTGCCGTTGCCCCGTGACTGAAAGGCTGATCAGTTAGTTCTGGTGCCATCGGTCTGTGTCCGTTTTATGCGTCAGTCGGTCTCGTTCTTTTTTTGCCGTGCCGCCGGAAACAGAATCCTGAAGGTCGTGCCTTCCTGCCCCGTACGACAAGCTATGATGCCCTCCATGTCATCGACAAGCTGTTTCACAATACTCAGGCCCAAACCGCTGTGGCCCTCTCCTTTTGTGGTTCTTACCGGTGAAAACAGGGTATCCCTGATCTCGCCGGGTATTCCGCTGCCGGTATCGGTAATCTCCAGCTCCACCCAAGTGCGCTGATTCTGCCATACCGGAGAAGATGTGCGAATCTCTACGGTACCACCTTCTTCCGGGAGACTCTCCGCGGCATTACGGACCAGATTGATCACAATCTGGCGAATCCGGGTGGTGCCGGCGGCAACCAGCGTTGGCTGGTTGCACAGTTTCAGGGTCAGGTGACGGGGCTCGGAACTGAACAGACTGTCTTCCAGAATCCGGGCCAGGCTTTCCAGTTCGGTATTGAGCTCAACGCCGTCGGCATCGTCTGTGGCCGGGGCAGTATGGCTCATCTGCAGCAAAAGGTTGCCGGCCCGATCAAGCTCCTCGCGGATGACATCCAGTTCCTGCTGGACGTCGATGTCCTCCAGCCGGCTCCGGAGCTGGTATATGTACTGCCGGATGATCGTGAGGGGGTTGCTGACCTCATGAACCTGTTTGCGCAGCCGGTCGTGAGCGATTTCCTGATCAAGCTGCTTGCTGTCAGTCCTGGCCTCGCCGTCCTGGTCAGGCCGGTTGGCGAGCACGGAGGACAGCTGGCGGCTGAAGATGTCGGCCAGCTCCAGAGTGGTCGGTAGCTGGTCGTTGTCCGTGCCCAGGGCAAAAACGCCGGGGCAGTCGTCATTGCAGATAACCGGAATGGCCAGGAGTGACGGGGTGTGAAGTAGAGATAAAAGCTGGCGGTCGAGTACGGTGGGCGACCGCTCGCCAAGGCTGACCGGCAAACCGGAAATAAACGCTTCGGTCAGAACACTGCCGCCGGGCTTGGCGGTCACCGCCAGTTCTGGGATGTCGCCGATAGTGCCGGACAGAAGCACGAGATTGTCGCCCGCATGGCCAAAACACAGGGCCGGAAGGCCGGTTACCAGGGTCAGGCTGTTGACGGTTTCGGCCAGGATGTCCTCGGTTTTTCCGGTCAGCTCAGTCAGGTTGATCGCTTCGCTGGCCATGGCCTGGCGAAGAATGGTCTGTTTCAGTTGTCTGGATGCACTCTCGCCGTCGTAGTCCTGGTCCAGGGGAATACCGAGGGAGGCTGCCATCCCCGAGACTTCATGCCCGATGCGCTTATTGATTTCTCTCGTCAGCTCCTCATTCAACCCGAACACGGTCCCTGCCGCGGCAATGCCCGCGGCATCAGACAAGGCAAGCCGGGTAGCCAGACTGATCAGCTTGACCAGGTGGCCGGCATCCCGAAGCTCCGAGGGCAGTGCCTGTTGATAGCGCATGGCATCGGCAGCCATTGGCCCCAGTCCCCACGAAGAGACAAGCTCGGCAGCAATGTCGGACTGATGATCAAGATAGTGTTGCTTCGTTTCGGTCGCTGGCGTTTTAATGGCAATCAACTCGCCGATATTATGAAGCATGCCCAACATGAACGCTTCATCCGGCTCCGCATAACGGGTGAGGGTGGCAAGCGCCCGGGCGGTCAGTGCCGTGGTCAGTGAATGTCGCCAGAAATCCCTCAGTTGCTGCCACTCGTCGCCGCCGAGTTCGAACAGTAACTGACGCAGGGCCGCGGTAAGCACAAGGGTATGGAATCGCCGGGTGCCCAGTCTCAACAGAGCCTGGTCCACCGACCGGATCGGGGTGGAGGGGCCATAAAGCGCGGAGTTGGCGAGGGCAAGAATGCGGGCTACCAGAGCCGTGTCTGCCGAGACGATCTCGCTGATCTTCCGGTAGCTTTCGTCCTGATGACAAGCATCGAGCGCCCGCAAGGTGACTTCCGGGAGGCTCGGGAGCTGTAGATCAGGCGCAATGTGCATAGGCTTACCTGCCGTGCAAACTAAAAAGGTCAGTAACTGACGGATTGTTCATTCTTGTTGTCCGAAAAGAGCTTAGACAATAATACGTCGTTATTAAATACTTATTGCTGTTTTTTTAAGCAATATATTATCTGATTCGTGATATGTGTAGAATTTTGACAGGTTAATTTGCCTGCAACCGTAAAATCAGGGATCTAGATCACCGGTGATGACTGCCAGCGAACCTGTCAAGCATAATCCGAACCAACCCCGTACCATCGCTATTACCGGTGGCAAGGGTGGGGTGGGCAAAACCTCCGTTGCCCTGAACCTGGCGCTCACGTTGGCGAGACAGGATAAACGGGTTTTGCTTCTGGACGGTGACACCGATCTGGCCAATGTCAGCATCATGGTCGGCCTCTACCCCCGTAAAACCCTGGCCAATGTCATGGCCGGCGAGTGCCGGCTTGAAGACATCATTCTGAAGACCGATTACGGTCTGCACATTGTTCCGGGCGCATCCGGTGTTCAGGAGTGCATGGATATGGGGCCCACGGAAAGCCTCAGTATTCTCAGGGCGCTCTATAACCTGGAAAACCGGTACGATTACGTCATCACTGATACCGCTGCAGGTCTGCAGGCCGCCGGGTTGCATATGATCGCAGCCACCGAGCTGGCCTGCATGGTGGTGACTCCGGATCCGGCGTCCCTGACCGATGCCTTTTCATTGATCAAGGTCCTGCGACGCCGGGGCTACACCCGGGTACCCAGCATTCTCGTCAATATGGCCCAGGGGGCCAGTCAGGCTCGCTCGGTATTCCAGCGCCTTGATGCGGCAGCCCAGCGGCACCTGGATATTTCGCTGCATTACATGGGCGGAATATGGCGCGATGAAACGCTCCGCCAGTCGGTACTGAATCAAAAACCGGTTGCCCTGTTGCCGGTATCGGATCCCTCGTGCCGGCAGTTTCACACCCTGGCGGATATGTTGAATGTTCGCCTGTCCCAGCTACCAAGACGGAAGGCCGGCATCGCAGCGTACTGGCACCGGGTATCGCGCAAGGAGGCCGGTGCCTCACTTTTGCCCGTTGCTGCGGCCACTGGTGCTCAGGGATCCGAACCGAAAAATGCTGAGGCTATCAGGAAGCAGTGCTTCGACGCCGTTGGCCAGCTGGAGACGGTGTTTCGTCGGAGCGATGTTGATCCATTGCTGCGTTATGAGGCATTTAACCAGCTTTTTGCACTGCTGGGGAGCACTCTGGACGGTGATGCGATCGAAATTATCCAGACCGGTCTGGGGGGGATTCAGTGGGAGAAGCTGAGTGCTGAACTCAGGAATCATCTGGCCACCCATCTCCGGGATCTGGCCGACCAGATTTCACCTCCCGCCCGCAAACCGGAATCCCCCGCACCTTCACGTCCGGTTCTGCGCGAGCCCTTCTATGATCGCATCAGCTTTGGTGAGCAGGATCGTCTGGTGCGGGTATTGAAAGAGCAGCCCGCGGATATTTCCCTGGACCAGCTTCTGCGGTCACTGTCCGGCAATGACCGGAGTGGGTCCTGATACGCACGCAGGCAAACCTGCCTCCTTTTCCGTCATTTTATTAGCACTTTTTGTAGCGTAACTTTGCTGTGTGTCACCGCTCTGTCACCAAAGTTGTGCAAGTATTAAGCATAAATCCGAATCGTGGCCCGCAATATGCAGACAGCAATATGCACCTAGTCTCGTGAACCTGGTTCGCACACTTTTCCTGTCGGCAGGTATTCGCCGGCGATGAATTTGAATTGAGAAGGAGTTCTCCCATGGCAGCACAGCAGTTGAATCCCGAAGCATCATCCAAGGTCCTTGAACAGCTCCGGGGCAAGCATGTACTGATTACCGGCACCACCGGCTTTCTGGGTAAGGTGGTGCTTGAAAAGCTTATTCGCGCCGTTCCCGATATTGGCGGCATTCATCTGCTGATCCGTGGTAACAAGCGCCATCCGGATGCCCGGGCGCGCTTTTACGAGGAGATCGCCTCATCCTCTGTGTTCGACCGGCTCCGTCAGGAGGATAACGAGGCTTTCGAATCCTTCGTTGAAGACCGTGTTCACTGTGTCACCGGTGAAGTCACCGAGTCCCTTTTTGGTCTGGCCGGTGATCGGTTCCGCAAGCTGGCCAATGGCATCGATGTGGTGATCAATTCAGCGGCCAGCGTTAATTTCCGAGAGGAGCTCGACAAGGCCCTGGCCATCAATACCCTGTGTCTGCAGAACGTTGCTGAGCTGGCGCGCCAGAACAAGTCACTGGCGGTGCTTCAGGTCTCAACCTGTTACGTCAATGGCATGAATTCCGGGCAGATCACCGAGTCGGTGGTCAAGCCGGCGGGGGAATCCCTCCCGCGGAGCAGCGAAGGCTACTACGAGATTGACGAGCTGGTCCGGCTGCTCGAAGACAAGATCGCGGATGTCCGTTCCCGCTATTCCGGCAAGATGCTGGAAAAGAAGCTGGTAGACCTGGGCATTCGGGAAGCCAATCACTACGGCTGGAGTGACACCTACACCTTCACCAAGTGGCTGGGTGAGCAGCTCCTGCTGAAAGCGCTGTCGGGGAGGGCGTTGACCATTGTACGCCCGTCCATTATCGAAAGCGCACTGGAGGAGCCTGCGCCAGGCTGGATTGAGGGTGTCAAGGTAGCGGATGCAATCATATTGGCTTATGCCCGCGAGAAGGTCACCCTGTTCCCCGGCAAACGCTCCGGGGTTATCGATGTTATTCCCGTTGACCTGGTGGCCAATGCCATTATCCTGGCCGCTGCCGAAGCCTTGGGTGAGTCGCCGCGGCATCGTATCTACCAGTGCTGCAGCGGCAGTTCAAACCCGGTTTCCCTGGGCGAGTTCATTGATCACCTGATGGCGGAATCGAAAAGCAACTTCGCGGCTTACGATCAGTTGTTTTACCGGCAGCCCACCAAGCCCTTTATTGCAGTAAACCGCCGGCTGTTTGATGCCGTGGTGGGCGGTGTTCGAATCCCTCTGAGTATTACTGGAAAGGTATTGAGATTGCTGGGTCAGAACCGGGAGCTGAAGGTTCTCCGTAATCTGGACACCACCCGCTCCCTGGCCACCATCTTCGGCTTCTACACGGCACCGGATTACATTTTCCGCAATGATGACCTGCTGGCCCTGGCCTCGCGCATGGGCGAACTGGACAAGGTGCTGTTCCCGGTGGATGCCGGTCAGATCGACTGGGCGGTGTACCTGCGCAAAATTCACCTGGCCGGGCTCAACCGGTACGCCCTGAAGGAGCGCAAGGTTTATAGCCTCCGTTCCGCCAAGGCAAGAAAGAAAGCGGCCTGAAAACCCGAGCCCGGTCGACATGACCGGGCTATTTCCCAGCCTTTGCTGTTTTCCCCGACAGTTTGCCATTGGCCCTGATGGAACTATCCTTTAAAAAGCTTCTCGTTTGGAATAAATAACCCTTGTTTTCTTGTGGGTTAACGGCCTGTTTTGGCTAAAAGTTCAAGCGCATTAGGACGTTAGTCTAATTCATTGTGGAGTGGCACACATGTTGAACTACAGCTATCCGTCTAGAGGACCGGAGAGGTCCCAGCGCTCAGAATTCCAAAACCGACAATGACAACAGACTCTGACAAAAAAGGGGGGAGCACAATGACTGATAAACAGGTATATCCGGTAAGCCCGGAGGTCGCCAAGCAGGCACTTCTGAACCGGGAACAGTATGAAGATATGTATCGTCAGTCAGTTGAAGACCCGGATACATTCTGGGGTGAGCACGGCAAACGCCTTGAGTGGATCAAGCCATACACCAAGGTAAAAAACACGACCTATGACTACAACAACCTGTCCATCAAGTGGTTCGAAGATGGCCAGCTGAACGCCTCCGCCAATTGCCTGGATCGTCATCTGGACAAGCGTGGCGACCAGACCGCCATCATCTTCGAAGGTGATGATCCCGCCGATTCCCGTAACGTCACCTACCGGGAGCTGCACGAGGAAACCAGCAAGTTCGCCAACGTCCTGAAAGGTCTGGGCGTGAAGAAGGGCGATGTGGTTACCATCTACATGCCGATGATTGTCGAGACAGCCGTCGCCATGCTGGCCTGCGCCCGTATCGGCGCTATCCACTCGGTGGTGTTCGGCGGTTTCTCTCCGGAAGCCCTGGGTGCCCGGATTGTTAACGGTAAATCCCGCTTTGTGGTTACCGCAGACGAGGGTGTTCGCGGCGGCCGCAAAATTCCGCTGAAGAAGAACGTGGATGCGGCCCTGAAGAACGAAGATGCCGCCAATGTTGAGAAAGTGGTGGTTGTCACCCGTACCGGTAATTCCGAGGTGCCCTGGAACGACGCCCGCGACGCGCGTTATGAAGACCTGATGAAATCGGCGTCTTCTGACTGCCCCCCGGAGCCCATGAACGCCGAAGATCCACTGTTCATGCTGTACACCTCTGGCTCCACGGGCGCGCCGAAGGGCGTTCTGCACACCACGGGCGGGTACATGGTCTACACCTCCATGACTCATGAATACGTCTTTGATTACCATGACGGCGATGTCTACTGGTGTACCGCCGATTTCGGCTGGGTCACCGGCCACAGCTACATTCTGTATGGTCCGCTGGCCAATGGCGCCGTTACTGTCCTGTTCGAAGGGGTACCCAACTACCCGGACAGTTCACGCATGGGCCAGGTGGTCGACAAGCACAAGGTCAATATTCTGTACACCGCTCCGACCGCGATCCGCGCACTGATGGCTGAAGGCGAATCCTGCATGGAGGGCACTACCCGCGATAGCCTGAAGCTGCTGGGTTCCGTGGGTGAGCCGATCAACCCGGAAGCCTGGGAGTGGTATCACCGGGTCATTGGTAACAGCAAATGTCCGATTGTCGACACCTGGTGGCAGACCGAGACCGGGGGCATCCTGATTTCCCCACTGCCTGGCGCGATTGACCTGAAGCCTGGGTCTGCGACGGTTCCGTTCTTTGGTGTCCAGCCGGCACTGGTGGATAACGAGGGCAATATCCTTGAAGGCAAGACTGAGGGTAACCTTGTGATCCTGGACAGCTGGCCCGGCCAGATGCGCACGATCTTTGGCGATCACGAGCGCTTCGCTCAGACCTACTTCAGCACCTACAAGGGCATGTACTTCACCGGCGACGGCGCCCGTCGCGATGAGGACGGCTACTACTGGATCACCGGTCGCGTGGACGACGTTCTGAACGTATCCGGCCACCGTCTGGGCACCGCGGAAGTTGAAAGTGCTCTGGTTTCCCATGATAAGGTTGCCGAAGCTGCTGTCGTTGGCTATCCCCATGAAATCAAGGGACAGGGCATCTACGTCTATGTCACCCTGGTCCATGGCGAGGAGCCCTCTGACGAACTGAAGAAAGAGCTGGTTCAGTGGGTCCGCAAGGAGATTGGCCCGATTGCTTCCCCGGATGTGATCCAGTGGGCGCCTGGACTGCCCAAAACGCGTTCTGGCAAGATTATGCGTCGGATTTTGCGTAAGATTGCCTCTAACGAGCATGATCAGCTGGGTGATACGTCTACGCTGGCAGATCCGGGTGTAGTGGATGATCTGATCAGCGGTCGTGCGAACCAGTAACGCCTGTGTGTTACCAGGCCACGTACCTGTAAGGAATCTGTTGAATGGCACAAACAATTATCGTCGCTGATGATCACCCGCTGTTTCGCGCAGCACTGAAGCAGGCGGTCAGTCAGGCGGTACCCGATGCCGAGACGGTGGAGGTCGATAGCATCAAGGCACTGCAGGCGGCGGTAGATTCGCATCCGGATGCGGATCTGGTTCTGCTGGATCTCAATATGCCGGGGGCCCACGGCTTCTCCGGGCTCGTGTTTATGCGCGGGCAGTATCCGGGGTTGCCGGTGGTGGTTGTGTCAGGTTCCGAGGAACTGCAGGTAATGCGCCGCTCGATTGATTACGGTGCCTCGGGCTTCATTCCGAAGTCGGCACCGCTGCCCACCATCACCGAGGCGATTCAGGCCGTCCTGGAAGGGGATGTCTGGTTGCCGGAGGGTGTGGCCGACAAGATCGAGCGGATGCATTCCGATGCCACGGATTTCTCCGAGAAACTGGCGTCGCTGACGCCGCAACAGTTCCGGGTGCTGGGTATGCTGGCCGAGGGGCTTCTGAACAAGCAGATCGCCTATGATCTGGATGTCTCCGAGGCTACCATCAAGGCCCATATCACGGCGGTGTTCCGGAAGCTCGGGGTGCGGAACCGCACCCAGGCGGTGATTGCGATTCAGCAGATGGAGATCGATCCTTCGGATCAGTCGTTGTCTGGTAGCTGATTTGGTTGTACTGGTTTGAATATGAAACGGGAGCCTTCGGGCTCCCGTTTTTTTTGCTCCCAAGTCCGCTGGCTCTGTGCTGGTGACGGATGAACGCTGCTGTTAAACCCGAGTCGCTGGGCAAGACCGTTTTTGGAAAACCCGACGAGCGGGAACTCAGGGACAGGATGAAGAAGGAGCTGCCGGCGGATACGTTCAAGCCGCAAACCTGGCGGGTCATCTGGTTCCTGCCGTTGCAACTGATTATCTGGGGAGGTATTGCCGCCATTTTTTCCGATTTAGTTACCACGTGGAGCATCATTTCTTCCCGAAAATGGGGCACAACATGGCGCCCCGGGTTTACAAATCCCCAACGGAGTTGGTGGATCCGAACAATCCTGAGCGTGTGTTTGATTTGTTGCCGTTGCAGCGGCGGTATTCCGCAAGTAATCGGGTGTAGGCGAGGTTTGTCGGATTACGCCTTTGGCTAATCCGACCTACAGTTGAAGATGTCTCGGAGGAGCCAGGGGTGGGGTGGCCTCCTGAAACCGTGCGGAGCCATGGATGGCGGAGCCGAGCGTACAGGGATGTATTTACAGCGTGTTTCAGGAGGCCACCCCGCCCCTGGCTCCGGACTCAGCTATAAGCTAGCTACTTGCTGCCAGCGTACCCCAGTTCCTTATCCACCAGGTTGAACAACTCCTCGCCCTTGTGCCAGCGGTCGAAGTTCTCCAGAAACTGGTCGGTCAGGGCTCGCTTCCAGCCGATGAAGTCGCCGGCCATATGGGCGGTCATGGTGACGTTTTCCATGTCCCAGAGTGGGTGATCTTCCGGCAACGGCTCCTCTTCGAAGACATCCAGTCCGGCGCCGGCAATCTCGCCACTTTTGAGGGCTGTGATCAGATCATTGGTTTTGACGATCGGGCCACGCCCAATGTTGATCAGGCGGGCGGACTTTTTCATGGCCTTGAAGGCTTTCTCGTCAAACAGGCCTTCGGTCTGGGGTGTCAGAGGGGCCGCGATGACCACAAAGTCAGCATGGCCCAGCTGCTCGTACAGATCGTCATTGCCGTGAACGGCCACGAAATCCGGATCCTCCTTTCTGGGCCTGCGGGCAACGCCATGGGCCTTCAATCCGGCGGCGCCGACCAGGCGCCCGATCTGCCGGCCAATGGAGCCGGCCCCGACCACCAGAACCTGCTTTCCTTCTGCCCGCTCAGTATCCCGGTGCTTCCATTGGTGCTTCATCTGCAGCCGGATGGAAGCAGGAAAGTCTTTCGCGAACATCAGGATGGTACAGAGCACATATTCGGCAATGGTACGGTCAAAAATGCCACGGGCATTGGTAACCGTGACCTCACCGTTGATCAGATCCGGAAACATCAGTGCATCGACACCTGCGCTGGTGGCATGGATCCACTTCAGTTTGTCTGCCGTGTGCCAGGCGGCGGCCAGGGCTTCGGTGCGGAAATCCGTCACCATCATGATGTCGGTGCCTGGCAATGTCTCACGGAGGGTGGGCTCATCACAGGCGAAGCGCACATCCGCGCGGGCCCTGAGTGCGTCCATTCCCGGCGGTTCCTGTTCTTCTGGCGCGGTAAGAACGGTTACAACAGGTTTGCTGTGCTGAGTCATTGAGCCTCCGCCTTTTTGATGTGTGACTGGTGATCGCCCATGAGGGGTATTTACAGTCTGGTCGGCAGGTACTGTCGGGTCAACTTGCGAGGCAGCAGATTTTGCCCTGACGGCGGTGATGGCGGTACTTTCACGTACATCATCTTTAATCACGTTTTGTCTTGTAGACCCCTGTCATACTGACTAACCTGCAGGAGTGAATTTTATTTTGCCCCGCTTGCAGGAGGTGTTTATGGCAGAAGCCGCCAATAAAGAAACCGGCCAGACCAAACCGCGTCGCGTGAAGTACCGGAAGACAAAGGCCAGTTGGAACCCTGCCATGCAGGCAATCCCGGTGCCGGGCATCCGGCGCATGGTGAATATGGCGGCCACCATGAAGGATGTCATTCATCTTTCCATCGGTCAGCCGGATCTGCCGACGCCGAAGCACGTGATCGATGCCTACATCGATGCACTCAATGCGGGGCAGACCGGCTATACCATGGATGCGGGTCTGCCGGAACTGCTGGTGGCCCTGCGCGATTACTACGGCAAGCGCTATAACCGGAAGCTGACCCGGGATAACATCCTGATCACCAGCGGCGCCACCGAGGCCATGTACCTGGCGATTTCCGCAACGTCTGCGCCGGGCAGGCAGTTCATTGTGACGGACCCCTCCTTCCTGCTTTATGCACCCCTGATCCGGATGAACGGTGGTGAGGTGAAGTTTGTGCCGACCCGCGCGGAGAACAATCACCAGCTGGATCCGGACGAAGTGATCCGTGCAATGGGCTCGCGGACTTTTGCCCTCATCCTCAACAATCCGAACAATCCGACAGGCGCGGTCTATCCACGGAGTACCGTGGAGACCATTCTCGAGGAGTGTGCCTATCGCGGGATTCAGGTGTATGCCGACGAGGTCTACGACCATCTGATCTTTGATGACGACGACTTCGCCAGCGTGCTGAACTGCTCGATGGATCTCGACAACATCATGTGCATCAGCAGCTTCTCGAAAACCTACAGCATGGCGGGGCTGCGGGTCGGCTGGGTGATTTCCAGTCAGGCGGCGATCAAATCCCTGCGGCGGTACCACATGTTCACCACCTCGGTGGCCAATACCCCGTCCCAGTTTGCTGGTGTGGCGGCTCTGACCGGCGATCAGCAGTGCGTGCGGGACATGGTGGATATCTACCGTGAGCGGCGTGACAAGGTTGTAGAGCTGATCGACCAGACCCCCTACATGACCGGCTACAAACCCGGCGGCGCCTTTTTCGCGTTTCCCGATTTGCCGCCCCATGTCGACGGCTCCGACCTGGCCTTGCGAATGCTGAAGGAGACCGGCGTCTGTATGGTGCCCGGGGATGCTTTCGGGGAAGGGTGCACCAATGCCGTGCGGATCAGTTTCTCCACTACCTGTGAGAAACTGGAGCAGGCATTTGATCGCGTCATCCCCTGGATGGCGAAACAGCAGTTCTGAGGTGGATGCCAATGTCGGCCCTGGACTCGGTACTGATTCAATGCCCTTATTGCTGGGAGACCCTGGATATCAGCGTCGACCCGTCAGTGCCGGAACAGGAGTATGTCGAGGACTGCCAGGTCTGCTGCCAACCCATTCTTTTGCGAGTGGTTTTTGATGACAATCTGACGCCTCATGTCGAGGCCAAGGCTGAAAATGAGTAAGACTCCCCGGAATGGCCTTTGGGCCGTCCTGATTCTCCTGCTGGTAATGACTGGTGGCTGTGCCAGCCTGTCGCCCTATGCCATTTCCGAAGGCGAGCTGGAGCAGCACCTGCAGGATGTTGTCAGTGAGTTTGATCGGCAGCAGTTGAGCAGTGGTTCGCCCCTGAGTCTTAGCCTGGATGACGCCGATATTACACTCGGCCCCGATGGTCGGGACGTTGCGGTGATAGATGTGCGGGGTCAGGTAGCCTTGAATGCACTGATGGCAAAGCTGCCGGTGGATATTGCTCTCAAGGTGGAGGGGGCACCTGTCTACGACAGTACGGAAAAAGCCATTTTTATCAGGCGGCTGAAGTTGCTGGAAAGCAGCATCGACTCGCCGTTTTTCAAAGGGGACCTGAAGCCGGTTACCGACACAGTGATGCGGCTTGTCGCCCAGATGCTGGAAACCATGCCGGTCTATCGGCTGGATGAGACCGACTTTGCCCAGCGGATGTTTGGCATGATGCCGGTGGATGTGAGGGTGGCGCCTGGCCGGCTTGAATTCGTGATGGCCGACCAGTAGCGCCAGCGCCTCAGCCAGCGAGGCGCTTACAGACCGCCGATCCTATCTCGTGGGTGCCTCTGCGGGTACCGGCGTTCTCCGCCAGATCCGCCGCCACAGCCTCGAACAGTTCCTTGCCGGCGGCGGCAATGGCAGGGTCCTTGCGGCCGAGCCATTCCAGCATCCGGGCCGTGGTGAACAGCATGGCGGTCGGATCAGCCAGGCCCTGGCCGGCGATATCCGGGGCGCTGCCGTGGGTGGGCTCGAACATCGAGGGCATGACCGGGTCCGTGGGGTTCAGGTTGCACGAGGGTGCCACGCCCATACCGCCTGACAGGACTGCCGCCAGGTCGGTAAGAATGTCGCCCTGCAGGTTGCTGGCCACCACCACGTCGAAAGCCCAGGGACTTTGTACAAACTTCATGCAGGCGGCGTCCACCAGTTCATGATGGGTCGCGACATCCGGGTATTCCTTGCTGATTGCTTCGAAGGCTTCGGTGTACATGTCGCCCCAGTAGCGCAGGGCATTGCGTTTGGTCACCAGGCACACCTGGCTTTCGCAGGTTCGGCCATCCAGTGTCCGGAAGGTCCGGGTCCGGCCCTCGTTGATCCGGTCTGCGGCGCGGTTTCGGGCCTGTTCAAAGCCGTAGCGGATGATCCGGTCGGTTGCCTTGCGTGTGAAGACCTCCATCTGGGTGGCTACTTCGTCCGGCATGCCCTTGCGCAAACGTCCGCCCTGGCTCACATACTCGCCCTCGGAATTTTCCCGAATCACCAGCATGTCGACATCCTTGGCGCGCTCATCCGCCAGGAATTGTCGGGCACCGGGGAGCAGCCGGGCCGGGCGTTCGCATACCCATTGGTCGAATCCTTTTCGCATGTCCAGCAGTGGCGCGAGGGAAATACTGTCGGGCAGCAGATAGCGGTCCGGATCATCCATCGGACCCGGGTCGCCCAGGGCCCCCAGCAGAATGGCATCGTATTTCCGGAGTTGCTCGAGGGCATCCGCGGGCATGGATTCTCCGTGCTCTTCATGCCAGGCATGGGAAGGCCAGGGGAATCGCGTCCACTCCAGGTCAAGGCTGTGTCTGGCGCGCAGGGTTTCCATGCAGCGGACAGCCTCGGCCACCACTTCAGGGCCAATGCCATCGCCCGGGGTGACTGCGATTCGTGTAGTTTCGGCCATTCGGGAGACTCCTTTTATGAACAGGCTCGTATAAGCGACAATCCCCAGTTTAGTCATGTAAACCGGGGATGCCAGCGTTTGACACCCTTTAACCAAAAGTGGTTTTACCAGTCGGGGGAACGAAGCTATAGTGAATTGAAAATACGTCTTATTGCCGTAGCTAAATTGTCAGAATTGAAGCTCAGGAGTAGAAGTGAACCAGCCCGCCGTACTTTTTGACGAGTCTCATTGCGAGCAATGTGCCTGTGGAGCGGGGTTGGATTTTTCCTTTACCTTTGCCTTCCAGCCGATTGTAAATGTCCTCAACAAATCTGTTTACGCCTACGAGGCCCTGGTTCGTGGCGTCGAAGGCGAGGGGGCTATGAGCGTCCTCTCCAAAGTGAATGACCAGAACCGGTATGCCTTTGATCAGGTCTGCCGCGTCAAAGCGGTCAAGCTTGCTGCAAAGCTGGGCATGGAAACGATGCTCAGCATCAACTTCATGCCCAACGCGGTTTACCGGGCCGAGTACTGTATCCGTACTACCCTTGCCGCTGCCAAAACCTATGGTTTTGATACCCGCAGGATCATCTTTGAACTGACCGAGGACGAAAAGCTCACCTCCACGTCGGTGGAGCATCTGGCCTCCATCATCGAGGCATACCAGGGAATGGGGTTCAGTACCGCGATTGACGATTTCGGGGCCGGATTCTCCCGTTACAACATCATGATCGCCAGCCCGCCAAATCTTCTTAAACTGGATATGGCGCTGGTTCGTAATATCCATAACGAGCCGAACAAACAGGCCGTGGTGGCCGGAATTATCACCATGATGAAACAGCTCGGGGGTGAGATTATTGCCGAGGGGGTCGAGACCAGGGAAGAGTATTTCTGGTTGCGCTCCCAGGGTATCAGTCTCTACCAGGGCTACCTGTTTGCCAGGCCGGGTTTCGAGTGTCTCCCGGAGCCTGAGTTTCCGGCATAAACGGTCTTTGAACTGACAGGAACGATACCTTGCTATACCGAATGATCACCATTGTCGGCGGACTGGTTTTTGTTATCGTCCTGTTCGCCCTGATCTGGCTTTTCTGCAAGAAATTTCTTGAGCACCATGGCGTTACGGACCAGGTGAAGGATCGCGCCATGGTTCTGGCTACCTGGACCTTCGCCGGTATCAGTGTAGGTTTGGTGTTTGCGGTGGTCGGTGCGTTCCTCCTGGGCCCCTGGGCGTTCTACCGAACTCTCCGGGGCCACGGTGTCGAAATATCCGATGGCGCCGCCGTATTGTGGGGGCTCGGCATCGTCGTGGCCTCCCTGGGCATCACGGCTGTCGGATTTTTCGGATTCCTGATGCTTGTCGGGGCTTACTGATCCTCAACTGATGGCCTTCAACTGCTCCCGGAACCAGATCAGCGCCGGCTCTCTCTCATAAGCCTTGTGCCAGTAAAGATGCACGTCGATGGATGGCAGGTCTGCCGGCGGATCCATGATCCGGATGTTGGCCCGCTCGGCAATGATGCGGGCGTAGGCTTCCGGCATGGTCAGCAGCAGGTCGGTATCCTCAATAACCCGGCAAGCCGCGTAGTAGTGCTGGCATCTGAGCCGGATGTTGCGCTGAACCCCCAGCCTTGATAGCTCGAAGTCCTCAATCCCGGGCCCCTCTGTACGTGAAGACACCAGCACATGTTTCGCGGACAGGTACCCTTCCATATCCAGAGCCCCTTCTAGCAGTGGGTGTCCCTCCCGGGCCAGAACTACCAGGCGATCGCGCCGCAGCAGTTCGTGGGAAGTCTGGTTGCTCACCGGCAATAGCACATCCACAGCAAAGTCCAGTTTGCCTGCCGCCAGTTGCGTCTCCATATCACGCCGTGCAATCCGCTGGCTGACGATCTCCAGTTCCGGGTAGGCGTCCAGACGCGCCATTAGCCGGGGCAGGAAAGTGGATTCCAGAATGTCCCGCAACCCGAGGGAATAGGTTTTGCGCTGGGTGGCCGGATCAAAGGCATGAAACTGGTTTACTGCGCCCTGGATCTGGGTGAGGCCTGGTCGCATGGACTCGAGGAAGCGCCGGGCCAACGGCGTGGGCACCATCTGGTTGCCCTGGCGGGTAAACAGCGGATCATCGAAATGGTCCCGCAGCCTGGACAGCGAGTGACTGACCGCCGGCTGGGTGAGATGCAGTGCCTTTGCTGCGCGGGTCAGGCTGCCCTCACGGTAGATAGTGTCGAAAACATGCAACAGGTTCAGGTCCAGGCGATTCAGGGCCATGAGCAGGATCCGTTTAGTGAGAACTGTGAATAAGTAAGGGTAATAATAAACGATAAGAATAATTCAGTCGCGTAATAGTTAAGTCGTCCCTAGACTGGTCTCAATGTGATTACTCCGTGCACGCCACCGTGCCACCGTTAGCGAGGAGACGGCGATGGATTTCAATATTTCCGAGAAAGGCCAGGATTATCTCAACCGCGTGAAACAGTTCATGAAGGATGAGATTTTTCCCATCGAAGAGCAGTACCACGAGGAACTCAGAAGCCTGGAAAACCGCTGGGTGGTGCTGCCGATCATCCGGGAGCTGAAAGAAAAGGCCAAAGCCCAGGGCCTCTGGAACATGTTCTTCCCGGACGAAAAGCACGGTTGTGGCTTGCTTAATTCCGATTATGCCCTGATCGCCGAGGAAACCGGCCGTAGCTTTATTGCGCCGGAGATCTTCAACTGCAACGCGCCGGACACCGGCAATATGGAAGTGTTGATCCACTACGGCTCGGAAGACCAGAAAGCCGAGTGGCTGCCGCGGCTGCTCAGCGGTGAGATCCGCTCCGCCTTCTGCATGACCGAGCCGGCGGTAGCCTCTTCCGATGCCACCAACATGGAAGCCACTGCCATTGTCGAAGGCGACGAAGTGGTTCTGAACGGTCGCAAGTGGTGGAGCACCGGTATCGGACACCCCGATTGTAAGGTTGCCATCTTCATGGGCCTGACGGATCCGGACGCCCACAAGCATCGCCGTCATTCCATGGTGCTGGTGCCGCTGGACACTCCGGGCGTCAAGATTGAGCGTATGTTGCCGGTATTCGGTGAATACGACGAGCCCTATGGTCATGGCGAGGTGCTGTTCGACAACGTTCGCCTACCCAAGAGCGCCTTCATCGCCGGCCCGGGTCGCGGGTTCGAGATTGCCCAGGGCCGACTGGGGCCGGGCCGCGTACACCATTGCATGCGAGCGATAGGTGCGGCGGAGCGCACATTGGAGCTTCTGATCAAGCGTGCCACCACCCGTGAGGCCTTCGGGCGACCGATCGCCAAGCTGGGCGGTAACCCGGACATTATTGCCAATGCCCGTATGGCCATTGAGCAGGCCCGTCTGCTGACGCTGAAATGCGCCTGGGCGCTGGATACCAAGGGCATCATGGGGGCATTGCAGGAGGTCTCGATGATCAAGGCGGTGATTCCGTCGATGCTTCAGACCATTGTGGATCAGGCCATTCAGATCCACGGTGGTGCCGGGGTCAGTGATGACGACTTTCCGCTGACGCAGTTGTTCGCCTATGCTCGTGTTTTGCGTTTGGCCGATGGGCCTGATGAGGTGCATCGGGCCATGGTGGCCCGGTTGGAGCTTCGTAAGTACAAGCTCTGAGCCTGGCTCAAGAGTCAGGGGGCCTCATCGTTTGGTGCCGGGAGCAGGTGGGAGACGGTTTCTGAAACACGCTCCTTGCGGCACATCCATGTGGCGCTTGGGCTCCGCCATCCATGGCTCCGCACAGTTTCAGAACCCCCTTCCCGCCGGATCCTTCGGACTTCTGAGTGGCATTCCGGGGTGCTTTTTGCGCAGTTAGTACGGACTCTCGAGGACAAAAGTTGAAAGGTGTTAGACGGTTTCATAAAGCTGGTTTCGGCTAACCCGGAAATCGGGGAGCTGCTGCCGGGCAGGCCTTTCCAAAACCTTGCGGAGCCATGGATGGCGGAGCAGAGCGTACATGGACGTATTCACAGCGTGTTTTGGAAAGGCCTGCCCGGTAGCAGCTCTTGCACCAAAAAAAAGAACACGAACTCCAAACCTAACGGAGAAGAACAGCGATGACACAACGAGTGTTTATAACCGGCGGAGCCAGCGGCCTCGGTCGGGCGATTGCATTGCGGTACGCCAGAGAAGGCGCCAGAGTCTGCATTGGTGACATCAATCCGGAGCTGGGCGTTGGTGTTGAGAGCGAAATCAACGCAGCCGGTGGCGAGGGCTATTACGTTGAGTGCGATGTTCGCCGACTGACCGATTTTGAGAAAGTCCGGAACGATCTGGTGAAGAAGTGGGGTGGCGTGGATGTGGTGGTTAACAACGCTGGCGTTGCCTCTGCCGGTTCCATTGAAGATACCACCATGGCGGACTGGGAGTGGATTCTCGATATTAACGTGCTGGGTGTGGTTCGCGGCTGTAAAGCGTTCACGCCGCAGTTTAAACAGCAGGGCTCCGGGGCGTTTGTGAATGTGGCTTCCATGGCCGGGCTGATGCTGGCGCCGTTGATGGATAGCTACAATGTTACCAAGGCCGGGGTGATTGCCCTGTCTGAAACCCTGAGTCAGGAGCTTCGGGATGCCGGTATTCATGTGAGCTGTGTGTGCCCGGCGTTTTTTCAGACCAACCTGACCAGCAGCATGCGTTCAGACATTCCCGGCATCCAGCAGAACGTGAACAAACTGATGAAACGGTCCACGGTGACGGCGGAGGACGTGGCCGAGGATATTTTCCGGTCGGTGAACAACAAGAGCTTCTGGGTATTGCCCCACGCCAAGGAGCGCCGCATGTGGATGCTCAAACGCCATGCGCCCAAGGCTTTCGATTGGCTGATGCATCAGGAAAGCAAGCGCTGGATGAGCAAGATGGGCGGCAGCAAGGCTTGAAAGCATTGCCTCGAACTGTCTTAAACTGAAGATTCAAAAGGAGAGTCCTGAATGACCCAGATCGACCAGGCCGTGGACATCCGGGAAGGCGAGGAGCTGGATAAAGCCGCGGTGGACCGGTTCATGAAACAGGCGATTCCGGATCTGCAAGGCGAGCCGGAAATTCGTCAATATCCGGGCGGCGCTTCAAACCTGACCTATCAGGTGGATTATGGCGACCGGTCTTACGTGTTGCGCCGGCCGCCGTTCGGCAAGATCGCCAAGTCCGCTCACGACATGCTGCGTGAGGCGAAGGTCATGCGGGCGCTCAAACCGGTCTATCCCTACGTGCCCAACATTATCGCCATCTGCGATGATCATGACGTGCTGGGTTGCGATTTCTACGTGATGGAACGATTGAAGGGCATCATCCTGCGCCAGGACTTTCCCAAGGATTTCGAGCTCAGTGAAGCCGATACCCGCAAGCTTTGCCTGAACGTGATCGACAAGCTGGTGGACCTTCACCGTGTGGATGCCAAAGCAGCAGGCCTGGACAAGCTGGGCAAGGGTGAGGGTTACGTTCAGCGCCAGATTGGCGGCTGGAGTGACCGTTTCCGCAAGGCCCGCACCGACGATGTGGGCGACTTCGAGCAGGTCATGAGCTGGCTCAACGACAAGATGCCCGAGGACATTGCCCAGGTGGTGATCCACAACGATTTCCGCTTCGACAACGTGGTGCTGAATCCGGACAACCCGTTCGAGGTAATCGGCGTGCTGGACTGGGAGATGGCAACCATCGGCGATCCGCTGATGGATCTGGGTAACAGCCTGGCTTACTGGATTGAGGCGGACGACGAAGGCCCGTTCCAGATGCTGCGCCGGCAGCCGACCCATCGCCCTGGCATGCTCACCCGAAAGGAGGTGGTGGAGTATTACATGGAGCAGTCGGGCTTCAAGGTCGACAACTTCGACTTCTATGAGATCTACGGCCTGTTCCGGCTGGCAGTTATCATCCAGCAGATCTATTACCGGTTCTATCATGGCCAGACTAAAGACAAGCGTTTCGCTGCCTTTGGGCACGCCGCCAATTACCTTGAGAAGCGCTGTCAGCGACTGATTGCGGAGAGCTCCCTGTAATGGCGACGATTTATCTGGTTCGTCACGGCCAGGCCAGTTTCGGGAAGGAGAACTATGATCAACTCTCTCCCACCGGCTGGGAGCAGGGCAGGGTGCTTGGCCGCTGGCTGGCTGGCAAAGTTGAACCGGCGGCGATTTTCGGGGGCGATCTGGAGCGCCACCGTGAAACCGTCGAAGCCATCGCCACCGGGTACGGAACAAAACTGCCCGATATGCAGGTAGTCCCCGGCTTCAACGAGTTTGACCACACAACCGTGGTGGCCCGGTATCGCCCGGAGTGGAGCGACCGCGCGGTGATGGCGCGGGATCTCAAGGCGTTCCCCAAGCCGGCCAGGGCGTTCCAGGAAGCTTTCGTACACGCTGTGCGTCGTTGGGCCTCAGGCGAGTTTGACCATGAGTACGAGGAAAGCTGGCCGGACTTCAAGGCCCGCGTTCTGGCGGCGTTCGAGGAAATGATTGAGTACGCCGATGGCGGTGACGTACTGGTGGCGACCTCCGGCGGACCGATATCCGTAATCGCCCAGCATCTGCTTGGCCTGGATGACGCCCGGGCACTTGGTCTGAACGAGGTGATTGCCAACACCAGTGTTTCGCGGGTCCTGTATTCAGGTCCCCGGCGCAGCCTGGCCGTTTTTAATAACTACAGCCACCTGGAAGCGGATGACCCCGCCCTGGTGACATTCCGATAGTGAATTGAGGTGAACGAATGAGCAGCAAGAACCTGTTTGATCTGACTGGCAAGGTTGCCCTGATTACCGGTGCCAGCCGCGGCATTGGCGAGAGCATTGCCCGGACCCTGGCCGACTACGGCGCCCACGTGATCGTCAGCAGTCGCAAGATTGATGGGTGTGAAGCCGTTGCCAGCAGCATCCGGGATGCCGGCGGCAGCGCCGAAGCCTACGCCTGCCACATTGGTGAGATGGATCAGATTGAGAGCATCTGGGGGCATATTGAAAAGACCCACGGCAAGCTGGACATTCTGGTGAACAACGCTGCGGCGAATCCGTACTTCGGGCCGGTAGAGGACACCGATCTCGGGGCGTTCAACAAGACCGTGGATGTGAATATCCGCGGCTATTTCTTCATGTGCGCCCGTGGCGCGCAGATGATGAAGAAAGCCGGTGGCGGCTCGATTGTGAACGTGGCGTCCGTGAACGGTGTTAATCCGGGCCATTACCAGGGCATTTACTCGGTCACCAAGGCCGCGGTGATTTCCATGACCAAATCCTTTGCTATGGAGCTGGGTCAGCAGAAAATCCGCGTGAATGCGCTGCTGCCAGGGCTGACCGATACCAAGTTTGCCAGCGCCCTGACCACGAACGAAGCCATCAAGAAGCAGGCGATGGCCCATATCCCCATGAAGCGGGTGGCGGATCCAAGTGAGATGGCAGGCACGGTGCTCTACCTGGTTTCCGATGCCTCCAGTTATACCACTGGCGCCTGCATCAACGCTGATGGTGGTTACCTGACTATCTGAGGGTATCGCCGGGGTCAGATGAAAGCCTTCACCTGACCCCTCGTTCAAATGGTGCCGGCTATCAGGCCGGCGAACAAGTCAATGCTTCAAAATCGCTGTTGAGCTCCACCGCCCGGCTCTGGAGATGAGCCAGTGTCGTCTCGTCACCCGCCAGGATCAGATCATGCATCAGCTCGGCCATGGCAACGCGACTCTCCGCCATCATGGCTTTGTAGGCATCGCCCCGCACCTGGTCTGAGTTCAGAATCAGATATTCCAGTTCCGCCTGGAACGCCGGCTCGTTTCTTCTTTCCAGTATTTCCAGTAGTGCCAGTTGCCAGTTTCTACGACCCTGCAGCCAGATTTCAGTCTGGGCGCCCCGGTTGGCTGACCATAGCCGCACGATGTCTCGTTGCTCGCTGTTCAGCTCCCCCAGCCAACGTTCGACCCGCTCTGCTGTTCTGTCGGCCCGGGCCTCGGCTGTCGCCTCCGGGGAATCGGCCAGGAATTCTTCTTCCATTTCCCGCTGGCTTTGCGCCATGTTGTCCGCCAACTCCTGTACCTGTTCATCGCTCAGGCTGGAGAGAAGGTTTGTTGCGACCGGGGTTGCCCGTTCCAGGAGACTCGGGAAGAAACTGAAAAGCTGCTGCTGATGGTATTCGACAGTGGCCTGATCGGGCGGATTGTTGGATACGTCAGACTCGAGTTCATCCAGCCAGGCCTGATAACGGGGCAGCTCCGCACTGCAGTGCCATTGCCGCAACTGCTCAATATCGTTTTCGAGTTGTTGCTCCTGTTCCGCCGTAAGTGAAACGTAGTCCTCCACCCACCATACAATGCCCCAGTCGGCGTAGCGGTAGGCGAGCTTGGTGGAGCTACAGCCGACCAGCCCAAACGCCAGCACCAGAACAAGAACAAAGGGTCTGATAAAAATGGGCAGGCACTCGTAACCAGCATTCATGGCTCACCTGTATTGATAAAAAGGCGTATCGAAAAAAGATTGCAAGCTCACTATCATTCATGGTCTGTATTTGCTGAATTTACGCTAGTCTGTGACATTCAGATCCAGTCATCCCGGCGCCGACTCGGACCACCAGGAGAAGCCATGAGCAGAATGAAGCTTTCGCGCATACGCCAGCTGATTTTCGGATTTTACATGTCTGGCATCATGTCGTTGCTTATGTCCGGGGTTATAACGCTGCTCAACACCGGCATGGACAGCGGATTTCCCTATCGCTGGCTGCCCGCCTTTCTGGTGGCCTGGGCGGTGGCTTTTCCATTGGTGACTGTCATCGCGCCGCTGGCAGGAAAAATGACTGCGGTAACCATGCGTCGGCTGGAAAAAGGGCGCACACCTGTAAACTGAAATGTCAAATACTGTAAATCCGATTTTTCTGTTACCCCGTAAGTTGCAGTTACGCATGATTCAGGGAATGAAATTGTGCAGGTTCGAACCACTCAATCCTGGTAATCAACCTTTGCACGTGGGGAACAGAAACAATGAATACAAAATACGCTTTACCGATGGTTTTGGCGGGCAGTGTCATGCTATCCGGGTGTTGGCTTGATGACGATGATAACGACTCAGCAGATGCTGCAACGCAAACGATTTTGGAAATCGCCGTCGAAAATGAAAATACGACGATTTTAGAATCTGCAGTTCTTGCAGCAGATCCGTCTATCGCGACACTGCTTGGCGGCGATGACGAGTTGACCGTGTTCGCGCCGACAGACGCTGCCTTTCAAGCTCTGTTAGATGACTTGGGTATCACGGCTGAAGAGTTGTTGGCCAACACAGCGCTATTAAACGCGGTTCTGCCTTACCACGTTCTCGCAACGTCAGTAGGTGAAGTGAAGGCAGAGGCTGCTATTAGCCTCGCTCAAAGCCCGGTCCCGCAAAATCTAGTCCCAACAGTGAACGGTGAAAACGTCGCCCTTTCAATTTCTCAGGAAAGCGGTGAAGACGTATTGTACGTAAACACCTCTCGAGTAACGGGGCCTGACGTAGACGCGACTAATGGTGTTGTTCACCTTATCGACAAAGTGCTTCTTCCCCCGCCGAGCGATCTCAGTGATACAGATTCAACCATTGCGGGTATTGTAACTGCCCTCGCAGGTGCTGAAGAGCCTGAGTTCACAACGCTACTAGCCGCGCTCAAGACTCCTGGCGCTGCCGATCTGCTGGCTGCAGCTTCAGATCCAAATGCGACTTTGACTGTGTTCGCGCCAACAGATGCTGCTTTTGCGACGTTGTTAGCTGATCAGGGTCTTACGGCACAGCAATTGCTCGCCAGCCCAGACCTGCCAGGCATTCTCGAGCAACATATTCTCGGAACAACGGTAGACTCTCTCACGGCATACGCTTCGAACGGCGGTACGGTAGCGAACCTGGCTGGCACCACTTTGAACGTTGATATACAAAACAACGCTCTGGTTATCGAGGGCAGCAACGTCACCGAAGCCCAAGTTGAGGCGTCCAACGGCGTGATTCATGTGATCGACAAGGTGATTTTTACAGTCGACTGATAGTCGAAGTGCTGTTTCATTGCGCGAAGCATGAGTGGTGGGCCGGCTATTGCAGCCGGCATCTTTTATTGGATACTGGTTTCCGAAGTTCCGGAAGCCGCATGTGAAATGGCAGTCCCGGTCGGCGGCCGGAAATGCAGCGAATACAGAATCCGGTCCAGCACCGCCTGGCCGTTCCACGCCGGATCGTTATTGACCATGCCTACCACCGCCCAGGTGGTGTTATTCGCGTCGCGGGTGAAGCCGGCGATAGACCTTACGTCTTCGAGATACCCGGTCTTGATGCGTCCCTCGCCGGCCATGCCGGTATTGCGCAGGCGCCGTGCCATGGTTCCGTCCATGGCAATAATGGGCATGGAGGCCATCAAATCGGCGGAGTAGGGGCTATTCCAGGCGTGTTGCAGGATTTGTGCACCCTGACGGGAAGAAATCCGGCCATGGCGGGTAAGACCCGCGCCGTTGTCAATGACCATGCCGGCTGTGTTGATGCCTTTGCTTTCCAGCCAGTCGTAGATCACCCGAATGCCGGCCACCCGGTCGTCGTTCTCATTCTCCAACCGGTTTTCGGCACCGATGGTCAGCAACAGCTGGCGGGCCATGACATTGCTGCTCCACTTGTTGATGTCTCGGACCATGGAAACCAGATCCGGCGAGGTGGTTTGCATGACGAGCCGCGCCTCTTCCGGTGTGGCGCCGGTAAGGTCTTCACCCGAAATAGTCACGCCAAGGTCACTCAGTAACGAGCGGATCAGCGATGCCGTGTACTGTTCCTGTGGCAGCAACGACAGATAGCTGGTGGTACGACAACCCTGGGGCAGTTCGCCGGTCACCCTTACAGTCACCCGGTGATCGTCATGGAAAATCGGTTGCCATTCAAAGCTGCGCCGGGACGGGCAGGGGGCTTCCGCTGTTGCAATGACGCGATTGTCGATGACCACCTCGCCCAGGGATGGAGTGCTCCAGGCCTGGGTGCCCCGTTCATCGGCCCGGACCTGAAAGTGCATCAGGTTCAGGTTGGTCAGATAAGCGGAAGGCTCCACCAGAAAGGGTGCATGGGGATTGTCGCCATTGTCTTCAAAGGCCGGGAAGCCGCCATCCACTTCGAAGTAGCTGCCATCGAGAACCAGGTCGCCTTCAATCCTGGAAATGCCCATGTGTGGCAGGTCCCTGAGTGTGGTCCAGAGCCGCTCAATGGTGAGCTTGGGGTCTCCACCGAAGCGTACGTAGAGATTGCCCTTGAGCGTGTCGCCGACCATAACGCCGTCGGTCAGGAAATCGGTGTCCCAACGATGATTGGGGCCAAGAAGTTCGAGCGCTGCGAAGGTCGTGATGAGTTTCATGATGGAGCCGGGGCTCATCAGCGCGTCGGCGTTGATGTACTGGTCAATACCGGGGCCGTTCAGGGGAATGGCGGCCATGCTCATGGCATTTTCATTATGCAGCGATTCCTGGGCGTAATCCCTGAGCTGGTTGCTCCATAAAGGGGTGCCTGAGAATCCGGCCCCGCCGCTCTCGGCAGTTGCAGCCAGAGGAGACGCCGCAAGGGCGATGGTCGCCAATGATGCCAGCGCGGAGCGCCTGAATTCCGCACACGATGTTGCTACTCTGCCAGAGTGTCGCATTCCCCGAAGTACCATTATTGACGTCCAATGAGTTCTTATGGATAAACAATAGCCTATCCCGGCCGCTTGTACTATGCAGAAAAGCTCTACATGACGTTAAAAAATGCCAGTAGGGTCGTTGTTTGTATTGAATTTTTGTGACGCCATGTAAGTGCCCTTTCGAATCATGGGGTTAGGTAAATAAAAATTAACCTTATGGTTGTCAATGACCTTGTGATCAGATTTGCGGGTGCTTTTTCCGGCATTTGAGTCATGGAATTCGGGGCCAAAAGGGAGTTTCCTGATCATTGTGCAATCAAGGGTTCCGAACACAACGAAAGGAGGGCACCATGATCGGTATTCCACTGGGTCTTTTGACAGCCAATGGCGTGGAATGGATATTCCATAAACAGGTTCTTCATGGGCTGGGCCGCAACCGGGCGAGTTTCTGGTCGTTTCACTGGCATGATCATCACCGCAATGTACGCCGAAACGGCTTCCGGGATGAAGACTATCGCAAACCGCCCCTGACCTGGAACGCCCAAACCAAGGAGGTGGCTGCCCTGATTGCTGGGGCTGCAGCAGTCACCCCACTGCTGCCCGTGGCACCATTCTTTGTCGGTACCCTCTACTACAGTGCCTGGAATTACTACCGGGTGCACAAGTGCTCACATCTGGATCCTGACTGGGCGAGGGAGAACCTGCCCTGGCACTATGATCATCATATGGGACCGAACCCCAATGCCAACTGGTGCGTGACCAAACCCTGGTTTGACCACATCATGGGTACCCGGCAGCCAATGGAAAATCGTCAGATTGCGTGATAATGGCCCGGTCTCCAACAGAAGGTTCGTTTATGTCGAATATGCTGTCTCACAATGTTCACGTGCTGGGCTCGGTCACCACATCGTCGCTCACTGCCTGGCGCGGTTGCCTGGTGGTCAAAAAGGTTCCTCAGCCGGAAAAGCCGATCGTGCTCTACGACATGGAAGGCTGTCCTTACTGCCGCCGTGTTCGTGAAGCCCTGACTGCCCTGAATCTGGATGTGGAAATCCGGCCCTGCCCGAAAGGTGGCTCGGTCTTCCGGGCCCAGGCGGAGGCGCTGGGAGGCCGGCAACAGTTCCCGTTGCTGGCGGACCAGAACACGGGCGCGGTAATGTATGAATCGGAGGAAATTATCGAGTATCTGTTCCAGCAGTACGCCGGACGGCGGGTGCCGTCATACTATCGCGGCCGCGTCTGGCAGCCGGTCCTGGGTTCGGTGGCTTCTGTGACCAGTGCCATGCGGGGGCTGCGGGTCAGCCCGGGCAAGCGTCCGGAGCAACCGCTGCACCTTTGGAGCTTTGAAGGCAGTCCTTTTTCCCGGCTGGTGCGGGAGCGGCTGTGCGAACTGGAGATTCCGTACACGCTGCATAACCTGGGCAAGGAGCACTGGACGGAGATCGGGCCGGCAAAGCAGCGCATCAAGCCGGGGCCCTATACGCCGATTCCCGGTGGCAAGCGGGATGCGTTTTTTCAGGTGCACAAGCGGGTTCAGGTGCCTTACCTGGAGGATCCCAATACCGGCGAGGGGCTCTTTGAGTCTGCCCGAATTCTGAAATATCTGGACCGTCACTACGGGAACTGATTTTCGGGTAGGACTGTCAGCCTTGGAGTAGACGCGCGGGTGGGTCATCCCTTTGCCAGACACGCCGTAAATACTTCCATGTAGGCTCGGTCGGGCCATCCCTGGCCCTCCACGGTCTGTCAAAGGGATGACCCACCCACGCTTTGGCACCTTTGTGCTATTCGCACGGAAATTCGTTGGGATAGGAGTGCAGGCATGGCCGACTGGTTCAGTAGAAGACAGTTTCTTATCAATGCGGGTCTTGCCGGGCTCGCTTTGAACTCTCCGTTGCTGTTTTCAAAAACGCCGGAAACACCCTCTTTATCCCCTATCATGCGCCGGATTCCTGGAACGGGCGAAGCCATTCCGGCGATTGGGATGGGAACCTGGATTACTTTCAATGTGGGCGGCGATGCAAAGTTGATCGAACAGCGCACCGAGGTTCTGAGGACGTTTTTCGAGCTGGGCGGTACCGTCGTCGACAGTTCGCCGATGTACGGAACCTCCCCCGATGTAGTTGGCAAAGCGCTGGAAGCGCTTGATGCCCGGGACAAGGTATTTGCCGCTACCAAGATCTGGACCAGCGATGAATCACAGACCCGGGAGCAGGCACAGCGGTCTCTCCGGCGATGGGGTATCGAGCGGTTTGATTTGCTGCAGGTGCATAACCTGCTGGGCTGGCAGGGGCATCTGGAAACCCTGAAGGCGATGAAGGCCAACGGGGCGCTACGGTATATCGGCATCACAACCTCCCATGGCCGCCGGCATCGGGAGTTCGAGCAGATCATGGAGAATGAGCCGCTGGATTTTGTGCAGCTGACCTACAATGTGCTGGACCGTGAAGTCGAAGAGCGTTTGCTGCCACTGGCCCGGGAACGGGGGATTGCGGTGATTGTGAACCGGCCATTCCGGGGTGGCTCGCTGTTTCGGCGTTTTCAGTCGGAGCCCCTGCCGGGCTGGGCGGCGGAAGCGGGAGCCAGCAACTGGGCGGAGTTTTTTCTCAAATTCATCATTTCTCACCCGGCAGTAACCTGTGCCATCCCGGCGACCACCAAAGTGGCACATATGAAGGAAAATATGGGGGCACTTTATGGTTCGTTGCCGGATCCTGGGCAGCGTCAGCGAATGTCGGATTATGTGAGGTCTCTGTGAGTGGGGCGGATTGGCTGAGTTACTCACTGCAGGATTTTGTGATGTTCGGGCCGCAGGTATTTCTGCGGCTTTTCATCAGAATGAATCAGGATCTGTGGCCCTGGCAGGTTTTGGCTGTATTGGTTTCGGTTGCCGTTCCGGTGTTGCTCCTGAAACAGGCTACAAGCGCCAGGCGTCTGGCTCTCGGGCTTGTTGCCGTAGCCTGGATAACCAGCGGTTACGGGTTTCTGGTGGGGTATTTTGGCCCCATCAACTGGCCGGCCGGCTGGTTTGGCTGGGCGTTTGTGGTTCAGGGTTGTGTGCTGGCCGTGGCATCGCTGGCTGGTGGCGTTTCGCACCAGCAACAGGCTGGGGGAGCACTTGCGGTTATCTGGCTGTTGGCAGTCGGCGGCCTGCCCTGGGCGACAGTGGCTGAGGCCGGTGACTGGCGGGCCCTGGCCCTGTTCAGCCTGGCGCCGGGCACAACCGTTGGCGCCGGTGTGCTGGCGCTCGCACTGTTGTCTGGCCCGTGGCGCTGGCTGTATCTGATTGTCCCGGTGTTATGGACGCTGTTCAGCGTGGCCATGCTGTGGGGTTTGCGAACCTGGTGGCTGCTGCCAGTGCCACTGGCCACGCTGGTGTTTACCGGCGCGGCATTCTGGTTCAGTCCCAGGCCGGGGCAAAATCCGGGTTAGCAATCCGGCCGTTGCGGTCCAGCGCGTCAATGGCGCGGATTTCTTCATCACTTAACTGGATATCAAGGGCGTCAAGGTTGGCCTTCTGATGGGCCGGGCGAGTGGATGACGGAATCGGAACCACCCCTCGTGAGGCTACCCAGGCAATGGCAATCTGTGCCGGGGTCGCATTACGCTCCCGGGCAATGCGTTGCAAGGTCTCGTCGTCCATCACCTTGCCGACTGCCAGAGGCATGTAGCCGGTCACGGTAATACCAAGATTTTGTGCATGCTCCACCACTTTCCGGTTGGCCAGAAACGGATGAACCTCCACCTGGTTGGTAAAGATGGCATTATCTCCGAGAATCTCTTTCGCCTGGTCCATCTGGGCACAGGTGAAGTTGGAGATGCCAATATGTTCGGCCAGCCCCTCTCTCTGGGCATCCCGCAATGCGCCAAGGTACTCCGCCATGGGGACCTCGTCGCCGGGCGATGGCCAGTGAATCAGGGCCAGATCGACATGATCGGTTTTCAGGCGCGCCAGACTGTCGTGCAGGCTGTTGATCAGGTCGCTGGCGTGAAGCTGCTCGTACCAGATTTTGGTCGTCACAAAAATTTCGCGGCGGGGAATGCCGCTGGAGGTAATGCCATCGCCGACTTCCGCTTCATTCTCATACATCTGGGCGGTATCAATATGGCGATAACCCAGGGACAGGGCGCTCTTGACGGCATCCCGGGCTTCATTGCCCCTGAGCCGGAAAGTGCCCATGCCAATCCTCGGAAGTGCGCTGAATGACATACTGTCCTCCTTTGCGATTCGTGTGTAACTAATGTGGTGCCGGCCCGCTGGTTCTTCAAGTGACGGCCCGGTATCATCGGCCGCTGACATCCATGAACCGCGAAAATAGGGCCAAGACCATGTACACCGGCCATTGCCTGTGTGGCGACATCCGCTTTGAATATGACGGCACGCTCGGGCCGATTGCCCTGTGCCATTGCAGCCAGTGCCGTCGGGCCCACGGAAGTGCATTTTCAGCCAGTGCGCCGGTTCAGAAAGTGCGGTTTCGTTTTGTCTCTGGCGAAGACAGGATTACCGAATTTGAATCCCGCCCCGGCAAGTTCCGAGGCTTCTGCAGCCGCTGTGGCAGCCAGCTTTACAGCCGCGTCGATGCCATTCCCGGAATACTCCGCCTGCGGGTCGGGTGGATCAACGAACCCCTTGGTAAAGGGGCGGCCCAGCATGTTTTTGTCGGGTCAAAATCCGACTGGTTCGAGATTGCCGACGATTTGCCTCAGTTCGAAAAGACCGAGCGAACCAACGACCCTCACTGAGCCGGAACCATCCGGTAGACCTTTCCCCGGGGGGAATCCGTCAGTAACCAGAGGGCTCCATCCGGGCCCATGCGCACGTCACGGATACGCTCATCCAGATCGGTCAGCAAGTCCTCTTCCTCTGTCACCCTGCCGTCGTCGATCTCAAGCCGGACCAGCTTGCGCATCTTGAGTGCCCCCACAAAGAGATCCCCCTGCCATTGCGGAAAAAGATCGCCGGTATAGAAGGCCATGCCGGAGGGGGCGATGGACGGGTCCCAGTAGTGCAGAGGCTGAGCCATACCTTCCTTCTTGGTGTCCATGGTAATGGGCTGGCCCGAGTAACCAATGCCATAGGTGATCTCGGGCCAGCCGTAGTTGGTTCCTGCCCGGATGATATTGATCTCGTCACCACCCCGGGGCCCATGCTCATGGCTCCAGATTTCTCCGGTTTCGGGATGGATCGTCATGCCCTGGATGTTCCGGTTGCCGAAGGTATAAAAGGTGTCATTAACGCTGCTGTCATTGAGGAACGGATTGCCCGGGGCCGGCTGTCCGTCCGTGGTGATCCGGTGAACGCCGCCGGCATCGTCTCCGGTGTCCTGGGCGCGATTCATTTCGCCCCGGTCCCCTACGGCGATATAGAGGTTGCCCTGGCGATCAAACTCCATGCGCCCGGCAAAGTGCCGGCTGGTACCGGAGCGTGGCAGTGCCTCGAAAATTACCTCAACGTCCGTGAGCTGATTGCCCTCCAGAACCGCCCTCGCCACCCGGGTGGTCATGCCCTCCCGATTGCGATGAGCGTAGCTCAGAAACAGTGTGCGGTTTTGCTCGAAGTCCGGATGCAGAAGCACGTCCAGCAGACCGCCCTGTCCAGAGACCACAAGCTCAGGCAGCCCTCCGATCGGCTCCTCAACCAGTGCGCCGTCCCGGATCATTCTCAACCGTCCGGCCCTTTCGGTCACGAGCATTGAGCCGCCCGGCAGAAAGGCGAGGCTCCAGGGGTGCTCCAGGTTCTGTGCCACGGTCTGCAACCGAAAATCTGCTTCTTCTGAGGAAAAGCGTTCACTTGCCATGGCGGTTACGCAACCGAGCATAAGGCTGCCGGCAATGAACAGGTGCTTGAAGGTACCCATAGAAACCTCCGGCTTATCAGCTCCACTCACTGTGTCATTCATGACTGAGAATAGCAGCTGAACCGGATTCGGCCGAGGTCTTATCGCCTCATATATTGCAAATGATAAGTATTCGCAATAGTATGGGGTACAGTATGGAGGAACCGAAATGATGCCCGAGCAGGAAATGATTGAAGGACTGAAACTGGCGGCCGGCGCTGGTGCGTTTATTGGCCTGGTGGCCATTGGTCTGGCCGTGAGCTCCGCACTGGGTGGCTGACTTGTGCCCGTGCAGCGGCCAGTCGCTCCTTGCGATAAACGCCACAGGTGCCGCAGTAGCCACCGTCTGGTAACAGGTACTTCAGGCAGCACCCTTTTCTTTGGGGAATTGCGGTCCGTTGCTCGCCGAACACCGCAGGAATCCAGTCAATGAACTGGTTGGTGTCATTACCAAACTCTTCAAGCCAGCCTTGGGCCAGCTCACACAGCGCCCGGGGTTCTGCCAGGTTCCATACCGCCGAGAACGGAGCTCCAAGGCCCAGCCCGATGCTGCTCCAATAGGCACCGGGACTGACGCCGAGCGCCTTTCTGAATACCGGATACCATTCTGAAGCCAGGCACCCCAGTTCCCGGATGAACGTGGATTCTTCCACAGGGGGATGTTTCGGCAGATGGAACCAGCGGGACAGGGGCGCCTCATTATCTGTCACGGGCGCCAGAAATATACGTTCCGGGTCTGGCACGGGCGCTTTACCATCCCGGAACAGGCGCAGGGTAAGCGGGCCAATAACGCTTAATGCCAGATCCTGATGAAGCACGGAAACCCGGGCTCTGATGGCCCTGGCATCGGCAACCTGCGGGTAGTCCCGGATAAGCTGATCACTCAGCAGAGCGGGTTGCAGGAGGCACTGTTTGAGCGAGAACAACCCCCGGCGTTCCCTGGCAGGAGGCTGGAGTGCCTGGGATAGAATGGTTTCGCGCTCCAGGCCCGAAGCTTCCAGCAAGCGGCCATAGCGCTCGGCCCACGGCCCAGACATAGCCTCAGGCCCGGCCATGACGGCTGAGCCCCCAGAGAAAATACACTCCGCCTACCAGGGCTGCCAGTAACCCCGCAGGCAGTTGGTTGGGATAGACCACGATCCGCGACAGGTAGTCGGCGACGCCGAGCAGCAGGCCACCGGCAAGTGCCGCAACAATGAGTTGCCGGCCAACAGTCTGCTGGCCCAATACCCTGGCCAGGTGTGGTGCGATCAGTCCGACAAAGCTCAGCGGGCCAATGACCACGGTTGCCGATGCGGTCAGTAGCGCGGCCAGCAGCAACAGGGCCAGGCGCATCCGGGCTACCGGCAATCCCAGCGCCCTGGCCGAGGTTTCACCCAGAGGGAGTATGGTCAGCGGGCGGACAATCAGCAGCAGGGCGGCAGAGATCAGCAGGATCAGAGCCATGAGACCGAGGGCCTCGGTTTCAGATACCAGCCAGGTTGAGCCGTACATCCAGTTGAGCAGTTGCGAAGCCACAGTGCCGCCGGAAGCCATGACCAGGCGAAGGCCGGCATCCATGAATACGTATAGCGCCAGTCCGCCAAGCAGGAGCTGATTGCCGGCAAAGTTGTGTTTTCGTGCCAGCAGAATGAGCAAGCCCAGCGCCGCCGCCGCGCCCAGGGTTGCCCCCGCCAGCTGGCCGGCCCGGCCAAGATCGGCGCCCGTGAGCACAATCAGCACCATTACCACGGCTGCCCCGCCACTGATGCCGAGCAATTCCGGACTTGCCATGGCGTTGCCGGTCATCCGTTGGATGAGCGTGCCGGCCAGGCCCAGGGCAACACCGGCGAGGATGGCGGCGAGCAGCCTGGGCCCGCGCCAGACCCAGGCGTCGTCCCAGTGTGAAAACGCCGTCCATTGCCAGCCCTCCAGGCTCGGGGACCAGCTCATGGAGATGACTGTGGTAATGATCAGGAGCATGGCCACGGCACCGGCCACCACCACGGCCGGGCGCCGTTTCGGCAGGAAACCGGCCGGGCTGGCATCCTGGCCGGGCATATGATGGGTGTTTTTGAACCCTTGCAGGGCGAGCAGGATAATCGGTCCACCGATCAGGGCGGTAGTCGTGCCGGTGGGTACCAGGGAGCCGTCGCCCCAGGTGGAGGCCCAGTGCGCCAGGGTATCGGCCAATAACAGCAGGCCAGCGCCAAGAAGGCAGCTCCAGAGCAGCCGCGCGGGGAGGGTGCGGGCGCCGAGCAGGCGAGCGAGCACCGGTGCGGCCAGCCCCACGAACGCCACTACGCCAACCCGGCTTACCACCGTGGCGGTCATCAGCACTACCAGCAACAGGGCCAGGAGTCGAATCAGCCCGACTTTGGCGCCCAGGGAGCTGGCAGAGGTCTGCCCCAGTTGCAGCACCTGCAGCGGGCGCATCAGCAACAGCATCAATACCCCCAGCACTGCAACCCTGGGCCAGAGTTCCATAAAGGGTTGCCAGTTGTTCTGGACCAGAGAGCCCGCCCCCCAGATAAACAGGTTGCCCAGCCATTCACCTTTGAGCAGTAGAAACGCCATATTCACGGCGCCAAGGAAAAACGTGATCACCAGTCCGGCAAGAATGACGGTGACCGGCGAAAAGCCAAGCCTCCAGGTGAGGGCGATTACCAGTCCGATCGCAAGCAAACCTCCGGCGACCGCGGCCAGATCGGGGCTAAAGGCCAGTAGGCCCGGGAAAAACAGGGTCGCGACGGTAATGCCGAACTGGCCGCCGGCTTCCACCCCCAGAGTCGTGGGCGATGCCAGAGGATTGCCCAGAATCTGTTGGGTCACTGCCCCGGCGAGGCCCAGCCCAGCGCCAATCAGTATGGCGATGGCCACCCGGGGGGCCCAGCTGTAATGGGCTAGCACCGAGGCGTAATCGCTGGAGGTGAAGGTCCAGAAGGCGGAAATCAGTGCCACCGGATCCAGCTCGCCAAACCAGGGCGCGGCGCTGGCCAGCAGGGCACCGATCCAGAGCAACGCGGCTGCGATCGGCAGCCTGGCCGGCATTACCGGCCGCCGGGCGGTCACCGGGGCGGATTCAGCGTACATTGTCGGACCCTCCCGCGATAAGGCTGTCGGTCAGCAATGTCGCCAGGCGCTTAACGGGGTAAACACCTCCGAAGGGCCATACCGGTTCAATCTGATAGACCTGCTCACGTTTGACCGCTGGCAAATAGGTCCAGAACGGACTGTTGGCAAGAGTGTCTGCAAGGCCGGGCAGAATTGGGGAGATCACCACGATCCGACTGTCCTCATAGGGCGCAATGGCTTCCAGTCCCACCACGGAAAAGCCCCAGAAATTGCCCGGATGTGGCCAGGCGTTTTCGAGCCCCAGGGCATCAAGGGCGCTCTGGAACAGACCGTTCGGAGCGTAAATGCGAACGTGGCGATCGTCCAGGAAGTTCACCAGGGCAACCGGCCGGCCAGTGAGGCCGGCGGCTTCAAGACGCTGACGCTGCCAGGCCAGGGTCTGTTCTATGTCCTGAAGTACTGCCTTTGCACGTTTCTCACGGCCGAGCATCTGGCCGAGTGTGAGAAGCATTTCACGGGCTTTCTGGAAGGGTTGGGTACCGTCCTTGTAGATGCTGACGACGTAGGTCGGGGCAATGTGTTGCAGCAGATCCGCTGCCGGAGCCATTTCGGAACTGGTGACAATCAGGTCTGGTTTGAGCTGGGCGATAGCCTCCAGGCTTGGGGCAACACGGGTACCAACGTTAGCGACGCCTTCAGGCAGCTCCGGTTTATTCACCCAGACTTTGTAGCCGTCCCGGTCGGCAACCCCGACCGGCGTGACCCCCAGAAGCAACAGTGCTTCGGTGGCAGCCCAGTTCAGGGTGATGATTCGCTGTGGTGGTTCTTCCAGTGTGAGGCTGCCCTGTTCGTGCTGCCAGGTTCCGGCGCTGGCCAGTACCGGCAACAACCAGAGCACTGCCAGCCCGGGTACCGAAAACCTGAGTAATGCGCCCAGTCCGCGCAGGCGACGGCCAAGGTATCTAGTGAACATAGGAAACCCACTGCCCGGGAGCCCGCTCCATCACGCCCATGGGTACACCATAGATGGATTCGAGTATGCCGCTGTCCATAATTTCCCGGGGACGGCCATCGGCCACCAGTTGGCCGGATTTCAGCGCCACCAGGCGGTCGCAGAAGCGGGCCGCGAGGTCGACATCGTGCAGCACCACGATGACTGTTAATGCACGGTCCTCGGCGAGACGGTGCACCAGGCGAAGGGTTTCCACCTGATGTTTTACATCGAGCGCTGAGATGGGCTCGTCCAGGAGCAGGCAGCGGGTCTGCTGGGCCAGCAGCATGGCAATCCAGGCGCGCTGACGTTCGCCGCCGGAAAGGGTATCCACCGACCGGTGGCGGAACGGGCTGAGCCCGGTGTCATCGATGGCCTGGTCTATCAGCCGGTGATCTTCCTCGTTGTAACGCCCCAGGGGCCCCCGCCAGGGGTAGCGCCCGAGTGCGACCAGTTCCCGAACCGTCAGACCGTCAGTGCCGGGTGGGTGCTGGGGCAGGTAGCCGACGATCCGGGCAAACTCACGGGCGCCAGTATGGCGGAAGGATTTGCCCAGCAGGTTCACCTCGCCGGATGAAGGCGTAAGCTGGCGGGCCAGCACTCGCAGCAGGGTGGATTTGCCTGACCCGTTATGGCCCAGCAGGGCAGTGACTTCACCTTCCCGAAACCCCAGGTTCACATTGCGCAGAATGGCCGTGCTTCCGATGGCGACGTCCAGGCGGGATACGTTGAAAAAGGCAGACATGCAGGCTCCCAAAAAGCTGAGGGCCTGCAGAATAATCTAAATGCGAATCACTATCAAACGAAAGTGCGAATTTAAACCGGCTCGTGTCAGGCCTGGCCGGTCTGAACCCGCCACTGGGCCGCGTAGGCTCCGTCCTGTTCGATCAATTGGTGATGGGTGCCGCTCTCGACAATCTTGCCACCGTCAACCACGGCGATGGTGTCGGCATCCACAATGGTCGACAGCCGGTGGGCAATCATGATCACTGTCCGGTTGTGCCCTATCCGCCTCAGGGAACGCTGAATGGCGGCTTCGGTTTCGTTGTCCACGGCACTGGTGGCTTCATCCAGTACCAGGATCGGCGGGTTCTTCAACAGGGCCCGGGCCAGGGACAGCCGCTGGCGCTGGCCCCCGGAAAGCCGAACGCCCCGCTCACCAACCGGTGTTGCCAGGCCTTCCGGCAGGGCTTCAATAAAGGACCAGGCCTCGGCCGTTTTCGCGGCCTCGATGATGTCGGCCTCGGAGGCATCCGGCCTGCCGTAAGCCAGATTCTCACGAATGCTGCCCTCAAACAGATAAACGTCCTGGCTGACCAGTCCGATGGCGCCGCGCAGGGATTTCAGGCTTATGCCGCGGATTGGCTGATTATCGATCCGGATCTCACCGTGGCTGGGGTCGTAAAACCGCAGCAACAGCTTGATCAGTGTTGATTTGCCGGAACCAGTCGCGCCGACCAGGGCCAGGGTATGTCCGGCCGGCACTGTCAGGCTGATATCCCGGATCCCGGCACCGCTGGAAGGATAGTGAAAGCTTACTTTGTCCAGCTCTACCGTCCCGTGCACGGGCGTCGATAATTCCTTCCCGGCTTCATCACGCACGTGTACCGGTTCGGCCAGAAGGTCCAGGATCCGGCGGGTGCTGGCCATGGCCCGTTCAAACAGGTCGATGACTTCGGCGAGGCCGGTCAGAGGCCAAAGCAGGCGTTGAGTCAGGAAAACCAGTACGCCGTAGGCGCCCACATTCAGGGATCCCTCAAGCGCCATCATGCCGCCCACCGTAAAGGTGGCCAGGAAGCCGGCCAGAATGGCCATGCGGATCACCGGAATGAACGCGGAGCTGATACGGATGGCCCGGCGGTTGGCTTCGACATAGGCCTCGCTGCTTTCCTTCAGGCGGCTGGCTTCCCGCTGCTCGGCCGTAAAGCTCTTGATGGTGGCAATGCCGCCCAGGTTATTGGCGAGCCGGCTGGAGAGATCTCCCACCTTCTCCCGCACATCGGCATAGAGCGGGCCGGCTTTGCGCTGGAAATAAAAGGCGCCCCAGATAATCAGGGGAATCGGTGTGAATGCCAGCAGCGCTATCAGCGGAGAAATCACGAAGAACACCGCGCCCACCGCCACCACGGTGACCAGCACCTGGATCATGGCGTTGGCGCCGCCATCGAGGAAGCGCTCAAGCTGGTTCACGTCGTCGTTCATAGTGGCCACTAACTGACCGGAACTGCGGGCCTCGAAAAAGCTCATGTCCAGGCGCTGTGCGTGTTCGTAGGCATCCTGGCGCAGGTCCGACTGGAGCCGCTGGGCAAGATTGCGCCAGAGAATCTGGAACAGGTATTCGAACAGGGATTCGCCGGCCCAGATAAAGAACGTGAGTACGGCCAGGACGGTGATCTGTTCCTGGGCTGTCTCGAACCCCAGGCCTGCGACAAAACTCTCTTCCTGATTGACGACAACGTCGATGGCAACACCAATCAGGATTTCAGGGGCAATGTCGAACAGTTTGTTGATGATCGAGCAGGTGGTAGCCGCGATAATCTGCCTGCGGTACCCACGGGCATATCTGAGAAGACGGGCCAGGGCAGAAAAGCTGCTGGTGGTTTTGTGATGTTCGCTTGGCATGGGGCGCTCTTGAGACTGGTCCTGTGATTAATCTTGAAAGTGAGGAAGTCAGAAAGAACGCAAGGGTAGCGGCTTCGGGCGGTAATTAAAAGAGAATCATTATCATAAAAAGCCCCGTGCAACACGGGGCTTTTGGTCTACGTTACCTTAGGTGATCAGAGCGATCAGGAGGCACTGTCGTCTTCGAGTGTGACAACGGTGTCTGCCATCACCTCGGATTTTTCAAAAGTATCATCCTCCAGATCGCCTTCTTCGATCTGCTGGTAGCCCTCGTCATCCATTGGGTCGTAAGACATCAGGGCGGTGTCGACCGTCATCTGCTGGGCTCCGGAATCGATGGTGAATTCGGAACCGGTTTCACTGGTCATCTGGCGGGCTTCAGAGAATCTCTATCCCTTCGCATTTGTAACGGCCTATTAATGTATCCTCCTTCAGCAGGTTGCCTTCCAGGTCAAAGCAGAACAGATAGGTTTCCGTACGTTCGCCGATTTCGACACTCTTCAGGCCGATGCATTCGTCGGTCCGTCCGGGGATAAGCTTGAACGAGGATACACCTCGCTCCGGAGTTCGCGGACCAATTTCCAGGGTTCTGATATCGGTGAAGTCATTGGTGGCGATAATCAGGGTATTGCCGCCACGTTCCCGCTCGTCCACGGCTTCGTCGAACGGTGTGGTGGAAATCTTCCGGGGAAAGAAAAGCCAGCGGTTCCGGTAGGGGTGCCACTCCGCCGCTTCGTGGGTCACGTAGCCCTGATCACCTACGCCCAGGGCATCGCGCATGGCCTGGTAGTTCTGATGCCAGTCGGTGCTTTCGAGCCCGTACTTCCGGTCCAGGATCTTGATCCACTCCTCCTGGTTGTTCTTGCCATGGCTGCCAACGATCATGTGGTCGCCCTTCAGGGTCGCCCACTCGCTTTTGAAGCCCTTGAATTTTTCATCCCCACTGCCGGTCATAAGGATATGTCGCGGAACCAGCTGGTTTTCGTTGCGTATTTCGCAGACCAGACCGGTGCGGTCATCAAAGGTGATCAGTCGCTCGCCAAACAGCACGAGTTCCGAGAATTCGGCGCCGCGACCGCTCTCGGCGATCAGGCTGATCAAGTGGTGTTCGCCGCCGTCCTGTTCGGGAATCTCTTCCATGCGATAGCGGACTTTGCCGGTGGCGGGGTCTTCCTCGCGATAGAGTTTGTCGTAACGGAGAGTGGACTTCCAGGCGGTCTGGCCGTCTTCAAGTTGCACCTGTGAGGCATGGTCTTCATCGGTGATGATCGCCAGAGTGTATTCGCTGGTCTCCGGCCCATAACGTTCGAGGCGGGCAATATCTGCGGGTTTCTGGCTCATGGTTGTCCTCCCGATTGTCGTTGGGTGGCATCCATTTACCTTGGACAACTATGCCGGGTATTGCCAGCTCCGCGGGTTAACGTTTCCGGTTCTGTTGCAGCCAGCGGTCCAGTTTGTCGGCAAATTCCTTGCGGTCGGTCTGGCTGAAGGGGGCCGGACCGCCGGTTACCTGGCCGGCGTTACGCATTTCTTCCATGAAGTTGCGCATGGCCAGGCGCTGGCGAATGTTCTCTTTGGTGAAGGCCTGGCCGCGGGGGTTGAAGACGTCGGCGCCTTTTTCGATGGCTTCGGCAGCCAGGGGGATGTCCTGGGTGATCACGAGATCGCCCTTGTGCATCTGATCCATGATTTCGTTGTCGGCCACGTCGAAGCCCTGTGGGACCTGTCGGCGCTTGATGTAAGGGCTCGGGGGCAGGGTGATCACGTGGTTGGCGATGAAGGTTGTCTCGATCTGCCAGCGGGTGGCGGCGCGGCAGAGGATCTCCCGGATGGGGACGGGGCAGGCGTCGGCGTCGACCCAGATTGGCATGGTGGTTCCTTCTTTTGGCTCGGTTCTGGGGTGAGTTTACCGTTTGTAGTAGTGAGCCTGGAAGCATACGGCCGCGTATTGTTTTAAGGGTTTGCAGATTTGGCAGGCTTGCACCATTGGGCGGGGGCTTCCAAAAACCGCTACAAGCACATCCCTGTGCGCTTGTTTCCGGCCATCCATGGCCTCCAACATTTTTGGAAGCCCCCGCCCAATGACGCGATCTTGCTGCAGAGTTAATTCCGCGATTATAGCGGGCACTCTAACTGACCGATTGGGGGATTTATGAAAACGGGCATTGTTCCCACTGCATTTTTGGCGCTCATTCTGAGCCTGGTTCTTATCGCTACGGGTACGGCAAAGGCTGATGAGCCAGACGCCTGGAAAGCCCTTCGGGATGGTCAGGCCGTATTGATGCTTCGTCATGCTCTGGCACCAGGTACCGGGGATCCGGCAAATTTTGATATCAACGATTGCAGCACCCAGCGGAATCTGAACGATACTGGCCGGGAGCAGGCGCGGGCGTGGAAGCCGTTTTTGGCGGATCATGGTATTGCCGAAGCGCGGGTGTTCAGTAGTCAATGGTGTCGGTGTATGGACACTGCGCGGGGTATGAACATGGGGGAGGTCACTGAGTGGCCCTCGCTGAACTCGTTTTTTGGCAACCGCGGGGATGGGCCGGCGCAGACCCGGAAGACGATTGCTCTGGTAAACCAGCTGGAGGCCGGGGCGCCGGTGATTCTGGTGTCCCATCAGGTGAACACCACGGCGTTGACCGGGGTGTACCCCTCGTCCAACGAGGGAGTGATTGTCGCACTTCCGTTGTCGGATAATCCGCGGGTGCTGGCGAGGGTTTCGCCGGGGCGTTGATGGTATAATGCTGTGCTCATTCAATTAACAGGAAATGATAATGTCGCAGCTTCCCCCATGCCCCCAGTGCAGTTCCGAGTACACCTACGAGGACGGCGTCCAGCTTGTTTGTCCCGAGTGCGGGTATGAATGGTCCGAGGCGGAGGCCGCGGCTGATGCGGCTGGGAAGGTGATTCGGGATTCAAACGGCAATGAACTTCAGGATGGCGATACGGTCACTGTGATCAAGGATCTGAAGGTCAAGGGCTCCAGTTCTGTGGTGAAGGTGGGTACCAAGGTAAAGAATATCCGGCTTGTGGAGGGTGACCACGATATTGACTGTAAGATAGATGGCATTGGCGCCATGAAGTTGAAATCGGAATTTGTGAAGAAGGCCTGACTTTCAAAGGTTTTCAGGGGCGGCGGGGAGAACTTGAATGGTTGATCACGACAATGAAAAGGGGCCTGATCAATCGCCGCCAGAGCGAAAGCATGAGCTCCATCAGGAGCTTCCGGTCGATTTCCCCGATCCGTTTTTCCGCAGTCTGCACCGGGTTATTCGTTTCGCAATCCGGGTTCTGGCCGTGTTGATGGTGGCGGTTATTCTCTGGGGTGTCGGCGATGTCATTTACATCATTTACGACAGGCTGATCACGCCGCCCTTCCTGCTTCTGAACATCAACGATATTTTCTATACGTTCGGTGCGTTCATGGCGGTGCTGATTGCTGTCGAGATCTTTATCAACATCCGGCTTTACCTGGGCACCAATGTCTTCCCGGTGCAGCTGGTGGTCGCTACAGCCCTGATGGCCATCGCTCGGAAGGTGATCGTGCTGGATTTCGAGACACTGACACCCATGTACCTGATCGGGATTGCGGCAACCACACTGGCGCTGGGGCTCACCTACTGGCTGCTCAGGCAGGGCAATCAGTACCATGAATGGGATGACTGATCGCGCTCTGCCTCCGGGGCTGGTTGATCAGGCGTTGGCGGCAACCTGGATTTGTTGTTCCAGCTCACGGGCCATTCCGGCCTCAAGGTTCAGGGCCGATGCCAGCTGGTCCAGCCATGCCCGTTCCATGGGGTTCTGTTCGTCGATCATCACCGCGCTGACGATGTAGATTTCCCGACTTGCCTGGGGTGAGTCGGCTTTACTGGCGAGAGCTTCCGCGTCCAGTGGGGCGTCAAACTGCTGTTGAATCCAGGCGTGGAGTTCGTCATCGGGGCCCAGTTTCTCGATTTCCTGGGTCAGCAGGGCGCGCTCATTGGCATCGATGTGACCATCGGCGCGGGCCGCCATGATCATGGCCTGCAGTATTTCCAGACCACGCTGTTCCTGGTCCTGGCCCTGCAGTTGTTCGAGCGGCTGGCCCTGCTGGGGCGCACTTGGCTGCGAGGTGCCCTGGTTGTCGGCCTGGTAGTTCTGGTAGGCCTTCCAGGCTAAAACGCCCACGCCAGCCAGGGCTCCGTACTTCAGAGCCTTGCCGCCCATCTTCCGGCCGCGTTTCGAGCCGAGCATCGCGCCGAGGGCGCCGCCGCCCAGAAGGCTTTTGACATCGATGCCGGAACCTGAGCCTTGCCCGCCCTTGAGCTGGCTGCCTAGGCTGTTCATCATCCTGTTGACGTCCATTCCGCCGCTGCCGGACTGCCCACCCTGGGCCTGTTTCATTACCTGATTCAGCACTGACATCACGTTCATTGTGAGCTCCTTTCAAGGACCCGTTGTTGGTTTCCGGAATTATTCTAGGACGACAGGTTCTGCGGGGTCATGAGCCCGGAATTAATCTGTTGTCATGAATCCGGGCATTTAGTTCCCTTGATCACTGCTGCAGTATGCCGGGAGTGCCAGACTTGTGCGGGATAGAGGCAATGGGGAGCTGCGACCATTTGCCGCATCCAGTCTCGCCTGCTTGTCATCCGGAGATCCAGAAGCAACACTAGGCTCCGAATGACCTTTCCAAAAAAACGGATCGACGCGAGACACCATGAACAGACTTACCGCCTTGACCACCAGCCTGTTGATAGCCTGCAGTGCCCTGATCACCACGCCTGTTCTGGCGCACGATTACACTCAGGGCGACATAAAAGTTGATCATCCCTGGAGCCGCCCCACACCACCGGGGACGCCCATGGGGGTGGGCTACATGAGCATTTCAAACACCGGCAGCGAGGATATCGTTCTTGTCAGTGCGCGAACCCCCCGGGCTGACAGGGTGTCCATCCACGAGAGCAGCATGCGGGATGGTGTTATGCGAATGACGCCGGTGAAAGGCGGGCTCACCATTCCCGCCGGCGAAACTGTTGACCTGAAACCGCACAGTTATCACTTGATGCTGGAAAATCTGGACAGCCCGCTTCGGGAAAATGAAGCCATTCCGCTAACCCTCAATTTTGAGGGTGCGGAGGATATGAAGGTTGAGCTGACTGTTGCGCCGCTGGATGGGCAAACCATGATGAACAGCCAGAACATGGATCACAGCGATGACTGAACGTATGGTTCAGCCTCGCCCACGAAGCTTCTCCAGCACGCCCTGAACCCACCCTTTGGCTTCGTCGAAGGTGTGGTTTTCCTCCACCAGTCGTCGGATAGCCTGTAACTGGTTATCGAACAGCCGTGACTGGTGCAGATCCGACGGGGCTTCATCGGGACCAAGTGGCAGAATGTTTTCAAAATAAGTGCCGCCCAGCAGTCGGCGAAGAATGCCTTCACCCAGAAATGCTTCGTTGCTGTTAAGGGTGCGGGTTGCCCTTAGCAAACGCCGTATATCGTATTGTCCCGGATAAATATCAGGTACCTGCTTATTGATGCCAAGAAGGCTGTAAACTCCGATGCGGGCGGTCCGCACCGAGCTTTCCAGTGTGAACACAACGTCGTTATGGGTTTCCACGAACTGCCCCATACAAGCGAGATTGGTGCAGCCCTCAGGGACCACCTGAGGCCGATCGCCTTTAGCCCTTGGCATGAATTGTGACGTAATATAAGGCATCAGCGCGATCCGGGTTTTGGTGGCAGCTAGTATTTCATCGAGATGATCGGTCAACCCGAGGTGGTAGCACATCTCGATCAACACCTCCTTGCCGGTACATTCGGGCATCGGCTTACTGACGTAATCGCCGGGCTTATCCATCAACAAAGCGTAGGTCCACAACACAATCACGTCGTCGGGCTGATCGGGGAAGTGTGGCTGGCGATTGCATGTGAAGCTCATCAGCCAGGCGGAATCTGTAAAGGTGACAATTCCGCCAGTCGCCGTGAACCCGGAATAAGGGTCGTTAACCGACAGCTCTTTGAGCTTGTCCATTAAGGGCGAGGGTTTGCAGGTAAGCGTCACTGACTCCCAGGTTGAGCGGGGTATGTCTCCGCAGAATTTTTCTGGCCGCCCGAAGACTTCGGATTTCTCAGCGAGATTCCTCCAGAGCTGCCAGCCGGACCCTTGGCCGGCCTTGTCACTGTCTTTCAATCGGGGCGCGTTATCGTCATCGCCGTAGGCCGTATCCTCGGTCATTGAGCCGGTCGTGACGAACACCAGATCACGTGCGCCGACATTGAACGTCTTATCGCCGTTTGCACCGTGGCATTGAATGGTCTTGACGGTTTTGGTGCCATCCCCGGTTTCCATACCCAGGTCCGTCACGGTCATGTTGTACTGGATATTCACGCCCTGGTCCTTGAGCCAGTTCATGAGTGGCCTGACGAAGCTGTCGTATTGGTTATATTTCGGGAAAACCAGTGACGTCATGTCGTTCAGCCCGTCCATCAAATGCAGGAAACGATGCATGTAGAGCTTCATTTCAAGCACCGAGTGCCAGTTCTGAAAAGCAAACATGGTGCGCCAGAGGGTATAGAAATTAGTGTTCAGGAACCCTTCACTAAACCATTGCTCAACCGTGATGTCGTCCAGATCCTCCTTCCGGGCCAATAACAGCCTGACGACCTCAAGCTGCTGGCGTTTGGTAAGACCCATGGTAGAAAAGTCTTTGATCTGTCCCTGTTTTTCCAGGAGACGGGCTTTCGACCAGTTCTTGTCGGCATCATTCACGATGCGGTATTCATCCAGCACGGTGAACGGGGCAGGCAGTTCGAGCGCCGGTATTTCCGAGAAAACATCCCAGAAGTTCTGGTAGGTCATCTCCATTTCACGGCCTCCCCGGACGATATATCCGTCCTCGGCATTACCAGCACCATCCAGCGAACCACCCTCTATGTCCTGCTCCTCGAGGAAGGTAATGTTGCCAGCAGGCATGTGGCCGTCGCGAATGAGAAAAAAGGCAGCAGACAGCCCTGCAATACCGCCACCGATAATCCACGCCCGGCGCTGCGCAATGCCTTCTGTCGGAAGTGGACGGTTGTTGGTGTAGCTTCCGTGCAGGTCTGCCGGTGGCAGGGGCGTGTCGATCCCGTTGTGCAGGTGAGTTGATGCGGCGTCCGGCGTCACATCGACACCCTGCGATTCAAGCGCTTCAATGTGAGGTGCGAGTTTTGAGACGATATCTGTGGGGATGCTGGATCTGGTCATTCAGGGATCTCCCTTCCTGAAGAGTGGCTATCCGCACAGTATGGTATGAGGGCCATAATTCAGGGTGACACACGTCAACCTGGCTCGAATCTTCATGAAGAATTCACGGGAGAGGCTTGAGAAGCTCGTTACCATTCCCTGTCTTCGGCGCCCTCTTCGGCGTCGATTTCCGCCTTTCGGGCCTGTATTTTCTTCATTTTCTCGTCCGAGATTTTCATGCTATGGGCGCTGTTGCGCAGTATCATGATGCTGCCGACGATCAGCGCCAGTGAGAGAAACAGAATGACCCATCCTATCGTTGGCATGTGCGCGGCTCCCTGATTGCTATGGTTTCTCTTATAGTGAACCACTCACTACCTTATCGACAACCGGATATCCGAGCGGACTGCTACCGGAAGCTCATCGGATCCAGCCGGAAATACCCCTGCAGAGCCTTATAGACTTCAGGTTGGGCGTTCTTCAGATGATCCGGTTGCTGGAAAAAGGCCTCGGTCAGTACCGCGAAGAATTCGGCCGGTTCGGTTGCGCCATAAGGGTCCAGCCAGGGCCTGTGATGATGACCCAAAGAATGTCTCAGATCCTGGTAGGCCTCGGTCATGGTGTGTTGCCAGTGTCTGGCCTGCTCACCGCTCAGGGGTGGTGCACCATCGGCGGTGCCGTCCAGATAATCCAGCTGATGGGCAAATTCGTGGAGGATGACATTGTGGCTGCCGTGCAGATTTCTGGCCGCCTGTTCGCACTCTTTCCAGGCCAGGACAACCTGGCCCCGGCTCGACGCCTCGCCCGCACGGATCTCATTACTTTCGCTGACCACCATGCCATCGCTTTCGATGTCTCGCACGTGGTACGCATCCGGGTATACCAGAATGCTGCGAACATCATCGAAATCCGAGTAGGAGCGGGCGAGTATCAGCAGACAGGCATGGCCGGCGATGGTGAGTCTCACGGTGTCATCCACCTCGAAGCCATCGCAGCCGTAGAATTCCTTCTCGGAAAGAAATAATTGCACTCGCTGCTCAAGGGCCTGCCTGAGGTTTCCGGGCAGCTTCTGGTAAAGCGGCACCCGGGATTCCAGGTGCCGGCGCCAGTGCTCCGGGAAAGGCTCCTTCAGCTCCCGGTTTCTTCGCCAGTTCCGGTAGAAGAACAGCAGGAAGACGGCCGCTGCAATAAGTGCCACTGCGAAGAGTGCGAAAACGAGTGCTGATGACATGCTGCTCCTGGCAATACGACCAAATAATTTTCCATTGTTTGCAATTCCATTACGCAAGGTTCCGGATTTCAGAGTAATCTTGTGTCACCTCCGAGGAACCTTGCAGTCTATGGAAAGCTTCAATACTACAGCGACCTATGAGCCGGAACGAGAGCGTCGGCCGCAGTTCTGGCGTCTGGCCATGCGATGTGCCCAGATTGCAGGCACCGTCGATGTCGTTTTCTTCTTCCTTTTTCTTGCCCTGGGTTCGCCAATTCTGGCGTGGGTGAACGTGGTCAGTGTGGCCATGTATGCGGGCGCCTATTACGCTCTAAAATACCACAGGAACCAGATCGCAGTGGTTCTGATCTGGGCGGAAGTGCTTATACACGCAGCGCTCGGCATTGTGTTGATCGGTTGGGAAAGTGGTTTTCATTATTATCTGCTGATGTTCATACCGGCGATCTGCGTGTCTGCCTCACGCAAGTGGGCCGTGTATGCACTGCTGGGCCTATGGGGTTATTACATCGCCCTGGATGTCCTGATGTGGTTTATCGAGCCTTTGCAGCCTATTCCCCAAACGGCCCTGCATATTGTCCATCTGTTCAACCTGAGTGTGGTCTTCGCCATGTTCAGCTATCTGTCTTCCTATTATCTCCGAATGGTGGTGTCCGCCCAGCGTAAGCTCCGGGCGATGGCAACGACCGATTCACTGACCGGGCTCTTCAACCGCCGCCACATGACATACCTGGCGGAAAAGGAGCTGGCCCGTTTCCAGCGCAGTGGTCATCCGGTGGCGTTTCTGCTGCTGGATGTGGATCACTTCAAATCGATCAATGATGCCTTCGGCCATGAAACCGGCGACAGGGTGCTCAGCTGCGTGGCGGATGTGATCCGGGAGCAACTGCGGGCCCAGGATCTGGTTGGTCGATGGGGCGGAGAGGAGTTCCTTGCCATACTTCCGGATACCGATTCCGCAAAGGCTCAGGCGAGCGCCGAGCGGGTGAGAAACGCCTTTTTGGCGACGGACTGGAAGGCCATCATCGGAGGCGAGGCAGACGTTACGGTCAGCATCGGGGTGAGTGAGCTTCGTACCGGCGAAGATCTGAGTACTGCTGTCAGCCGGGCCGATGCAGCCCTTTACCGGGGTAAAACCGGCGGCCGGAATCGGGTGGAACTGGAAGCACTTTGCGAATCCTGGTCATGAAGGCTGCAGGCATCAGTTGTCGTCAATGACTTCACGTTCGAAGAGGCGTAAAACCACCACAATTATCAGAGCCAGAATGGTAAGCATGCCTGCCAGCGCCAGGTTGCCAATGCCGCAGGCCACGCCGATGGCCCCGGCGGTCCAGATGGATGCGCCGGTGGTGATGCCCTGAACGTTGCCACGGCTCTGGATGATACTGCCGGCGCCGAGAAAGCCGATACCGCCGATGACACCCTGTACGATACGGGTCGGGTCAATTCGGGCGGACGGATCTCCGTCAGCCGTGGCGAACAGAATGTCCAGGCCTGTCATGATAAAAGCGGCAGCTCCCAGGGATACCAGCATGTGGGAGCGTAAACCCGCTGCCTTGCCTCGGAGCTCCCTTTCGAGTCCTATTATCAGAGCAAGGCCGGCGGCGGCTAGAAGCCGGATAAGCATGTCCCAGATGGGAATTTCAGTCTCGAACATCCGATAGCTCCTCTCAGACGAGCGGGTGCCATGTTAAGTTAGCAGTTATCTGATTTTTTAGGGAGTGTTCTGATGGGTTTGGCAATTGCACTGCACGTTCTGTCAGCGGTGATCTGGGTTGGCGGCATGTTCTTCGCCTACATGGCGATGCGCCCGGCCGTGGTCGAGGTTGTGGAAGCCTCCCAGCGGGGCGTTCTCTGGTCCAGGACGCTTGAGCGTTTCTTCCGGTGGGTATGGCTGGCGGTTTTGTTGTTGCTGGTCACCGGCTACTGGATGGTTTTCAGTGTGTTTGGCGGTATGGCGGGGGCTGGCTGGCACATCCATGCCATGCAGGCGCTCGGCCTGGTGATGATGCTGCTGTATTTTCACGTTTATTTTGCGCCTTTCCGGCGGCTCAAGCAGGCGGTCGCAGCCAAGGATCCTCAGGCTGGTGGCGTTCAGGTGGGAAAGATTCGCCGGCTTGTGGGTATCAATCTGATTCTCGGCCTGATTGTGATCGTCATAGGGTCTGGCGGTCGGTACCTGTAGCCTGCCGAGTAACCGGGAACCGATACCATGTCCGATATTCGAAAGAGAGCCATTGCCGGCCTGAAAGCCGGGGATTCCTTTACCCTGGCGCGAACGTTCACCGAAGACGAGACCCTGTCCTTTGGTGAAATCAGTCGCGACCAGAATCCGGTTCACTACAGCGACGAGTTCGCACAAGCCAAGAACCTGCAGGGCAAGATCTGCCACGGCCTGCTGGTTGGCGGAATGATCACGGAAGTGGGCGGGCAGATTGGCTGGCTGGCGTCCGGGATGAATTTTCGCTTCCGCCGGCCGGTGTATTTTGGCGACACCATAACGTGCGTGTTCACCATTACCGACGTGGATGAGCGGAACCGTGCCCGGGCCGAGGCGGTGCTCCTGAATCAGCATGGTGAACCGGTCATCGAAGCCTGGTTGACCGGCGTTCTGCCCGGACCCAAAGAACAGGAGGTGATGTCAGCTATGGTCAGCGATTCAAAAACGGCGCCGCATCGCTGATCAGCTGGAGCCGGTGCTTCAGTCCTCCTCGGCGTCCCGCATTCGTTCCTGTCGCTCCCACTCTTCTTCTTTTGCCGCATCGATGATCTCCATCAGCTCGTCGACGTTGGCGGCGGTATCATCGTGCTGGAAGCAGCCCGTGAGTCTGCTGTCCGGGTGCAGGTCGCCGGATTCATAGAGTGCCCAGATCTCCTTGCCGTAATCGGTATTCAGCAGCTCCGGCGCGAAGCGGCCAAAATACCGGCGCATATTGTCGACGTCGCGCTCGAGCATGCGTTCTGCGTTGTTGTTGCCGGAGGCATTGACTGCCTGGGGAAGATCAATGATGACCGGTCCTTTGGCATCGACCAGCACGTTGAATTCCGACAGATCCCCGTGGATAAGACCGGCACTCAGCATGCGGACAACCTCGCGGATCACCTGGGCGTGGAAGTCGCGGGCCTGTTCCGGGGAAAGGGTGACATCATCCAGGCGAGGCGCGGCCTTGCCATCTTCGTCCGCCACCAGTTCCATCAGCAGCACACCGTCCACGAAGCCCAGTGGCTCGGGGACCCGGACACCGGCAGCCGCAAGCCGGTAGAGGGCATCCACCTCGGCGTTGAGCCAGGCGTCTTCCTGTTCCTTCTGGCCGTATTTTGTTTTCTTGCTCATGGCCCGGGCCCGTCGGCTGTTTCGGACCTTCCTGCCTTCCTGGTACTCTACCGCCTGTTTGAAGCTCCGCTTCGAGGCTTCCTTGAAGACCTTGGCGCAGCGAGTCCGGTCTCCGCAACGCACCACATAAACCTGCGCTTCCTTGCCACTCATAAGCTGGTAGAGCACTTCGTCCACCATGCCGTCATCGACAAGCGGTTGTAATCTTTTCGGTACTTTCATAAAACCTTTCTGACTGACAGTGAGTCGGCCAGCCATGTTCGTTGATCTGGAACAAGGCCGGATTTGGACAGGGCAGGGACAATGACTGCTTGGGAGCATAGCTTACATGAAAATCTTCTTCCTGATCCTGTTGATTCTGGTGGTTGCTGCCACTGTAACTCTGTGGTTCTGGCGGCAGGCTGACCACACTGCGGACCATGCCGCCATGGCGAGGCTGGCAGCTCTGCAGCCGGATTCACCGGAGCGCTTTGATCTTTCCCTCCTTGATGGCCTGCCAGAGCCCGCCCAGCGGTATTTCCGGTACACCATTCAGCCTGGTACACCGCTCTATACTGTGGCCCGGATATCCATGACCGGAAAATTCGGGATGGGCAATCGGGAGGCGCCCGATTACATGGACATGCGGGCCACCCAGATGCTGGCCATGCCCGAAGGCTTTATCTGGAAGATGAGCGCCAGCCGCGGCGCCCTCCGTATTTCCGGCTCAGACACCGAGCAGTGGACGCGGTTCTGGCTGATGGGATTGATTCCGGTGGCCCGGAAGGGCGGCGATCCGGACCACACCCGTTCGGCATTCGGGCGGTATGTGGCAGAGGCGGTGTTCTGGACGCCGGCGGCACTACTGCCAGGCCCGGGCGTTGCGTGGAAGCTGGTTGATGTAAATACCGCCCGGGTAATAGTCCGTCACGAGGGTATGGAGCAGGCGGTGGATGTTGTCGTGGCCGAAGACGGTCGCCCTCTGCAGGTAAGTTTCGACCGCTGGAGCAACGCGAATCCGGAAAAAGTCCATCGCTTGCAGCCTTTCGGCGGATACCTGTCAGAGTTCCGGGAGTTCGAGGGCTTTTTATTGCCGACCCGCGTGGAAGCCGGGAATTTCTTCGACACGGACGATTATTTTCCGTTCTTCATCGGCGAGATCAGCAACATAGAGTTTCCTCGATCCAATGTCACCGGGAGTAGCGACTGATGTCTCTTATGGTCATGCTCACCCAAATCGCCCTGCCAGTTCTCCTGTTGGTATGGTTGGCACGGTTCCCGGCCAGGGGAGTGTTTGCACTTGGAGTTCAGGCACTGTCAGTTGCAGCGGTCCTCCTTGGCATCGGCCTGGCAGCCCTCTGGAGCATGCCCCCGTTCTGGGTGCCGTATATCTATTACGGAGCTTTCGCAGTGATCGTGGTTTGCCATCTATGGCAGGGGCGGTTCATGGGGAATGGGCTCTGGCGGGCGTCTGCCGGGCAGACATTACTTGTTCTGTTTGCGTTCGGACTCGGCTGCCTTGGGGGGTACCTGGCGTATCTGGCCTATCAGGGAAGGGCTTTGCCGGCCGTTGAGACCGTCGACATCTCACCGCCGTTCGGGCCTGGCAGGTATCTGGTGGCGCACGGTGGTTCCAATTTTATGGTGAATGTACATCTGAAAACGCTGGATAAGACGGTTGAGCGCTTCAAGCCTTGGCAGGGACAAAGTCGGGCTCTGGATATTTTCCGAATTTCTCCGTTGGGTCTTCACAAGAGTGGTTGGCAGCCTTCCGGTCCGGACCGCTATACCACCTTCGGCACCCGGGTGCTGGCGCCCTGCGATGGCGAAATTGCGAAGGTGGTTGATGGTCTGGAGGATATGCCGGTTCCGGAGATGGACCGGGATCACATGGCAGGGAACTATGTGGCCATCAACTGTGGCCGTTTCTTCGTGATTATGGCCCACCTGAGGCAGGGCAGCGTTTCCGTCTCTGCTGGTGACCGGGTGGCTGTCGGTGATTTGCTGGGAGAAATGGGCAACTCCGGTAACAGTTCAGAGCCCCACCTGCACGTTCATGCCCAGCGGGGACTGCCGGAGCATGCAGCATTTGGAGGTGAGCCGCTGGCGTTGACTATTGATGGTGCGTTTCCGGTCAGGAACGACAGGATCCGGGTTGCAGAACCTGTCGCCCGATAGTTCCGGTTTAACGGACTACAAACACCGAAATGTCACTGTGTTTAACGATATTGGCGCCGTTGGAGTGGAGGATATGGAGCTTGTCTCCGATGCCCGGCGGGTGTGAAGCCATTACCACCAGGTCGGCACCGGTCGTCTTGATGGCTTCGAGCAACTTATCGTCAAGTTCTACTGCCGTATCGGCAGATTCCATCACCATGCTGTCGGTGCTGATACCGTGGGATTGCCCCTGCTCTTCCGCGAAAACGCTGAGTTTTTCTTCCAGTTCCCCCGGATTGTGGGCGGCCGCTCCCGGCGTGCTGTTGGTTACGGTCACATAGCAAAGCGTAGCGCTGTAATGCTTGGCAATATCAATGGAAGTATTGAGCGCCTTCACCATTTTATCGGTATGAGCCAGGTCGACCGGAACGAGAATCTTGCTGTACATAAGAGTGCTCCTTTGCCGCTGAGGCTGAAAGCCTCATTTGAAGTTCCTGCCTAAAGATTGGCAGTACCCACGCCGAGATGCAAAAAAGCCCGGCGAAGTTCGCCGGGCTTTTGCGGTCAAAGGCTACTGCTTTGCTTCAGATCAGATTGTAAAGGAACACCACGGCGATACCGGCAGGTGTCACATATCTGAGCACGAACATGAAGGCTTTATAGGCGTTGCCTTCCAGGCCGATTTCCGCAGGCAGACCCTCGCGCTTCATGGCCCAGCCGGCAAACAGGGCAATGGCCAGGCCGCCGAGAGGCATCATCATATTGGAGACCAGGAAATCGAGCAGGTCGAACACGGTCTTGCCTTCAAAGAAGGGAATGAAGCCGAGTGGGTGCACGCTGTCCCAGACGTTGAACGACAACACGGTACCGATACCGATAAACCAGATTGCCAGCCCGCCACCAAGCGCGCTTTTCGCCCGGCTGACGCCTTTGTGTTCTTCCAGCCATTCCACCACCGGTTCCAGCATGGAAATGGCCGAGGTAATGGCCGCTACCAGCAGTAGGGCAAAGAAAATGGTACCGAACAGGGCTCCACCGCTCATCTGGCCGAACGCCAGTGGCAGGGTTACGAAAATCAGGCCCGGCCCCGCGCCTGGCTCAAGCCCGTTGGCGAATACCAGCGGAAAGATGGCGAGCCCGGCGAGAAGAGCAACGCTGGTGTCCACGACGGCAATGGTCATGGCGGTTCTGGCAATATTCACTGTCTTGGGCAGGTAGGAGCCGTAAGCCATCAGAACACCAATACCGATGCTCAGGGTGAACGCCGCGTGTCCCAGGGCAGTCAGTACACCGGTGGTAGTGAGCTTGCTGAAATCCGGAGAAAACATGAAGCTCACCGCCCGGCCGAAGCTGCCACTGTTCATGGCATAGATCACCATGGCAACGAGCAGCAGGAACAGCAATGGCATCAGCATATTGACAGCTTTTTCAAGCCCGGAACGAATGCCCCGGCCAACGATAAATACGACGATCACCATGAATACGGAGTGCCACAACAGCAGCTCCCAGGGGTTTGCCAAAAGTCCGCCGAACTGGCCGCCGATGGCTTCAGCGTCTGCACCAGTAAACAAACCGGCAGCGGCCTTGCCGATATAAACCAGAGCCCAGCCGCCGATTACCGCATAGAAGGACAGCACCAGGAATGAGGCGATAACCCCGTTCCAGCCAATGGCTCGCCAGCCTTTGGCCGTGCCTTCGGTCTTGGTCAGGGTGCGCATGGTGGCGATGGGGCTCTGGCCACCTTTGCGGCCGATCATGGTTTCAGCGACCAAAACCGGCACGCCGATCAGGAAGATGCAGGCCAGATAGACAAGAACGAAGGCACCGCCGCCGTTCTCTCCGGTAATGTAGGGAAACTTCCAGATGTTCCCCAGGCCGACAGCTGAGCCAGCTGCAGCCAGAATAAAGGCCATCCGTGAGGACCAGAGGTTATTGGCCTGCTGGTGTGGTTGGGTACTCTCACTCATTCTTCTCTCCGGCTAGTTATTTTTGTCGGATTGATTGGTTGTTGTCGAAAAAAGTCTTTACTTGCTTAGAACCTCGCGCAGGGCGGAAGCCACTTGGGGCAGAACCCGGTCGTTCAGGCCGGCGACGTTGACGCGGCTGCTCTCCAGCACGTAGATGCCGTGTTCCTTCCGTAACCGGCCAACCTGCTCCGGACTGATTCCGAGGAACGAGAACATGCCTCGCTGGCGGGCGATAAAGTCGAAGTCGCCCACCGGTGAAAGCGCGCCGGCAAAAGCGTGACGCAGATGCAGGATGCGCTCGCACATGCCGCCAAGCTCCTTTTGCCACTGGGACCGCAGGTCGTCATCGCCCAGGATGGTCTCCACGATCGCAGCACCATGGGCGGGTGGCATCGAATAGTGGGACCGGATAACGCTCAGCAGCTGGCTGGTGGCGGCCGCATTCACGGTTGCCGTTCCTGAAATCAGGGCGAGGGCGCCGGTGCGCTCCCGGTAGAGCCCAAAGTTCTTAGAGCACGACGCTGCGATCAGCATTTCCGGAACCGCGCCGGCCAGATGTCTCAGGCCGGCGGCATCTGCATCCAGGCCTTCGCCAAGGCCCTGATAGGCCATATCCACAAAGGGAAACAGACCCTTTCGCTGGATCAGGCTGGTCACTTCCTGCCACTGGGCGAGGCTCAGGTCGGCGCCCGAAGGGTTGTGGCAGCAACCGTGTAGCAGCACCACATCGCCCGCGTCGGCCTTTTCCAGGGTTTCCAGCATGGCGCCGAAGTCTACCTGCAGCGTCTGTGGATTAAGGTACGGATATTCGCGAATAGTCAGACCGGCGCCACCAAGAAGCGGCAAGTGGTTGGCCCAGGTGGGCGTGCTGACCCAGACTTTTGTGTCTGCCTTGCACAGGCGCAGAAACTCGGCGGCCATCCGCAGGGCGCCACAGCCGCCCGGTGTCTGGATGACCGATACACGGCCGTCACGGACCAGCGGGCTGTTGCTGCCCAGGATCAACTCCGCCATGGCACTATTGAAGCCGGCGGAACCGGCGGGCCCGACGTAGCTCTTGGTGGTTTCTCCTTCAAGCAGACGACGCTCCGCTTCGTGCACGGCGGCCATGATGGGCGTATTGCCCGCATCATCCTTGTAGACACCGATGCCCAGATCCACCTTGTCCGGACGGTTGTCCTCACGGAAGGTCTGCATCAGCTGCAGGATTGGATCCTGGGGCAGGGGCTGGAGTACTTCAAACATGGTTTGCCTCCTCATCGGCCTGTTGGGTGCGGATCAGGGTCGGGCGACCAGTGTCCAGCGCCTTGGTCAACTGTGTCTGCTTTTCACGGATGCTCTCTGCCGCCTGTTCCCTGACCGGGCCGTAGCCCCGGACATCAGCGGGCAATTCTGCCAGTTGCAGGAAGGTCTCGTAGTTGCTGGCGTTGAGTTCACGGCCGATTCGCGCAACCAGGTTCTGGTAGTCCTTCAGCAAGGCGCGATCGAGCTTGCGGTCTGCGGAGTAGCTGAACGGGTCCACCGCGGTTCCACGCAGGCCGCGAAGCCTGGCCAGCAGTCGGAAGGCCCGGAACATCCAGGGACCGAACCGACGTTTTTTCGGGCGACCCTGGGCATCGGTTTCGCCGCTGAGCAGGGGCGGGGCCAGGTGGAAATGGACCTTAAAGTCCCCCTCGAAGGTTTCATTTACCTCTTTCATGAAGTCGGTTTCCGCAAACAGCCGGGCCACTTCATACTCGTCCTTGTAGGCCATGAACCGATATAGCTGCTGGGCCACTGCACGAGTCAGCAGAAGATTGGTTTCGCCGAGGGCTTCCTCGGCCTTCCGGACTCCGGTAACAGTGTCACGGTATTGGTCGGCCCAACGCTGGTTCTGGTAGTTGACCAGGTGCTTGTGACGGATGTTGATCAGCTCGTCCAGGGTTTGTTCGGGTTTGACCTCCACAACCTGGGCCTTATTCTCGTCCAGAAGATCCGTGACTGCGCTCAGATCCACGGCCGCCAGTCGGCCCCATCCGAAGGCTTCCTTGTTCCGTTCGATGGCGACGCCATTCAGCTCAATGGCCTTCATCAGAGCCGCCTGGGACAGCGGCAGCAAGCCCTTCTGCCAGGCGAACCCGAGCATCATCACATTGGAGAACACGGTATCGCCCATCAGCTTTTCGGCGATGCCGTTGGCGTCCAGCTGATCAAAATGATCCTCTCCAACTGCGTCCTGCAGCAGGCCAAGTCGTTTGTCGGCCTTCATATCGGCGTCGCGGTAGAGCACGTAATCTGCGGTAGGCAGTTCCGCTTCGTTGGCGACAATTCGGGTGTGGTTGGGCCGGAGAACGCTCAGGGCCTTCTGGGAAGACGCTACCACCAGATCACAGGCGATGACCGCATCGGCCTGGCCATTGCTGATCCGCACCTGATGGAGTTTGTCCGGGGACGGTGCCATACGAACGTAGCTCAGCACCGTGCCGCCTTTCTGGGCGAAGCCCATGAAATCCAGTACCGAGGCACCACGGGATTCCAGGTGGGCTGCCATGGTGATCAACTGGCCGACAGTCACCACGCCCGTACCGCCAACACCGCCCACGAGCAGATCGTAGGAGCCGGTCATTTCCGGCAATTTGGGAGCTGGAATGTCAGCCAGCTTGCGGGTGAGTACGGAGCCGGTGTCAACGCCCCGGGATTTGCGCAACTGACCGCCTTCAATGGTCACGAAGCTGGGGCAGAATCCGTTAACACAGGAGAAGTCCTTGTTGCACGAGGACTGGTCAATCTTGCGCTTACGGCCCAGTTCCGTTTTACGTGGCACCACCGAGAGACAGTTGGACTGCACCGAGCAGTCGCCACAGCCTTCGCAGACATGGTGGTTGATAAAGGCCCGCTTTGCCGGATCCGGGAACTGCTTGCGCTTGCGCCGGCGGCGCTTCTCGGCAGCACAGGTCTGGTCGTAGATCAGCACGGTACAACCGGGTATATCCCGGAGCTCACGTTGAACGGTATCCAGCTCGGACCGATCATGGAAGGTGACCCCCTTGGGGAACAGGTCGTGATGGCCATCGTATTTCTCGGGCTCATCACTGAGCACAACAACCCGATTCACCCCTTCTGCGGCCATTTGCTGGGCAATCCTGTCGACGGTGATCTGCCCGTCCACCGGCTGACCGCCGGTCATGGCCACGGCGTCGTTGAACAGGATCTTGTAGGTAATGTTGATGCCGGCCGCTACCGCCTGACGGATAGCCATGGAACCGGAGTGGAAGTAGGTGCCTTCACCCAGGTTCTGGAACACGTGGGGGTTGCCGGTATAGCGGCTCTTGCCAATCCAGTTGACACCTTCGCCACCCATCTGGATGAGGGATTCCGTGTTCCTGCCCATCCAGGAGGCCATGAAGTGGCAGCCAATGCCGGCCAGGGCCTTGCTGCCCTCAGGGACTTTGGTGGAGGTGTTGTGGGGGCAGCCAGAGCAGAAATAGGGCATGCGCTTGACGCCGCCCGGATCCTGGGCGGTGGTCATGGCACTGATTTCAGCCATGCGCTCGCTGAAGTCCACCGCGAAGAAGCGACCAAGACGCGCCGCCAGGAAGCCGGCAACCAGTTTCGGGCTCAACTCTCCGACATAGGGGATCAGTGGTCGGCCCAGCTCATCCTGTTTGCCGGTAATCAGAACTTCGCCAGGGCGATCCGGCTCTGACATGTATTCCTTGATCTGGCTCTCGATGATGCCGCGCTTTTCCTCGATCACCAGCACTTCCTCCTTGCCGTGAACGAAGTCGAGGATACCGTGGCGCTCGAGGGGCCAGACCATGCCCACCTTGTAAATATCCAGCCCCATGTCCCGGGCCTTGTCTTCATCAATGCCCAGCAGATCCAGGGCCTCAAGCAGATCCAGGTGACCCTTGCCGGTCGTGACAATACCGAAGCGGGCTTCCTTGTTGTCGAACAGGCACCGGTCAATGCGGTTGGCCCGGGCAAAGGCCTGGACGGCCGCGAGCTTGTGCTCGATCCGGGTTTCCAGTTGCGGCCCCGGCAGGTCTGGCCAGCGGTAATGCAGGCCGCTTTCAGGGGCGGTGAAATCGTCCGGGGTAACAAAATCCGGTTGCGGTGGGATCTCGACAGAGGCCGCGCTTTCCACGGTTTCCGAGATCGCCTTGAAGCCGACCCAGCAGCCGCTGTAGCGGGACAGGGCATAGCCCCAGAGGCCGAACTCCAGGTACTCGGCGATGTTGGCCGGGTTGATGGTGGGCATGAAGAAGCTCATGAACGCCACGTCAGACTGGTGGGGCATGGACGATGACACGCAGCCGTGATCATCACCGGCCACTACCAACACGCCGCCATGGGGCGAGGAACCATAAGTAGTGCCGTGTTTCAGGGCGTCGCCGGCGCGGTCCACGCCCGGTCCCTTGCCATACCAGAGACCAAAAACCCCATCCACCTGCCGGTCTTCATCAGTCTCCACCTGCTGGGTGCCCAGCATGATCGTGGCGGCGAGGTCCTCGTTAATGGCGGGGACAAAATCGATTCGATTTTCGTCAAGCAGGTCTTTGGCCTGCCAGAGCGCCTGGTCGACAGCACCCAGGGGGGAGCCCCGGTAACCGCTCACCATGCCGGCCGTATTCAGTCCCTGTTTACGATCCAGGGCCGCTTGCATCAGGGGGATTCGGACCAGGGCCTGGGTGCCGGTCAGGAAAACCCGGCCGGATTCCCGCAGGTAGCGGTCTTCGAGTTTGTAGTCGTCGAGTTGTGGGGTATCGGCGGACATGGCGCCCTCCTTTTGTCGATTTTATGAGCAAAATTCTAGAGGGAAGTCCGCAAAAGGTGCTTGCTTATTGGGTGAGGGTTTCGGGGATTTGCGAAAGGAAGTTTGATAAAAGACAATAATGAGAAAGAACCTTTGATAAAAATCAGGTGTTACCAAATGAAACAGGTAGAGTTGGACAAGCTGGATCGGAAAATCCTTTCCGTACTGCAGCAGGATGGGCGCATCAGCAATCAGTTACTGGCTGAACAGGTGGGGTTGTCACCGGCCGCTTGCTGGCGTCGGGTACGGACACTTGAGGAAAGCGGTGTGATTCAGGGCTACAGCGCAAGAGTGGATCCGGAACGCATCGGGCAGGGCCTGTGCGTGCTGGTCAATCTGTCACTGCAGCGGCACACCATTGATAGCACGGCGGAGATTGAGCAGCAGGTGAGCAGTTATCCGGAGGTGCTTCAGTGCTTTGCGGTGACTGGTAATGCTGATTTCGTGCTCAGGGTGATCGTTCCAGACATGGCCAGTTACGATCGGTTCCTGAACGAAAAGATCTTCACCCTGCAGGGTATTGCCCAGGTGAATTCAAACTTTGCGTTGCGGGAGATAAAGAATACCGAGACGATCCCGGTCGAAGGCATTCCGTAGGTTCAGGAAGGGGGACACTAGACGAAAAAAGGCAGCCGAAGCTGCCTTTTTCTAAACGTGTCGTCTGCTATTTGCAGAGCATCTCTTTATAGATTAAAGAGCGACAACGTTTTCCGCCTGAGGACCTTTCTGGCCCTGGGTAACGGTGAACTCGACCTGCTGGCCTTCAGCCAGAGTCTTGAAACCGCCGCCCTGAATGGCGCTGTAGTGAACGAAAACGTCCGGGCCGCTTTCGCGAGTGATAAAGCCAAAACCTTTTGCTTCGTTGAAAAACTTAACGTTGCCGGTAACTGTAGACATAATATACTTTCCTGATTTCAATCATTTAATGTGCCGTCAGATCATCTTGTGACGCCTGATCAGCGGTATGCGGAAACAAAAAACTGGCGTGATCAAAAACAGGACGTGCTACTTGTTACAACTGAGCGGTCTTATTGATGAAATGCTTTGCTAAATCTTTCCAACGAGGCCCACTCTACTCCTGCCGCCGGGAAAAGCAAAGCTATTTCTTGTAGGCATAAACCGGGGGATCGGATTCCCGGGCGCCAAGACTATCCAGCCTGCGCGGCTTGGCTATGGCAAAGCCCTGGGCGTAGTCCACCTGAATCTCCTTCAGGGTGTCCATGATTTCCATGTCTTCCACATATTCAGCAATGGTCTGAAGATCCAGAAAATGGCAGAGCTCGTTGATTGAGCGAACCATGGCGTAGTTGGTCAGGTTGGTGGCCATGTCCCGGACGAAAATGCCGTCGATTTTCACGAAGTCCACCGGAAGCTTTTGAAGATAGGCGTAAGAAGACAAACCGGTGCCAAAGTCATCCAGGGCGAACCGGCAATCAAGGCGCTTCATCTCGCGCATGAAATCGGAGGCAAAATGCAGGTTGGCGACGGCAGAGGTCTCGGTCACTTCGAAACAGAGTTTGTGGGCCAGTTCCGGATTCGCCCGGAGGTTGGATTCCAGGCCCAGCATGAAGCTGTCATCACTCAACGAAGAGCCTGACAGGTTCACATTCAGAGTCGCGATTTTATCCAGCGCCTCTGGATTATCGCGCATCCACGCCAGGGTTTCGGTAATGACCCACAAATCGACGCGGGTGCTGCGGTGGAACTGTTCGGCGGCCTCGATATAGCCCTGGGGCGAAATTTCTTTGCCAGCGCTGTCTTTAAGGCCGAGTAAGAGCTCATACATCTTGCCTTCGCCGGTTTCCGGGGCGAGAGCAACGATGGGCTGGGCCCGGAGGTACAGACTACCGTCGCGGATGGTCCGGTCAATCTCCGTTACCCATTGGGGCGTGCCAAGCCTGGAGTGGTCCCTGTTCTCCCTGGCCAGTTCAATCCGGTTTCCGCCCAGCTTCTTGGCCGCTTTTAGTGAAAGGCTCGCCTGATTGAGAAGGTCGCCTGGAGTATTGCCCGCCCCGGTTACCGGTCGGATACTGATGCTGACGGTTGCCCGGTATTCCGCCGGGCCATGCTGGAAGATCTGTTGCTTGAAATTTCGGCGCAGGGATTCTGCGAAATCCAGGCAGCCCTCTGTGCTGATGTTATCAATCAGCACCGCGAACTCGTTGCCACTGATCCGGCCAACGTGGGACTCTGAGAACCTGGACTCGCACGCTTGCCGAAGCGTGTCGGCCACGTGTTTTAACAGAGTGTCACCGGCTTCCGCGCCATAGGAAGCATTGATGACACTGAACTCGTCAATATCCAGAACCAGAAGGGCAGACGCACCGTCTTCGGAAGGTAACGGTGACGGGTTGATCAGCCGCGATACCTGTTTCTCGAAGTCATGGCGATGCATGCAGCCGGTCAGGGCGTCGTGAGTGGCCTGAAAATTAAGCTTCCGGTAGACATCTTCAACAATGCTGAACAGACTTTGATCAAGGAACGGGATGTCGCCGTCCTCAACCAGCCAGGCTTCGCCCTCGGCCAGTTTCTGGACAAACTCGGGGAACCCGTAACTGACTTCACTCATGCCTTTGGGCGAGAGAAAGACAAAGCGCAGTGAGTCTTCACCACCCCACACCAGTCGTAGCCGGCGGGTTTCGCCGCTGTCGAGCCAGACTTCGACCCAGTCGCCAACGGCAATGTTCTTCGCCCTTGAGACCCAGCGGCTGTCTTCAAGCTCTGGCGGCAGTGTTACTGGTGCCTCGTCGGCGTCGCCGTACTCCTCAACCCGGGCGGTTTCAGCCTCCACATGGCCTTGAAGAATTGCGGATAATTCGTCTATAACCGGTCGAATTCGGGAGACCTCCCCGGCTGTTTTAAGCTCCCGCTCAATGAACTGCAGCATGACGCTGCTTTCAAGCTCTCTTTCAAATGCCAGCTCCTCGGAGGTGCCAACAGGAGACAGCCAGGCCTGGAGCTGCGCCACGACATCAAGCAGTTCCTCACAGTGCCGGCTTTCCGGTTCTTCCCGCAGCATTGTCAGAACAATCAGCTGTTCCCAGCCCGCCTGAAGAAGACGGATCAGAATTTTCGGAACCTGCTTGCCGCCAAGGAGCGCGTTCACCCGTTGACGGGCTTCCTTGCGTGTTTTTCGCAGGCGCTCTTTGCCTTCAAGGGTTTTGGCCAGTCGTTCCGAATTCCGGATAAAAGACTGATCCTGCCGCTCGACAAGCTGTCTCAGCCGTTGGCCCAGACTTTCCATCAGGTCCGGATCTGAGACCTCAATCTCTGTCAGTTCCTCGACGATATCGGCAACGGTCGCTTCCAGTTTCTTGCTTGAGGCCCTCTCGGCAAGACAGATGTGCATCAGGTTGTTGATGATGTCCCGGGCAGGGTGGTCCTCGGCATTCAGGAAGTCCGGTGTTTCAACCAGTGTTTCAAACACCGGCAATCGCAGTTTTTGCAGTTGGTGGCGAAGCGAACCCGAGAGCTCTTCGTGTGTTTTCAGCGGCGCGAACAACCGATCCACCAGATTGGCCTTCTCCACGGCCGTGCGGTCCAGAGAGCTCGCCAGGTCGGGGTCCGAATCGGCCAGTTCCCGGAGCAGTCCCGCCATATCCGGTTCGTCGTCGTGCAACCGGTCCAGAAGCTCGCGGCGCCGGGAACGGAGGTTTTCCGAGAGCCTTGGATTGGGCTCCTCCCAGTCTGCGAGTTCGGAAGAAGGGCTTGCTTCCAGTGCCATCAACTGGAACAGCGAGCGGCCAGCCGATGGCATCTCTGAGGTTGCCTGGCCGACGTCGCCGGTTTCCGACGTCTCGTCCCATGTGTCCTCGGTGGTTTCAGTTGTCGAACCTGGGGCATCTGATGCCTGTTCCCTGAGCGACCAGTTTGCCGGCAACTCGGTGATATCCAGGGCCTCAAGCCCGGCCCGCCGGCAGTCATTGATCAGGGAGCGGATGGCTGCGGGCCAGACTCTGCCCAGAGCATTTTCCCAGGCCCGGTAAATGGTCAGGCGGTGCTCCCGCGCAATGCCCAGATGGTCGACCATGTATTGCAGGCAAACACACAGCGCCCGGGGTGTCAGCGGGTTATTGTCATCGTTGACGTCCTGCCGGAAGATCTGGTTCAGAAACTGGTTGAGTAAAAAGGTTGCGCCGGTATTTGCCTTGCTTATTCCAGTGGCAATGGCTTGTAAATCCAGCCAGTCTTCGAATTCGTGCTGTTGCAGCAGATGCAGCTCCTTGCTGCCCGCCCGAGACTCCGGGGCGGGCTCAAGGGTTGCCTGATTGGCCTGGAACTGGGCCTGGAAATCCTGGAGCATCCGCTGCTGGCGGCTCTGGAATATGAATCGCATATCCTTGAGCCGAGTGATTTCACGCAGCTCGGCTGCCTGCTCCAGGTCGGCTTCAATGCCCTCGAAGGTGCCCTCCATAAATTCCGGAAGCAACTGTTCCAGAAGCCGGCGGCAATGCTGATGGTAGAGCTGTTTCAGTGAAGGGCCCGGCGCCGCTTCCTTGAGGCTGCTCCTGCTGCCCGTGTGCTGCAGCAAAAGATCAGTGTCGCGCTTCAGGGCTGTTGTGATGTCGGTAATTTCGAGCGGGATGCTGCCGTCCCGGCCGGCACGGACCGTGCCCTTGAAATGGATGTGCTGCTTGTCATGTTCGTTATCGAGGAAGACATGCAGATCCGCCTGCCCGGCGGCAGACGATGACAGTTGGTCCAGTACAGCGGGCGAAGTAAATTGCTTCAGGCTGAGGCGAAGCTCTTTGCTGTCCAGAGCCACGCTGTCAATGACACAGCCGCAAGGAATCAGGCCCGGTGTAACAACAACCGCATCCTTGCTGAGTCTGGAGTGTTTTGCGTTTAGCCGGGTCATGGACCGCCTTCCTGAGCAGTGAAAAGTGAATCGATGTTCAGTTTATCCCTGAGTGCAGTGTAATTTGAACTTCACCAAACGCAAAGTGAATCTACAAAAGCGACACACCTGAAGTCTTGCACTGGCCTGAATCCACGGCCGCATTATAGATGTTCAGTGGCGGTAAGCATCAGATCCTTGCCAAGGGCATAACGTGCAAAATCCCTGGCCAGATACAGATTTCCCCGGTAGATGCTTCTGGCTTCGGATTCGATCTCGCCAATGTGCGGATAGGCATCCGGATTGAACTGATATCGGGAGCTGAAATGGGTCAGCACGAGATTCGGCACGCCTGCGGCCTCCGCGAAGCGGGCGACCTGGGCAGCGGAGCTGTGTTGTGGCCAGGGACCGACCCGGTCTGAGACTTCCTGGGTGTAAGTCGCTTCATGAATAACCAGTTGGACATCGGTGCAGGCTTCCCGAAGCAGTTCCGGCCGATCGTTGTCACCTGCGACGATGACCTTGCGCGGTTTTCTCGCAATCCGGGTGTAGTCATCGCAACGGGCAAGGCGCCCGTCCTCCAGTACAACGTCTTGGCCCTGCTGTAGCCGACCCCAGGCCGGACCGGCCTCAATACCATCAGCCTCAAGCTTGTCCCGGAGCAGCTGCCGCTCCAGCTTCTTTTCCGTAAACACAAACGCACGGCAGGACACGCGATGGGACAGGGGCACCGCCGCGACCGAAAGAGCCTCGTCATCCCAGTGGAAGCCTTCTGCTTCGGAATCGACAAACCTCAGTTCAAAACTGAGACTGGAGTCACTGTTACCCATTGCTGCCTCAATGAACACTTTTACCGGTCTCGGAGCGATCAGATAGAGGGGATCGGTTCGCCCGAGCATCGAGGCGCTGGTAAGCAGTCCCGGCAGCCCGAACGTGTGGTCGCCATGGATATGGGTGATAAATATCGCCTGTAACTGCATTACCGAATGGTGCGTTCTCAACAGCTGGTGTTGGGTGCCTTCGCCGCAGTCAATCAGGTACCAGCGTTTCGGTCCGCCGTGGCTCAGTGCCAGACCGGTCACATTGCGGGATTTTGTCGGCGTTCCGGCTGAAGTGCCGAGGAAGGTGAATTCCATACCAGGCCTTTTCGGGTTAACGTGTCGTCTCTCTGTCCGCCATAATACGAAGGTAGCAGAGTTAAGAATACATTAGCCGGGGCGACCGCTAATGAGCCGGATTGCGACATACATATAAGGAGTGCTGTCTTGTCTGAGTTGTCCAGTTACGAGAGCTTTTCGATTGAGGTCAAAGACCATATCGCCCACGTTCAGTTCAGCCGGCCTGAGGCCCTGAACACCATGAACAAGGCGTTCTGGCTCGAGTTGCCCCGTTGCATGCAGGATATAGAAGCCAACACCGACGCCCGTGTGATCGTGATTTCCTCTACCGGCAAGCACTTTTCGGCCGGAATGGATCTTGGCGTGTTCAGCGATCCCAAGGCGGTGCCCATGAATGGGGACCCCGGGCGCATGGCGGAAAACCTGCGCAGGGTTGTGCTGCAGTTGCAGGATACGCTGACCTCCCTGGAAAAAATTCGCCTCCCTGTGCTGGCGGCCGTCCACGGGGGCTGCATTGGCGGCGCTCTGGATCTGGTGTGTGCGGCAGACAGCCGTTATTGCACCGAAGATGCCTACTTCACCATCAAGGAAACCGAGCTGGGCATGACCGCCGACGTTGGCACGCTTCAGCGCCTGCCCAAACTGATGCCCGAAGGCGTGGTTCGCGAACTGGCTTATACCGGGCGCAAGTTTTCCGCCACTGAGGCGCAGAATCTTGGCTTCGTAAACGCCGTCTACGCCGACCAGGAAGCCATGCTGGCAGCCGTTATGGACATTGCCGGTCAGATCGCCGCGAATTCCCCACTGGCGGTCACCGGCTGCAAGGAAATGCTCAATTACAGTCGCGACCACAGCGTGGAAGACAGCCTGAAGTACATGGCCACCTGGCAGTCAGGCATGTTCCGCCCGACGGACATGATGAAAACCTTCCAGGCCAAAGCCCAGAAACAGGCGCCTCAGTACGATGCACTGTTTCCGGTCAAGCCGTTGTTCGATCAGTAAATGGCACTTGGGAAAGGACGAAAATCCGGTATTTCCCCCAATGCCGCGCTGTTATTTCAGGGCGGCATTGGTGCCATCGGGTTACTGGCCATACTGATATTCGGAATTCCGGTGCTGCTTGTCGGTCCGGGTCTCTGGCCAAGTCTGCTCTACGGCGTCGTTGGCGCGGCGGCCACCTATGGCATGCTGCTCCTGCTGACACGTGTGCCCGGCTTGTTCCCTGAGAACCTCGAACGCCAGATGCAGGGGTTGTACAACTTTGCCTCCAGCTACTCCCCGGTCGTGCTGGTCCTGCTGTCCTTGTTGGCCGGTATCGGCGAGGAGCTGTTGTTCCGCGGCGCGATCCAGGGCTGGCTGATGGCGCATACGGACCCGGTGACGGCCGTGTTGGCAGCATCCGTGCTGTTCGGGCTGGTGCACTACGTCTCGTTTACCTACTTTCTGGTCGCAACCGGTCTCGGGTTGATCCTGGGTGCAGCCTACGTGCTATCGGAGAGCCTGACGCTGGTCATGATCTGGCATGCCCTCTACGACATGATTGCGCTGTTTTGCCTGCTCCGGTTTCCGCGCTGGTTTGGTGTGAGAATTGTCAATCGCGGCGGAAACCGGCCTCAGGAATAGTCGACATCTTCCCGGCCGGCACTCTTGCGCGCCTCGAAGCTGGCCAGCTCAACGTTGATGGCATTCGTTGAGATCTGGATTTCATACAGTGAATACAGCAGCGAGAAAGACAGCAGGACCAGACTGGCGCCGAACGCCACCACACCCGGCAGGTCTGCCCCGAGGAAAAGCAGGAACATGGACATTGTACACAGGAAGAAACTGAGCACCCCGTAGGCCTGCATTCGTTTCGTCAGCACAATCCGCTTGCGCAGCATGCTGATCTGGCGGGCGATCAGTGCGTGATCCTCTTCCGTATCCATCTGCTTGAGTTGTCGTATCAGCTGCGCGAGCACCAGAAACCGGTTGGTATAAGCCAGCAACAGAAGTGAAATAGCCGGGAAGAGAAGGGCGGGCGTTGTCAGATCCAATCTAGTGTCCTTTTCCGTGGTGGTGTGTGAGCTGGCCTACCAGCTCCCGGAGTTCAGCCGCTGGATCGTTTTTACCGGCCGATTGTAAATATACACCCAGGCAGGCCCGTGGCGGGTGTCCATGGTCTGGCGAATATACAGGCTGCTTTGCGGGCGTTCAGGAGCGTAGGCTTCCAGTTCGTCCAACTCCTTCAGCATCGGATCCGTTACTGCATACACTTCCACGCGAACGCCCGAGGATGGTTCCTCGATGGCGCCGGGGTAGGGACCCAGGTGGTACAGACTCAGTTCAGGCATCCAATCGGTTCCGACAAACCGGGCGCCTCGCAGAACGTGGCTGTTGTTTCGGCCTCGTTTCAATGTGCCGTAGACGGCCACAAGGTGCTTTAGCTTGATCTCATTTCTCCTTCATTTACAGACAGGATTTGAGCATGGCGGCCGAGCGCAGGGCGTTGGTCAGGCGGTCCATCACGCCGCCGCCATGGCGCCAGAAGTGCCAGTATAGCTGTACTTCCAGGGTTTGTTCAGGCGCGATGCTCACCAGTCGCCCCGCAGCAATTTCCGGTCGGGCCTGCATTTCCGGAATCATGCCGTAGCCCATACCTGCCAGCGCCAGTTTTACAAAACCCTCCGAGGAAGGGCAAAGGTGGTGGGGGAAGGTGCCGTGATAGCCGCATTGGGCCAGGAACCTGTGTTGCAGCTGGTCATTCGGCCCGAAAACGATGGCCGGGGCATTCTTAAGGCTGTTTTCGCTGAGGCCGTTCCCGAAATATCGGTGAACATAGTCCGGTGTTGCCAGTGGGATGTAGGTCATGGTGCCAATCGGGACGCATCGGGCACCGGCAACAGGCTGAGAGCTGCTGCACAGGCAGGCAGCCACATCACCCTCGCGCATCCGGCGAAGGCCAATGTCCTGGTCTTCGACCACAAGATCCAGCAGCAGGGTCTCGTCCGCGCAGAAACTGCCCACGGCGGCTGCCCACCAGGTGGCCAGGCTGTCGGCATTCAGGGCAATACGCAACCGCGCGGCAGGCTCTGAAAGGCCCGGAATGGATTTCGTGAGGTCTCTTTCGAGGAGCTGTACCTGTTGAACGTGATTCAGAAGCCGCTGTCCGGCCGGTGTGGCCTTGAGCACCGGGCTGCGAACCAGAACCGGCTGCCCGAGCCGGATTTCCAGCGTGCGAATGCGCTGGGAGACGGCCGACTGGCTTAGCCCGAGTGCCAGGCCAGCGCGTTCGAACCCGCCGCACTCAATAACCGTCGCCAGTGCTTCCAGCAATTTGTAGTCGATCATAAGTAAAACTGATGCAGCATTATGAGTATGAATTTCAAGTATAGATGTAAAGCGGTAACCTGGCACCATTCATTGAGGAGATAGCAGCGTGCTTGAGAGTTACCTGACCGGATTGATTGTGTGTGGTGGCATTATCGTGGCGATCGGTGCGCAGAACGCCTATTTGCTCAGCCAGGCAATCCGCCGGGAACACCATTGGTGGTCGGCGGGACTGTGCATGGTGGCGGATGTCACCCTCTTTACCCTGGGCATGTTCGGGATCAGTGCGGCCCTGATGGCCATGCCTGAGGCGTTGCAGATTCTCCGCTGGCTCGGGGTAGCCTTCCTTGGCTGGCTTGCCATCCAGTCCTTCGTTCGCGCCAGCCGCGGCAGGGCGGCTCTTGAAGCGGGTGAGGTAACCAAACGAAGCCTTAAGGCTGTGGTGTTCACCACCCTGGCAGTCACCTTGCTCAACCCCCAGGTCTATCTGGATACGCTGCTGTTGATCCCGGCTGTCGGAGCCCAACAGGAGGACGCGACTACCTTCGTGGCCGGTGCGAGCAGTGCCTCGATTCTCTGGTTTGGTCTGCTGGCCTGGGGCGGTTCGGCCCTGGCTCCAGTTCTTGCCCGGCCGCTGGCCTGGCGAATTATCGATGGTGTTATCGGCGTTATGATGGCAGCCATCGCCTTGCACCTGACTTTCAGTGGTCTTTGATAACGGTAGCCCGTACTATTCAAACGGTCGTATGAATTTCTTGCATCGGCACGGGCCGAGCTGGAAGATAGCGTGCTATTCAGGTTTGAAGTCAATCACACGATCGGGGTTTTTAATGAATGCCACTGTACGCCGCTGGCTTGCCAGTGCCGGGGCCATGCGCCGTTTGCTGTCTACGTTTGCTCCCTATCTCGGTGCTGGAATCCGGGTGACCAACATCGCTGAGGATTTCAGCTCGGCCCGGGTGGAGATGGGCCAGCACTGGTACAACACCAATTACGTGGGCACTCACTTTGGCGGCTCGCTCTACAGCATGGTCGATCCCATGTACATGCTGTTGCTGATGCGACGACTGGGCAATGACTACATCGTGTGGGATAAATCCGCGAGTATCGATTTTATCCGCCCCGGCAAGGGCAGGGTGATGGCCCGGTTTGAGCTGACGGACGAGCGGGTTGATCAAATCCGTGCTGCGACGGAGGGAGGAGACAAGATTCTGCCCGAGTGGGACGTCGACATTGTTGATGAGTCCGGCGAACTTGTGGCCCGAGTGCACAAAGTTCTCTACGTGCGTCGGAAAAAGGGCTGATCCAGCAAACTTCAATTCAGAGGAGGATGATCAGAATTTTGTTGATACGGCTCAAGGAAGCCAGAGGTAGTCGCCGGCTATCTTTTCTTCTCATGCAGGAATAGTCTGTCACGAGACCTCTCGGGAGAGCCGAAATGAGCGAAGGAAAACGCACGAATTCCATTCCGCCAGATACGCTGGCGGCCATCCTCGAAAGCGCGGTACTGGCGCCGTCCAGTCACAATACCCAGCCCTGGCGCTTTGAGATCAGCGAGACCGGCGTTTCCCTGTTTGCCGACCGGCTACGGGCTTTGCCGGTAAACGACCCCGACGACAGAGAACTGACCATCAGCTGCGGGTGCGCCCTGTTCAATCTTCGGATTGCGGCCGCCCATGCCGGATTTAATGCCCACTGCGCGCTTCTGCCGGATCCCGACGATGAGGATCTGTTTGCGACGGTTTCGTTTACGCCAGCTTCCGGGCCAGAGGGCCGGCAAACCGAGCTGTTCCAGGCAATTACCAGGCGACGCACCTACCGCAAGCGGTTTGAGCCAAAACCGGTGCCTTCGAACGTGCTGACCGTTCTTGACGAGTCGGCAGAGACCGAGGGGGCCTGGTTCCAGGTCCTGGAATCGGAGCATGCCCGCCATCAGGTGGCCGAGCTTGTTGCGGAAGGTGATGCTGCCCAGTGGTCGAACCCGAGCTGGCGGCGAGAGCTGGCCGCCTGGATGCATCCCCGCCGCAAAGGCGACGGTTTGACGGTTCCCGGTATGGTTGCGCCGGTGGCTCAGCTGGTGGTGCGTACGTTCGACATGGGCAATGGCGTGGGTGCCAAGGACCGGCAACTGGCGGACGAATCGCCGGTGATTGCTGCACTGGGAACCGCCGGAGATGGCGTAGAAGACTGGCTGAAGGCAGGGCAGGCGCTGGAGCGGGTCTTGCTTCGGTCTCTCGGGCAGGGGTTGCAGGCGTCCTATCTGAACCAGCCCATTCAGGTCGCGGTGCTAAGGCCGAAGCTTCAACACCTGCTAGGCCGCTCCGGTTTTCCCCAGATCCTGCTCAGGCTGGGTTTCCCGGCCACGGATTTGCCGGCGGCTCCCAGACGTAACCTGCAGGAGGTCGTAGAAAACTCGGACGCCCGGGATACCAAGGCGAAACAGGCGAACCAGCGGTGACCGGTCTATCCTGATCAGTGTCTGGCTTTGGTGACCACTTCCGGTGTCGCTGGCTCAACGGATGTGCCAGCGAGAATGCGGTCAGCATCAAGAGAGGCAATCGGTACCCGGGTATCTCGGGGCACGTCGCCGCTCAGTTGCAGCTCAAGGTAGCGCAGCGCACAAACCCTGAGGAAGGACGTGAAGTTACCGAGGTCGTGGCCGGCATCAATGGACTCGTGGTAAAGCCGCGTAATCATCTGCGGCAGGTTCATGCCATCCCGTTCGGCCAGCTCGGCCAGTACCTGCCAGAAGGCGTTTTCCATCCGTACACTGGTCACCATGCCATCCATGCGCAGGGAATGGGTGCGGCTGACCCAAAGCTCCGGATCGGCGTTGATAAAGAGCTTACACATGACGGCCTCCCGGAAAGCGGTGAGGGGCCGGTGGGCTGGCCCCTGTTGCGTTACTGATCCAGCAATTTGAAGAATTGCGCCAGCCAGGCCGGATGAGCAGGCCACGCGGGCGCTGTTACCAGATTAGCATCGGTGACCGCCTGATCAACCTCAATACCGGCGAAGGTACCGCCGGCCAGTTCCACCTCCGGTTGGCAGGCCGGATAGGCAGAGCATTTGCGCCCCTCCAGAACTCCCGCGGCGGCCAACAGTTGGGCACCGTGACAGATCGCCGCCACCGGCTTGTTGGTCTCAAAAAAGTGACGTACCAGATTCAGCACATCCTTGTTGAGACGCAAATACTCGGGTGCGCGGCCGCCGGGCACTACCAGCGCGTCGTAGTTTGCCGGGTCCAGCCCGTCAAAATCCGCATTCAGGGCGAATCGGTGGCCCGGTTTTTCGCTGTAGGTCTGGTCACCTTCAAAATCATGAATGGCCGTGGCAACCGTGTCGCCGGCTTTCTTGTCGGGGCATACGGCGTGAACCGTGTGGCCAACAGCCTGCAGTGCCTGGAACGGCACCATGATTTCGTAGTCTTCGGTGAAATCACCGGTAATCATCAGAATCTTCTTCCCACTCATGGCTGTCTCCTTGTGTTTATCATGCCAAGTCCAGAAACAGTAGCAGCGTCGGTGGTGAGGCGGGTATTAAAGGACTACTACAGGCCTCAGGCTTCCCGAATCAGGTCCGGCGTGTTGTGCCTGGGATTATTCACCTCCGGCGAAACGGGAACGGCTTGAAGCTGTTCAGGATCCAGGCGATGGGTCACCGACCGCACCTGCGACCGGTCTGAAATTTCCGGATTCAGCCAGTCCCTCAGGCAGGCCGGATCAAGCACCACGGGCTGACGGTCATGGATATGCTTCAGGTGTTCGCTGGCGGGTTCGGTGATGATGGCGCAAGCCGTGGTTTCGTCACCCTCCCTGGGGGTCCACAGTCCGGCGAAGAAAATCGCCGGATACTTCCCGGAATCCATTGGTGTTATGTAGTGGGGTTCCTTGCCGTGTTCCGTCTGTTGCCATTCGTACCAGCCATTGGCGGGAATGAGGCAGCGGTGGTGGGCAAAGGCGTCCCGGAAGTATTTTGACGTCGCCGCTGTTTCCGCCCTGGCATTGATCGGGGCAGGGGCTGTTTCATCAGCCCAGGCCGGGCGGAATCCCCAGTGGGAATGCGCCATGACCAGGCTGCCGGTCATGCTCATCCGGATCATGGGAATGCCGACACCGGGAGGGATGTTGTAGCTGGGATCAAAATGCCCGTCCACGTCCATACCCTCGGGGAAGAATTCGAGGATCAGGGTGTCCGGTGGCGTATAAAAGGTGAATCGTCCGCACATGGCTGCTGGTGGTTTCCTTCGCAAATATCGCTCAAACCCAGGTTTCGAAAGCTCGCTGGTCGCTATTTTGTTAACCTTAGCAGATGCTGAAACTATCCAACGCTGTTGAACTTGCCGACTGGGAGATCGAAATCACCCAGATCCGGGCCCAGGGTGCCGGTGGCCAGAACGTGAATAAAGTCGCTTCCGCCGTGCACCTGCGCTTTGATATCCCGAACTCTTCGTTGCCGCCTTTCTACAAGGAACGGCTGATGTCGCTCAATGACCAGCGAATCAGCAAGGAGGGCGTGCTGATCATCAAGGCGCAATCCTTCCGAACCCTGGAGTTGAACAAGGAAGATGCCCTGGAGCGGCTGAAAGAGCTGATTCAGGAGGCGGTAAAGCCCCGCAAGGCACGCCGGCCCACCAAACCGACCCGCTCCTCGCAGCGCAAGCGAGTGGACAAGAAAACCAAAAAGGGCAAAACCAAGGCACTTCGTGGCAAGGTACAGGTTTAGGTCACGGCCCGCGCCGATTTGTCTGATTCAATCTGTTCCAGGAATTTTCTGATGTCCTCGAAGGCCTCTTCTGCCTCCGGAAGCAATGGCACGAAAATCTGCCATACGTGCACCATGCCGTGCCAGGTGTGCAGGGTGACCGGAGAGCCTGCGGCTTCGGCCCGTGCTGCGTAACGCCGGGCGTTGTCCAGCAGCATCTCGGTATCACTGGCGTGAATCAAAGTCGGTGGCAGGTTTTTCAGGTCGCCTCGAAGTGGCGAGGCAACAGGGCTGGCGGGAGAAACCCGAAAAGCTGCGAGTGTCGCCCACCAGATGACCGGCAGCGGGATTTTCGATAACCCGCCAAAGGCCGGCCCCAGCAGGGGATCAGTGCCAATGTTGTTGCGATTGCTCGGGGCAGTCAGGGTCAGGTCGGTTGATGGCGAGAAGGCAATCGCCGCATCCGCCTGACGCAGCCCCTTGTCCCGAATCCAGGCAAGCAGGGCCAGGGTATGGCTGCCGCCGGCAGAATCTCCGGCCACCACCATGAAATCAGCCGGCTCGGCACCGTCGGGGCCATGTTTCAGAAGCCAGGTGTAGGCCTCCCGGCAATCCCTGACACCATCCATGAAGCGGTTTTCGGGCATCAGCCGATAGTCCACCGCAAAGACCGCCGCTCCGGCAATCTGCGACAACCGATCGGTAATCGCCCGGTGGCTTCTCGGGCTGCCTGCCGCCCAGGCACCGCCATGGATATAAAGAATCCGTCGGCGGGTATCAATGCCGGGGGCGAGAACCCATTCACCCCTGGGCGACTCGCAGTGGCGGAACTCTGAGGCAAGCTCCAGACCTTCACTGAGTCCGTCCATATGTTTGCGAAGGGCGATCAGTCGGGCTTTGCCGCGCAGGCCCCTGGACGATTGGTCCAGCTCGCGAATGCGGCCCAGAACTTCCCGGTTGGCCGCGCTGGGCTTGCCATTTTGGATGGGATAGTCATCCTGATCGAGGTGAGAAAGATCCTCAAGGCGAAAGAGCAACAGGGTTGCGATAACAATAAACGCAATTATGGCGAGAATAATCCAGAGCATGAGCGATCCGTATCCTGGTGGCCCCGGTAGCCGGGGCGAACTATGCTTTCAGTGAGTCCCGGATAATACTCGCAGATTTGTCCCGGTTCTGCCCGGAACGGTCACAGAAGGAGTCGCGTGTTGCAAATTGCTTATCGGGCCAGAGATATAACCGAAGCTCACATCGTAGCTGGTCTGTTGAAAGCCAACGATATTGAGGCATATGTCGGTGGCCATTACCTCCAGGGTGCCATGGGCGAGATCGGTGCTGCGGGTTTCAGCAACGTGCATGTCGATGATGAGGATCTCTACCGGGCCCGGCAACTGGTGTCAGAGTATGAAGCGACGTCAGGCGGCGCCAGCCGCGCTGCCAGTGACGGAGAGGACCGTCCAGATCACTATGCCCGCTGGTTTTTGCTGGCTCTGGCCATTATCGGCCTGATTCTGCTACAGATCTACTGACTGATCGATCTGGTGTTAACGGGCGTAGCCCTACCTACACTCTACAAGCGACAGGAGAAGAACCTTATGGCAGACGAACCTGTAATGCTGATCACCGGCGCGTCATCAGGTATTGGCGCGGAAACAGCGCGAGCGGCGTCGAAACAGGGCTATCGACTGGTCCTGGCCGCACGTTCCGAAGACAAGCTCAAAGGCCTGCAGCAGGAGCTGGGTGGCGAAGAAAAGGTATTGACGGTCCAGTGTGACGTCCAGAGCGGTGATGACCAGAAGAACATGGTCGACCAGGCCCAGAAAACCTTTGGCCGCATTGATGCGGTGTTTGCCAATGCTGGACGCGGTGGTGAGCCGGGCGGATTCAGCGGTGCGGACCCGGACGTCTGGAAGGATATGATCCTCACCAATATCTACGGTGTCGGCCTTACCCTTCAACACTGCCTGCCAGCGCTGAGGGAGAGCAAGGGACACCTGCTGCTGACCGGCTCGGCAGCCGGCCGAACCACCATCCCCGGCTCCATGTACAGTGCAACCAAGTGGGCGGTATCCGCCATTGGCTATGGTGTCCGAGAGGAGCTTCGGGGCTCCGGCATTCGCGTGACCCTGATTGAGCCGGGCATGGTGGATACGCCGTTCTTTGACGAACCGCCAGCCCACGCTCTGAAGCCGGAAGATATTGCCAATGCGGTCATGTATGCCGTGGCACAACCGGCACATGTGGATGTAAACGAGATTCTTGTCCGGCCTACGCCCAAGGTTGAGTAAGCCGGAAGGTCAGCCAAAATGGAGGTTGTTTTGAGTCAAGCGGATCGCGTCGCACTGGTCACCGGTGGCGCCAAAGGCATCGGCCGGGGCATTGTGCTTCACCTCGCCGATGCCGGCTGGAAGGTTGCGTTCTGTGACACCGACACGGACGTGGGAGAGCGGCTGGTCGCCAGTGCGGAGCATGAACTGCGCTTTTTGCCTGGCGATGTGGCGTCGGAAACCGACGTTGAACGCATCGTTGCCGAGACCCTGCGCTGGGGCGGCCGTCTGGACGCCGTTATCAACAATGCCGGAATCGCCAACCCTGAAACCGGTCCGGTCGAGGAGCTGAGCCTTGAGCAGTGGCAGCGACGGCTGGATGTGAATCTGACCGGGCCGTTTCTGGTCACCAGGCGCTCGGTGCCGCACCTTCGAAAAACGAGGGGCGCTATCGTAAACATGGCCTCCACCAGAGCGCTTCAATCCGAGCCGGATACCGAGGCTTACGCCGCCACCAAAGGCGGTATTGTGGCGCTTACTCATGCGCTTGCTGTGAGCCTGGGACCGGATATCCGCGTTAACTGCATCAGTCCCGGCTGGATCGATACCCGGGCCTGGCAGGGTGGCTCAGAACCGGTTGAGCCACTCTCCGAAACCGACCACTCGCAGCATCCGGCGGGCAGGGTGGGGCAGCCTGGCGATATAGCCTCGTTGGCGGCTTATCTGATATCGCCTGAAGCCTCGTTTATTACCGGTCAGAACTTTGTGGCAGACGGCGGCATGGTGCGCAAGATGATCTACGAGGAGTAACGCTTTGCCACGGATTTTCTTCGGGTTGGAGCTTCCGCCCGGGATCAAAAGCCGTTTGCTGAAAGTCAGGTCAGCGGTGCCGGGCGCCAAATGGCAGAGCGCTGAGCAATTGCACATCACACTCCTGTTTTTGGGCAGCGTGGAAGAGGAGGTGGTTTCCGCTGTTTGCGACCAGGCCCGTGAAATTCTGATGGAACCATTCGTGCTGGGGGTGGCTGGCCTCAGCTGTTTTGGCCATCCCCAGAAGCCTCGAAATCTGTGGGCCGGTGTGCAGCCAGAGGCTCCGGTGGCCGGCCTCCATGATGGGCTCAAGGGGCGTATGACGAATCTGGGCTTCGAAATAGGCGGGCGGACTTTTCGACCCCACATCACTCTGGCCCGCTTCAAACGTCAGGCGGGTTCTGTTGAGGACTTGTTGACTGAACATACTGATTCCGAGTTTGGGCATTTTCCGGTAACGGAGTTTGTCCTGTTTGGTAGCAAACCGGGGCCAACCGGGTCAGTCTATACCGTGATCGAGCGCTTTCCCCTGCGGGGTGCCGATTAGCGGATTTATCTTGACGAAACGCCGCCGGCCCACCAAAGATGGAAGCAAATCAACGCCTTTTCCGAGGTGTCTATGTGTCCGCCGTTTTCCGATCCTGACCAACGCCTTTATGTCCGCAATGCCACGCTGGCGGATATCCCCGGCATCATTCAGCTCAGCCGCCGCGTGTATGAAGGCACCGGCATGTACGGCTACACCAAGGGGCCATTGACCGGGCAGATCAACACCTTCCCGGATGGCCAGTTTGTCGCCATGCTCGGTGATACCGTGGTCGGTTACTGTGCCACCTTCCGGATTGCCGAAGAGGTTGCGTTGGCCCCTCATGACTGGACATCCATCACCGGCAACGGCTACGCCTCGCGCCATGATCCGGAGGGCGACTGGCTTTACGGGATGGAAGTGTGTGTTGATCCGGAATGTCGTGGCTACCGGATCGGAGAGCGGCTGTACAACGAGCGCAAGCAGTTATGCCAGGCCCTGGATCTGCAGGGAGTGGTGTTTGCCGGGCGGTTGCCGAGCCTGCGCCAGCGTCTGAAGAAATTCAGCAGTGTTGAAGAATACGTTGAAGCCATCCAAAGCAAGGAACAGAAGGATCCGGTGCTGTCTTTCCAGCTCCATCAGGGTTTCGAGGTACACGGTATCATTCCGCATTATCTGGACGCCGACCACGATTCCATGGGCTATGGCATTCATCTGCTCTGGCGAAACCCGAAAGTACCGCTGGCTGAGAGTAACGGACGGCGAAAGCGCTACGGGCAGCGGATGCAGGATACCGTGCGTATTGGTACCGTCCAGTATCAGCAGCGACCGGTAGGCTCATTCGACGAATTTAGCGAGATCGTCCGCTATTTCGTTGATGTCGTCGCTACCTACAAGGGCGATTTCGTGGTGTTCCCGGAGCTCTTCACCCTTCAGCTACTCTCTATTGAAGCCCGCAAGGGCAGCCCCGCCGAGACTTTTGCCGCGGTCACCCATTACGCTGAGCGCTACCGCGAACTGATGCGGGACCTGGCCCTGCGTCACAACATCAACATTGTGGCCGGTTCCACCCCCGTGCGGGAGGAGGACGGCACCATCCGGAACATGGCCCACGTGTTTCTCAGGGATGGCCAGGTGTTCACCCAACCCAAGATCCATCCGACGCCGAATGAGGCCTTCTGGTGGAACGTTCAGGGGGGTAACCGGGTCAGTGCCATCGAGACCGACTGCGGTACTATCGGGGTACTGATCTGTTACGACGCGGAGTTTCCCGAACTTACCCGCCACCTGGTGGACCAGGGTGTGCATATCATTTTCGTGCCTTTTTGCACCGATGAACGGCAAAGCTACCTGCGGGTTCGTTACTGTTGCCAGGCCAGGGCTGTTGAGAACCAGGTCTACGTGGTGATGTCCGGCAACGTGGGCAACCTGCCAAACGTGCCAAACATGGAAATACAGTACGGTCAGAGCTGCATCCTGACACCCTGCGACTTTCCTTTTGCCCGGGATGGCATCGCCGCCGACACCGAACCCAATGTGGAGACCGTTGCCTTTGCTGATCTTCGGCCAGAGGTGCTGATCACCGCCCGCAACAGTGGTACCGTAAAAAACCTGCAGGACCGCCGGCACGATCTTTACAGCGTGACCTGGCGTGGTGAGTGAACTGAGTCGACAGGAGTGTCGTTTTGCCCGGTAAAGGGTCTGCACAGCCCGAACGCATTGGCCGCGGGCTTCTTTGGGCCGGTGGCCTGGCATTGGTGGCCTGGCCTCTGGCGGTCGCAGGGTGGTCTTTCGCCATTGAGCAGGGTTCGATGGGTATGGCATTGCCGGATATCCGGTCCGGTGGTTGGGAAGTCACCGGAAGCCAGGCTGATATCAGGCCCTCTGTGACGGCCAACAGTGATTCCGCGACCATCGAATTTGCCCCTTCCTCTCTAATCGTGACGGATTATCTGGCGTACACCGGGGCGGAGCAGCCCTTGAAGCTCAACACGCTGCGGACAGACCTCAGCAATTCCATCGTTACCTTCGACTATGGCGCGTCGGGCTCCTGGGCAGAACGCATTGCGATTGATGGCGATATCGCCGTTGCTGCCACTCGTGTGGAGCATCCGATCCTGGTGCCGCAGGCGTGGAATTTCGAGGGTAGGGCAGCTGGCCGTCTGGCTGATCTCAGGGTCCAGGGAACGCTGGTTTCTGCGTCCGGCCTCACGGCCGATCTCGACATCCAGCTTGATCCCGATGGTGGTGTTTCGGTTGCCATCGAGTCTGTTATCGACGGTAAACAGGGCGTTCGGGCCCTGGCAGAAACCCTGGCCGGCTGGCCGGATCTTCTGACAGTCGATTCTGGCAATGCCCGTTTGTCGATGGAATTCTCTACCGGCGAGGGTGGTGAGCTTGAAGCCTGTGGCAATGCTCAATTGCAGGATGTTGGTGGTGTTTTCAATCGCACTGCGGTGTCCGGGCTCACCGGTCGGGTGCGGGGATCGCTGGAAAATTCACAGATTACGGCCAGTTTCAGGGATATGACTGTTGGCGAGATCAATCCCGGTATTCCGGTCACCCAGGTTCGTTTCTCCGGGGATTACAACGCGCCGGTGACTGAACTGCTGGCGGGCAGCCTGGAGATTCAGCAGGCCAGAGCCCGGTTCCTGGAAGGTGCACTCAGGATTCCACCAGCCGTGTACGGGCTGGAAGGTGGCTCTGACCGCATCCCTGTGGAAGTTGAGGGCATCTCCCTTAGCCGGCTGATGGAGGTGTACCCGGCGGAGGGGCTCTCAGGGAGCGGGCTTCTTCGCGGGCGAATCCCTCTGGGTATCAGCAGTGATGGCGTTCAGGTAAGTCAGGGAAGTGTCTCGGCGATCGATCCAGGGGGACGCTTACAGCTGCCGGCGGACAAGCTCCAGGCGATGCTCGGTGGCAACCAGGCCATGGACGTTGTTGTTCAGGCGTTGCAAAACTTTCACTATTCAGTGCTTAACAGCACGATAGACTACGATGAACAGGGTAAGTTAACCCTTGGCCTTCGACTTGAGGGCAAGAACCCGGAGCTCAGGGGTGGGCAGCCGGTAGTGCTCAATGTCAATCTTGAGGAAGACATTCCCGCGTTGCTTACCAGTCTGCAGTTGAGTGGCAGGGTTAATGAAGCCGTTACCAAACGTGTCCGGGAGTTGCTGCAGGAATCCGGTGAGGAGACAGCACCATGAGAAAACCGTTGCGGCCTCGGCGGCCTGAAAGGCCGCCTTTGGCAAGAACACTGATGATAGCGATGCTGCCGCTGGCAATGGCCGCCTGCACACCGACAGTGCAGATGGCGGCACCGAAAGAACCGATTACAGTCAACCTGAACGTGAAAATCCAGCACGAAATCTACGTGAAAGTGGATAAGGAAGTGGACGACCTGTTCAGTGAGCAGGGTCTGTTCTGACTGGGTCCGGAAAGTTTAAGGGGTTGAAGATGAAACGATTGATGCAGATGTTTGCGCTGGTTATGGCGTTTGGTATCAGTGCCTCAGTGCTTGCCATGGGGCTGGACGAGGCCAAACAGAAACTGGACTCGGTCAAGCAGCAGGGGCTGGTCGGGGAAACACAGACAGGCTATCTGGATGTGGTGCGTGCCGAAGGGCAGGCGAAGGAAGTGGTGGAAGCCATTAACAGCGCCCGTCGGGATGAGTACAAGCGTATTGCCGAGAAACACAACATTCCGGTCACCCAGGTCGAGACCGTTGCGGGCAAGAAAGCCATCGAGAAAACACCGGCCGGCCAGTATGTGGAAATGGGCGGCAAGTGGGTAAAAAAGTAGCCCGAAGCAGCCGGCTGTAAACTCAGCCTAACGTTTAACGCTCTTCTGTCTTGGCTTGCCGCCCTTGGGCCGTTTGCCCGAGGCAGGCTTTTTGCCAGGCGCGGGCTTGCCTTTCGGGCCGGGCCGTCGAGCGCCGCCGGGTTTGCCAGGTGCGGATGGAGAGCCAGGCTTGCGATTGGGCTGTGATTTGGCCTTCGCCCCGGGCTTCTTTTTGGCCGGCTTGCCAGCGCTGGGCGGTGCCTCGGAGGACGAATCCCGAATGGCATCGAACAGCCCGGCCAGCTCTTTCTCGGTCAGGTCCCGCCACTGGCCCACCGCAAGCCCTTTCAGACTCACGTTCATGATCCGGATACGTTCGAGCTTGGTAACCTCGTAGCCAAAATACTCGCACATCCGGCGAATCTGGCGGTTGAGGCCCTGAACCAGGGTGATCCGGAAGACGAACCGGGACTCCCGGGACACCTTGCACTTTTTCGTCACCGTGCCGAGGATCGGAACGCCATTGGCCATTCCCTCGATAAATTCCCCGGTTACCGGTTTGTCGACCGTAACCAGGTATTCCTTTTCGTGGTTGTTGCCCGCCCGCAGGATCTTGTTGACCAGATCGCCGTTGCTGGTCATGAAGATGAGGCCCTGGGAGTCCTTGTCCAGTCGTCCGATCGGGAAGATGCGTTCGCTGTGACCGACGAAGCGCTGAATGTTGTGTTTCTCGGCGCTGTCGGTGGTGCTGACGATGCCAACAGGCTTGTTGAGGGCAATGAATACCAGGTCTTCTTCCGCACGCGGCTCAATCACCTGGCCATTGACCTTGACCGTATCCCCGGGAAGCACCTGGTCGCCCACCGTGGCCCGTTTGCCGTTGATGTAGACGTTACCCTGGTCAATATAGCGATCGGCCTCCCTGCGGGAGCACATGCCGCTCTCGCTGATGTATTTGTTGAGCCGGGTGGAGTTGCCAGTGGTCATCGGTTGTCCGGTTGCCAGTGAGAATGTCGGGCATCATATCAGTCTGGAACCCCGGTCGCAGCAGGGGTGGTTCTTTCCGGGCGTCTCTGCCATTCTTTGCGCCTATCCATAAGATCAACAAACCCTGAGCCGCCATGGAAAAGACACGCATCACCATTGTTGCCGTAACCTGCATTGCCCTGTTTTTCCTGACCAACTACCTGTTCCGTTATCTGATCGGATTTACCGGGATGCTGGCCTCACTGGTCATTGCTGCCCTGATTGCCGTCTACATGAGTTTCTCGATAGCCCGGACCCTGGAGCGTTTGCCGATGCCGGAGGAGCGTTCACGGGCACTTTGGATCTATGGCGGTTTTCTCGGTGCCCTGTTTGCCGCGTTCGGGGCCTGGATGTTCCTGGATGCCGGCGTGGATACAGTCACTCTCGCTACCCTGTTTGTCCACTACCTGCCGTACCCGGCACTTGCTCACGTCCTGTTATCGGATAAGGCTGTGGGTATGTTCCTGAAGAAGGATCGTTCCGGCTCATGAAGCAACCCATTCCAACAAGTCTGATTCTTGGTTTTCTCGGTGTTGGTAAAACCACCGCCATCCTGGATCTTCTGACAAGCAAGCCGGAAAACGAAGTGTGGGCGGTTCTGGTCAACGAGTTCGGCGAGGTGGGCATTGATGGTGCCATGCTGCAGACGGAAGGCGCCTTCATCAAGGAAATACCCGGCGGCTGCATGTGCTGCGTTGCCGGACTGCCGATGCAAATAGGGCTCAACCAGCTGATTCAAAAGTCAAAGCCGGATAGGCTGCTGATTGAACCCACAGGGCTCGGTCACCCCTCGCAGATTCTGGAAACCCTGACCAGCGAGCATTATCAGGGTGTCCTCACCATTGGCCCTGTGATCTGCCTGGTAGACCCCAGAAGAATCGAAGAGCCGAAAGTGCTCGGTAATGTGCAGTTCCGGGATCAGGTGGCCGCGGCGGATATTCTCGTCGCCAATAAGACCGATCTTTGCACCCCGGAACAGCTGACCCATTTCGATGACTGGGCAGGGCAACTGGAGCCCGGCAAGCGGGCCATTCACCATACCCGATTCGGACAGCTTGCACCGGGATGGCTGGACGGCCAATCGGATGCCCTGCCGGTGACTGATCCGGATGCTCACCATCACCACCATCACAAAACCGCATCGCAGGCGCCGGCCATTGATGACGAACCCTGGCAGCAGATCACGAATCAGGGGCAGGGGCACTTCAGTGTCGGCTGGCGGATCCATCCGGAACTGATCCTGGATGAGAACACGTTGCTGGTGATGGCCATGGACTCGGCTTTTGTTCGCTTCAAGGCTGTGGTCCACACCAATGACGGCTGGCGGGCGATCAATGTTGTTGATGGCGCCCTGACGGTTGTTCAGGGTGAGCCGCAAGCATACAGTCGGGCGGAGGTGATAGCGTCGGATCAGATTGACGCAAAGCAGCTTGATGTCCGCATGAGAGCGGCGGCAGGACTTGATCCGAGGTGAAAGAGTGAGTCTTTGTCCTGTGTGCGAGCAGGGTAGCCTTTCGGATTTCCGGGTGGTGAAGGCCCGGCGTTACCTTCGATGTGATGTCTGTGAGGCCACGGTGATGGATAAGACCGACCGGTTATCACCCGATCAGGAACGGGGCATCTATCAACTGCATGACAATGATCCTTCGGATCCCGGGTACCGGAAGTTCCTCTCGAAACTGACGGAACCTCTGCTTGAACGTCTGCCATCGGGCGCCAGCGGGCTGGATTTCGGCTGCGGACCGG